>Ga0335081_10000253_pt1 | contig 100667 bp, 93 predicted proteins | sample Lox_Sample_35_FD_206713 | JGI IMG/M metagenome (GOLD analysis project Ga0335081, IMG submission 206713) | Soil microbial communities from Loxahatchee National Wildlife Refuge, Florida, United States - Lox_Sample_3.5 | ecosystem: Environmental > Terrestrial > Soil > Wetlands | place: USA...
GTTCATGCTGCTGCAGATCCCCGACATGTGGCGCATTCTCGTGCCGGTCGCCCCGGAGATTTCCGCCGACGATGCGGTGTCGGACGAGAGCCTGCAGTCGAGCCTGCAGAATATCTGCCCGCGGCCAGACGCCTACGAGATCGTGGTGCGGGCGATCTACCGCGTGCATCAGCGCGTCGCCGAGACCTATCGACGCGGCCGTGTGTTCCTGGCCGGGGACGCCGCCCACCTCAACAATCCGCTCGGCGGCATGGGCCTCAATGGCGGGCTGCACGACGTGATCAGCCTGACCGACCGGCTGATCGCGTGGTGGCACGGCCGCGCCGATGAAACCATCCTCGACGGCTACGAGCCGCAGCGCCGGCCGGAGGCGATCAACGCCATCCATGCCATCACGGCGCGCAACAAGAAGCTGCTGGAAGAGCGCGATCCGCAGGTGCGGGCGCGCAATCTCGATGAGATGCGGGCGATCGCCGCCGATCCGGAGCGCAGCTACCAGTACCTGCTCGATTCCGCGATGATTTCCTCGTTGCGGCGGTCGGGGATGATCCGGTAAATGCGGGATCGCTCTTCCCCCTCTCCCTGTCGGGGAGAGGGCCGGGGTGAGGGGCTCTGTGACTCTCGATAGTCCGAGCGCCCCTCACCCGACGCGCTTCGCGCGTCACCCTCTCCCCTGGAGGGAGAGGGTGAGCACGCGCCTCTCACAATGGAATCCCGCATGGACACGCACGCGACCGACCACCACCACGCGACCATCCGCGTCGAGGACGACGCGCTGGTTCGCGGGCACGGGCGGTTCATCGACGATGACGCAACTGAGAACCGCGCCTATGGATTCTTCGTGCGCTCGCCGCATGCATTTGCGCGCATTGCCAAGATCGATGCGAGCGAGGCGCGCAAGGCCCCAGGCGTGCTCGCGGTGCTCACCGCGGCGGAGGTGAAGGCCGCGGGCGTCGGCAACGTGTCGGCGCATCCGCCGCTGCCGGGGCGCGGCGGCAGCAAGCTTGTGGTGCCGTTCCGGCCGGCGCTCGCCGAGGATCGCGTGATGCATGTGGGCCAGGCGGTCGCGCTGGTGGTGGCGACGACGCAGGCGGCCGCGCAGGACGCCGCCGAGAAGGTCGCGGTCGATTACGCGCAGCTCGAGCCGATCGTCGACGCCGCCGCCGCCGTCAAGCCGGGCGCGACGCAGCTCTGGCCGGAGGCGGCGGACAATATCGCACTCGACTGGGTCGGGCTTGCCAAGGAGCCGGACGTCAATGCGCGCGCGGTTGACGCGATCATCAAGCAGGCGGCGCATGTGGCGCGGCTCACCCAGCTCAATCAGCGCATCTTCCCGGCCACCATGGAGACGCGCGGCGCGACCGCGCGCTACGACAAGACGACCGACAGCTACACGCTGCGCTGCTGCTCGCAAAGCGCGCAGGTGATGCGCGACGGCGTCGCGCCGATCATGGGGCTCAAGCGCGAGCAATTGCGCGTCATCACCGAGGACGTCGGCGGCGCCTTCGGGCTCAAGACCGGGCCCTATCCCGAGTATCCGGCGCTGCTGGTGGCGGCGAAGCATATCGGCCGGCCGGTGCACTGGATGGCGAGCCGCGCCGAGGCGTGCCTCTCCGACAACCAGGCGCGCGACATGCTGATCGACGGCGAGCTCGCGCTCGATGAAAAGGGCAGGTTCCTGGCGCTGCGCGTGCGCAACCTGGTCAATCTCGGCGCCTTCATCGGGCCGGTCGGCGCGCATCTGGCGACCAACAATTTCACCCGCTGCTTTCCCGGCATGTACCGGATCGCGCACCTCGACATCCAGGTGCGCTGCGCCTTCACCAACACGATTCCGACCGCGCCCTTCCGCGGCGCCGGGCGGCCGGAGGCGAACTACATCCTCGAGCGGCTGGTCGATGAGGCGGCGCGCCGCACCGGCATCGACCGCGACAAGATCCGCCGCCGCAACCTCATTGCGCCGAAGGAGATCCCGTTCAAGACGTCGGTCGGCACGACCTACGACAGCGGCGATTTTCCCGCCGTGTTCGACAAGGCGCTGGCGCTCGCGGACTTCGCCGGTTTCGCCAAGCGCAGGCGCGAGGCACAGAAGCGCGGCAAGCGGCTCGGCTTCGGCATCTCGTGCCTGCTCGAGCATTCGGGCGGGACGCCGACCGAGAGCGCGGCGCTCAACTTCACCGAGGACGGCGCGCTGATGGTGGTGCTCGGCGTGCATTCGACCGGCCAAGGCCACGCCACGGTCTACAAGCGGCTCGCCGCCGAGCGGCTCGGCATCTCCCCGGATCGCGTCTTCGTGCGCCAGGGCGATTCGGCGCTCGGCGTCGGCAACGGCGCTTCGGTCGGCTCGCGCTCGACCATGACGGCCGGCACCGCGCTGGTGCGCACGGTCGAGACGCTGGTCGAGAAGGGCCGGAAGATCGCCGCCAACGTGCTGGAAGCCGGCGAGCAGGACATCGTCTATCGCGACGGCGCCTTTGCGGTGACCGGCACCGACCGCCGCGTCGGGTTGTTCGAACTCGCGCGCGAGGCGGCGGTGCGCAAGAAGCGCGGCGAGATCGCGGAAAGCCTGGACACCCGGCAGAGCGCCGACACGCCGCAAACCTTTCCCAACGGCTGTCACATCGCGGAGGTCGAGGTCGATCCCGCAACGGGCGAGACCCAGGTTCTGAGCTACACGGCAGTCGACGATGCCGGCAACATCATGGACCACACGCTGATCGAGGGGCAGGTGCACGGCGGCGTCGCCCAGGGACTCGGCCAGGCGCTGTTCGAGCACGCGGTCTACGACAAGGACAGCGGCCAGCTGGTGAGCGGCTCGTTCATGGACTACTGCATGCCGCGCGCGACCGACATGCCGGCGTTCCGCATCGCCGACGTGATCGCGCCCGCGACCACCAACCCGCTCGGCGTCAAGGGCGCGGGCGAAGCCGGCACCACCGGCTCGCTCGCCGCCGTGATGAACGCGATCGCCGACGCGGTGCCGGCCGCCGCGCACATGGACATGCCGGCGACGCCCGAGAAGGTGTGGAAGGCGTGCCAGGAGGCATAGCCGCGCGGAAGTGACGTAGGGTAGGCAATCGCGAAGACGCGATTGCCCACGCGGTCCGATCGCTCCGTCCGTCCGCGTGGGCGAAATCGCTACGCGACGCCAACGCTGAGGGACCGGAACGGCAGGCGATTTCGCCCCCCCTACGGTCCTGCCAATGTTGTGACGGCGTGAAAATCCCGGCAATATCCGCGCATGTCGCCAGGAGCCGTACCGCTTCGCCCGGTCGAGAACGCCATCGCCGCCGTGCGGCCGGCCATCCGGATTCGCGATCTCGCCAAGACCTTCGGCGAGCTCGTCGCGGTCGACCACGTCTCGCTCGACATCGCCCCCGGCGAGTTCTTCATGATCGTCGGCCCCTCCGGGTGCGGCAAGACGACGCTGCTGCGCATCCTCGCCGGGCTGGAAACCGCGACCTCGGGGTCGATCGAGATCGACGTGCCGGCCGGCTCGAAGCGGCCGGACAACTCGATGGTGTTCCAGGGCGACTCGATCTTTCCCTGGATGACGGTGTGGCAGAACGCCTCCTACGGCCTGCGCATGCGCAAGGTGGCGGCGGCGCAGGTCAAGGACGTGGTCGGCTACTACCTCGACCGCACCGGGCTCGCGCGCTTCGCCCACTACTATCCGCACCAGCTTTCCGGCGGCATGCGCCAGCGCGTCGCCATTGCGCGCGCCTTCGCCAACGATCCACATATCCTGCTGATGGACGAGCCGTTCAGCGCGCTCGACGCGCAGAACAAGCTGCTGCTGCAGGAGGAGCTGCTGCACATCTGGGAGGAGCACAAGAAGACCGTGGTGTTCATCACGCACAGCGTCGACGAAGCGGTGCTGCTCGGCGACCGCGTGATGGTGATGACGGCGCAGCCGGGTCGGCTCAAGCAGTTCGTGCCGATCGCGCTCGCCCGGCCGCGCGACATCATGGAGCTGCAGGGCGCGCCCGAATACGGCGAGCTGGTGCATCGCATCTGGTCGAGCCTGCGCGACGAGGTGCAGCGCGCGCGCGAGATCGAGAACAGGATCGGAGTGAAGTCATGAGCGTGCAGACCACTGCCGCGGCACCGACGCGCCAGCAACGCGCGCTGTCGCTGCGCGACCGCGACCGCATCCTGAGCATCGCGTCGCCGATCGGCTTGTTGCTGGTGTGGGAGATCGCGGCGCAGACGGGCCTGATCGACACGCGCTTCTTTCCGGCGCCGTCGAGCATCCTGGCGCTGCTCTACGAGATGCTGCGCTCGGGCGAGCTGCTGATGCACGTCGGCGCGAGCCTGCAGCGGCTCGCCTGGGGCATCCTGCTGGGCGGCGTGCCCGCCCTCGTGCTCGGCATCGCGATGGGCCTCAACCGCACGATCCGCGCGCTGATCGACCCGCTGATCGCCGCGACCTATCCGATCCCCAAGAGCTCGATCCTGCCCCTCGTCCTCTTGATCTTCGGGCTGGGCGAATCGTCGAAGGTGTTCATGGTGGCGATCGGCGTGTTCTTCCCGCTGGTGATCAACGCCACCACCGGCGTGCGCGAGATCAACTCGATCTACCTCGACGTCGGCCGCAACTACAAGGCCGACCGCTGGAACACGTTCTGGACCATCGCGCTGCCCGGCGCGCTGCCGGTGATCATGACGGGATTCAAGCTCGGCGTCGGCATCGGCCTGATCCTGATCGCCATCGCGGAGATGAACGGGGCGAAAAGCGGGCTCGGCTTCCTGATCTGGAGCGCCTGGGAGACATTTGCGGTCGAGCAGATGTATGTGGGGCTGTTCATGTTCGCACTGATCGGCTTCATCTTCACGGTGCTGCTCAACGAGCTCGAGCGCTTCATCATTCCGTGGAAGACGACATGAAGGAGAGCTATGATGCGCACCGGGGAAACGCTTCATGGACGCACTGTTTCATTTTGTATTCGGGCCGTACGCGCCTCTGGCGCGTCATGTCTTTCACAGCACGACCACGTTCCTATTTATTTTGATCTGCATCTACCTTGTAAAGACCGCAACAGAATTCATGTTCCCGCCAAATCAGTATGTAGCGATTGCGATCCATGTTGTTGACAACTATGCTGGGGTGCTTGGTCTGATCGGATTCATCGTTTGGACAACTCTTGACATTATTTTCCTGATCCGCGAGCGCTGGGTACGCGGCGAGAGACCAGAATGAATACAAGACAGGTTGCTCATAGGACTCAGACATTTAACGCGTCGCACGAAGGGCGCGCGCGCGAGATCGTGATTATGTCTTTGGCGAGCGCGGTAGCGATTATCTTCTGTTTCATCCTGGCGCTCCTCGGCGTATCACTACAGGCGATCGACAGGTGGACACTGATTTTGTCTCCTCTTTGGTTTGCAGCGCTTTACCTCTCGAGCAGAAAAATCGATCTTATCAAGAAGATGCTGGGCAAAGCGGTTCTCGCGACGACGAGCGCCGCGGTTGCGCTCGTCGGTTCCGTCTCCTACGCATTCTATTTCATGTTCGACACTGTGAAGCACGTGATCGATAAACTTCATATGTGGTGAATCCCGCTGTCATCGCCCGACGCCAGGACGCCTATGCCGCAGACGGACTTGACCCTCCATGAAGCCCTTTCGCCGATCGCCGACGGCATCATGCTGGCGGTGCCGCGCGAGGTCGCGGGCGTGCCGATGGAGGCGACGCGGGCGCTGATCCGGCGCGGCGTCAAGCGGCTGCACCTCGTCGCGCTGCCGACCTCGACGCTGCAAGCGGACCTCCTGATCGGCGCCGGCGCGGTCGACACGCTGGAAACGTCGGCCGTGAGCCTCGGCGAGTTCGGCCCGGCGCCGCGCTTCACCGACGCCATGCTCAACGGCCGCATTCGCATGCTCGACGCCACCTGCCCGGCCCTGCACGCGGCGTTCCAGGCGGCCGAGAAGGGCGTGCCGTTCATGCCGCTGCGCGGCATTCTCGGCTCCGACGTGCTGAAGTTCCGCCCCGATTGGCGCGTGATCGACAATCCCTTCGCCAATGCGGATCCGATCGTGCTGCTGCCGGCGATCAAGCCCGACGTCGCGCTCATCCACGCGCCGATGGCCGACCGTGCCGGCAATGTGTGGATCGGCCGCCAGCGCGAGCTCGCCACCATGGCGCATGCCGCCGCGAAGACGGTCGTGACGGTGGAGAAGATTTTCGACGGTGACTTGCTGGCCGATCCGGTGCTCGCCGCCGGCGTGCTGCCCGGGTTCTACGTGGAACGCATCGCGGTCGCGGAGAAAGGCTGCTGGCCGCTCGGGCTGCCGGACCACTATGCGGCCGATCTCGGGCATCTTGCGGAGTACGCGAAGCTGGCGGCGACCGCGGAGGGATTTGCGCGGTATCTCGACCAATATGTGCATGCGCGACGAGCCGCATAGCGAAGGGCTACGGCAACGCCGTGACATTCCGTTCCGAAGAGCTGCTCGCCGACGTCATCGCTCGCCTGATCGGCGATGTGCGCCATATCGCCGTCGGCAATTCATCGCCCATTCCCGCAACCGCGGCGCTGCTCTGCCGCGCACGCGGCCAGGGGCGGCCGTATGTATCGCTGTTGCAGAGCCGCAAGCACAATTTCTTCACCGATGGCGGGTGCGAGCTGTTCGATTGCGCGGGCCAGGGACGCATCGATGTGTTCTTCCTCTCCGGCGGCGAGATCGACGGCGAAGGCAATATCAACCTGGTGAGCATCGGCGACCACGATCATCCCAAGGTGCGTTTTCCAGGCTCGTTCGGCTCGGCGCATCTCTATTTCGTGGTGCCGAAAGTGATCCTGTTTCGCACCGAGCACTCGCGCCGCACGCTGGTGCCGCAAGTCGGCTTCGTCAGCGCGCCGGGCGGCAGCCCGGACAATGTCTATCGGCCGGGCGGGCCGATCGCGCTCGTGACCAACCGCTGCGTGTTCGGCTTCGACAAGGCGCGCAGGCGCTTCCGGCTCGACAGCGTGCATCCGGGCCACACGGTCGAAGAAGTCATCGCGCATACGGGCTTCGAATTTGACCGCCCCGCCGAGGTGCCGCAGACCGAGCCGCCGTCGGACGAGACCTTGCGGCTCATGCGCGAGGTGGTGGCGCCGGAACTCGCCGAGGTCTATCCGCAGTTCGCGAGCGCAGTGTTCGGGAAAGCCGCAGCCTAAAAATCAAGCGCCTCAGGATCGCGGCTTGCGTTCCAGAAATGCAGGATCCATGAACCGCTGCGCGACCGGGTCAATACGGACGCGGAACGTCATTCACCCCTACGTCTACCGCCACGATAGATCGATATCAGTCGGTCCTTGAAGATCTTCGAGTCGTGGTCAATGGCTTTGCCGGCCTTCACGCGCGCCTGCGCACGTTCAAGCGAGGCAAGCAAAACATTCCGCTCGTCCTGCGACAGGGCCGGAATCTCTTCCATCGTTGTGACAGGAACCTCGATGGTGCGGCGCCGCTTTGCCTTGGCTTGCGCTTTCGTCCTCATGGAGGAACCTTATCACATCGGCGCAAAATTGGCACCCCTTTGCGGGCGCAGCCCACGTCTTTGGAACGCGCTCCGATTTGCGTTATCATGACGTCGCAGTCCGGGCGCCGGTCGGGGTGGATGAGGAATAAGGGTGCCGCAGGTCGATCGCCGCGCTTTCCTGCTGAGCGCCGCCGCGGTTGGCGGGACCCTGACGCTCGGCTTCGACCTCGCCTTGGCCGTCGCGGCAGGGGACGAAACCACCCCGCCCGAAATCACCTGCTGGATCGTGATCGCGCCCGACGACCGCGTGACCATCCGCATCGCCCGCTCCGAGATGGGCCAGGGCATCTTCACGGCACTGCCCATGCTGGTCGCGGAAGAGCTCGGCTGCGACTGGAGCAAGGTTGCGCCCGAGTTCGTCGCGCCCGAGGAGAACCTGCGCCGGAACCGCATCTGGGGCGACATGTCGACCGGCGGCAGCCGCTCGATCCGCACCTCGCAGGAGGTCTTGCGCAAGGCCGGCGCGACCGCGCGCGACATGCTGATCGCCGCCGCGGCGGCGCGCTGGAATGCGCCGGCGGCGGAGTGCACGGCACGCAACAGCATCATCACCCACCGGCCGAGCGGTCGCACCCTGCGCTTCGGCGAGGTGGCGGCCGCGGCCGCCGCCGTCGCGCCGCCGCAATCGGTGCGGCTGAAGGCGCCGCGCGAGTGGACGCTGATCGGCACGCGGCGCAAGCGGCTCGACGTCGCCGACAAGGTCACCGGCAAGCCGATCTATGCGATCGATGTGCGCCTGCCCGGCATGCTCTACGCTGCGCTCGCCCAATGCCCGGTCTTCGGCGGCAAGCTCGTGTCAGCGGATGATGCGAAGATCGCTAGCCGCAAGGGCGTGCGGCAGGTGCTGAAATTCGACGACGCCGTCGCGGTGGTGGCGGAAAGCTGGTGGCAGGCGAAGACCGCGCTCGACGCCTTGCCGGTAACCTGGGACGCGGGAGCGAACGCAAGCGTCTCGAGCGGCTCGATCGCCGCGATGCTGCGCGCCGGGCTAGATGCCGCCGACGCGGGCGTCGGCCGCGAGCAGGGCGACGTGACGGCGGGCCTCGCGCAAAGCGCGACGCGGCTGACGGCCGACTATCACCTGCCGTATCTCGCGCACGCGACGTTGGAGCCGCAGAACTGCACCGCTCATGTGGTCGGCGATCGGGTGGAAGTCTGGGTGCCGACCCAGCACGGCGAATCGGCGCTCTCGGTCGCCGCCAACGCCGCCGGTGTCCCGCCGGCGAACGTCAAGGTGCACAAGACCATGCTGGGCGGCGGGTTCGGCCGGCGCGGCATCGTGCAGGATTTCATCCCGCATGCGGTGAAGATCGCCCAGGCGGTCCGCGCGCCGGTGCAGACCATCTGGTCGCGCGAGGAGGACATGCGGCACGACTATTATCGGCCGACCATGATGGCGCGCATGACGGCGGGCCTCGACGCGGCCGGTCTGCCGCAAGCCTGGCACGTGCGGCTCGCCGGCAACTCGATCATCCACACCCTGTTTGCGGGCGGCTTCTTCGCCGGCGGCGTCGACCGCCAGGCGCAGGAAGGGTTCACGGCGGACATGCCCTACGATGTGCCGAACTACCGCGTCGATTTCGTCGAGCGCAACGCGCATGTGCCGGTCGGCTTCTGGCGCGGCGTCAGCCACACGCAGAATTGCTTCTTCAAGGAGAGCTTTGTCGACGAGATGGCGCATGCGGCGGGCATCGACCCGTACCAGTACCGCCGGCGCCTGATCCGCCGGCATCCGCGCGCGCGGCAATTCCTCGGTGTGCTCGACGCGGCCGCGCGGACGGCACGGTGGGGCGAGGCGGCGCCGGCGGGAGTTTTTCGTGGGCTTGCGGTCGAGCAGGTCGATGACGCCTTCATCGCCGCAGTGGCGGAGATCTCGATCGAGGCGGGCGGCACGCTCAAGGCGCATCGCTTCATCTGCGCCATCGACCCGGGCCACGTCGTGAACCCGATGACCATCGAGATGCAGATGGAGAGCGGCGTCGCGTTTGGCCTCACGGCGGCGCTTTACGGCGAGATCAGCATCAAGGGCGGGCGGGTCGTGCAGGGCAATTTCGACGATTATCCGATGCTGCGGATCGCCGGGATGCCGAAGGTCGAGACGGTCCTCCTCCCCTCGGGTGGTTTCTGGGGCGGGGTGGGCGAGCCGCCCTGCGCGATCGTCGCGCCCGCCCTGTGCAACGCGATCTTCGCGGCGACTGGACGCCGCATCCGCTCGCTGCCGCTGCGGAACCAGGATTTGCGGAAGATTTGAGCCGCCCCGGTGTTCGAGGGGTGACACACGAAAGTGACGCAAGGCCCTTTTTAGAGCAATTCAGAACAAGCTATGATGCCCCCAAGCGACCAAGATCGCTTCGCCGAGTCCGATACCGTGACCAGGAGGAACGCATGATAAAGCTGACCATCAACGGCAAGACCCATGAGGTCGATGTCGAACCCGATACCCCGCTGCTGTGGGTCATCCGCGACACCATCGGGATGACCGGCACGAAGTACGGCTGCGGCATCGCCCAATGCGGCGCCTGCACGGTCCATCTCGACGGCCAGGCGGTGCGCTCCTGCGGTCTCGCGGTGAGCGACGCGGCCGGCAAGAAGATCACCACCATCGAGGGCCTTGCCGACAACGGCAAGCTGCACCGGGTGCAGCAGGCGTGGATCGACAACGACGTGCCGCAATGCGGCTATTGCCAGAGCGGCATGATCATGGCGGTGGCGGCGCTCCTCAAGGAGAAGCCGAAGCCGACCGAGGCCGACATCGACAACGCGATCACCAATATCTGTCGCTGCGGCACCTATCAGCAGGTGCGCGCCGGCATCCACGCCGCCATCGCCAACGCCTGAGCCGGGAGGATGCCATGAACTTCATGTCGCAAATGAATCGCCGTTCCTTCGTCGTCAGCGCTGCCGCCGCCGGCGGCGGGCTCGCGCTCGGCTTCCATGTTCCGCTCGCGCAAGCCGCCGACAGCACGCCCGAGGTCAATGCCTGGGCCGTGATCCGGCCCGACGAAACCGTCGTCATCCGCATCGCCCGCTCCGAGATGGGCCAGGGCACGCTCACCGGCCTCGCCCAGATGACCGCCGAGGAGCTGGAATGCGACTGGTCGAAGGTCACCTACGAGTTTCCGACGCCGGGCGAGAACGTGAAACGCAAGCGCGTGTGGGGCGACTTCTTCACTGCCGGCAGCCAGGGCATCCGCTCGTCGAACCAGATCGTGCGCAAGGGCGGCGCCGCCGCGCGCATGATGCTGGTGTCGGCGGCCGCCAATGAATTGAAGGTGCCGGCCGCCGAGCTGACGGTCGCCAATGGCGTGATCTCGCACAAGGCGTCCGGCAAGACCGTCACCTTCGGCAAGATCGCCGCCGCGGCCGGAAAGCTGACACCGCCGGCCGACGCCGACATCAAGCTCAAGGACCCGAAGGACTGGACGGTGATCGGCCAGCCGAAGAAGCGGCTCGACACGCCGCTCAAGGTCAACGGCAGCGCCATCTACGGCATCGACATCCGCCTGCCTGGCATGCTGTACGCGGCGATCAAGGCTTGCCCGGTCAACGGCGGCAAGCTCAAGAGCTATGACGAGGCCAAGATCAACGGCCGCAAAGGGTTCAAGAAAGTCGTCAAGGTCGAGGACAACGCCGTCGCAGTGGTCGCCGACAGCTGGTGGCGCGCGAAGACGGCGCTCGACGCGATGCCGATCACCTGGGACGAGGGCCCGAACGCCAAGGTGTCGAGCGCCTCGATTGCGGCCTGGCTCAAGGAGGGCCTCGACGTCGACCAGGCGCTGGTCGGCAACAAGACCGGCGACGCCAAGGCCGCATTGGACAAGGCGGCGAAGAAGGTCGAGGCGGTATACGCCTATCCGTACCAGCACCACGTCACCATGGAGCCGCAGAATGCGACCGCGCGCTTCACCGACGACAAGTGCGAGGTGTGGACCTCGACGCAGAACGGCGAGGCGGCACTCGCGCTGGTCTCGGAGACGAGCGGCCTGCCAATCCCGAAATGCGAGGTCTACAAGACCTTCCTCGGCGGCGGCTTCGGCCGGCGCTCGACCTCCCACGACTACGTCAAGCAGGCGGTGCTGATCGCCAAGCAGATGCCGGGCACGCCGATCAAGCTCCTGTGGACGCGCGAAGAGGACATGATCCACGGCTGGTACCACCCGGTCACCCAGGCCAAGCTCACGGCCGGCTTCGACGCGGACAAGAACCTGACGGCCTTGCACATCCGCATTTCCGGCCAGTCGATCCTCGCGACCGTCGCGCCGGCGCGGATGCAGGAAGGCCGCGACCCCGCGACCTTCTCGGGCTTCTATCCGGGCGGCCTCGAGGCGGCGATCGGCTACGACATCCCCAACGTGCTGGTCGACCACTCGATGCGCAACCCGCACATCCACCCGGGCTTCTGGCGCGGCGTGAACATCAACCACAACGCCATCTATCTCGAAAGCTTCATGGATGAGCTGGCGAAGGAGATGGGCGTCGACGCGCTCGAGTTCCGCCGCAAGATCATGGTGAAGCATCCCAAGCACCTCGCGGTGCTCAACGCGGTGGCGGAGAAGATCGGCTGGAGCACACCGGCGCCGGCCGGCATTCATCGCGGCCTCGCCCATTTCATGGGCTTCGGCAGCTATATTGCGGCCGCGGCCGAGGTCTCGGTCGACGGCAAGAAGGTGAAGGTCCACCGCATCGTCGGCGCGACCGATCCGGGCTACGCCGTCAACCCGGCGCAGATCGAGCGGCAGATCGCCGGCTCGTTCGTCTACGGGCTCACCGGGCTGTTCCTCGGCGGCATCGAGGTCAAGGACGGTCGCGTCGTGCAGGAGAACTTCGACACCTACGACATGATGCGGCTCGCGCAGATGCCGAAGGTCGAAGCGATCGTGATGCCGTCGCGTAGCGGCGTGTGGGGCGGCGTCGGCGAGCCGACCATCTGCGTCGCGCCGCCCGCGGTGCTCAACGCGATCACCGCCGCGACGGGCGTGCGCTACCGCACGTTCCCGTTGCGCGATCACGGGCTGACGCTGGCGTGAGCTCTTCACCTCTCCCCGCAGGGGAGAGGTCGACGCGCGAAGCGCGTCGGGTGAGGGGCGCTCGGAGCTTCAATCAGGCTCCGAGCGCCCCTCACCCCGACCCTCTCCCCTACGGGGAGAGGGAACGCCGGCGCCGTGCGCAAGAAAACGAGTCGCCGTGCGGGCGCACAGGAATGATGTTCACTCCGCTCAATCGACGCAGATTCATCGTTTCAGGAATTGCGGCCGCCATTGCGTCTCCGGCCGTGCGCGCGCAGGCGGCCGGACCGCGCGTCGTCGTGGTCGGCGGCGGATTCGGCGGTGCCGCCTGTGCGCGGGCGTTGCGCAAGGCCGATCCGCGCATAACGGTCACGCTGGTCGAGGCGAACCGCACCTACACGGCGAGCCCGATGAGCAACGCGGTGATCGCAGGCCTGCGCGACCTGTCGCAACAACAATTCGGCTACGACAAGATCGCCCATGACGGCATCGCGGTCGCGCTGTCGGCCGCGACCGCGATTGATCCGCACGCGCGCAGCGTCATGCTCGCGGACGGGACGAAGCTCGCCTATGACCGGCTGGTGCTGTCGCCCGGCATCGACTTCCGCTGGGGCGCGATCGCCGGCTATGACGAGGCGGCCGCCGCGCTCATGCCCCACGCCTACAAGGGCGCCGACCAGATCGCGCTGCTGCGCCGCCAGCTGGAAAGCATGGAGGACGGCGGCCTCGTGGCGATCTCGGCGCCGGTCAACCCGGCGCGCTGCCCGCCCGCGCCCTACGAGCGCGCGAGCCTGATCGCCTACCACCTCAAGCGCAACAAACCGCGCTCGAAAATCGTCATCCTCGACGCCAAGGACAGCTTCGCAATGCACGAGCTGTTCCAAGACGCCTGGAAGGCGCTCTACCCGGGCCTGATCGAGTGGGTGCCGGTCGGGTCGAGCGGGCTGGTCACGTCGGTCGACCCGAAGACGCGCACGCTGTCGACCGACTTCGACAACTACAAGGCCGCGGTCGCCAACGTCATCCCGCCGCAGAAAGCGGGACACGCGGCCGAGCTCGCCGGCGTTGCCGACCGCACCGGCTGGTGTCCGGTTAATCCCATCACGTTCCAATCGATGCTGGACTCGAACGTGCATGTGATCGGCGATGCCGCGATTGCGGGCGCGATGCCGCGCGCGGCCTCCGCCGCGCAGGTGCAGGCGAAAATCTGCGCCGATGCCATCGTTGCGTTCTTTGCCGGGAAAATGCCTTGGGCGCCGACCCTGACCAGCTCGTGCTTCAGCCTGATCGCGCCCCACTATGCGATCTCGCAGCACGGCACCTTTCGTCCCGTCAAGGACCAACAGTACGAGGAATCGCCGCCCGGCATCGTGGTGAGCCCGCGCAACGCCGCGCCCGCGGTGCGCAGCGGCGAAGCGAAGGAAGCGAACGCCTGGTTCGCCGAGATCACCGCCGCGGTGTTCGGATGAGGGCGCGGGCGGCCGCGGTTTGCTGCGCGCTCGCGGTCGGGGCACACGTCCGCGCCGAGGCGTTGCGCCCGTACACGATCGTCGGCGACGCGATTCCGGCCTCGCTGACCGGCGCCAAGGGCGATCCGGCGCGCGGTCGCGCGATCGTGATCAATCGCAACGTCGGGCTGTGCCTGCTGTGTCATTCCGGTCCCTTTCCGGAGGAACGGTTCCAGGGAAACATGGGGCCGGACCTCAAGGGGGTGGGCAAGCGTTGGTCGGAGGGCGAGCTGCGGCTGCGCCTGGTCGATGCGAGGAAGCTGAACCCCGCGACCATCATGCCGCCCTATTACGTGGTCGACGGCATGAACCGGGTGGTGCCGTCGCTGCGCGGCAAGCCTATATTGACGGCGGAGCAGATCGAGGACGTGGTCGCATTCCTGGCCACGCTGCGCGAATGAAGATCGTGGAGAGCAGCACGATGGGCCATGACCGCAAGGGCGCGACCCGGCGCGCCCTGCTGTATGGCGGCCTCGCCGGATTGGGCGCCGCGCTGATCAAGATCGAGCCGGCCGCCGCGACGCCCGAGACCATGCAGCGGGCGATCCGCCAGGTGGTGGGCGAGGCGCCGATCCGCAGGGGCAAGGTCGCGCTCGACGTGCCGGCGCTGGTCGAGAACGGCAACTCGGTGGCGCTCACCATCGAGGTGGCGAGCCCGATGACCGAACGGGACTACGTCAAGGCGATCCACGTGTTCAACGAGAAGAACCCGCTGCCGAACGTGATCAGCGCCCATCTCGGGCCGCGCGCCGGCCGCGCGAAGATATCGACCCGCTTCCGCCTCGCCGACACGCAGACGATCGTCGCAATCGCCGAGCTGAGCGACGGTACGTTCTGGTCGGCGTCCGCCGACGTGATCGTCACGCTGCAGGCCTGCCTGGAGAACCTCGACTGATGGCGCGCGCCCTCATCAACGTGCCGCCGAAGGCAAAGCGCGGCGAGGTGATCGAGATCAAGACGCTGATCTCGCACATCATGGAGACGGGCTTCCGCCGCGACAATGTCGGCAAGCCGATCCCGCGCAACATCATCACCCAGTTCACCTGCACGTATAACGGCGAGGAGGTCTTCCGCGCCGATCTCTATCCGGCGATCGCCGCCAACCCGTTCATCACCTTCTCGACCGTAGCGACCGAGAGCGGCACCATCGCGTTCGAGTGGACCGGCGACAACGGCTTCCACGAGACCGGCGCCGCGAAGATCACCGTGGAATGATCCGGAGGGTGGGCAAGATGGCCTGCGCCGGCGCCGCCGCGTGGGCAAGGCGCGCGAGCCATTTTGCCCACGCGGCGGGCGCTGTAGCGCGCCTTGCCCACCCTGCGCTTCTGCTCTTTTCGCTCTGCCTTCCAACCCTCGCGACCGATATCCCGCCCGAGCAGCGCCGCTCGGGCTACGCCGACCTCGGCCCCGACACCAAGGCGATGGAGGACGACGACACCGCCAATCCGGCGATGCTGTGGGTGCTCGACGGCGAGACGCTGTGGAGCACGAAGACGGGCACCGCCAGCAAGTCCTGCGCCGACTGCCACGGCGACGCGGCGCAGAGCATGAAGGGCGTGGCGGCGCGCTATCCGGCATTCGACGCCAAGGAGAACCGGCCGGTCGATCTCGAAGCGCGCATCAACCTGGAGCGGCGCGACAAGCAGAAAGCACCTCCACTGCCATTCGAGAGCCACGACCTCCTGGCGCTCACGGCCTATATCAGCAACCAGTCGCGCGGCTTGGCCGTCGCGCCGCCGGACGATCCGCGCCTTGCGCCCTTCATCGCGCAGGGGCGCACGCTGTTTGAAACGCGCCAGGGCCAGATCAACATGTCCTGCGCGCAATGCCACGACGACAACTGGGGCAAGAAGCTCGCCGGCAACATCGTGCCGCAGGGCCAGCCGACCGGCTATCCGATCTACCGGCTCGAATGGCAGAGCCTCGGCTCGTTGCAGCGGCGGCTGCGCAACTGCATCATCGGCATGCGGGCCGAGCCCTATCAATACGGCTCGCCCGAATACGTGGTACTGGAGACATTCCTGATGCGGCGCGCGGCCGGGCTGAAGATCGAGACCCCGGGCGTGCGGCCGTGAATCACGGTTGTCATTGCCGTCTGGATTCGTAGGGTGGGCAGCCGCGCCTTCGCGGTTGCCCACGCGGAGCTGATCCGCGTGGGCAAAATCGCTCGCGAGCGCCGCGCTGGTCGCAGGCTCCCCGTAAGCGATTTTTCCCACCCTACGAGGGTCCCGCATGTCCCCCGTCATCGATTGTCATGCCCACATCGTGCCGCCGCAGATGTGGCGCACGATGCAGAGCGACGGCGCGCGCTATGGCGTCGATATCCGGGAGGACGGGCAGCGGCGCATGATCCGCCTCGCCGGCTCGAACTATGCGCGGCCGATGTACATGCCGCTCACGACGACCGACGAGCGCATCGCCACCATGGATCGCCAGGGCGTCGACCGGCAGGTGCTGTCGGGCTATATCGATTTCTCCGGCTACACCATGCCGCTCGATCTCGGCACGCGCTTTGCCGAGCTGCAGAACGAGACGATCGCCGGCGTCGTGGCGGCGAATCCGACACGTTACCTCGGCGCCGCCAACGTGCCGCTGCAGGACACCGCGACGGCCATCCGGGTGATGCAGCGCGCGCATCGCGATTACGGCTTTCGCGCCGTGCAGGTCGCACCCTATTTCGGCGGCAAGAAGTTCCTCGACGATCCCGCGCTCGATCCGTTCTGGGCGGCCGCGCAGGAGATGGGGATCCTGATCCTGTTTCACCCCTATGACGAGCAGCCCGCGGCCGGCTTAAGCGACTACTTCCTGCACAATTGCATCGGCTATCCGCTGCAGACGACGATCGCAGCCGTGCGCATGATGTTCTCCGGCGTGTTCACGCGCTTTCCCGAGCTGCGCATGCGGCTGCCGCACGCGGGCGGCTTCCTGCCCTTCCAGATCGAGCGCTTCCGCCACGCCGCCGATTTTCGCCCCGAGCCGCGCTCGCGCGGCTTCACGGGCGATCCGCTCGACGTGCTCAAGGGCCTCTACTACGACACCGTGACGTTCAGCCCGATGACCCTGCGCTATCTGGTCGACCTGGTCGGCGCCGACCGGCTGCTGCTCGGCAGCGATTTTCCCTTCGAGATGGGCGATCCCGATCCGGTCGGCACCGTGAAGGCGGCGATCGCGCCGGAGCATCAGGACAAGGTGCTGGGCGGCACGATTGCGCGGCTCCTGTGTCTCGATTCTGCCTGCAGATGCCCGTAGCCCGGATGGAGCGCAGCGCAATCCGGGATCGTCCGCCCCGGATTTCGCTCCGCTCCATCCGGGCTACAAATCGCAATATCCGATGAAAGCCGAGGAAGCGTGATGCCAACCAACGATCGTTCCAACAGCGCCACCCGTCTCGTCGTGCTGCCGGGCGACGGCATCGGCCCAGAGATCACGGCCGCGACGCTGCAGGTGCTCGCCGCCGCTGACCGGGCGTTCGGCTTGAACCTGTCGTTCGAGGAGATGCCGATCGGCCTCGCCGGCTTGCGCCAACACGGCAGCACGCTGCCCGACGACTCGTTCGCACGCGCCAAGGGGGCGGACGGCATCATCATGGGACCGGTCGGGCACCACGATTATCCGCCCGGCGCGCTCAACCCGTCGGGCGAGATGCGCAAGCGGCTCGACCTCTTTGCCAATATCCGCCCGGCCCGCTCGCGCGCGGGCTTTCCGCCGCGCTGCGGCAAGCCAGTCGATCTCGTCATCGTGCGCGAGAACACCGAGGGCTTTTACGCCGACCGCTCCATGCATGTGGGCATTGGCGATCTGATGCCGACGCCCGATCTCGCGATCTCGATCCGCAAGATCACCCGCGAGGGCTCGACCCGCATCGCCGAGCAGGCCTTTCGCCTCGCCATGCGGCGCCCGCGCAAGTTCGTCACCGCCGTGCACAAGGCGAACGTGCTGCGCGTCTCCGACGGCTTCTTCCTCGACTGCGTGCGCGCCGTCGGCGCGAACTACCCGCAGGTGCGCTACGAGGAGCGCATCATCGACGCCATGGCTGCCCTCTTGGTGCGCGACGCCAGCGCATTCGACGTGATCGTCACCACCAACATGTTCGGCGACATCCTGTCCGACGAGGCCTCGGAGATCTCCGGCAGCCTCGGTCTCGCCGAATCGATCAACGCGGGCGTCGCGCACTGCCTCGCGCAGGCGCAGCACGGCTCGGCGCCGGACATCGCCGGCAAGGGCATTGCCAACCCGTCCTCGCTGATCGGCTCGGCCGCCATGCTGTTCGCCTGGCTGGCCGAGCGGCGCGGCGACGAGCGCTTCGCCCAGGCCGCGGATGCGATCGAGCAGGCGCTCGATGCGGTGATCGCCAAGCCGGAGTGGCGGACGGCCGATCTCGGCGGGCCGCTCGGCACGACGACGTTCGGCGAGAAGGTGGCGGCGGCAATCAAATGAGGTCACGTTCCATGCCGAAACTCAGCGTCCGTAGTTTTTCGATCTCTCTCGATGGCTACGGGGCGGGCCCCAACCAGGATTTGCAAAATCCGCTCGGGGTCGGGGGCCTCGCACTACACGACTGGGCTTTCGCCACCCGCACGTTCCAGACGATGTTCGGACGCGATGGCGGCACGACCGGAATCGATGACGGCTTCGCGGCGCGCGGATTCGAGAATGTCGGCGCGTGGATCCTGGGCCGCAACATGTTCGGGCCTGTTCGCGGGCCCTGGCCGGACGAGAGCTGGAAGGGGTGGTGGGGCGACAATCCACCCTATCACACGCCGGTTTTCGTGCTCACCCACCACCCGCGCGCTTCGATTGTCATGAATGGCGGCACGACCTTTCACTTCGTCACCGACGGCATCCGCGCCGCGCTCGAGCGCGCCGTTGATGCTGCCGGCGATCGCGACGTCCGCCTGGGCGGCGGGGTCGCGACGATCCGGCAATATCTTCGGGCGGGCCTGATCGACGAAATGCATCTGGCGATTGCGCCGATCCTGCTCGGCTCAGGAGAACCGCTTCTGGCCGACATCGATCTCCTGAAGCTCGGTTATCGCTGCGCCGAGCATGTTCCGACGCCGAACGTCACGCACGTCATGCTTACAAAGGATCGCTAGCGCGAGCTGCGCGGGAGTAACGTCATGACGTTTTCGCGACGCCGACTGTTGGGGTTCGCCGCGATGGCCGCTGGAGAGCCAGTGTTCATGCCAACCGCACGCACGCAGGCTTTTCCGTCGCGGCCGCTGCGGCTCATCGTCGGCTTTCCGCCCGGCGGGCCGAACGACACGCTGGCGCGGCTGATCGCCGAGTGGCTGGCGCGCCGGTTGGGCCAATCGGTGGTGGTCGAGAACCAGCCCGGCAATGCCGGCAATGTCGCGACCGCCGCGGTCGTGCGCTCCGCGCCCGACGGGCACATGCTGCTGCTGGTCGGGCCCGCGAACGCGATCAGCGCGTCGATCCCCGGCAAGCTCGATTTCGTTTTCCTGCGCGACATTGCACCGGTGGCCGGCATCACCCGCGAGCCGCTCGTGCTGCTCGTTCATCCGGCCGTGCCGGCAACGAGCGTCACGCAGCTGATCGACTATGCGAAGGCCAATCCGGGAAAGCTGCGCATGGCATCGACCGGGGCATGGAGCTCGCCGCACGTCTCGGGCGAGCTGTTTCGCATGCTCACCGGCGTCGCGGTCGAGATCGTGCAATACCCCGGCGGCGGGCCGGCGCTCAAGGCGCTGGCGGCCGGCGACGCGCAGACGATGTTCGAGCCGATGTCGGCCGCGATCGGCTTCGTGCGTGCCGGCAAGCTGCGGGCTCTGGCGGTCACGACCGCGACGCGCAGCCCGGCCTTGCCGGAGGTGCCGACGGTCGCCGACACCGTGGCGGGCTACGAGGCGAGCGCGGTGACCGGAGTAGGCGTGCCGCGCGGCACGCCGGCAGCGATCGTCGAGCGGCTGAACGCGGAGATCAATGCGGCGTTTGCGGATGTCGCGATGCGCGCCAAGCTGCTCGACACCGGCGGAATGGCGCTGCCGGGGACGCCGGCGGAATTCGGCAAGCTCTTGGCGGACGAGACCGAGAAGTGGGGCAAGGTGGTGCGGTTCGCGCGCGGCAACAAGGACTGAGCGTCCGCTCCCTCCCCCGTTCTTACGGGGGAGGGGATGCACGCACGCAGCAAGCGGCCTGGACGCCGTCGCATGAGGTGCGGTTACCGCGCCGTCGGCTTCGGCGCCTCCTGCTTCAGCTTCTCCAGCGCGTCCGGCATCATGCGGCCGAACAGCGTGCTCAGAAGCGCGGTCGGGATCAGGCCGCCGCTGCTGTTGGCGCCTTCCTGACCCTGCACGCCGGACATGAGGAACTGCGGCACCAGCGGCTGATTGATCTTGGTCAGCGCGTCGGCGAAGCGGGCGAAGTTCTGCTCGGCCAGCCGATATTCCGGGCCGCCATAGGCATCGACCGCGAGCTTGGTCGATTGCGCGGCGGCGGTGCCGATCGCGAGCGTGCGGTCCGCCTCGCCCTGGCCTTCGAGGCGCGATTTCTCGCCGCTCGCCGCCGCCGTGACCTTGACGGTCTCGGCGTCCTTCTGCGCGCGGGCGAGCGCGGCCGCACCCTCGTTCTCGTGCACCTTGATCTGGATGGTCGATTGCGTCAGCGCGGTCTGCGCCGCCGCGGCCGCCTTCGCCTCGTTGAGCGTACGCTCCTGCACGGCGGCCTTCTCCTGCTCCTGGAAAGTCGTCACCTGCTCGCGCGCGACCTGGCGCGAGCGCAGCTGGATCAGGATGTTCTCGATCGTCTGGTCGCCGGTCGAGGCGCGCGGCGTGCCGATCAGCACCTCCTGCAGCTCGAGCGAATAGGCCTCGAACTTCGCCTTCATCTGCTCGGCCGACTCCTCCTGGATGGCGGCGCGGTTCTGCAGCAGCTCGATCAGGGTCATCTTCTGCGCGATGTTCTTGAAGAAGGCGCTGACCATCGGATCGAGCGTCTGCTCGACCAGCTTCTTCACGTCGCCGAAGCGCTGGATGATCATCGGCGCCTTCTTGTAGTCGATGTGCATGACGACCGAGAGCGGCAGGGTCGGCTCGAACGCGTCCTTGGTGATGAGGGAGATTTCCGACAGGTTCTCGTCGAGCTTCATCTGGCTGGTCTCGCCGCGCACCCACTTGAGGATGAAGTTGACGGTCGGAATGATCTCGACCTTGCCCGCATAGGTGTTGAACCCGTACTTGCCGGGCAGCAGCGGATCGCGCCACACGCCGCGGCTGCCGTTCACGACCAGCTCGCCGTGACGATATTGCTCGCCCGAGACGTCCTCGGTCTTGGGACCGGTATAGAAGACGACCACCCCGACATTGCCGACCGGAATGACGATCTTCGGCACCGACTCGACGGTCGCGAACAGGCGGTTGATGTACCAGGTGCCTTCGAGCAGGACCTGCAGCTGGCGCCCGCGAAAACCGCCGGCGCGGAGGAAGTGCTCCGGCTCCTGGAAATTGTTGTGGAACGTGTCGGGCTGGCGCAGGTCGGTGCCGACCTCGGGCGCGATGATCTCGCCCGGCGGCAGCGACGGGCCGTCATGCACCGTGACGATGCCGACGAGATCCTGATCTGCCGCGAGCATGATCGGCACGAAGCCGCCGCGATCCGTGATCGTCTGCTGCATGGCGTTGAGCACGTCCTGCTCCTGCGCGCTCAGCGCATGGCCGTAGACGCGCTCGTCGGTGATGATGGCGAACTGCGTGGTGTTGATCGCGTAGGTGCCCTCGCGCAGGATTTTGCGCTGCGGCCCCTTCTGGCCGCCGCCGAGCAGGAATCGCCGCGCGTCCTGGAAGTCGGATTTGTCCTCGGTGTCGTTGGCGGCGAGCACCTGCGAGGGCGCGAGCGGCGCGCCGTCGCGCGCGAACACATAGGCGATCCGCCCCTGGCCGACGGTGACGAGGTCGGACTTGTGGATGCGGTAGGTGAACGGCGTGAACAGATGGATGCCGCCGCGCAGGATTTCCGGCTCGTAGCCGGCCTCGCCGTGCAGCGCGATGAAGCCTGATTTGATCGAGCCCTTCGGCGCCCACAGTTTCTCGACGATGCCGACCTGATTGTTGGGAATGTAGCGAAAGACATTCGCCATGCGGATGAGGATGAGAACGATGATCGCGACGGCAAGCCAGATGCCGATGGCGATGCTGTGGTCGACGAGGGTATCCATGGTCGCTCCCTGACGCCGTCGCGAAATCGACGGCCAAAACGGCGGCATCCTAGCCCAAGTTCCGGCCAAGGCCCGCCGGGACTTGATCCGGGACGGCCGCCGGTTCGCGGACAAGAACCTGTATTTGTGTGCGGTGGTCTACCGCCGGTTCAGACGAATGCACGACCCGAATGGGTCCGCGATGACCGCCGAATGATGAAAAATCGCGATGACGGCGCGCGTTGTCGCACATCCGTCTCGCCGCAATCGAGGCCGCCCTGGTCGCGCTCAGCCGAAATAGGCCCCGCCGTTGACGTGGAAGGTCTGGCCCGTGATGTGGCGCGCCTGCGGACCGCACAGGAAGCGCACCGTGGCGGCGACCTCGGCGGGCGGGACGCGGTCGGGCGTGAGCGTGTGGCGTATCCAGTGATGCTGCGGCTCGGGCCCGCTCCGCGCCGTGCCGACGAGGCCGGGGACGACCAGGTTCACGGTGATCGTGTGATCGGCCAGCTCATGCGCGAGCCCGCGCGTGAAGCCGACGAGGCCGGATTTCGCCGTCACCACGTGCAGGCGGTCGCGCGCGCCGGCGTGGCCGCTCAGGCCGCCGAGGTTGACGATCGCGCCGGCGCCGCTCCGCTTGAGCTGCGGCAGGCAGGCCTGCACGCACAGGAACGGGCCGTCGAGGGTCACGGCCATGACGGCGCGCCATTCGGCGAGGGTCATCTGGTCGAGCGGCTTCTCGCGCCGCAGCGCCGCGTTGTTGACGAGGAAATCGATGCGGCCGAAGTGCTTGACCGTGTCAGCCACCATGCGCTCGACCGCCGCCGCGTCGGCGATATCGGCGAGCGCGGCCATCGCCCGGCCGCCGCCTCGCTCGATCTCAGCGACCACCGCGTCCGCCTCGGTCTGGTTCGCCCGCGCATTGACGACCACGGCGGCGCCGTCCTCGGCGAGCATCAGCGCGGTTTCGCGCCCGATGTTGCGGCCCGCCCCCGTGACGATGGCAACGCGGCCGGCGAGAGGTTTGGATGAAGATGAGGTCATGTAGCCCCCTCTGCTCCGCCCGCCCCCCCACCCGCGGTGGGGGGGGTGGGGGGGGGGGGGGACGCCACGAGCACGGAGCAAGCGGCTTCCCCCTCTCCGGCTCTCCCCCGCAAGCGGGGGAGAGGGCGCTGGAGCCGAAGCGCCATCATCCTCGCAATGTCCTTAAATCGATTCGCTCCGCATAGAGCCCTTGCGCCAACCGCAGCGCCGCCGCGATGCGCGGCTTGTCCCACCTGCCGTGGGCGGCGCAGAGGGCGAACTTATTCTCGATGTCGGCCCGCGACAGCGGCTCGTGCGCGCCGCCGCGGATGTGCGGCTGGCGCTCCTCGATCTCGCGGCCGTCGTTGAGCACGGCGCGGATGTGGCCGGTGAACTGGTTCGGATAGGGATTGTCCGGATCGATCACGTAGCGAACCTTGCCGGCGAGGGCGCGCACGGCGGGATCGCGCACAGCCGCGTCCGTGAAGGCGTCGAGCCCGACGTTGCCGCGCACGAAGCCCGCCGCGACGCAGTAGGGCGTCGAGAACTTGGCGCTGTAGCCGTTCGGCGGGCGCTGCTTGTCGGCGAGCGGCTCCCACAGCCGGTGCACCGTGCCCTCGCCCACCTCGCAGATCATCTCCTTGATGTCGGCCGCCGTGATGCCGCGCGCGCCGAGCCGGCGGGCGCAGTCGATGTACGGATGGGTCATGGTCCCGCACGGGTAGAGCTTGAAGGCGAGCGTCTCGGTGACCCAGCGGCTGCCGAAATCGCCGGTCAGCAGGTCGTATCTGCCGTCGGTCGTATGCGCGAAGCCGTGGAAGAAGCCGTGCGTGCCTTCAAGGACGGTGCGCGGCCCGCGAAAGCCGTGCCGCGCCATCAGCGCGGCGCGGATGCCCGACTGCGCCGCCCAGCCCGCATGCATGCGCTTGGTCCAGGCGCCTTCGGCGAGATACTCGATGATGCCGGCCGCCATGCTGCCGGCGATGCCGAGCGAATCGATCATCTGGCGGCGGTCGAGCCGCAGCGCCGCGCCGACGCCGGCCGCGGCGGCGACCGCGCCGAACACCGCGGTCGGATGGAAGCCGGCCTTGTGCACCAGCTTCGGCGTTACCAGGCCGAGCCGGCACATGGTCTCGACGCCGACCGCGATGCCGAGCAGAGCGGAGGGGCCGTCCGGATGGTGCCGCTCGCAGGCGGCGAGCACCGCTGGCACGATCACGGCGCCGGCATGCACCGGCCCGCCCTCGAAGGTGTCGTCGAAATCCTCGCCGTGCGCCGCCGTGCCGTTGACCAGCGCGGCGCCCGCCGCGCTCAGGCCGCGCGCATGGCCGATCGCCGTGCACGGCCCGTCGTCGTCGCAGGCCGCGAGCGTCGCCTTGACGTAGTCCTCGTTGCGCGCCGTGACGCACAGGCCGAGCACGTCGACCAGCAGGTCCTCGCAGCGCGCGCGCAGGCTCGCCGGCAGCCGCTCCGGCGACAGCGCGACGATGCGGTCGACCAGCCTCTCGGCGACCGAGACTTCCGGCACATGAGCGGGCATGCGGTTCGTGCTTTCGGATCACCCGCCCGTGAAGGCCGGCTTGCGCTTTTCCATGAAGGCGCGGCGGCCCTCGATGAAGTCCTTGCTGGCGAAACAGCCCTTCACCAGGTCGGCGCAGCGCGCAAGCTCGCGCTTGTCCGGGTCCACCGCTGTCTGGTTGGCGATGAACTTGACCGAGTTCACCGTGAGCGGCGCATTGTTGCTGATCGTATCCGCGTAGTCCTTCACGTAGGCCTCGAGCTGGTCTGCCGGCACCGCCCGGTTGATCAGCCCCATGGCGAGCGCTTCCGCCGCGTCGAACTGGCGCGCCGTGAAGAAGATCTCCTTGGTAAAGGAGGGCCCGACGAGATCGGCAAGCCGCTTGATGCCGGTGAAGCCGTAGCCGACGCCGAGCTTGGCGGCCGGAATGCCGAAGCGCGAATCCTCCGAGGCGATGCGCAGGTCGCAGCACACCGCGAGCCCGAGCCCGCCGCCCAGGCAGTAGCCGCGGATCATCGCGATGGTCGGCTTGGGAAACGCATAGATCGCCTCGTTGGCCTTGCCGACGATCGCGTTGTAGCGCGCCTGCGCGTTCTCGTCCGAGCGGTCCTTCTCGAAGCGGGAGATGTCGGCGCCGGACACGAAGGCCTTGCCGCCGGCGCCGGTGAGCACCACGACGCGGATGGCGTCGTCCGCGGCGAAGTCCTCCATGATCCGCCCCACCGTCTCCCACATGTCGAGCGAGACCGCGTTGCGGCGCGCCGGATTGTTGAAGATCATGTAGCCGACGTGGCCCTCCTTGCGGGACAGCATCTTGTCGGTCTGGGTCATGGTGACGCTCCATTCGGCGTCATTGCGACGAGGCCGAAGGCCGACGAAGCAATCTCGATCCGCGAGTCATGCGCGCGCGGAACGAGATTGCTTCGGCGTGCTTCGCACGCCTCGCAATGACGGGTGTGTGTTGCGCTTCGCATCAAATCGCGTTGGCTTGGCGCAGCGCGGCGATCTGCTTTGCGCTGTAGCCGAACTCCTTGAGCACTTCATTCGTGTGCTGGCCGAGCTTCGGCGGCGGGGCGACGAGCTTGCTCGGCGTGCGCGAGAGCATCATGCCCTGGCTCACCAGCGTGAGATTGCTGCCCTTGACCGGCGCCGCCATGCCGAGGTGCTTGACCTGCGGATCGGCGAACACCTGGTCGATCGAGTAGATCGGCCCGCACGGCACGCCCGCCTCGTTGAAGCGCTCGATCCATTCGGCGCTCGAGCGCGTCACGGTGATCTTCTCGATCTCGGCATTGAGCGCGTCGCGATGCTTCGAGCGCTCGGCGGCGGTCGCGTATTCGGGCCGCTTGGCGAGCGCCGGCGCCTCGAGCGCCTGGCAGGTGCGCTCCCAGATCCTGCCGCCGGCGGCCGCGATGTTGATGTGGCCGTCCGTGGTCTTGAACACGCCGGTCGGGATGCTGGTCGGATGGTTGTTGCCGGCCTGCTTGGCCACCTCGCCGTTGACGAGATAGCGCGAGGCCTGGAAGTCGAGCATGAAGATCTGCGCCTGCAGCAGCGAGGTCGTGACGTGCTGGCCCTTGCCGGACACATCCCGCTCGAGCAGCGCGAGCAGGATGCCGGTCGCGCACAGCAGGCCGGCCGTCAGATCGGCGATCGGGATGCCGACCCGCACCGGGCCCTGGCCGGGCAGTCCGGTGATCGACATGAGGCCGCCCATCCCTTGCGCGATCTGGTCGAAGCCCGGCCGGTTCTCGTACGGCCCGTCCTGGCCGAAGCCCGAGATGCTCCCGTAGACGATCTTCGGGTTGACCTTGCGCAAATCCTTGTAGTCGATGCCGAGGCGCCGCTTCACGTCGGGGCGGAAATTCTCCACCACGACGTCGGCCTTCTTGACCATCTTCTTGAGCACCGCCACGCCTTCGGGCGACTTCAGGTTCAGCGTCATGCTGCGCTTGTTGCGGTGCAGGTTCTGGAAATCCGAGCCCTCGCGCGGGCCGCCGAGGCCCTCGCCCGGCTCGATCTGCGGCGGCATCTCGATCTTGATGACGTTGGCACCCCAGTCGGCGAGCTGGCGCACGCAGGTCGGCCCCGACCGCACGCGGGTGAGATCGAGCACGGTGAAACGCGAAAGGGCCTTCGAGGCCCTGGGGGTTGGCATAACGGACGTCTCCCACGCAGATTTTGCCGCTCGCGGGATACCGGAATGCCCCGGAAATGACCACGAGATCAAGAGGCTGGCGGCGGCGGTTCGGCCGCGGCGGGTCGGCGCAAACGCTGGCGCAACGCTCGCCAAAGTGGTCCATTATTTGCCACACCGGGTGGGCAGACCGTCGATCGGACCGTCGATCCTTGGCGCAGAGGCACTCTCATGACGCAAGAAGCCCCGCCGGCGCGGCCGGCATCCTATGACAAGAAGATCGGCCTCGTGCTGCAGGGCGGCGGCGCGCTCGGCAGCTACCAGGCCGGCGTCTACGAGGCGCTTGCGAGCTCGGAATACCTGCCCGACTGGGTGGCCGGCATCTCGATCGGCGCGATCAATGCGGCGATCATCGCCGGCAACGCGCCGAAGAAGCGTGTCGACCATCTGCGCACTTTCTGGGACGAGATCACCGCGCCGACCCAGCTGTGGCCGGCGCCGCCCGAAGGCCCGCTCGCGACCTGGCAGCAGAACGCGAGCGCGCTCGCCTCGGCGCTGTTCGGCCAGCCGGGCTTCTTCGCGCCGCGCGGTCCGCAGGACCTGCTCTCGCCCGGCAAGTTCCTGAGCTATTACGACACCAGCGCGCTGCGCCGCACCCTGGAGCGGCTGGTCGATTTCGACAGGCTCAATCGCGGCTGCGAAACGCGGCTGAGCGTCGGCGCCGTCAACGTGCGTACCGGCTACTTCGCGTATTTCGACAGCGAGAGGACGAAGATCCGTCCCGAGCACATCATGGCGAGCGGCGCGCTGCCGCCGGGATTCCCGCCGGTCGAGGTCGACGGCGAGCTCTATTGGGACGGCGGGCTCTTTTCCAACACGCCGCTGCAATACATGGTGGACTACTATCCGCGCCGCAGCCGGCTGGTCTTTCAGGTCGACGTCTTCCAGGCGCATGGCTTCCTGCCGACCAATCTCGATCAGGTCAACGAGCGCGAGAAGGACATCCGCTATTCGAGCCGCACGCGGATCGTCACCGAGGCGCTGCGCGAGCGGCACAATGTGCGCCACACGATCAACGAGCTGCACAAGCTGCTGCCGCCCGAGATCGCCGAAACGCCCGAGGCGAAGCGCCTCTATGAGCACGGCTGCGTCACCGAGATGGACATCGCGCAACTGATCTACCGGCCGAACGAGCCGCAGGGCGCCGCGAAGGACTTCGAGTTCAGCCGCGCCACCATGCTGGCGCGCTGGGAGGACGGGCTCGCCGACGCGCGCGCCACGCTTGCGGCGTCGCCCTGGCTCGCGCCGATGGCGCGCGACCTCGGCGTGCGGGTATTCGACGTGATGCACGACAAGCTCGTCCAGCACGGCAAGACCGCGCCGGTCGAGCTGCACGGCATTTCACCGAGCGAGATGCCCGAGCTCAACCTGGTGATGGCCGGGCACGAGCGGCAGTGACGTGTAGCCCGGATGGAGCCTCGCGAAGCGAGGCGAAATCCGCGGCTTGCTTCGCGGCAAACGCTTTCCCGGGTTTCGCTTCGCTCCACCCGGGCTACGATTACGCCGGCAGCCCGCGCACCACCAGCCGGTTGAGCCGCGCCGCGAAGGCGGCGGGATCGGGCGGCACCTCGCCGTCGAGGATCTGCGCCTGATCGAGCAGGATCGCGGCGAGGTCATTGACGTCGTCCTCGCGCGCCGCGGTCTTGGCGCCGGCGAGCGCGCGCACCAGCGGATGGCGCATGTTGAGCTCGAGGATCGGCTTCGTCCCGGCGCCGCGCGCCTGGCGGGCGAGCAGGCGCTCCAATTCGCGGTCCGGCCCCTTGCCGCCGGCGACCAGGCAGGCGGCGCTGTCGGTCAGGCGCTGCGAGGCGCGCACGTCGGAAACCTTCTCGCCGAGCGCGGCCTTCACGGCCGCAATCACGACCGCATCATCGACTGCCGCCGAGGCCGGCGTCTCGTCCGCCTTCGCGGGCTGTTCGAGCAGCGGGATCAGGTCGAAGCTCACCTCGCCCTGACTGAGCGACTTGAGCGGCTTGCCTTCGAAATCGAGCGGCATGGTGGTCCAGAAGGCGTCGACCGGATCGGTCAGCAGCAGCACCTCGACGCCGCGCGCGCGCGCCGCTTCGAGCTTCGGGTTCGACTTGAGGCGATCGAGGCTTTCGCCCGCGAGGTAGTAGATCTCGGTCTGGTTGGGCTTGAGGTCGGCCACGTACTGCTTGAGCGAGCGCAGCGTTCCGGTCGTGGTGGTGAAGCGCGCGAGCGCGAGCAGCGCCTCGCGGCGCTCGAAATCCTCGTAAAGACCTTCCTTGATGACGGCGCCGAATGCCTCCCAGATCTTGGCGAAGGCTTCCGGCTTCTCTTCGGATTTCTCTTCTTTGGCGAGATTCTCCAGCTCGGTGATGACGCGGCCGGTGAGCGCCTTGCGCATCTGCGCGACCTGCGGGTTGTTCTGCAGCATCTCGCGCGAGATGTTGAGCGGCAGGTCCTCCGAGTCGACGACGCCGCGCATGAAGCGCAGGTAGGACGGCAGCAGCCCGGCATCGTCGGTGATGTAGACGCGCCGCACGTAGAGCTTGACGTGGCCCTTGCGCGACGGATCGAACAGGTCGAACGGCGGGCGCGAGGGCGCGAACAGCAGCACCGCGTAGGACAGCCGGCCCTCGGCACGGTAGTGGATCGTCAGCGCCGGATCGTCGAACGCCGTCGCGATCGAATGATAGGCCTGGGTGTAGTCCTCGGGCTTGAGCTCCGACCTCGGTCGCTGCCAGATCGCGCTCGCCTTGTTGATCTGGCGCGGCTCGGCTTCCTTTCCATCCTCGCCGGCTTCCGACTCTTTCGCGTCTTCAGCGCGCTGCCCGACGAGCTCGATCGGAAACAGGATGTGGTCCGAATAGGTGTGGACGATGCGCTCGATCTCGTGCGCCTCGAGGTATTTCTTGGCGTCCGCCTTGAGATGCAGCACGATCTCGGTGCCGCGGGCGACGCGCGCCGCCTCCTCTGGGGTTGCCGGCGCGATCTCGAAGCCGGCGCCGCCCTCGGAGCGCCACACCCAGGCCTCGGTCGATCCGGCGCGCCGGCTCGTCACCGCGATGCGGTCCGCCACCATGAAGGCCGAATAGAAGCCGACGCCGAACTGGCCGATCAGCGCATTGCCGTCCTCGGCCTTGGCGAGCTTGCCGATGAAGGCGCGGGTGCCGGAGCGCGCCACGGTGCCGAGATTGTCGATCAGCTCCTGGCGGTCCATGCCGATGCCGTTGTCGGCGACGGCGAGCGTGCCGGCCGCCGCGTCGGGACGGATGCGGATCGCAAGCCGCGGGTCGGCGGCGAGCAGGTCGGGGTGGGCGATCGCCTCGTAGCGCAGGCGATCGCAAGCGTCGGAGGCGTTGGAGATCAGCTCGCGCAGGAAGATGTCGGTCTCGGAATAGACCGAATGCACCATCAGGCGCAGCAATTCGGCCACTTCGGCCTGGAACGGGTGGGTCTGGGCAACGGTATCCGTGTCGGTGCTCATTGGCTCACTCGCAAGGGGTCGGAATTCGCGCCCGATATATGTTGCAGGAGGGCGCCGGGTTCAACCGGGCCGGGCAGGCGGAGATTGCCTTGACGCCGAGCCGCACCGGATGTCATCGCACAGATCTCGGGCTTGCCCGAGATCGACATTTTGGATGCGCAAGTCGGGCAAGCTCGCCGGCGCTCGAGGAAACGACCTGATGGCCCCCACCAATACCGAGCCGGCGCGCGTGCCGGCGTCCGCCCTCGCCGCCTTCATCGCCCGCGCGTTTCGGGCGGCGGGGCTTCCGGACGCCGACGCCAAAACCCTGGGCGACCTGATCACCGAGGCCGATCTGCGTGGCTCCGATACGCATGGCGTCTTCCGCATGCCCGCCTATTGCAAGCGGATCAGGGCGGGCGGCGTCAACGCGCGGCCAAACATCCGCCTGGTCGAGGAGCGTGCCTCGACGGGGCTCGTCGACGGCGACAACGCCATGGGCCACCTGGTGATGAAGTTCGCCGCCGAGACCGCGATCTCCAAGGCGAGGGAGACCGGCATCGGCTGGGTCGGCGCGCGCATGAGCAACCATGCGGGGCCGGCCGCGCTCTATGCCATGATGCCGCTCGCCCACGACATGATCGGCCTCTACTTCGCGGTCGGCAGCAACAACCACCTGCCGCCCTGGGGCGGGCTCGAATCGCTGCTCGGCACCAATCCGATCGCGGTTGCCGTGCCGGCGATGGACGAGCCGCCGGTGGTGATGGACATGGCGCCGACCGTCACGGCCTACGGCAAGGTGCGGCTGAAGGCCTCGCGCGGCGAGGCGATGCCGGTCGGCTGGATGATCGACAAGCAGGGCAAGCCGCTCACCGATCCCAAGCGCGCCGACGAGGGGCACCTGCTGCCGATCGGCGACTACAAGGGCTATGCGCTGTCGCTGATGATCGCGCTGCTCGCCGGCGCGCTCAACCGCGCCGCGATAGGCCGCGACATCTTCGACTTCAACAAGGAACTCGGCCGCGCCACCAATACGGGCCAGTCGATCGTCGCGCTGTCGGTCGAGGCATTCGCGCCGGTCGCCGAGTTCAAGCGCGGCGTCGACGCGATGGTGCGCACGCTGCGCCAATCGCAGCGCCTGCCCGGGGTCGAGCGCATCTGGCTGCCGGGCGAGCAGAGCCACGCGAAGCGGCTCGACCGGGCGAAGAACGGAATCCCGCTGCCGCCATCGCTGAAGAAGAGCTTGGATGAGCTGGCAAAGGAGTTGAAGGTCGAGCCGGTGGCGTGAGGCTTTTTCCCTCCCCCGCTTGCGGGGGAGGAACGCGCGCGAAGCGCGCCAGGAGGGGGCAAGTCATCAGCGCCGGCGCAAGCGGCTTCCCCCTCCCCCGCAAAGCGCGGGAGGGGGCGCAGACTCATCTTTTTGTGCCCGGCGGATCGACCCAGCCGATGTTCCCGTCAGCGCGGCGGTAGATCATGTTGACCCGCCCGCTGACCGCATGACGGAAGACGACGACTGGCGCGCCGGTCATATCCAGTTCCATCACGGCCTCGCTCACCGACAGCTGCTCGAGCGTGGTGGTCGATTCGGCGATGATCACCGGATTGAATTCGGTGATCTCCTCCTCCGACTCGTGGTCGGGCGCCGCGATCACGTAGCTCTGCGCATCTGCCGCGCCGGCGCCATTGTCCGCGCCGGTCGCGGGACGGCCCTTGAGCCGGCGCTTGTAGCGGCGCAGCCGTTTCTCGATGCGCAGCGCCGCCTGATCGGCGCTCGAATAGGCATCGGCCGCCATGCCGTCGGTGTGCACGGTCACGCCCGAATCGAGATGGATCGCGCATTCGGTGCGGAACCCGAAACCGTCCTTGCCGACCGTGACGTGCCCCGAATAACCCCCGTCGAAGTACTTGGTCATGGCCTCGGCCACGCGCGCGCTGACGCGGGTGCGCAGGGCTTCGCCGATGTCGAGATTCTTCCCCGAGACACGAAATGGCATCATCACCTCCAGCGCCGGCGGGGGCACGACCGGCGCGACGATCTTGTTACAGTTACCCGACCTATGATCGCGCCGGCGCGCTGTCAACGCGACCTTGGGAGCACGGTTTCATCAGACGCCGACCAGGGTCTGCTTCTCGCGCCGGCGCTGCACCGAGGAGGGGATCTTCATCGCCTCGCGGTATTTCGCGACGGTGCGGCGCGCGATGTCGATGCCCGCCGTGCGCAGCATGTCGACGATGGTGTCGTCGGAGAGCACGCCGTCGGCGGTCTCGCCGTCGATCATCTGGCGAATGCGGTGGCGCACGGCTTCCGCCGAATGCGCCTCGCCGCCGTCCGCCGCCGCGATCGACGAGGTGAAGAAATATTTGAGCTCGAAGATGCCGCGGCTGGTCGCCATGTACTTGTTGGCGGTGACGCGCGAGACCGTCGATTCGTGCATGCCGATCGCGTCGGCCACGGTCTTGAGGTTGAGCGGGCGCAGGTGCTGGACGCCATGGGCGAAGAAGCCGTCCTGCTGGCGGACAATCTCGGTAGAGACCTTCAGGATGGTCTTGGCGCGCTGGTCGAGCGCGCGCACCAGCCAGGTCGCGGTCTGCAGGCACTCGTTGAGATAGGACTTCTCGCCGTCGTTCTTGGCGGTCTTCGACACCACGGCGTAGTAGCTCTGGTCGACCAGCACCTTCGGCAGCGTGTCGGCGTTGAGCTCGATCGCGTAGGTGCCGTCCGCGGCCTCGCGCACGAACACGTCGGGCACCATCGGCTGCACCATGGTCGAGCCGAAGGCGAGGCCGGGCTTGGGATTGAGCGCGCGGATTTCCGCGATCATGTCGGCGAGATCCGCATCGTCGACGCCGCACGTCTTCTTCAGCGCCGCGAGATCGCGCCGCGCCAGCAGATCGAGATGCGCGACCAGCGCCTGCATGGCGGGATCGAAGCGGTCGCGCTCCTTGAGCTGGATCGCCAGGCATTCGGCAAGATTGCGCGCCGCGACACCGGACGGCTCGAAGGTCTGCACGATCGCGAGGATGGCCTCGACCTCGGCGAGCGGCGCGCCGAGCTTCTCGGCGACCGCGGCGAGATCGCCGGTGAGATAGCCGGCCTCGTCGACGAGATCGATCAGGTGCTGGCCGATCATGCGCCGGATCGGATCGGCGATCGCCAGCAGAAGCTGATCGGCCAGATGGCTCGCAAGCGTCGTCTCGGCGGAGACGAAGGCTTCGAGATTGTATTCGCTCGCGTCACGCCCGCCCGAGCCGACCCCCGACCATTCCGAATAGCCCGCCGGATCGGCGGCGCGCGGCGCCGGCTCGGCCGGCGCGCCGGCATCGTCCGGAAAGACGTTGTCGAGCCCGGTGTCGAGCCGCTCCTCGATGGCCGAGCGGCTCGTTTCCAGTTCCTGGCCGAGCCAATCGCCCGCTTGGGCATCGCCGGAGGGTGCTTCCGCGGCCGGGCTGCCATCCTGGGCGGCACCAGGCTCGGCCGCCGGCGCCTCGTCGCCCTCGCCGCCGCGCTCCAGCAGCGGGTTGCGCTCCAGCTCGTTGTCGACATAGGCAGCCAGGTCCAGATTGGAGAGCTGCAGGAGCTTGATCGCCTGCATGAGCTGCGGCGTCATCACGAGCGCCTGGCTCTGCCGGATCAGAAGTTTTTGCGTGAGTGCCATTGAGTGCGGTGAACTTGGTCCGTTTCTTGCTTGTGGCTTCTTGCTTATCCGTTTTGCAGTGCGGTGTACACCCAATCTTTCGGCGGGCCGGTTAATCGGGGATTTCCGGCGGAGCGGGGGATATGATTTCTTCTTCACCCTCCCCTGAAGGGACCGCGCTCGTCTTCGCTACGCTCAGATGAGCGACCTCCCCCTTCAGGGGCCCTTCAGGGGAGGATGAAGAGAGCGCCAATCACATGCTGAAATCCTCGCCCAGATAGAGCCGGCGGACGTCCGGGTTGTTCACGATATCCTCAGCCCGGCCCTCCATCAGCACCTCGCCCGAATAGATGATGTAGGCGCGGTCGGTGAGGCCGAGCGTCTCGCGCACATTGTGGTCGGTGATCAGCACGCCGATGCCGCGCTGGGTCAGATGGCGCACCAGCGCCTGGATGTCGCCGACCGCGATCGGGTCGATGCCGGCGAACGGCTCGTCGAGCAGCATGTAGCTCGGCCGCGTCGCCAGCGCGCGCGCGATCTCGACGCGACGGCGCTCGCCGCCGGACAGCGCGATCGACGGCGTCTTGCGCAGCCGGGCGATGTTGAACTCTTCGAGCAGCGCGTCGAGATCGTATTCGCGCCGCTTGCGGCTCGGCTCGACGATTTCGAGCACGGCACGGATGTTCTGCTCGACATTGAGGCCGCGGAAGATCGAGGCTTCCTGCGGCAGATAGCCGATGCCGAGGCGGGCGCGCTGATACATCGGCAGGCCTGTCACGTCGTGGCCGTCAAGCTCGATGCGGCCGCGGTCGGCAGCGATCAGTCCGGTGATCATGTAGAACACCGTGGTCTTGCCGGCGCCGTTCGGCCCGAGCAGCCCGACCGCCTCGCCGCGGCGGACATAGAGGCTGACCCCCTTGACCACCTTGCGGCCGACGAAGCTGCGCTCGACCCCGTGCGCCGCGAGGTAGCCCTGCGTGCTCGGCTGCGGCCCGGCATGGCCGTCTTGCCGGTACCGGCCGCGATCGCCGGCATCGTGGTCGTACCAACCTTGATCGGGCTGCGGCTGGTGCCGCGGATCCTCGTGCGTTTCATGCCGTGGATCCCGGCGCGGCTCCTGGCGTGGTTCCCGGCGCGGCAATTCTTCACGCGGCAATTCTTGCGGCGGCAGCTCTCGAGGTGGCAATTCTTGAGGCGGTTCTTGGCGGGGGCGGTACCCCGCATCCAGGCGCGGATCCTGACGTGCGCGCAGGTCGTGCCGGTTCTGCGGCTGGTCGCGCTGGAAGTTCATCGGCTCGACGCGGCCCGTGAACATCGGGCCGCTGACCGGCCGCGCGATACTGCGCCGGCTGCCCGCGGATGCCAGCCGTCCGCCCTTGCGCCGAAACCAAGCCATAAAGTCGAGCACACCTGCCTCAAGGCCGGGACCTGCCGAAAGCGCCCCGCCAGGCGGGTAATTCGCGCCTCGCACCGCGATGCGGCTTGCCCCGGCTCCTGATAGTCGCTCACCCGGTTCCTTTCAACCGCGCCGCCAGCAGCCGCCGCGCGGACGAGGCGTCAATACAAGCCTGAAGGATTGCTATTGGTAGAGCGCGATCTCGGCGCAGGGTGCGATGGCGGATGGGCCGGCGGAGCGGTGTGATTCTCGCCCTTGACGGCGTTCGGGACGATCACGCTCCAGACGTCGCCGCCATCGAATTGGGAAACCCCCGTATCGAGGTGCACGGTCAGATGCCGCCCGCGCACGACGTTGGGCCCTTGCGTCACCGCGACGTACCCGCCGGGCCCGGGAGACAGCGTCACGGTATCGTCCTTGATATCGTAGACGGCCTTCTCGCCGGTCGCAGTCTGGTCTTTCTGGGTGACGATCACGGTGCCCATCGCTTCGATGCGCCTGATCTGCTGGCTGCCGGCAGGACCCGGCGTCGCCGCCTTGACGGCAGCGCCAGCCGACTGGTCGCCGTCGTAATAGACGACCAGCGTCTTGCAGCGCAGCGTCGTGTCGCCCTGCACCAGAACGACATTGCCCGAATAGGTCGCGACCTTCTTCTTGTCGCGCACCTCGAGCGTGGTTGCGTTTATCTTCACCGGCTGGTCGCGGTTCTGCGAAAAGCCCTGCAGCGCGTTGGGCTGCGAGCTCGGCTGCTGCGCCGCCGCAACGGCCGCGACGAGCAGCACTGCCAGGCACGACAACAGACCGGCACCGTCGAGCATTCTGCGCATCGTCACTGCCCCGTCGTCGAATTGGCGCGCGCACCCGCCGCCGGAGCCGGGCCCGACGCCTTCTGCGGCACGAGGTTGGTCTCAACCCCGTTGGTGAACCGGATCAGGTCGCCGCCGTCGACCACATCGAGCCCATTGGCGTTGACGGTGCCGGTCGACATCGTCACGGCGACCGGGCGGCTGGAGAAAATATGGCCGGCCTTGCTGTCGACCTTGGCCTCCTCGAGGTGCACCGTGTAGCCGGTCGACGTGATGAGAACGATATGGGTCTTGAGCTCCAGGATCTCGGTCTTGGTGTCGTAGACACCCTTCGCGGCATGCAGCTCGAGCGACGAGCGGTCCTGCATCGCCACATGAGCGACCACGTCGGTGAGCTCAAGCACACCAGGATTGGTGAGGTCCTGGGCGGCGGTGCGTGCCGTGAGATCGTAGGGCCGGCCGTCGCGCGTGAATCCGGCAATTCGCGGCGCCTCCATGTTGATCTTGGAGCCGGAGAGCACCAGATGGGCGGGATCGATCGGGAGATTGGCCAGCATGCGCAGCGGCTTGAAATAGGCCGCCGCAGCAATGCCGCCTAGGATGGCGAGCAGCATCACCGGGATCGCGCGCCGGAAGAAGCGCACAAAGCGGCTGTGACGCCGCGCGGCGCGGAAGGCGCCCGCTCGGTCGGTTCCGCCCGCGAACGAGACCCCGCCTGGGTCGCGCATGGTCGCTGCAAGGCTCAGTGCGCCTGTCCCCCGTGAACCCATCGCGCGTGGACGAGAATCGCCCGCGCACGGCCATCCTAGTGCGGCGGATTTGACGTTCCTATCCCTCTGCCGCGAGTCCGCATAGGAACGTCAAATCCAAAAGCCGCACTAGAATCAATAAAGTGGCTAGTGTCCTTTCGATTCCGACGTTCGTTCAGAGAGTGCTGCAAAGTGATACGAACGTCGGAATCGGGACACTAGCGCTACGCCACCCGGCGCCAAATCACCCTGCAATTATGGCTGCGACACGGCGGCCCTGGCGCGGCGAACCCTGTTCAGGAATGGGAAAAAATGTCCTCCGCGGCCCAGCCCGCAAGGTCGAGGCGGACCCGATCGGGGAGGAAGCGGAAACAGGCGGCGGCAAGCTCGGCCCGCCCCTCGCGCGCCAGCATGAGGTCGAGCTTGTCCTTGAGGGCATGCAGATGCAGCACATCGGAGGCCGCATAGGCGACCTGGGCATCGGTCAGCTCGGCCGCACCCCAATCGGATGACTGCTGCTGCTTGGAAATGTCGATGCCGAGCACTTCGCGGCTGAGGTCCTTGAGCCCATGCTTGTCCGTGTAGGTGCGGGTCAGCCGTGACGCGATCTTGGTGCAATAGACCGGCTGCGCCATCACGCCGAAAGCGTTGAACAGCATGCCCAGGTCGAAACGGGCGAAATGGAAAATCTTGAGCCGCGCCGGATCGGCAAGCAGTGCCTTGAGGTTGGGCGCATCGCGCGCACCCGGCGGTATCTGAACAACGTCAGCGCTGCCGTCGCCGGGCGACAGCTGCACGACGCACAGCCGGTCGCGGTGCGGATCAAGGCCCATGGTCTCGGTATCGATCGCAACCGCGCCCGCATAGCGCCTAAGGTCCGGCAGGTCTCCGCGATGCAGGCGGATGGTCATCGGGCGGTCTCTCCGGCGCCACGCGGCGGCGCCAAGCAATCAATTGAATCTACAAGGCTTTTTCTCCGCGACGCGAGGGCTATGTAGCACACAACGAAGGCCCGTCAAATCGTAGGGTTGCGGGGCTGCGGCGCGGCATGCGAAAATTTTCCTCATCGCGCGCCCCGTCCGGGTGGAACTCGGGACGCGCATGCGAGTCATTCCTGGGGTATTGGCGCAGTCGTGTGGCGTGCGTCGAGGACGCGAGGGTCGGGGGCACCGCGATGAAGCGGCTCGTGTTTGCGTTGGGCCTTGCCGTGATCGCGGCCGCCGCGCAGGCGCAGACGGCGGACGAGCGCGTCCCGCATCCGAGCCGCGAAAATCCATCTTTCGTTGCGGCGCTGCGCACTTGGCTGGCGTCGAAGACCGCGGCCCTGTCGAAGACGGCGCCTGCGCCGAAGGCAGCAATAACGCGCGCCGTCGAGGCGCGTCCGCATCGCCCCGCCGAGGCCCATCAGCATCACCCGTATCACGTGCATCATCGCAAGGTGGCCGAGGCCGAGGCGCCCAAAGCCGCAACGGTTGTGCCTGCGGCACCCGCCGCTCCCGTGATGACGACCGCATCGGCCGCGCCGGCCTCTGCGGCACCCGCGGCGCCTGCCGCCGCACCCACGCTGGCGTCGGTGAATCCGAACGTGCCGCGCACGGTCGCGACCATCACGGTAGCGGCGCCTGCGGCGCGGGCGGCGCCGCACCATCACGGACGCAGCGAATGCACCAGCGGCGAGCGAATCATCACGGCCTACTACTGGGAGGGCAAGTTCACCGCGAGCGGCGCGCGCTTCGATCCCGACGGCATGACGGCGGCGCACCGCACCTTCCCGTTCGGCACGAAGCTCCTGGTGACCAACCCGCGCAACGGCAAATCGGTGACCGTGACGATCAACGACCGCGGCCCGTTCGTGAAGGGCGTGACGCTCGACTTGAGCCGCGGCGCCGCCAAGGCGATCGGCCTGCAAGGCAACGCCGCCGTGTGCATGGCGAAGATGTAAGATAGGTATTTCGCTGGAATGGAATGCAGGATTACGGGAGGCATATCAACGCTAAAGTCATCCGAGCACCCTAGTGAGTAACCTACATCGATTGGTATTCGCGGCGCCTAAAGCGATCGGGATCAAATCGGTAAAGATGCCGAAGTAACTTTTCGTACCAATTTATGCGGATCAAGTCGCTAGTTTTAACATTTGATGTCATTGAGAGTACGGCGCTGTTATAGGCCACCGCATCCACTCCCCAAAAGATTACAGGCTCTTTTTCCCATTCGCGAGTCATTTGTCCCTTGACTTTGAGAATCAAATCTTGGGACACCGTCGTACTCTCCAGGTCAGCCAGGAGTGAAAAGTAACGTTCGCGCTTATTCTCATGTAGCACGGCCTTTGAACCAATCCCCATAACAATGTCAGCCATTTGCAGAGCGGTAATAATGAATCCGAAGACCACCGCGAAGGCTTGGTGTTGCAACATCGCTGCTCCCACGACAGCCGTGCCGGCCATCGCGGATAGAAATTTCGTTAGACGTTCAATCAGCAAATAAAACGCAAGTTCATCTGAATGATAGAAGGCTTGGCGCAACAAATCGAATTTCAGGTTCTTTGTATCAGTAAGCAACTGTGAGTCCGTCTGCGACGCGTTCCTCCGGTCAACCATAGAGCATACCCTCCGATGGCATACGCTACCCTATGATTGGGCAGATTCGAGGCCAATATTTCCGAAGTCTATTCAAGGGCTTACCTCTATTTGGTGTCAACTAGCGTATCACTTCCCGAGTTGAACCTGTAGGTCAGTCCAAACCGAAGCATATTGGAATTAGCCCGGAATTGGGTTGGTCCGTTGCAAGGCGTACCGCAACCAATGGCTCCGAAGTCCACGTACCGATACTCGCCGCGAGCGGCCCAGCCGCCGCCAATCGCGACGTCGAGCCCCGCACCGAGCGATAATCCTACTCTTCTAGCGCTGACGGTTCCGCCTCCGCCCAACCAATCAAAATCCGCAACAGCAACGCCAGCACTCAAGAAAGGAAGATATTGTTGGAATGCATGTCCCGCGCGCGCTTGCATAGTCGTAAGCCAATGATTCTTTACTGAGCACGCCACAACGGCACAGTTCGCGTTGCTCGTAAAGAAGGTGCCATCGAAATCAGTCTCGACACCAAATACGTTAGCGCCCGTTTGAAAATTATCTCCGAAGATAACGCCGCCGACCGGACCGTTCATGGGTCCGACGGCATATCCGAAGCCAGCGCCTGCATAGAACCCGCTCCACCTGGCGGGTGGCGGCTTAACGCCCGGCCCAGCCGCTAAAACGGCGCGCTTCTTTGCGTTAGATTTGGGCGGAGGCTTGACTCCGGGCCCAGCGAATTCGCGCGACCCCTCACGGAAACGCGGCGTTGCAACCGTACCGCTCCGGTTCTCTTGCGCGGCCGAACTAATTGAGTCAGCGACGACGAGGAACAGCGCGAGTACTGCTGATAGCGTCCCAAACCGTGACGGACGACGGGGCTGCCTCACGCGGCTCGCGACGCTTGCAGTCGACTTCTTCGCCGTCGCCGGCGAGCAAACCGTGTCTCGCTGCAACGCGCGAAGACACAGAACCATTTCGGCGCAGCGAAGTAGCTGCGTGCGGGCAGTTCGTGATGAGAGTTTGCCACCCATCCGTGCCTCGGCGATTCGCCTCAGCGCGCGCTCCTCCCAATCTCCGCGCTGCGGCGTATCGTCAAGGCAATGGGGGTCAGGCCATCCCCAGCCTCAAAAGAAGCATCCTATGGACGATATTCGTTTAGCAAGCCCCGATGGATTGCAGCTCAAAGATTCCCAACCTGTGTTGCAAAAGGGCAACATCAAATCGGGCTGTGAAGTCCTAGAGGCACATACGTCCTGCATGATCGGGGGAGATAATGGATCCGGTTCCAAATTCTTGACCGAATGGTGCCCAGGAGAGGACTCGAACCTCCACGCCTCGCGGCGCTAGTACCTGAAACTAGTGCGTCTACCAATTCCGCCACCTGGGCATCGGGCCAGACATACTGGCGGGGGATTTGGGTTGTCAAATCCCTCGTGTCCCGGGCGAGCGAAGCGAGACCCGGGACCCAGGGGCAACACGCATATAAGCCCGTCGAGTGGCCCCTGGGTCCCGGCTCTGCGGCGCGTTGCACCGCGCCCGGGACGCGAGGCTGGGTTTCCCCTATACAGTTCCCGACCGATCCTGTATCCCGCTCGCGAGCTCCCGCCCATCGCCGTGCGCGCACGCGACGAGAGAGGCCGCATGACCCTCCAATCGAACTACGACACGCTCGTCACCGTCTTCGGCGGTTCCGGATTCGTCGGCCGCCACGTGGTGCGGGCGCTCGCCAAGCGCCACTACCGCATCCGCGTCGCGGTGCGCCGGCCGGAGCTCGCCGGTCATCTCCAGCCGCTCGGCCGGGTCGGGCAGATCCACGCCGTGCAGGCGAACCTGCGCCATGCCGGCTCGGTCGCGGTCGCGGTGCGCGACGCCGACGTGGTCGTCAACCTGGTCGGCATCCTGTACGAGCGCGGCCGCCAGCGCTTCGAGGCGGTGCAGCACGTGGGCGCCGAGACGGTCGCGCGCGCCACCGCGCTGCACGGCGCGCGCCTCGTGCACATGTCCTCGCTCGGCGCCGACCCGGACTCCTCTTCCGCCTATGCGCGCACCAAGGCGGCGGGCGAGTACGCCGTGCTTGCGGCCGTGCCGACCGCCACGATCATCCGGCCCTCGATCCTGTTCGGGCCGGAGGACGACTTCTTCAACAAGTTCGCCGCGCTCGCCCGCATGCTGCCGGCGCTGCCGCTGATCGGCGGCGGCAAGACGCGCTTCCAGCCGGTGTTCGCCGGCGACGTCGCCATGGCGGTCGCGGCCGCGGTCGCGGGCGAGACCAGGCCGGGCGCGACCTATGAGCTGGGCGGCACCGAGGTGCTCACCTTCCGCGAGGTGATCGAGTACGTGCTGGCGACGATCGAGCGCCGGCGGCTCCTGCTGCCGATCCCGTTCTGGCTGGCCAAGCTCGAAGCGACCTTCCTGCAGCTCATGCCGAAGCCGCTGCTCACGCGCGACCAGGTGGAGCTGCTCAAGCGCGACAGCGTGGTGTCGGAGGAAGCGCGGCGCGAGAGCCGCACCCTCGCGGGTCTCGGCATCGAGCCGACCTCGATGCAGGCAATCGTGCCGTCCTATCTCTGGCGCTTCCGCCGCTCCGGCCAGTTCCAGCGGCTGCGGCACGGCTAGTACTATCCTGTTGTGCGTGGTCTTATCGGTGGATCATTGTCTGCTCCGCCGGGGCCCGCGCTGATGCCGATCGTCACCAACATCGAGGACCTGCGTGCGATCGCGCGCCGGCGCTGCCCGCGCGTGATGTTCGACTATGTCGACAGCGGCTCGTACGACGAGGTCACGCGCGACGCCAACCGCGCCGAGCTCAAGGCGCTGCGCTTCCGCCAGAAGGTGCTGGTCGACACCACCGGCCGCTCGATGGCGGCGGAGCTGCTCGGCGCGAAGCTCGCGCTGCCGGTCGCGATCGCGCCGACCGGGCTCACCGGGCTTGTCTACGGCGACGGCGAGATCCTCGCGGCCCGCGCCGCCGAGGCCGAGGGCACGGTCTACACGCTCTCCACCATGTCGATCTGCACCATCGAGGACGTGCGCGCCGCGACCAGGAAGCCGTTCTGGTTCCAGCTCTACGTCTTTCGCGACCGCGGCTTCTGCGAAGAGATCATCGGCCGCGCCCGCGACGCGCAATGCCCGGTTCTGTTCGTCACCGTCGACCTGCCGCAGCGCGGCCAGCGCCACTGCGACATCAAGAACGGCCTCACGGTGCCGCCGCGGCTCACGCTGAAGAACGCGCTCGACATCGCCACCAAGCCGGCCTGGATCGCCCGTGTGCTGATGGGCAAGCGCAAGACCTTCGGCAACGTCGATCATTACCTCAAGCGCAACAACTTGACGCTCGGCACCGCCAACTGGTCGCAGAATCATTTCGACCAGTCGCTCAACTGGCGCGACATCGACTGGATCCGCAAGCTGTGGCCCGGCAAGCTCGTGCTCAAGGGCATCCTCGACGTCGACGACGCCAAGACCGCGGTCGCGGCCGGCGCCGACGGCATCGTGGTGTCGAACCATGGCGGCCGCCAGCTCGACGGCGCGCCCGCGACCATTCGCGTGCTGCCGGAGATCGCGAGCGCGGTCGGCGATCGCCTCGAGGTGCTGTTCGACGGCGGGATTCGTTCCGGCCAGGACGTCATCAAGGCGCTCGCGCGCGGCGCGCGCGGCTGCCTGATCGGCCGCGCCTATCTCTACGGCCTCGCCGCCATGGGCGAAGCCGGCGTGCGCAAGGCAATCGACGTGATCCGCCAGGAGATGGACATCACGATGATGCTCACCGGGCTGCGCGACCTGAAGAAGGTGCCGCGCGAGATTCTCCACGACGGCGGAGACGGACGGGCGTTTCCACGGAATTGATTCTTTACCCTCCGCTGCAGGGGGAGGGTCAGCGCAGCGAACGAAGTGAGCGGAGCCGGGGTGGGGTGGCGGCGACACCCCACCCCGCTCGCCTTCGCTACGCGAAGCCGGGCGACCCTCCCCCCTGCAGGGCCCTGCAGGGGAGGGTGACGATCACCGCCAGCTCAGCCCCAGCGTCAGCCCCACAAGCCCGAGCGCGCCGACGATGAGCCGCCACCAGGCGAACACCATGAAGCCGTGGCGCGAGACGTAGCCCAAGAACGTCTTCACCACGACCCAGCCGAACGCGAACGAGACGACGAACCCGATCGCGATCAACCCTCCGCTGTTCCAATCCCACGACAATTCGTGCCGGCTCTTGAACAGGTCGAACGCGAAGGCGCCTGCCATGGTCGGCATGGCGAGCCAGAACGAGAACTCGGCCGCGGCGCGGCGGTCGGAGCCGAGCAGCATGGCGGACACGATGGTCGCGCCCGAGCGCGACACGCCCGGGATCATGGCGAGACACTGGAAGACCCCGATCAGGAAATACATCGGCATCGGAAAGGTGATCACGTCGCGGTGGCGCGGCTTGAGCTCGAGGCTCTCGACCCAGACCAGCGCGACGCCGCCGACGACGAGCGAGATGCACACGATCCATGGATTGAACAGCACGGTCTTGATGAAGTTGTGGAGAGCCGCGCCGATCACGGCGGCGGGCAGGAACGCGAGCAGGATGCCGAGCACGAAGCGGCGCGCGGTCGCATCGATGAAGAAGCCGACCGAAAGCCCGACGATCCGCACGAAATAGATCGACAGCAGCGCGAGGATCGCACCGAACTGGATCAGGATCGCGAAGGTGTTGCCGAAGTTCTCGTCGCCGAAGCCGAAGAAATGCTGCATCAGCAGCAGATGGCCGGTGGAAGACACCGGGAGATATTCGGTGAAGCCTTCGACGATGCCGAGAACGGCCGCCTTGATGAAGTCCAGCATCGCGATTGCGGCTCCGCCGGTTGGTCGCCCGCCGACAGCGGACTATTTCGATTCGTGGCTAATGCCATGCTTTCTCGCCGATACGCGCCGCGCGGGCAACGGTAAACGGCTGATTCCGCGCAGCTCTTGCCGCCCTGATGACACCACATTAAGGATTTCTATACGTTTGCCCCCCGATTGTGTCGCGCCGCCCGGGGCGACGGCCGGGCGCGTCTTCCGCAAAGCCCATGCTGACGCTGTTTCACCACGGCTTCTGCCCGCACTCCCGCTTCGTGCGGCTCGCTCTCGGCGAATACGGGCTCGCGCACCGGCTGGTGGAAGAGCGGCCGTGGGAACGCCGCCACGACTTCCTGGCGATGAACCCGGCCGGCACCCTGCCGGTGCTGGTCGAGGAAGGGTTCCCGCCGATCCCCGAGGCGCGCACCATCGCCGAATATCTCGACGAGACGCGCGGCGCCGAGCTCGGCGACCACCGCCTGCTGCCGCGCGACCTGCATGCGCGGGTCGAGGTGCGGCGGCTCATCGCCTGGTTCTGCGACAAGTTCTTCGCCGAGGTGAGCGGACCGCTCACCACCGAGCGCGTGCTCAAGCGGCAGATGAGCCGCGCGCAAGGCGGCGGCGCGCCCGATACCGACGCGATCCGTGCGGCGCTCAGCAATATCCGCTATCATCTCGCCTATATCGGCTGGCTGGTGCAGACGCGCGACTGGCTCGCGGGCGAGCGGCTCTCCTATGCGGACCTCGCGGCCGCCGCGCACCTCTCGTCGATCGACTATCTGGGTGACGTGCCGTGGAGCGAAAACGAGGCGGCGAAACACTGGTACGCGCGGGTGAAGTCGCGCCCGTCGTTCCGCCCGTTGCTGGTCGACACCCACGCCGGCATCCCGCCGTCGCCGACCTACGCGGACCTCGACTTCTGAACAACCCGGCTGCGCTGAAGCAGGCGCTGGCCGATGAGGCGCGCGCGCTCGGCTTCGACGTGCTGGCGGTGACCCGGCCCGACGCGATCCCGCACGCCAAGGACGCGCTCACACGGTTCATCGCCGACGGCTTCCATGGCGACATGGATTGGCTCGCCGCAAACCCGGCGCGGCGCGGCGATCCGCGCGCCCTGTGGCGCGATGTACGCTCGATCGCGATGCTCGGCGTCAACTGCGGACCCGGGCGCGATCCGCTCGCGATCCTGAAGGCGCGCGAGCGCGGCGCGATCTCGGTCTATGCGCAGGGCGATGACTATCACGACGTGATCAAGCCGCGGCTCAAGACGCTGGCGCGCTGGCTGGTCGAGATGGCGGGCGGCGACGCGAAGGTGTTCGTCGACACCGCGGCCGTGATGGAGAAGCCGCTCGCCGCGAGCGGCGGGATCGGCTGGCAGGGCAAGCATACCAACCTCGTGTCGCGCCGTTTCGGCTCATGGCTCTTTCTCGGCGCGATCTTCACGACGCTCGACCTGCCGCCCGATGCGGCCGAGGCCGATCACTGCGGGGCGTGCCGCGCCTGCCTCGACGTCTGCCCGACCGCGGCCTTCCCGGCGCCCTACCGGCTCGATGCGCGGCGCTGCGTCTCCTACCTCACGATCGAGCACAAAGGGCCGATCCCGCGCGAGCTGCGCCCGCTGATGGGCAACCGCATCTATGGCTGCGACGATTGCCTCGCGGTCTGCCCGTGGAACAAGTTCGCGACGCAGGGCCGCGACGCGAAACTTGCGGCGCGCGCGGCGCTCGTTGCGCCGCAGCTCGATGAGCTGGCGCAGCTCGACGACGCGGCGTTCCGCGCGCTGTTTGCGAAATCGCCGGTCAAGCGCGCCGGCCGCGATCGCTTCGTGCGCAACGTGCTGATCGCGATCGGCAACAGCGGCAAGCCGGCGCTTGCGGCGGCAGCCGAGGCACGGCTCGACGACGGGTCGCCGCTCGTGCGCGGCGCCGCCGTATGGGCGCTCGGGCGCCTCATCGGGCGCGATCGGCTCGCGGCGCTGGCGGAGCCCAGACAGCATCGCGAGGCCGACCCGGCCGTGGCCGACGAATGGATGGCGGCGCTAGCGCATGTTCCGGCGAAAGCCTGCCCCGCACCTGATGCGGGGTGGACGCCGGTTCGCCGATAAGAACATGCGCCAAACCAAAGAATCTAGAGCATGTTCCGATTCCGTAGGAACGGAACATGCTCGAGCCGCGAGCGCGGGCTGATGGCGACGCTCGCCTGCCTCGGGCTCGGCTACTGCGCCCAGCGCTACGTCAGCGAATACGGCGGCCGTTTTGCGCCGATCATCGGCACGACTCGCACGGCCGAGCGCGCTGCGGAGCTCGCGGCCCGCGACTTCGGCGGCCGCAGGGTCGAGATGATCGCGTTCGACGGCATGACCGCGTCGCGGGGGCTGCTCGCCGTGATCGAGCAGGCCAATGCCTTGCTGATCTCGGCCGCGCCGGACGAGCAAGGCGACCCGGTGCTCGGCGCGCTGCATGAAGCGCTGGCGGCGGCGCCCCGGTTGAGCTCGGTGGTGCTGCTCTCGACCATCGGGGTCTATGGCGACCGTGCCGGCGGCTGGGTCGACGAGACCGCGGCGCTCGATCCCGCCAATGAGCGGGCACGGCCGCGGATCGCGGCCGAACAGGCCTGGCAGGAATTCGGGCGCCGGCGCGCCACTCCGGTCGCGGTGCTGCGCCTCGGCGGCATCTATGGGCCCGCGCAGAATGCGCTCGTCAACGTCCGCTCCGGCCGCGCCCGCAACGTCGAGAAGCGCGGTCAGGTGTTCAACCGCATTCATGTCGCCGATATCGCGCAGGCGATCGATGCCGCCTTCGCGCATCGCGCCGCCGGCGTGTTCAACGTGGTCGACGATGGACCAAGCCCGCCGGGCGATCCGATCGCGTTTGCGGCGGAGCTTCTCGGCCTGCCGCCGCCGCCCGCGATTCCGTTCGCCGAGGCCGTGAAGACGATGACGCCGATGGCGGCGAGCTTCTATGCGGAGAACCGGCGCGTGCGCAACGACAAGCTCAAGCAGGTGCTCGGCGTGCGGCTGCGGTATCCGACCTATCGCGAGGGATTGCGGGCGTTGCATGCGCGTGAAGGCGAATCCTAGAGTGCGTCATTGCGAGCGAAGCGAAGCAATCTCTCTTCACTTGTGCATGCGTTTGCTGATCGAGGTTGCTTCGTCGGCCTTTCGGCGTCCTCGCAACGACGCCTACGCGCTCGCGTGGTTGATGAACTTCTCCGGCGGCGCCTCGCCCCATTGCGAGACGAGCGCCTCCTCGGCGGCGACCAGGTTCGAGCCGTTGGCGCGGTTGAGACGGTCGGTGTCGGCCCAATGCTCGTGCACGCGGCCCCACGGGTCGGCCCAGTAGTCGTAGACCTGGCTGCCGAGCACGTGCCGGCCGATGCCCCACATGTGCTCGTACTTGCCGGCCTGCTGCATCCAGTCGTGGCCCATGCACACGTCGTCGATGTCCTCGACCTCGAACGACAGATGGTTGAGGCCGGTCTTCGGGTGATTGAGGCAGAAGAAGACGTGGTGGTCGACATAGGCGTCGCCGCGATCGCAGCGATTGAACGAGCCGATCAGGTTCGCCTTCTCGCCGGCATAGACGTCGTCCGAGCAGATGAAGCCGAGCGTCTCGCGGAACCATTTGACGGTCTCGGCGAACTTCGGCGACATCAGCACGCCGTGGCCGACGCGCTTGACGTGCGAGGGCCCCTTGGGCAGCCGCATCAGCTCGCCGGCGCGCGACAGCGGGCTTTCGCCGGTGTTGAGCTTCTGGCGCGGCCTGCTCCCGATCGGCGCAACAGGCGCGATCCCGTGCACGACCTCGATCTGATAGCCGTTCGGCTCGGTCAGCCGCACGCGCTTGCCGCCGCCCGGCTCGTCGATCGACTCGATGCCGGAGGCGCCCGGCGCCGTGGCGAGCCGTTTGAGATCGTCCTCGCTCGCCGCGTAGTACGCAAAGCCGATGAATTTCGGCTCGCCCTTTTCGGTGACATGGATGTGATGGTTCGGATCGGTGCCGCGCATGTAGAGCGCGTTCGCGGTGCGCTCGGTCCTGACCAGGCCGAACCGCGTCAGGAACTCCTCCTGCACGTCGAGATCGGGCGAACGAAACCGCCCCCATGCGATGTCGGTGACTTTGATGCCAGGCATTTTCCCAACCCTTTCCGGTCACAATCTTTGCCGACAGCTTGTCGCTGCGCGAATTCGAAAGCAAGCGCCACAGCCGCCGTTCAGAACTCCTCGATCGCCGCCAGCAGCCGCGCGATGTCCTCGGGCCGCGACAGCCGATGGTCGCCGTCCTTCACCAGCGTGAGGACCACGTCGTCCTGGGCGAGGCGCGACACGAGCTCCACCGCGTGCCCCCACGGCACGTCCGGATCCTCGACGCCCTGCAGGATGCGCACCGGGCAGCCGGTCTCGATCAGGCCGCCGAGCATGAGATGCTTGCGCCCTTCCTCGATCAGCTGCCGCGTGATCGGGTAAGGTGCGATGTCGTATTGCGAGGGGCGCAGCCACGATCCCTTCGTCTCGATCTCGTGGCGGATCTCGGGCGAGAATTTCTTCCACATCAGCGCTTCGGTGAAATCGACCGCCGGCGCGATCAGCACCATGCCGGCAAGGCTCGCCGCCGGCGCACCGGCGCGCCGCAGCTCGCGCGCGAGCAAGAGCGCGATCCAGCCGCCCATCGAGGAGCCGATCAGCACCTGCGGGCCGCGGCAGCAGGCATTGAATACCGCGAGGCTTTCCTCGAGCCAGCGGCCGATCGTGCCGTCGACGAATTCGCCTTTCGATTCGCCGTGGCCCGAGTAGTCGAAGCGCACGATGGCGCGCCCGCGCTCCGCCGCAAAGCGCGCGAGCGCCGCCGCCTTGGTGCCCTGCATGTCGGACTTGAACCCGCCGAGCCAGAGCAATCCGGGCGTTGCGCCCGCGGCAGCGCGCACCGCGATGGCGCGAGCCGCGCGGTCGCGGCCGACCTCGATGAATTCCAGCGATTGAGGCATGTGATTCAGGGTCCCCGCACCCGCGCCGTCCGATCAAGATGGCCCGTCGACGAAATTTTCCCCAACGCGCGTTGCTCCGTGTCATCTCGCAGTCTATGTTGCGTGCATTATAGCGTCAGCGCCGTCGCGCGCATTCGTCGCCGCAGGACATCGCGTGGTGTCGGCGGGGGTTTGGAGTTGCGGGTGACATTGGGATCGAGCGTGGCGGGATCGAGTGCGGCGCTTTCCGACAACATCGCGACCTTGGTCAGGTCGACGCCGCCGGCGCGCAGCCTCACGGTGCTGATCGCCGTGCCGGCGATCGAGGTCGGTGCCGCCGACGAAGGCGCGGTCGATCTCGCGGCGACGTTGGCGCGTGCCGGGCATCACCCGATCGTGGCATCGAGCGGCGGCCGGCTCGAGACGCGTCTCGCCGCGACGGGCGCGCAATTCATTCGCCTCGGCATGGCGAGCCGCAATCCGAGCGCCATCGCGCGCAATGTTGCGGTGCTGTTTCGTCTGCTGCGGCAGCGGCGCTGCGATGTCGTCCATGCGCATGGCCGCACCGCCGCCTGGAGCGCCTTTGCGGCGGCCCGCATGGCGGGGACGCCGTTCCTGACCAGCTGGTACAAGGGCTTTCGCGAGCAGAACGTGTTCAAGCACGTCTACAACGGCGTCATGGCGCGCGGCGAGCGGGTGATCGTGCCGAGCGACCAGATCGCCGAGCTGATCGTCGCGCGCCATCAACTGCCGTGGGAGCGGATCGCCGTGATCCCGCCGGCGATCGATCTCGGCCGGCTCGATCCGACCGCGCTCACGCTGGAGCGGATCAACGCGGTCCGCCGCAGCTGGGGCATCAAGGGCGACACCAAGGTCGTGCTCATCCCGGGCCGCATGCTTCGCCGCAAAGGGCACCACGTGGTGGTGCAGGCGGCGCGTCGGCTCAAGGAGATGGGCATCGCCAATGTCCTGTTCGTCTTTGCCGGCGAAGATCAGGGCCGCAGCCGCTACACCGGGGAGCTGTGGGACCTCGTGCTCGCGACCGACACCGCCGATATCGTCCGCATGGCCTGGACTGCGACCGATGTTCCGGCCGCCTACGGCGCCGCGACGGCGGTCGTGTCGGCCGCGATCCAGCCCGAGGGGCTGCAGCGCACGCTCCTCGAAGCGCTCGCCATGGCGCGGCCCGTGGTGGTGTCCGATCTCGCGGCCGGGTCCGATATCGTGCTCGCGCCCCCGGCGGTGCCGGAGGAGCGGATGACCGGCTTGCGCTTTGCGGCCGGAGACGCCGAGGGACTGGCGGCGGCGCTGATTCGCCTTCTGTCCATGCCGGATGCCGCCCGGCGCGCGATCGGCCGGCGCGGCCGCGAATGGGTCGCGGCCCATTGCGCCCCAGCGACCATCGCCCAGGAACTGCTCGCCGTTTACGCGGCGGTGACCCAAAACCGGCGTTGACTCGGGTCCGCTTTGCCCCGATCTTCGTATATATTGGGACTGACGGCGCTCCGCGCGCATGGTTTTATTAGGCGGCGCGGCGCAACGTGCACGACCGTATCAACAGCATGAGGAGAAAGAACCCATTCGTCGCCCGATGAGAACCGCGCAACCCGTCCAGAAGGAGGGTCCGCGCATCAACGAGGAGATCCGTGTCCGCGAGGTACACCTGATCGACAAAGACGGCGCCAACCGCGGCACCGTTCCGATCGCCGAGGCGCTGCGACTGGCCCAGGAGGCCGGGCTCGACCTCGTCGAGATTTCGCCCAACACCACGCCGCCGGTCGTCAAGCTGCTCGATTTCGGCAAGTACAAATATGCCGAGCAGAAGAAGGCCGCCGAAGCCCGCAAGAAACAGAAGGTCGTCGAGGTCAAGGAAATCAAATTCCGGCCGATGATCGATGATCACGACTACGACGTGAAGATGCGCTCGATGGTGCGCTTCTTCGAAGAGGGCGACAAAGTCAAAGTGACCCTGCGCTTCCGCGGCCGCGAGATGGCGCACCAGGAGCTGGGCACCCGACTGCTCGACCGGGTCAAGGAAGATACCTCCCGCTTCGCCAAGGTCGAATCGGACGCCCGCTTCGAAGGCCGCCAGATGGTGATGATCCTGGCGCCGCGCTGAAGACGGCTCACCCTCGCCGATTGCGATTGCAACGCCCGCGGCTCGGCCGCGGGCGTTCGCCTCGGGCCCCATCCGGTTGCGTTCGCAGGCCTGCTCTGCCATAACGCCGCTCCCGCCGCCCGGCTCACCAGGGCTGCCGTGGCAGCGGCGAAGTGCTCAAGCAGGCACGCTTGCACATACGCTCATATCGAGCAGATCACCGGCCGACCGGGCTATTTGCCGTGGTCGGGGCCGAAAAGGAGAGCCAAATGCCCAAGATCAAGACCAAATCGGGCGCGAAAAAGCGCTTCAAGGTGACCGGCACCGGCAAGGTGCTCTATGCCCAGCGCGGCAAGCGCCACGGCATGATCAAGCGCACCAAGAAGCAGATCCGCCAGTTGCGCGGCACCAACGTGCTGTTCAAGACCGACGGCGACAACATCAAGAAGTATTTTTTGCCCAACGGCTGAGCCGTCAGCGGCAAGTTTTTCTGACCGATCAAGGAGTTCGACATGGCCCGGGTCAAACGCGGCGTCACCGCGCATGCCAAGCACAAGAAGGTCCTGAAAGCCGCCAAAGGCTACTACGGCCGGCGCAAGAACACGATCCGCATCGCCAAGCAGGCGGTCGAGAAGGCGAACCAGTACGCCTTCCGCGACCGCAAGCGGCGCAAGCGCACCTTCCGGGCGCTGTGGATCCAGCGCCTCAACGCGGCGGTGCGCGGCTTCGGGCTCACCTACAGCCGATTTATCGACGGCCTCGGCAAAGCCGGGGTCACGGTCGATCGCAAGGTGCTGTCCGATCTCGCCATCCACGAGCCGGCGGCGTTCCAGGCGATCGTCGAGAAGGCCAAGGCCGCGCTGCCGGCCTGAGACTCGCGACCGGTCATTGCGAGGAGGGCGCGGCCCGACGAAGCAATCTCGATCCGCGCGCATGCGCAAGTGAAGAGGGATTGCTTCGCGGAGTTTATCCTTGGGCTCGCCCAAGGCGAGACCCGAGGGCTCGCAATGACGTTGGAGGACGGGTAGACGCCATGTCCGACATTGCGCAACTCGAACGACAGATCCTGACCGACGTCGGCAGCGCCGCCGACGAGCCCGCGCTCGAAGCGGTGCGCGTCGCAGCGCTCGGCAAGAGCGGCTCGGTGTCGGCGCTGCTCAAGACGCTCGGCAGCATGACGCCGGACGAGCGCCGCCAGCAGGGGCCGCTGATCAACGGTCTCAAGGACCGCGTCACCGCGGCGCTCGCGGCGCGCCGCGAGGCGCTCAAGGACCAGGCGCTGAACGCGCGCCTCAACACCGAGGCGGTCGATGTCACGCTCCCCGTGCGCGACAGCCCGGCCGAGATCGGCCGCGTCCACCCGATCAGCCAGGTGATCGACGAGCTGACCGCGATCTTCGCCGACATGGACTTCGCGGTCGCCGAAGGCCCGGACATCGAGACCGACGACAACAACTTCACCATGCTCAACACGCCGGTCGGCCATCCGGCGCGCGAGATGCACGACACGTTCTTCTTCCCCGCAAAGCCGGACGGCTCGCGCCTGCTGCTGCGCAGCCACACCTCCACCGTGCAGGTGCGCACCATGCTGGCGCAGAAGCCGCCGATCCGCATCATCACGCCGGGCCGGGTCTATCGGCGCGACTGGGACCAGACGCACACGCCGATGTTTCACCAGGTCGAGGGCCTGGTGATCGACAAGAACTCCCATCTCGGCCACCTCAAATGGGTGCTGCTCGAGTTCCTCAAGGCGTTCTTCGAGGTCGAGAACGTCGGCATGCGCTTCCGCCCGTCGTTCTTCCCGTTCACCGAGCCGTCGCTCGAGGTCGACATCCAGTGCCGCCGCGACAAGGGCGAGATCCGCTTCGGCGAAGGCACCGACTGGCTGGAGATTCTCGGCTGCGGGATGGTGCATCCGAACGTGCTGAAGAATTGCGGGATCGATCCGGCCGAGTACCAGGGCTTCGCCTGGGGGATGGGGATCGAGCGTATCGCGGCGCTGAAATACGGCATGCACGACCTGCGCGCCTTCTTCGACGCGGACGTGCGCTGGCTCGCGCATTACGGCTTCCGGCCGCTCGATTTCCCGACGCTCGCAGGAGGGCTGAGCACGTGACCGTTCTTCTCGCCACAAGCACTGCCTCTCCCCCTCCCCCGCTCTTGTCCGCCGTAGCGCGAAGCGCGAAGGCGGATGCGGGGGAGGGTAGGGAGGGGGAAGCCCCACGACGGGCCTAGCGATGTCCGACTCGTCAAAGAATCCGAAATGGCAAGTTTCAACCAAGCTGCGCGTCCGCTCGCGCGCGCTACGGCGGAGCATGACAGACGCCGAACGGATCATTTGGTACGGGGTTCGTGCGCATAGACTCAATGGCGCAAGCTTCCGGCGGCAAGCACCGATCGGTCCTTTCATCGTTGACTTCGTCTGTCATGATGCGCGCGTGATCGTCGAGATCGACGGCGGGCAGCATTTTTGCGATGAGCACGAGAAGCGCGACGCGCGCCGCGATGCGTTCCTGGCCGGCAAAGGCTATCGGGTGCTGCGGTTCAGCAATCATGATGTGATGAGCAATCGCAGTGGCGTGCTTGAAGCGATCGCCAATGCAGTGCTTGGGGCTTCCCCCTCCCCGCCCTCCCCCGCATCCGCCTTCGCGCTTCGCGCTACGGCGGACAAGAGCGGGGGAGGGGGCGCAACCACCGAGCCAGCCCCATGAAGTTCACCCTCTCCTGGCTGCGTGAGCATCTCGATACGACCCATTCGCTTGCCGAGCTCGCCGACAAGCTCAGCATGATCGGGCTCGAGGTCGAGCACCTCGACGACAAGGCGACGCTGCTCGCGCCGTACGTGATCGCACGCGTTGTCGAGGCGAAGCAGCATCCGAACGCCGACCGGCTGCGCGTCTGCATGGTCGACACCGGCGACGGCAAGCCGATCCAGGTGGTGTGCGGGGCGCCCAATGCGCGCACCGGCATGACCGGCGTGTTCGTGCCGCCGGGCGCGTTCGTGCCGGGTAAGAACATCACGCTGCAGGTCGGCACCATCCGCGGGGTGGAGAGCCGCGGCATGCTGGTGTCGGAGGCCGAGCTGCAGATTTCCGACGACCACGACGGCATCATCGACCTGCCGGCCGATGCGCCGGTCGGTCAGCCTTTCGCCAAATGGGCCGGGCTCGACGATGCGGTGATCGAGATCAACCTCACGGCCAACCGGCCCGACTGTGCCGGCGTGCACGGGATCGCGCGCGACCTCGCGGCCGCCGACATGGGGAAATTCAAGGAGAACACCGTCAAGCCCGTCAAGGGCGCGTTCGCCTGCCCGGTCGCGGTCAAGCTCGACTTCGCCGCGACGCCCTCGCTCTGCCCGGCGTTCGGGCTGCGCCTGGTGCGCGGCGTGAAGAACGGACCCTCGCCGGCCTGGCTGCAGCGCCGGCTCACCGCGATCGGCCTGCGGCCGATCAATGCGCTGGTCGACATCACCAACTACATCACGTTCGACCGCGCCCGCCCGCTGCACGTGTTCGACGCCGCCAAGGTGACGGGCAATCTCGTCGTGCGCCGCGCGCGCGGCGGCGAGACGCTCACGGCGCTCGACGGCAAGACCTATGCGCTCGACGACACCATGTGCGTGATCGCCGACGACAACGGCCCCGAATCGCTCTCCGGCATCATGGGCGGCGAGCCGAGCGGCTGCTCGGAGCAGACGACCGATGTCCTGATCGAGTCGGCGCTGTGGGTCGAGAGCAACATCGCCCAGACCGGCCGCAAGCTCGGCATCAATTCGGACGCGCGCTATCGCTTCGAGCGCGGCGTCGATCCGGAATTCATGCTGCCGGGTTTGGAGCTCGCGACCCGAATGGTCATGGAGCTCGCCGGCGGCACGCCATCGGAAATCACGGTCGCGGGCGAAGTCCCGCATCCCGACCGCATCATCGATTTCCCGCTCACCGAGCCCGAGCGCCTTGCCGGTATCGATCTCGGCCTGAACGAGGTCAAGCGCGTGCTCTCCCGTCTCGGCTTCTTCGTTGCCGGCACCGGTCCGAAGCTCAAGGTCGCGGTGCCGAGCTGGCGGCCGGACGTGCACGGCGAGGCCGATATCGTCGAGGAGCTGGTGCGCATCATCGGGGTCGACCAAGTGCCATCGACGCCGTTCCCGCCCGGACCGCACGCGCGCAAGCCGGTGCTCACGCCGATCCAGAACCGCACCCGGCGCGCCAAGCGCGCGCTGGCGGCGCGCGGGCTGACCGAGGCGGTGACGTGGTCGTTCGTATCGAAGCCGCAGGCCGAGCTGTTCGGCGGGGCGCGGCCCGAGCTTGCGCTCGCCAATCCGATCGCGGCCGATCTTTCCGACATGCGGCCGAGCCTCGTTCCGGGCCTCGTTGCGGCCGCGCAGAAGAACGCCGACCGCGGCTTTGCCGATGCGGCGCTGTTCGAGGTCGGCCAGGTGTTTCGCGGCGACCAGCCGCAGGACCAGATCACCGCCGCGAGCGGCGTGCGCCGCGCGCTGGCGAAGCCATCGGGCATCGGCCGGCACTGGACGGGCTTCGGCCCGGTCGATGCGTTCGACGCAAAGGCCGACGCGCTCGCAGCGCTGAGCGCGGCCGGCGCGCCCGCATCGGCGCTGCAGGTCGTGCCGGGCGGCCCGGCCTGGTTCCATCCCGGGCGCTGCGGCACCATCCAGATCGGCCCGCAAAACATCCTTGGGCATTTCGGCGAGCTGCATCCGAAGACGCTTGCCGCGCTCGACGCCGAAGGTCCGCTGGTCGCGTTCGAGGTGATCCTGGACCGCATCCCGGAACCGCGTGCCAAGCCGACGCGGGCCAAGCCCCCGCTGGAACTCTCGCCGTTCCAGCCGGTCGAGCGCGACTTCGCCTTCGTGGTCGACCGCGCCGTCAAGGCGGCCGATCTGGTGCGCGCCGCGCAAAGCGCCGAGCGCAAGCTGATCACGCAGGTGAGCGTGTTCGACGTCTACGAGGGCGAGGGCATCGGGGCGGGCAAGAAGTCGATCGCCATCGCGGTGACGCTGCAACCGCGCGAACGGACCATGACGGAACAGGAGATCGACGCGGTCGCGGCGAAGATCGTGGCCGAAGTCGGCAAGCGCACCGGCGGCACGCTGCGCGCGTAAGATTGCGAATGGCGAATAGCGAGTGGCGAATGGACCCCTATTCGCTATTCGCTATTCGCCACTCGCCTCTCCTGGCGTTAACCGCGTCACTATTTCGCCGCAGCGCGCGACCCCGCGCCATGGTTTTGCGGCGCTCCGCCCGGTAGATTGCGGCCGCTATGGGCCGGGCCGAGCGCAAATTCAAAATCGTCGGATGCCTGCTGGTCGCGGGCTTGGCCGCGCTCGCGCTGCCGCGCCCCGCTCGCGCACAGACCACCGTCGAGGCGTTCGTCGCCCAGGTGAGCGACGGCCTCAAGGCAATCCCGGCGCAGTCGGACGGCGACCAGGCCAAGGCGATCACCGGCTGCCGCGAATTCCTCACCCGCCTCCTCGACATGCAGGAGATGTCGCAGGCTGCGAGCGGCGACGCCTGGCCGCGCATGTCGGCGACGCAACGCACGGATTACCAGGCCGCCTTCACGCAGCATCTCGCGGCCGACTGCGCCCAGGAACTCGCCGGCTACAAGGGCGAGGCGATCACGCTCATGGGCGTGCGCACGACCCCGGCGGGCGACAAGCTCGCGACCCTGCGGCTCGGCACGCCGGCGAACGCGCGCATGATCGCGTGGCGGCTGCGCGGCCGCGATCCCGCCTATACGGCGGTCGACGTCATCTTCGAGGGTCACAGCGCGGTGGTCGAGGCGCACGATCAGTTCACCGTGATCTTGCACGCGACGCACGGCGACGTCGAAGCCGTCATCAAGGCGGTGAAGGCGCTGGTCAAATGAAGGGCCTGCTCGGGCGACTCTTCAGGCGCAAGGCGCCGGATGGCCTGTCGACGCCGCCGCTGATCGCGCTGGCCGGCGTGAGCCGCGCCTTCGACGACGGCGCGATCGTCGCGCTCGAGTCGGTCGACCTTGCAGTGCATGCGGGCGAATGCGTAGCGATCCTGGGACCCAGCGGCTCGGGCAAGAGCAGCATCGTCAACCTGCTGAGCGGGATCGACCGCCCGACCGGCGGCCGCGTGCTGTGGAACGGCCGATGGATCAAATCGCGCCGCGCCTGGGCGCGGCTGCGCCGCCGCGAGATCGGCATCGTGTTTCAGGAGTTCAACCTGCTGCCGACGCTGACGGCGCGCGAGAACGTCGAGATCGCGTTGATGGGCCGCGGGATCGCGGTCGCGGAGCGACGCGATCTTGCCGCAGCCGCGCTTGTGCGGGTCGGGCTCGGGCACCGCGTCAAGCATCTGCCGTATGCGCTGTCGGGCGGCGAGCGCCAGCGCGTCGCCATCGCGCGCGCCATCGTCAATGCGCCGCGTCTCCTGCTCGCCGACGAGCCGACCGGCAACCTCGACAGCGCCAATGCGGATATCGTCGCCGATCTTCTGTTCAACCTGCAGCGCGACGGCGGCATGACGCTGGTGCTCGTCACCCATGACGACGACCTGGCGGAACGCTGCCAGCGCTGCGTGCGCATGCGCGACGGAAAGATCGTGGACAACGGCCATGCGCGCGGGCGCCTCCGGCTCGTCGAAGGGCCGCCGATGCCGAGCGAACCGGCCATGGCGGCGATCGATCAGGCGACGCCGGATGTCGCCGATATCGTGCCGCCGTCGGCCACAGCGGCGCCACTCACCGAGATCGCGCCGCCGATCGCCGAGGCGACGGCCGCGATCGCGCGGGTGGCCGCGGCCTTCCGGGAGCCGGCCGAATGAACCTCACGGGTCTCGCGTTGCGCAACCTGCGCCGGCGCCCCATCCGCACCGCGCTGTCGATCCTCGGCATCGCGCTCGCGGTGGGCGGTGCCCTCGCGTTGCTCGCGCTCTCGCGCAGCATCCAGGATTCGACCCGCGACGGCATGGACGAGATCGGCGACGATCTGTCGGTGACGCAGCGCGGCGCCTCGGACATTTTTGGCGGCTTCCTGCCCGCCGACACCGAGGTCCGCGTCGCCAAGGTTGCGGGCGTGGCGCGCGCGTCGGGCGAGATGTTCATGTTCGCGGCGAGCGAGAAGAACCGCCAGGTCCTGACCCTCGGCTGGCCGGACGCGAGCTACCTGTGGAAGAAGGTGCCGCTGCGCGAGGGCCGCGTGCCGAAGGCGGGCGAGCGCGGCGTCGCGGTCGTGGGCGACGCCGCCGCCGAGGCGCTGGCGAAGAAGCTCGGCGACAAGGTGGAGATTCTCGGCCAGCAGTTCACCATCGTCGGCATCGCCAACTACAAGGCGATCATCAACCGCGGCACCGTGATGCTGCCGCTCGCCGACCTGCAGGACCTGAGCTATCGCCCGAATCAGGTCACCGAGGTGCACGTGAACGTCGTGCGCGGTGCAAAACCCGCCGACGTCGCGCGCATCCGCCGCGACATCGAGGCGCTCGGCGGGCTGACGGTCTCGACCTCGAGCGAGCAGCTCGACAACGACCGCAACTTCAAGATTCTCAACGCGGTGTCGCTCGCGATCTCGATCATCGCGCTCGCCATGGGCGTGATCTACGTCCTCAACTCGCTGGTGATGGCGACGCAGGAGCGCACCCGCGAGATCGGCATCGTCGCGGCGATCGGCTGGAGCGACACGCGCATCATGACGTCGATCGTGATCGAGGGCCTGATGATGTGCGCGATCGGCTGCGCCTTCGGCCTGGCGTTGAGCTTCCTCGCCGCCTTCGCCTTCCCGTTGATCCCGACCATCGGCGACATGATCTCGTTCAAGCCGAGCCTGCGCTTGATCGCGACCACCATCGCGGCGGCCTTCGCGCTGTGCGCGATCGGCGCGCTCTATCCAGCCTGGCGCGCGGTCCGCATGATGCCGGCTGAGGCGCTGCGCCGGGCTTAGCGCCATGCGTAGGGTGGGCAAAGGCGGCCGAGATGCCTGCGATGGAGCAAGACCTGCGTTCCGCCGTGCCCACGCTGAGTGAACATCGGACGCGTGGGCACGGCGGAGCGGGCGTTGTGCCCCAAACGAAAATCGAGGCCGCCTTTGCCCACCCTACAGACTGACGCTCCTTAGCCCGCCGCCTTCTGCAGGATCTCGTCCGGCGTCGAGGAGACCACCTCCACGTATTTCGGGATGAACTTGCCGCCCTCGATGTACTTGATGAACTCGGGCTTGATCTCGTTCGCCAGGATCTTGCGGATGCGCGCGTGCTCCTCGATGTCGGACCATTCGGCAATGAGGAAGAAGCGCTGCGGGTCCTCGGTGTCGCGGCACAACACGCCGTCCTTCACCTGCGCCCACGACTTGTGCATCGGATTGCCGTCCGAGTAGTCGAACGCCTCGAACAGGCGGATGAACTCGTCCTCTTTGCCCTTCATCACGCGGAAGTCGTAGATATGCAGATAGTTGCCTCTGGTCGCGAGCGGTTCCTGGGCCATGGCGATCCTCGTGGATGTGATGGTGATCAGCGTAGGCCGGCAATTCTGCGACCGCAATCAGTTACGTCCTTGCGAGCCCTCGGGTCTCGCCTTGGGCGAGCCCAAGGATAAACTCCGCGAAGCAATCCCTCTTCGCTTGCGCATGACTCGCGGCGGAGATTGCTTCGTCGGCCTGCGGCCTCCTCGCAATGACGCGGATGTTGCGCTATCCTCGCCGCATGGCGTTGCAAGACCCAATCCTCGCGCAGCAATACGTATGGCCTGACGATGATCTCACCATCATCCCGGACTGGGTCTACACCGACGCGGCGATCTATGCCCGCGAGGTCGAGCGCATCTTTCACGGGCCCACCTGGAACTACGTCGCGCTCGAGGCCGAGATCCCGAACGCCGGCGATTTCATCCGCTCGCATGTCGGCCCGACCCCGATCGTGGTCGCGCGCGCCGACGACGGCTCGATCAATGCGTTCGAGAACCGCTGCATGCACCGCGCGGCGGAATTCTGCCGCGAGCTCTCGGGAACGGCAAAAGAATTCATCTGCCCCTATCACCAGTGGACCTACGATCTCAAAGGCAACCTGATCGGCATTCCGTTCCGCCGCGGCGTCGCCGGCAAGGGCGGCATGCCGGCGGATTTCAAGCCGGCCGAGCACGGCCTGCGCCGGCTCAACGTCACGACCCATCGCGGCGTCGTCTTTGCGTCCTATGCGGACGATATCGAGCCGTTCGCCGACTATCTCGGCCCCGAGGTGCTGCGCGAGTTCGAGGCGACCTTCGACGGCCGCAAGCTCAAGGTGCTCGGCCACTATCGCCATTCGCTGCCCGGCAACTGGAAGCTCTACCACGAGAACCTCAAGGATCCCTATCACGCGACGCTGCTGCACACGTTCCTGGTGACGTTCGGGCTCCTGGTCGCGGGCAATCGCTCGCTGATGCTCACCGACGCGAGCGGGCGGCACGGCGTGATGGCGTCGGCGAAATCGGACAGGGCCGTCACGGGCGACGCCAAGAAGGAGATGCGCAGCTACAAGGAAGGAATGACGCTGCGCGAGCCGCGCTTCATGGATTTCATCGAGGAGTTCGACAGCCCGTGGTCGGTGACCATGGCGACGATCTGGCCGAACCTGATCGTGCAGCGGGAAATGAACACGCTCGGCATTCGCCAGATCGTCCCGACCGGCCCGCATGAGTTCATCATGAAGTGGACCATGTTCGGCTTCGAAGGCGACGACGCGGCGATGACCCGGCATCGCCTGCGCCAGGGCAACCTGATGGGCCCGGCCGGGTTCCTCGGTCTCGAGGACAATGAGGCGATCAAGTTCGTGCAGGACGGCATGGTGCGCGTGCCGAACGGCCGGCACATCGTCAAGCTCGACCCGGCGACGCCCGCCGGCACCGCCGACACGCTGATTTCCGAGTCGGCCATCCGCGCCATGTACCGGCACTGGCGCACCGCGATGGACCTGTGATGCTCGACAAGCGCGATCCCGCCGCCAACGACCGGCGCATCGAGGCGCTGCTGCTGCATCGCGAGGTCGAGGAGTTCAACAATGCCTATGCGGCGGCGCTCGACGAGCAGCGGCTCGACGACTGGGCCGAGATGTTCACGGACGATGCGTTCTACGTCGTGATCTCGCGCGAGAACGCCGACCGCAACATGCCGGTCGGGCTGATCTACTGCGAGAACAAGGGCATGATCCAGGATCGCGCCTTTGCGCTGCAGCACACCGAGATGTTCGCGCCGCGCTACCTGCGCCACATCGTCGGCAACCTGCAGGTCCTCGGCGAGGAGCCGAACGGCGACATCCGCGCGCGCGCCAACTACGTGGTCGTGCAGGTGCTGCTCGACCGGCCCGACGCCAAGCTGCACCAGGTCGGCGTCTACCATGACAGGTTCCGCCGCGTCGGCGATCGGCTGAAGCTCGCCGAGCGCCGTTGCGTCTACGACAACCTGCTGGTCGACAACGCGCTGTGCCTGCCGGTTTAGTCACGCGCTTTAGCGACTGCGACCCCGCGACATCCTGTTGGCCGCCGCGAAACTTGCGTATAGTTCGGCCGGACGCTCTTGCCACGGGGATCGGCAAGCCATGCAACACTCGCGTCGTCACCTGCTGCGACTCTCCGGCGGCGCACTCGCGGCCGCAGTCTTGGCGCGCCGTGCGGCGGCGCTCGACTATCCGGTGCGGCCGGTGCGCATCGTGGTCGGTTTTCCGCCCGGCGGGCCGACCGACATCTTTGCCCGCCTGATCGCCCAATGGCTGTCGGATCGGCTGCACCAGCCGTTCGTCGTCGACAACCGTCCGGGCGCCGGCAGCACGATTGCGATCGAGTCGGTCGTCGCGGCGCCGGCGGACGGCTACACGCTGATGCTGGTCAGCACCTCGGCGGTGATCTCGAGCTCGTACTACCGGCATCTCAAGTACGACATCGTCCGCGACATCGCGCCGGTGTGCGGAATATCGCTCGAGCCGCTCGTGATGGTGGTCAACCCGGCGGTGCCGGCGAAGAGCGTCCCGGAGTTCATCGCCTACGCCAAGGCCAATCCGGGCAAGATCCTGATGGCGTCGGTCGGCAACGGCACGACGCCGCACCTCGCCGGCGAGCTGTTCAAGCTGATGGCGAAGGTCGATCTGCTGCACGTGCCGTACCGCGGCGCCGCGCCGGCGCTCATCGATCTCGTGGGCGGACGCGCCGACGTGATGTTCGAGGCGATGCCGACCCTCGTCGGCCACATCCGCAGCGGCAAGCTGCGGGCGCTGGCGGTGACGCAGGCGAAGCGCTCGCCGGTGTTTCCCGACCTGCCGACCGTGGCCGAGTTCCTGCCCGGCTACGAATCGAGCGTCTGGTTCGGCATCGCGGCGCCCAAGCAGACGCCCCGCGAGACCGTCGACAAGCTCAATGCGGCGATCAATGCCGGCCTGAACGATCCGGCGCTCAGCAAGCGGATCGGCGAGGTTGGCGGCGAGCCGCTCACCGGCAGTCCGGCCGACTTCGAGAAGCGCTTCGTCGCCGATACCGAGAAATGGGCGAACGTCATGCGCCTCGCCGGCATCAAGGGCGCGTAGGCGAAGTTCCGTGCTTCACCGCCTTCGCCGCCGCGGCGGCGGGCGCTGGGGCGCCGGCGGGTGCGGCTCCGCCACGAAGCCGAGCCGCTTGAGCGCCGCATCGGCGGCGCGCTCGCCCGACTCCCAGGCGCCGCCGACCGTGCCCCATAGCGTCTCGTGCACGGCTTCGCCGGCAAACCACAGCCGGTCGCGCACCGGCTCCATCAGGGTGCGGCGCGCCGGCTGGCCGCCGGGCGCGGCGGCCGAAAAGGCGCCGAGCACCCAGGGCTCGTTGTTCCACTGCGTCGCGAAGGTGCGTTTGACGGCCTTGCGCAGATCCGTGCCGTAGAGGCCGGCGAGCCAATCGAGCGCGAAAGTCGCCATCGCATCGGCGCCCTGCGCCGCGAGGTCGCGGCCGAACTTGCCGCCCACGTCGACCATCACGAGCGAGGAGCCGGACACATTGGCGAGCACGGCCGCGGTGCGCGCGCTGCCACTCTTCTCGAAAACGAGGTCGTCGCGGTCGAACCCGAGCGGATTGCCCGGCAGCTCGAGCACGATGCGATCATAGCTGCCGAGGCTGAGGCTGTTCGCCGCGTCGAGCTGGCGGCGGGGCAGATCGGGCGTGAACTTGATCTTGTTGGCCGCGAGCACGCCGGTCGACACCGTCACGATGACGCCGCGTGCCGCGATGCGTCCGCGCGCGGTCTCGATGTCGACGCCGCCGCGGGCCCCGAGATCGATGCGCGTCGCCGGCGTCGCAAGCTGGACCGGCAGCCCGGCGCCGAGCTTGGCGATGAGCGCGCCCAAACCCTGCCGGCAGAACGCATCGACGTCGCGCTCGGCCGAGCGGGCGAAGTCCATGGCCGAGATCGCGCTCAGGTCCTTGCCGCAGCCGAAGGGCCCGAGCACGAATTCGATGGTCGCGCGCCAGTCGCCGAGATCCTTCGGCAGCGCTTCGGCGCATGACATGTCGGTCTTGCCGCGCGCCGCCTCGGCGATCGCGCGGTTGGCGCGCACCTGCGCGGCGAGGAAGTCCTCCATTTCGCCTTCGCGCGCATAGCGGCGCAAGATGCGCATCTTCTGCCCGGGCGGCGCCGGATAGATGTCGAGGCCGGTCTGCGATGCGAGCTTCGCCACCGGATTGATGTCCGGCATGTGAATCCAGTGGGCGCCGCGATCGAACGGCACGCCGAACGTCGCGGTGTCGGTGATGCAGCGGCCGCCGATCCGGTCGGCGGCCTCGATCAGGGCAAAGCGCCGACCCGCGGCCGCGATCTTGCGCGCCGCCGCAATGCCGGCCGCGCCGGCGCCGACGATCGCGATGTCGACGTTGTCGAGCGAGCCGGTCGCGCCGAGCGACGGCCCTGCCGCCATGGCGGCGGAAGCAGCAAGAAAGGAACGGCGGCTCAAGGTCGACATGGCCAGCGCATTTGGGGCGGGGGTGGGCGCAGCTAGCACGATCCGTCGAGAAGGTGCAATTCGGCGTGGGGTCGCAAGCCATCGCCAGCCGGCCACTCGCGCGCGGCCGCACGGCTTGTAAGCACCACGGCGGCGATTTAGAGCATAGTTCGGTTTTGCGGAGCACTCACACGATGCTCGATGCCGCCTTCAAGGCGCTGGCGCAGATGTTCACGGCGCCGATGCGCACCGTGCTGCTCAAATCGGCCGGGCTCGCGCTGGCGCTGCTCGCCGTGCTGGCGATCGCGCTCTACCGGCTGCTCGCCTGGCTCAGCGGTACGGGGGAGAACTGGGCCGAGGGAGCGCTCGGCGCGATCGCACACGAGCCGCTCAAGCTGCTCGGCTGGCTGGTGGCGTTCGCGCTCGGCTTCGGACTGGTGGCGGGCGCGGTCCTGCTGATGCCGGCCGTGACCGCGCTGGTCGCAAGCTTCTTCACCGACGAGATCGCCGACAAGGTCGAGCGGGAGTACTATCCGCTCGACCCGCCCGGCGTCGCGCTGTCGCTGCCGCGCGCGATCCTCGAGGGCGTTCAGACCGCGGCGCTGTCGATCGCGGTCTATATCTGCTGCGCGCCGTTCCTGATCTTCGCCGGCCTCGGCGCCATCATGTTCTTTCTCGCCACCGCCTACCTGCTCGGTCGCATCTATTTCGACCTCGCCGCCATGCGGTTTCATCCGGTCGCCGAGGTCAAGGCGCTGCGGCAGGTGAACCGCGCCACCATCTTCGTCGCCGGCATGTTCATCGCCGCTTTCGTGTCTATCCCGATCGTCAACCTGGCGACGCCGCTGTTCGGCACCGCGTTCATGGTGCACATGCACAAGCGGCTGACGCGCAGCGGCCGGCCGGAGCTGCTGGAGCCGGCGCGGGGCGGCTCGTGATGAAGCGCAGCTCGGGACGGATTCTCACCACGCATACCGGCAGCCTGCCGCGCCCGGCGGATCTCGTGGCGCTGCTCAACCGCAAGGAGCTGGGCGAGGCCTATGACGGCGCGGCCTATCGCGATCGCATCGCCCACGCGATCACCGACATCGTGCGGCGCCAGGCCGACATCGGCATCGACATCGTCGACGACGGCGAGCACAGCAAGGTCAACTGGATGGCCTATGCGCGGGCGCGGCTGAGCGGCCTTGCCGAGATCGACAGCCCGCCCCGCTTCCGCGGGCCGACGCGCGATTCGCGCGCCTTCCCGCAGACCTACGAGGACATGCGGGTGATGCTGGCGGCGCGGTCCGGCGCGATCGTGGCGAAGCGCACGGTGCGGCCGAAGGCGCAAGTATGCACCGGCCCGATCGCCTACATCGGGCAGGAAGAGCTCAAGACCGATATCGACAATCTCAAGAACGCGTTGAGGGGCGTTGCGGCCGAGGAAGCGTTCATGACCGCGATCTCGCCGTCCAATCTCGAGCTGTACTACGAGAACCGATATTATGCGTCGGACGAGGAATATCTCGCGGCACTCGCCGAGGCGATGCGGGTCGAATACCAGGCGATCGTCGACGCCGGCCTGCTCTTGCAGATCGACGACCCGCGCATGGCGACGCACTACAACCGCGCGACAGATGCCTCGATCGAGGACTGCCGCAAGTTCATCGCGCTGCGGGTCGAGGCCGTGAATCACGCGCTGCGCGGCATCCCGCCCGAGCGCGTGCGCTTCCACACCTGCTACAGCGTCAACATCGCGCCGCGGGTGCACGACTTCGAGCTGAAGCACTTCGTCGACCTCATGCTGCAGGTCAACGCCGCGGCCTATTTGATCGAGGCTGCCAACCCGCGCCACGAGCACGAATGGGCGGTGTGGCGGGAGACCAGGCTGCCGGACGACAAGATCCTCGTGCCGGGCGTGGTGTCGCACGCCATCCACCTGGTCGAGCATCCCGAGCTGGTGGCGCAGCGCATCGTCCGCTTCGCCGAGGTGGTCGGGCGCGAGCGTGTCATCGCCGGCACCGATTGCGGCTTCGGCACCTCGGGCGCCGGCGACGAGGTGCATCCCGAGGTCGCGTGGGCGAAGCTCCAGGCGCTGGTGGAAGGGGCGCGGATTGCGAGCCGGCGGCTGTGGCGCGTGTAGGATGGATTGAGTGAATAGCGTGGATAGATTGAATTCCGTTTGCATTACCGGCGCGAGCGGCGTATGGCAGTAAGTGCAGAGTGACATTCGCGCGTCCGCAGCCCATCGCTTCGGGCGCGCTTTGCTTTTTCAAGTGCAGGGTCGCCGCAAAGGACATGGTCTCGTTGTTGCGCGCGTTTGCGTCCGGCCGCCGCGCGCGCAGCCCCAGGGCCCGTCTCCGGCGCTACAACCGGACGTAGTCGCGCCCCTGTATTTTCATTGTTTCCATTGTTCTTCGCATTGTTTTTTCCATTGCTACCCATTGTTCCCGCGCCGGCGACGTTTCTCTCGTTGACGCAAGGACTTGCATTGTAATTGGCGCGCATTTCCCATTGCAGATCGATTGTATTTTGTTGCAAGGCCTTTGGACCGATTTTGGAGGCGCACGCAGGTTCCATAGACCCGATATCGGTAGCCGCCTCGTCCTGCCGCCTAAGCCCACAATTGCTTGCTCGCCCGCCTCGCCCCCTCGACCAGCGCACCGAGCTTGAGCCAGGCCACCTCGGGATCGATCTTGCCGTAGCCCGCGAAGGTGCCGAAGCCGCAGTCGGAGCTGGCGATCACGCGCTCGCGTCCGACCACCTTGGCGAAGCGCAGGATGCGCTGGGCGACCAGATCCGGATGCTCCACGTAGTTGGTGCAGGTGTCGACCACGCCAGGCAGCAGCACCTTGTCGTCCGGCAGCCGGATGTCCTGCCACACCGCCCATTCGTGATCGTGACGCGGATTGGCGGCTTCGACCGACAGCGCCTTCGCGTTCACGCCGAGGATGATGCTCGCCACCTTGGCGAGGTCGAGGTCGTAATTGTGCGGGCCCTCGTAGTTGCCCCAGCACACATGGATGCGCACCTGGTCGGCGGGCACCTTGGCGAGCGCGTGGTTGAGCGCCTCGACATGGAATTGCGCGCGGGCGAGGAACTCGGCCTCGGTGAGCGCCTGAAAGGTCGTGTGCCGCGCCATGGCGAGGTCGGGGCAATCGACCTGCAGCACGAACCCTGCCCGCACGATCGCCTCGTACTCGTCGCGCATGGCATCCGCCACCGCCTCGATATAGGCCTCGTGGGTCGGGTAGTAGGCGTTGGGCAGGAAGGTCGCGACTACCCCGGGAGAGGCCGCATTGAGAAACGCATCGGTCGGGACGGCCGCCGCGACGGCGCGGCGCATGTTTTCCAGATCATGCTCGAGGGCCGCGCGATCCTTCACGGCCACGGGCGCGACGCAGGACACCCGCTTGAACGGCCGCGGACCGGTGAGCAGTGCCATCTTGCGGCGCAGCTCGGGAAACGGCGCGAGGTCGAGATGCGGCCGCGCGGTCTCGGTCGGTCCTTCGGTCGAGAAGCCGGTCAGCCGGTCGCGCACATAGGTCGAATAGCTGATCTTGCTGGTCTCGCCGTCGCTGACCACGTCGATGCCGAGGTCGACCTGGCGCTTGACCGTGTCGGCGACCGCGTTTCGCATCACCGCGTCGAACTCGGACGGGTCGATCGCGATCTCGTTCTCGCGCTTCTGCAGCAGGTCGACCACCGGCTGGCTGCGCGGCAGGCTGCCCACGTGGGTGGTCAGAATGCGATCCTGGCTGGTCTTCACTTGATCCTCCTAGGTGATCTGTGGCGCCCCCATCGCGCGCAGCGATTCTTCGCGCAGCTTGTCCCACAGCCGGGCCGTGATGGCGCCGAACCGCGCGTCCGACACGATCCGGCTGTCGCGCGTGCGCGGCCAGCCGGTGGTGACGATATCGATGAAACGGCCGGGCCGCGCCGACATCACGGCGACGCGGTCGGACAGCATGGCGGCCTCGTCGAGCGCATGGGTGATCAGCACGACGGTCGCGCCGGTCTCGCGCCAGATGCGCAAGAGCTCGTCGCCCATCAGCAGCCGCGTCTGCTGGTCGAGCGCGCCGAACGGCTCGTCGAGCAGCAGCACCTTCGGCTCCAGCACCAGCGTGCGGGCGATGCAGACGCGCTGACGCATGCCGCCGGAAAGCTGGGCCGGAAAGGCTTTTGCGAAGCCCGCAAGTCCCATGAAGGCGAGCGCCGCATTGACGCGCCGCTCGACCTCGCGCGCCGCCATCCCGCGCCGCCGCAACCCGAACGCCACGTTGTCGCAGACGTTGAGCCAGAAGAAGCTCGCGTCCTGCTGGAAGACGGCGCCGATGCCGTCCGGAACCTGGCCGGCCAGCGCTTTCCCCTCGAACGTCGCGTGGCCGGACGTGACCGTCAACAGGCCCGCCAGCACGTCGAGCAGCGTCGACTTCCCGCAACCCGAGGGGCCGACCACGGTGAAGAGCTCGCCACGCATGATGTCGAGATCGATCGGGCCGAGCGCGTGCACCTCGGGATGGCCGTCGTGCCCCGGAAACACCTTGGCGACGCCGCGCAGGCTGATCTGGCCGTCCGGACTAGCCGCCATGGCGGGCCCGGCCTTCGACGAAGCGCAGCAGCGCGTTGACGCACGCCGCAAAGACGAACAGCACCAGCGTGATCGCCATGATGTCGGTCACGGCATGCACGTCCATGGCGCGTAACAGCGCGAAGCCGAGGCCCGAGGTCGAGGCGAACAGCTCGCCGATCAGCACGCCGAGCAAGCTGAGCGCGACGCCGACCCGGATGCCGGCGAGAATCTCCGGCAACGCCGCCGGCGCCATGATGGTCGTGGCCGCGCCGAGCGGCGAAAGCCGCAGCACGCGGGCGGTGCGGTGATAGACGGGCGCGACGTTGCGCACCGCATTCATGGTGAAGATGGCGATCGGAAAGATGCCGTGGATCACGCCGAACGCGATCTTGGCGGAGACGCCGAGGCCGAAGATCAGGAGAATGATCGGGTAGAGCGTGATCTTCGGTATCGAGTAGAGGGTGCCGAGGATCGGGTCGGCGACGTCGCCGGCAAAGCGGCGCAACCCCAGCCACAGACCGATCGCGATGCCGCCGGCGATCGAGATGACGCCGGCGACGCCGAACGCCGTCGCGGTCGCGTCCGCGTGCTCCCAGAAGCCTCGCGTTGCGATGAGCTCGGCCGCCCGCCGAATGGTCGCCCACGGCGACGGCAGCACATCGGATCCGACCAACCAGTGCACGAGCTGCCACAGCAGCAACAGGCCGGCGAGCAGCAGGAGGAAATCGAAGCGCCTCGATTTCATCGTTGGCCGAAGCGGCGATGCAGCCGCTTCTCCCAGCTCGACAGCGCGCCGTTGACCGCCATGACGGCGATCAGCAGGAGCAGCAGCATGCCGTACATGGTCCGGTTGTCGAAATTGTCATACGAATAGGCGATGCGCTTGCCGACCCCTTCGGTGGCGAGAATGAACTCGCCCGCCACGATGCCGATCACCGAATAGGCGACCGCAAGCTTGATCCCGGTGACGAGGTGCGGCGCGGCCGACGGCAGCCGCAGCAGCAAGAGCCGGCGCAGGCCATCGAGCCGCAGGATCGCGCCGGTCTTCGCCACGACCGGCGGCACGTGATCGAGGCCGAGCGTGGTGTTCACGATCATCGCCACCACGCCGAACATCGTCCCCATGACGATCAAGGCGGCGCGGCCGACGCCGAACGCCACGATCAGCAGCGGATAGAACACGAAGGTCGGGATCGCGTAGTAAGCCGACAGCAATGGCACGAGCGGCCGGCGCAGGCGCGGCAGCGCATGCAATGCGGCGCCGACCAGGAATCCGCCGATCACGGCGAGAAACGTGGCCGCGATGACGTTGTAGAGCGTGAAGAAAATATCCCCGTTGTAGCGTCCGCTGCGCAGGATGCTCCACAAGGAGGCGACCATCTCGCTCGGCGGAATCATCGTGACGCGATTGATGATTCCGCTCCGGCACAGCAATTCCAGCGCCGCCAGCGCCGACAAGATCAGGGCCGTTCGCGCGGCGCCGACCTTGGTGATCTGCGAGCGCCAGTGCATCGTCTACTCCGCCCACCACGTCATGCCCGGCCCTGTGCCGGGCATCCACGTCTTTCGAGCCGCGCCACAAAGCAAGACGTGGATGGCCGGGACATAGGCGAGCGAAGCGACGCCGTTCTTCGAACGGCTATGCCCGGCCATGACGAAATTGAGACGAACATGAGTCAGAACGCCTTCTGTAAGTCCTTGGGCAGGTACTGCTGGTCGATCGCGGCCTTCCAGTCGACCGGGCCCTTGGAGTCGCCGATCAGCTGCAGGCCCTCGGACATCTTCGCCAGCGCTTCCTGGTCGAATCCGCCCGGCGACCATTCGCCCTTGTAGCCGAAATATTTCGGAAAGTAGGTCGCGACGTCCTGCGGCTTCTGCTGCCACACCTTGGCGTAGATGGCGATCGCCTCGTCGTGATGGGCGTAGATGTAGTCGACACCCTTGCGATGGATTTCGATCAGCTTGCGCACCGTGTCGGGATGCTCGCTGGCGAACTTGCGCGTCGTCACGCCGACGAGCCAGGTCATGCGCGGGATGAGATCGGCGAAATGGAAGATCACCCGGTACTTGTCGGGCTTGAGCGTGAGGATCGGATCGATCAGCGGCGCCGCATCGATGCCGCCCGAGTCGAGCAAGGTGAGCCCGCCGCCGAACCCGCCGGTCGCGACCGGCTCGACCTTGCCGGCGAGGCCGGCTTCCTTGAGCGCGAGGCGCAGCAAGAGCTCGCTCGTCGACTTCGCATTGGTGAAGCCCGCCTTGTGGCCGGCGAGATCCTGGATGGTGCGGATGCTGCTCTTCGGATTGGCGACGAGCGCGATCTCGCCGATGTGGTCGCTCGCGGTGTTGACGATGACGATGTCGAGGCCCGAGCGGATCGCGGCGAGCGCCGCCGAGGTCGCGACCTCGCCATAGGGCAGGTCGCTCGCCAGCATGTTGCGCAAGGTCGTGCCGCCGCCCTGGCCCGAGATGATGTGGTCGATCTTGATGCCCTCGGCGGCGAAGAACCCCTTCTCCATCGCGACCGCCCAGGGCAACGTCGCGGTCACGCGGCCGTATTGGCTGACCGCCATCTCGGCGGCGTCGCACGCCGGCGAATAGCTGAGCGCAAGCGCGGCACATGCGATCGAAAGGCCCCAGCGGGCGCGTGTCATGCGTCCCTCCCTGATTTTCGCGCAAGTATGTCACGCGCCGTGAGAGGGCGAAACCGGACGGCATCCTGCAATTCGCCGCAGGTTGGGAAGAGGCCCACATCCTCTGCGTCATCGCCCGCGAAAGCGGGCGGTCCAGTAACCATGGACGTTTGCGATTTCGCGTAAACGCTGCGGCGTACTGGATCCCCCGCTGTCGCGACGCTGTCGCGGGGCATGACGGAGTCGTGGGCCAGCTACACCGTCTTCTCCGGCCAGCGGCAGAGATCGTTCATCAGGCACTTCTCGCACAGCGGGCGGCGTGCAACGCAGGTGTAGCGGCCGTGCAGGATGAGCCAGTGGTGGGCGTGCAGCTTGTACTCGTCCGGCACCACCCGCTCGAGATTCATCTCGACCTCGTAGGGGTCCCGGCCGGGCGCCAGGCCAGTGCGATTGCCCACCCGGAAGATGTGCGTGTCGACCGCGATGGTCGGCTGGCCGAATGCGACGTTGAGCACGACATTGGCGGTCTTGCGCCCGACGCCGGGCAGCGCCTCGAGCGCGTCGCGCAGCGGCGGCACCATGCCGCCGTGCTCGGCAATGAGCTTCTCGGAGAGCGCGATGACGTTCTTCGCCTTGGTCCGGTAGAGCCCGATGGTCTTGATGAGGTCGCGCACCTTGGCTTCGCCGAGCGCGACCATCTTCTCCGGCGTGTCGGCGGCGGCGAACAGCGCGGGCGTCGCCTTGTTGACGCCGGCATCGGTCGCCTGCGCGGACAGCACCACCGCAACCAGCAGCGTATAGGGATTGATATGCTGCAACTCGCCGCGCGGCTCCGGATTGGCGGCGCGGAACCGGCGAAACGCCTCGGCAATCTCGGCCGGGGTCCACGGCCTCGGCTTTGCCTTGGTCTTGAGCTTTGCCGGCGGGGCGCGCTTTGCGTTTTTCGCCGGCTTGCGCGTTGCTTTTTTCAGGGTGGTCCTCTTGCCCATGAAACCCGTATAGTGAGGCGTCATGACTCCAGGCAATGCCCCCGAGCTGGAACCGACGCTGTTTTCCGCGATCATCACGCCGCACCGGTCGCTGAGCGAGACGGGCTTCCTGATCCTGATGGCTGCCATGAGCGCCGTGAGCTTCGCGGCCGGCATCATGTTCCTGATGCTCGGCGCCTGGCCGGTATTCGGCTTCTTCGGGCTCGATGTGCTTCTGGTCTATGTGGCGTTCCGCCTGAACTATCGGGCGGCGCGCGCCTACGAGGAGGTGATGGTCACGCCCTCCGAGCTGCGGGTGCGCAAGGTGAGCCATCGCGGCAAGGTCGCGGAGTGGTCGCTCAATCCGCTGTGGGTGCGGCTCGACCGCGACAGCCACGAGGAATTCGGCATCGAGCGGCTCTTCCTCGTCTCGCGCGGCCGCCGGCTGCCGATTGCCGGTTTTCTGAGCCCGCCCGAGAAGGAAAGCTTCGCGGCGGCACTCACCGCCGCCATCGGCGAGGCGAAGCGCGGGCCAACCCGAACGGTATTTTGATGATGGACGCGCTCACGGACATTTGCGAAGAGTTGTGAGGGCTGCGTGCCGCCGCTCGTGTAGACAAGACGCAGTGTTGCGTACGCCGCCATCGCTGCGGGAGGGAACCCCCAATGTCGTCGTCGCAGCAAGGCAGTGAGCCGAGGGAGCCCAACAGAATGCGTGTGCCCGTGACGTCCGCCGCCCTGCTTCTGCTGCTGGGCCTCGCGGCCGCCCTCTCGTTCCAGGCGCGCACCGCCGAAAGCGCGACGGCGCTGCCGCCGCCCGCGGTCGACCCGCCGGCGGCAGCGACAGATACGTCCGAAACCGCGGTGCTGGCCGGCGGCTGCTTCTGGGGCGTGCAGGCCGTTTTCCAGCACGTGAAGGGCGTCAGCCAGGTGCTGGCCGGCTATTCGGGCGGCGCCAAGGACACGGCCCAATACGAGGTCGTCAGCAGCGGCACGACGGGCCACGCCGAGTCGGTGCAGATCAAGTTCGATCCGCGACAGATTTCCTACGGCCGCATCCTGCAGATCTATTTCTCGGTCGCGCATGATCCGACCGAGCTCAACCGGCAGGGCCCGGACGTCGGCACGCAGTATCGCTCGGCGATCTTCTTCGCCGATGCCGCCCAGCAGAAGGTCGCGCAGGCCTACATCGCCCAGCTCGACAAGGCGGGCGTCTTCAAGAACCCGATCGTGACGAAGCTCACGCCATTCACCGCGTTCTACCCGGCCGAGCGCTATCATCAGAATTACGCGACGCTCCACCCGGACAACCCGTACATCTATTACAACGACCTGCCGAAGGTCGAAAATCTCAAGCGCCTCTTTCCCGATCTCTATCGCGACCAACCGGTGCTGGTGCGAACGGCGACGCGCTTCTGACGCTCAGGGCGACAACCGCGCCGACGTGGTCGGCTCGGGTGCGTGCGGGAAATCGCCGCGCTGATAGGCGGCGATGGTCTCGGGCGTCTGCTGGTCCATGAAATCGGCAAGCTCGCTGTAGGTCGCGCACCTCACCTCCGGCAGGCCGCAGACGCGGCGGGCGAACTCCTCGAGCGCCTCGTTGTAGACGCCGCCCTGGTAGGCCTCGAAGTGATGGCCGATGTTCAGGGGCGCACGGTTGCCGGTGTAGCTCGTGCGGAAGTAGTCGAGATAGGTCGCGAGCATCTGCTCCTTGAAGAGCTCGGCGCGACGCGGATCGGCAACGCCGTGCGACTGGGCGACGAGGAAGTTGTAATCCATCGACAGCGTGCCGCGGCCAAGACCGTGCACCTTGAGCGCCACCAGGTTGAACCGCCACAGCCCGTCCCGCTTCTGCGGCCACTGGTCCGGATAGCTGATGCCGCTGGTGTCGTAGCGAAAGCCGGCGTGGCGCAGCGCCTCGTAGAGGCCTGCGCTGGTCGCGAGATAGGGCGCGCGAAAGCCGACGATCTTGGCGAACGGCACCTCGAGCCGGCTTGTCGCCGCGCGCGCCTTCGCGTCCGCATCGGCGAAAAGATCGCGATACGACGCAAGCTCCTGCTCCCATTGCGCCGCGGACCAGCGCGCGCCGTTGAAATGGCCGACCGCGTGCGAGCCGATCTCGTGGCCCTGCGCATAGAGCGCGTTGATGTAGTCGATGCGCTTGCGCACGTCCTCGGCGGAGCCGCCGAAATTGATGTTGGAATAGCCGCGCCGCTGGCCCGGCCCCTGGTAGACGGCGCGGTCGGCGTCCTCGACGTAGTTGATGCCGCTGACGAAGAAGGTGAACCGCACGCGCTTGCCGGCGCGGTCCATCGCGGCCGCGAAGTCGGTGAGATCCTGCCAACGGGTGAGCTCGGTGCAGTTGTCGAACGCCAGCATGACGAATTGCGGCGGACGGGCGACCTCGGCGGCCTGGCTCGGCGCAGCCGACAGCACCATGCCGGCGCCGAGCATGGCAAAGATTCCCCGCAACCCCATATTCCCCTCGACCCCATAAGCCCCGACGGCACCCTAACGTAGGGGGCGGGCCGAGGCGAGCCCGATTGACGCTCCCGCCGCGATCCCCCACAAGACCGTCAACTGATTGAGGGAACACCGATATGCAGCAGCGTCGTCCGGTGATGCTGGTGGTGCTCGACGGCTGGGGCTGGCGCGAGGAAGCAGCCGACAATGCGGTGCGCCAGGCGCACACGCCGACCTTCGACCGGCTGTGGTCGAGCTGCCCGCACGCGCTGCTGCGCACGTCGGGCGAGGACGTCGGGCTGCCGCACGGGCAGATGGGCAACTCCGAGGTCGGGCATCTCAACATCGGCGCCGGCCGCATCGTCAAGCAGACGCTGCAGCGCGTCACCGACGCGATCGCCGACCATGAGATCGATAGGGCGCCTGCCCTCCTCGGCCTGATCGAGCGCCTGCGCCAGAGCCGCGGCACCTGCCACCTGATGGGCCTCGTCTCGCCCGGCGGCGTGCATTCGCACCAGGATCATGCGGCCGCGCTCGCCCGCCTGCTTGCCGAGGCCGGCATACCGACGCTCGTGCATGCCTTCACGGATGGCCGCGATACGCCGCCGCGTTCCGCCGAGGAAGACATCCGGCGGCTTGCGGCCGCGCTGCCGCCCGCGGTGACGATCGCGACCGTGAGCGGCCGCTACTACGCGATGGACCGCGACAAGCGCTGGGAGCGCGTGAGCAAGGCCTACGCGGCGATCGTCGCGGCGGACGCGCCGCGCTTTCCGACCGCCGAGGCCGTGGTCGCGGACTCCTATGCGCACGACAAGAACGACGAGTTCGTGGTGCCCGCCGTGGTCGGCAACTATCAGGGCATGCGCGACGGCGACGGCGTGCTGTGCTTCAACTTCCGCGCCGACCGGGTGCGGGAAATCCTGCTGGCGCTGCTCGACCCGAGCTTCTCAGGATTCGCGCGCACGCGCACCGTCAAGATCGCGGCCGCGATCGGCATGACGCCTTACAGCGAAGAGCTCGGCGCGCTGATGCAGGCGATCTTTCCGCCCGGCGATCTTAAGCAGGTGCTGGGCGAGATCGTCGCCGATGCGGGCCGCGCGCAGCTGCGCATGGCCGAGACCGAGAAGTATCCGCACGTCACGTATTTCCTCAACGGCGGCCGCGAGGAGCCCTACCGCGGCGAGGACCGCATCATGGTGCCGTCGCCCAAGGTCGCGACCTATGACTTGCAGCCGGAAATGTCGGCCCCCGAGCTGACCGACAAGGCCGTAGCGGCGATCGCGTCGGGCAAGTACGACCTGATCGTGCTCAACTACGCCAATCCCGACATGGTCGGCCACACCGGCAGCTTGCCGGCCGCGATCAAGGCGGTCGAGACCGTCGACTCCGGCCTCGGCCGTATCGCCGAGGCCATCCGCAAGGCCGGCGGCGCGCTGCTCGTCACCGCCGACCACGGCAACTGCGAGCTGATGCGCGATCCCGTGACCGGCGGGCCGCACACGTCTCACACCACCGGCCCTGTCCCCGTGCTGGTGATGGGCGGCGGCGACGCCGCACTGCGCGACGGCCGGCTCGCCGACATCGCGCCGACGCTGCTCGAGCTGATGGGCCTGCCGAAGCCGGCCGAGATGACGGGTGGATCGCTGTTGCGACAGATGGCGACGCAGCGGGCCTGACCCCGGATCAGGTCCGGGGCAAGCTTTCGCGAATTGCGCGGCCGGCCGATCCGGCCGCGTCGCATTCCAGCGTCGCGGCGAAACGACGCTGCGCCGCGTCGCGACACCGCTTTGCTATTGCGATAACGTCTCGCGCAGAGCTGCCAGCGGTGCATGCCGACGCGCCGCGAATCAAAGGCGGCGACGATGCCTCCGGCGGGCGAGCCCTTTTTGCAAAATCGACATCGGTTCTCGATCGCCTTCCGCGCCGCGGAGGGCGCTTAGCGCATATCCCAGCGAAGTGGATACCGGTTCGCCGAAAAGGATATGCGCCAACGCGTGAACCTCGTGGAGGACTTGAATGAGGCTTCCCCGCAGACGCTTTCTGCAGCTCGCCGGCGGCGCCGCCGCGCTTCCAGTCCTCCCGCGCATCGCCCGCGCCGAGGCCTATCCGACCCGCCCGGTGCGCTGGATCGTGTCGTTCGCGGCCGGCGGCCCCAACGACACCACCGCGCGCCTGATCGCGCAGTTCCTGTCCGACCATTTCGGTCAGCAGGTCTTCGTCGAGAACCATACGGGTGCCGGCGGCAATGTCGGCATGGAGGTGGCGTTGAGCGCGCCGCCCGACGGCTACACGATCGCGTTCGTCGGGCCGAACAACGCGATCAGCGCGACGCTCTATCAGAAGCTGCCGTTCGATTTCATCCGCGACAGCGTGCCAGTCGCCGGCACGATGCAGCTGACCAACGTGCTGGTGGCGAATCCGGCGCTTCCGGTCAAGAACCTCACCGAGTTCATCGCCTACGCCAAAGCCAATCCAGGAAAGATCAATTTCGGGTCCGGCGGCGTCGGCACATCGCCGCATCTCAGCGGCGAGCTGCTCAAGGCGATGGCCGGAATCAACATGCTGCACGTGCCCTACCGCGGCAGCGCCCCCGCGACCGTCGATCTGCTCTCCGGCCAGCTGCAGGTCATGTTCGACAACCTTCCGGGCCAGATCGGGAACATCAAGGCCGGAAAGGTGCGCGCCCTCGGCGTGACCGCAGCCAAGCGGGTGCCCGACCTGCCGGACGTGCCGGCCATCGGCGAGATCGTGCCGGGCTACGAGGCGACCGTGTGGTACGGCATCTCGGCGCCCAAGGGCGTGGCAAACGAGATCGTCGACACGCTCAACCGTGCCGTGAACACCGTATTGGCCAATCCGAAGCTGCAAGCGCGCTTTGCCCAGCTCGGCGGCGCGCCCATGCCGATGACGCCGGCCGGGTTCGGCCAACTGGTGGCGAGCGAAACCGCCAAATGGGCGAAGGTCATCAAGGCGGCGGGCATCAAGGCGGCGTGAGCCGAGATCTGTCCGCTCAGATCTCGCTCAGGCCCAGCACATCCGCCATCGAGTAGAGCCCCGGCGTCTTGCCGCGCGCCCACAGCGCCGCCTTGACGGCGCCGCGGGCGAAGATCATGCGGTCCTCGGCACGGTGCGTGAGCTCGACGCGCTCGGCGGGCCCCGCAAACGTCACCGTGTGGTCGCCCACCACGGTGCCGCCGCGCAGCGACGCGAAACCGATGGCGCCGCGCTCGCGCGCCCCGGTCACGCCGTCGCGCCCGCGCTCCGAATGCTGATCGAGATCGATGCCGCGTCCCTGCGCGGCCGCGCGGCCGAACATCAGCGCGGTGCCGGACGGCGCGTCGATCTTCTTGTTGTGGTGCATCTCGACGATCTCGATGTCGAAGTCGTCGTCGAGCGCCTTGGCGACGCGGCGCACCAAGGCCTCGATCAAGTTGACGCCGAGGCTCATGTTGCCGGACTTGACGATGGGCGAGCGCTGCGCCGCGACGGCGATCAGCTTGTCGTCCCCGGGCGACAACCCGGTCGTGCCGATGACGTGGACGAGGCCGTGCTTGGCCGCGATCTCCGCCAACGCGACGGTCGCGGCCGGAATGGTGAAATTGACCAGCCCATCAGCGTTGTCGATGAGCGGCGCCGGATCGGCCACGACCTTGATGCCGTTGGCGCCCACGCCGGCCAGCTCGCCGGCGTCGCGGCCGATCACCGCCGATCCCGGCGCGTCGACGGCGCCCGCGAGCGTCACGCCGTCGATCTCCGTGATCGCCTTGACCAGCGTGCGGCCCATGCGCCCGCCGGCGCCGGCCACGATCAGCCGCATGTCCGTCATTGCTGCTCTCCCGGCGACGTTTCGCCCATATCAAATGCGCTAACGATAGGCCAAAGGGTGGTGGCGATTCAAAGAAAAGTCATCCCGCTTTAACCGGCCATCGCGCGCGTGGAAAGCGCGGCAGCGCTCTCAGTGCGGCACATCCGTGAAGAACTTCCAGATTTCGTCCGCGGTCTCGATGTCGCGGTTGCGCAGGCCGAAGCGCTTGATGCCTTCCGGGCTGCTTTCGGTCGCGAAAGACGGGATCTGATGCCCCCCGCCCTCGACGCGATACAGCCAAACCGGCCCGCCGTCGCGGCAGCCAGTCCATTCGATCAGGGTGAGATGGGTTTGGTCAGCCGGGTCGCGGTGCGCCAGCGTGCGCGCCGTGCGGCCCGTGCAGCCGTGCAAGGCGCGCCAGTAATTCATCGTGTCGGGAACAGAGAGCAGGCGGCCCACAAGCCCCTGCCCGCCGCCGAAGGACTGCACGGGATCGGCCGTGCCGGCCAGCGCCATGATCGGTATCGCGCGCGCGGGGCGGCAATCCTCGCGCTGATACTCGGTCATGCCGGAGATGAGCGGCGCCACGCCGGCGATCCGGTCGGCGAGCGCGCACGCGAGCGTGAACGTCATGAGTCCGCCGCGCGAGGGGCCGGTCGCATAGATGCGCGCCGGATCGGCAATTTTTCGCTCGATGAGATCACCGATCAGCCGGCGGATGAATCCGATATCGTCGACCGTCGCGGCACCGATCTTCGGCATCGGCTGGTTGATTGGGCGGCCGTAGCTCCACGAATGATCGATCGCCTCGGGATAAAGGACACGAAATCCCTCCCGGTCGGCGGTGGCGTCGAGACGCAACCACTTCTTTAGACTCTCGGTGTCTTGGCCGAGCCCTTGCAATGCGATGACGAGCGGCGCCGCCATCGCACCGAGCGACGCGGGCTGGTGCAGCACGGCCTGCCGCTCGATCCCCTGATGCTGCATCTTGATGACTTCGTCGGCGCGCGCAACCGTAGCCCATGAGAACGTGCTCAGGGCGAGCATCAATGCGCCGACTGCGGTGCGGAGAGCCGATCGAACAATCATCCTTGCCCGCTAATGCGCCGGGCCGTCATAGCCCTCGACGACGATAAGATCGATCTCGCCCCTGCCGTCGCGCAGCCGCTTGGCGGCTTGATAGTCGGCGGAGCGATAGCACGCGAGCGCCGCATCGTAGCTCGGAAACTCCAGCACCACGGTGCGGCCACGCACCTGACCTTCGACCACCTCGCGCGCGCCGCCGCGCACCAGGAAGCGCGCGCCGAATTGCCCGAACGGCCTTGCGTTGGCGGTCGTATACGCCTTGTAGCCTTCCGGGTCGGTCACGTCGACGTGGCCGATCCAATAGCCCTTGCGCGCCGCGGCCGGCGGCCGTGAGGCCGAAGTCGGCGGCTGCGGGCCGTCGTAGCCCTCGACGATGACAAAGTCGCCGGTCGAATTGGCCAGGCGCAGCGGCCGGGCCGATTGGTATTCGGGCGAGCGATAGCAGGCGAGCGCCGCTGCGTAGTCGGGAAACTCGCGCAGCACCACGCGGGCGCGGGCGCGTCCCTCGACGACTTCCATCCTGCCGCCGCGCACCAGCGCGACGCCTTGGTATTTCGCATGCGCCGACGGCGTAGCCGCCATGTAGGCCTTGTAGCCTTCGCCGTCGCGCACATCGATATGCGGAATCCAATAGCCCTTGGCCATCTCGCTTGCTCCCTAGATTTGGCGCATGTTCTTGTCGGCCAACCGGCGTCCACCCCGGATCAAGTCCGGGGCAGGCTTTCGCCGGAACATGCGCTGCTCATGCCGCTTGCGCGGCCGCGATCTCGGCGACGATCGCGGCGGCCGCAGCCTGCGGATCGGGCGCCTCGATGATCGGCCGGCCGACGACCAGATAGTCGGCGCCGGCCGCGACCGCGGCGGCCGGCGTCATGATGCGCTTCTGGTCGTCGCGCTCGGCGCCGGCCGGGCGGATGCCGGGGGTGACCAGGGTCATGCTGTGGCCGATGATCGTGCGCAAGCTCTTCGCTTCAGCGGCCGAGCAGACGAGGCCGTCGACTCCCATGTCGTGCGCCTGGCCGGCGCGCTCGGCGACCAGCTCCTCGACCGTGAAATCATACCCCGCAGCCGCGAGATCGGCGTCGTCATACGAGGTGAGCACCGTGACGGCGAGAATGCGCAGGTTGGAGGTTCCGCGCGCCGCGACCGCCGCCTTCATGGTCTGCGGATAGGCGTGCACGGTGAGAAATGCGGCGCCGAGCCGCACGACGCTCTCGACGCCCTTGGCGACCGTGTTGCCGATGTCGTGCAGCTTGAGATCGAGAAACACCTGCTTGCCGGCGCGCGCGAGCTGCTCGGCGAAAGGAAGCCCGCCCGCGAAGGCGAGCTGATAGCCGATCTTGTAGAACGAGACCGCGTCGCCGAGGCGCGTCACGATCGCCTCGGCGGCCGCGACCGACGGCAGGTCGAGCGCGACGATCAACCGGTCGCGGGGTTCGATCACGTGTCCCTCCGTGTCAAGGCGCGCTGACTTCGCCGGAACATGCGCTAGCGCAGATAGCGCGCGGCATCGACCAGCCGCCGCAGCAGCGCCTTCAGCGCCTCGGCGGTGCGCGGATCGCGCAAGCCGTCGTCGGCGTCGAACGCATTCGCCGCATCGCGCACCGCGACCTGCTCGGGCAGCACGGTCGCGCCGCAGCCGAGCTCCAGCACCTGGCGCAGCGCCATCAGAGCGCGGTAGCCGCCGAGCGTGCCGGGCGAGGCGGCGCCGAGCGCAAAGATGCGATTGCGAAAGGCGGCAAGCGGCGGTTCGGTTCCCTCGCGCACGCGGGAAATCCAGTCGATCGCGTTCTTGAGCAGCGGCGTGAGCGAGGCGTTGTACTCGCCCGCCGCGATGAACACCCCGGCGTGCTGCATCATCATGCGCTTGAGCTTTACGGCATGCTCGGGCGGACCGGATTTCGCTTCGAGATCGCCGTCATAGATCGGCAGCGGAAAATCCTGCAGCGAAATGTGGGTCGGCTCGGCCTCGGCGAGCGCGAGCAGCTTGGTCGCGAGCGCGGCGAGCCGCGCATTGTACGAGCCGGTGCGGATCGAGCCGGCGAAGACGAGGATTTTCGGACGTGTCATCGGCGATTGAGAGCGTATTCCGATTCCTGCGGAATCGGAATACGCGCTGACTGACAATCGGCTATCAGCCCTTGCGATAGACCCAGACTTGCGCGGGCGGCAGATTGCGCCAGACGCGCTCGGTCGAGCGGGCGTGCACGCCCGGCAGGTTACGTGGGATCGGCGACACCACCGCGTAGGTGAACTGGATGAAGGGCGCCTGCGGCTTGAGCAGCCCGAAGGCATCGGAGATCAGCCGCAATCGCGTGCGCAGCGGCTTGTTGAAGAGCGGAAGCCCGGACACCACGGCGGCGGCGGGATCGCGCAGAAGCGAGCCGAGCAGATGCTTGAGCCGATAGGCGTCGCCCTGCACCACGGTCGCCTCCGGATAGCGCGAGCGCAGCAAGCGGCAGAACACCGGGTTGAACTCGACCAGCACGAGCCGCGCCGGATCGACCCCCTGCTCGACCAGCGCCTCGGTGACCGGCCCGGTGCCGGGGCCGAGCTCGACGACGGGACCGGGCACGTCGGCGTCGACCAGCCGCGCCATGGCGCGCGCCAGAAACCGGCCGGACGGCATGACGGCGCCGGTCGACAGCGGCTTCTCGATCCAGGAGCGGATGAATTGGACCTCGTCGTCGATCCGCAGGCTCTTGGCAATGCTCAGCGTGGTCTCAAACGGCATGGCGGCCTTTGGCGGCTGATGCGGCGACGGCGGGCGGGGCAACCCTGTGGTCACGATTTAGTCACCATATTGTCACGGGTATCGGCCCGTGAGTCCAGGGTCAAGAGGAAGGTCGGAGTGGGCTCGGCTCACGATGGCGTTGGGCGATTGCCGAAGAACTCCTTGACTTTACCGAAGAATCCCGTGGCTTCCGGCTGCGTTTCCTGGGACGACAGACGCTCGAATTCATTCAGCAGCTCGCGCTGGCGCTTGGTCAGATTTTGCGGCGTCTCGACCATGACTTGCACATACATGTCGCCCGTCTGCTTGGTGCGCAGCACCGGCATGCCCTTGGCCTGCAGCCGGAAGCGGCGGCCCGACTGGGTGCCTTCCGGGATCTTGAGGCGCGTCTTGTTGCCGTCGATGGTGGGAACTTCCAGCTCGCCGCCGAGCGCCGCCGCCACCATCGAGATCGGCACGCGGCAATGCAGGTCGGCGCCGTCGCGCTGGAAGAAGTCGTGGCCGCCGACCGAGAGGAAGATATAGAGGTCGCCCGCCGGGCCGCCGCGCGCGCCCGCATCGCCCTCGCCGGCGAGCCGGATGCGGGTGCCGTCCTCGACGCCCGCCGGGATGTTGACCGACAAGGTGCGGTCGCGCTGCACCCGGCCGGAGCCCGCGCAGGACGGGCAGGGATCGTCGATCACCTGGCCGCGGCCGTGGCAGTTCGGGCAGGTGCGCTCGAGCACGAAGAAGCCCTGGCTCTGGCGGACCTTGCCGTGGCCCGAGCAGGTCGCGCAGGTCTTCGGCTTGGCGCCGCCCTTGGCGCCGCTGCCGGAACAGACCTCGCAGATGACCGAGGTCGGAAGGCGCACCTGCGCGGTCTTGCCGGCGAAGGCCTCCTCGAGGCTGATCTCCATGGTATAGCGCACGTCGTTGCCGCGCTCGCGGCCGCCGCCGCGCCCGCGCCGGCCGCCCATGCCGAAGAAATCGTCGAAGATGTCCGCGAACGTCGAGGCAAAATCGGCACCGAAGCCATGCGCGCCGCCGCCGCCCTGCTCGAAGGCCGCATGGCCGAAGCGGTCATAGGCGGCGCGCTTGTCGCCGTCCTTCAAGACCTCGTAGGCCTCGTTGAGCTCCTTGAACTTGTGCTCGCAGTCCTTGTCGCCCGGATTGCGGTCCGGGTGATGCTTCATGGCGAGCTTGCGGAACGCGGTCTTGATCTCGGCGTCGCTTGCGGTGCGCGCAATGCCGAGGGTTTCATAATAGTCGCGCTTCGCCACCTCAGCGCCCTCCCGGCCCGAACATGGCAAGCCCGACGCCGCGCGGCGTCGGGCTCTCGTCACGAGTCATAATTCGCGGCCCGCATCGCAGAAAGGCCGTTGGCTTACGCCGACCGCTTGTTCTTCTTGTCGTCGTCGACCTCGGTGAACTCCGCGTCGACCACGTCGTCCTTCTTGGCGCCGCCAGGCCCGGCACCGCCCGGCTCGCCGCCCGGCGCCGCGCCACCCGGACCTGCGCCCTCGGCCTGCTTGTACATGGCCTCGCCGAGCTTCATCGACGCTTGCGCCAGCGCGTTGGTCTTGGCCGAGATCGCCTCGGCGTTGTCGCCCTTGAGGGCTTCCTTGAGGTCCGCCATGGCGTTCTCGATGGCGCGCCGGTCGCCCTCGCCGATCTTCGATCCATGCTCGGAGAGCGCCTTCTCGGTCGAGTGGACCAGCGCCTCGGCATGGTTCTTGGCCTCGACCGCGGCCTTGCGCTTCTTGTCCTCGTCGGCATGCGCCTCCGCGTCCTTGACCATCTTCTGGATGTCGGCCTCGGAGAGACCGCCGGATGCCTGGATGCGGATCTGCTGCTCCTTGCCGGTGCCCTTGTCGCGCGCGTGCACGTTGACGATGCCGTTCGCGTCGATGTCGAACGAGACCTCGATCTGCGGCATGCCGCGCGGCGCCGGCGGAATGCCGACGAGATCGAACTGGCCGAGGAACTTGTTGTCGGCCGCCATCTCGCGTTCGCCCTGGAAGACGCGGATCGTCACGGCGTTCTGATTGTCTTCCGCCGTCGAGAAGGTCTGCGACTTCTTGGTCGGGATCGTGGTGTTGCGGTCGATCAGGCGCGTGAACACGCCGCCCAGCGTCTCGATGCCGAGCGACAGCGGGGTCACGTCGAGCAAGAGCACGTCCTTGACGTCGCCCTGCAGCACGCCGGCCTGGATGGCGGCGCCGACCGCGACGACCTCGTCCGGATTGACGCCCTTGTGCGGCTCCTTGCCGAACAGCTGCTTGACGACCTCCTGCACCTTCGGCATGCGCGTCATGCCGCCGACCAGGACGACCTCATTGATCTGTCCCGCCGTGAGCCCGGCGTCCTTGAGCGCCTGGCGGCACGGGTCGATCGTCTTCTGCACCAGGTCGTCGACCAGCGCCTCGAACTTGGCGCGGGTGAGCTTCATGGTGAGATGCTTGGGGCCGCTCGCGTCCGCCGTGATGAACGGCAGGTTGATCTCGGTCTGGGTGGTCGAGGAGAGCTCGATCTTCGCCTTCTCGGCCGACTCCTTGAGGCGCTGCAGCGCGAGCTTGTCGCGGCGCAGGTCGATGCCCTGCTCTTTCTGGAATTCGTCGGCGAGGTAGTTCACCAGCCGCATGTCGAAGTCTTCGCCGCCGAGGAAAGTGTCGCCGTTGGTCGACTTGACCTCGAACACGCCGTCGCCGATCTCGAGGATCGAGACGTCGAAGGTGCCGCCGCCGAGGTCATAGACCGCGATGGTGCCGTTCTTCTGCTTGTCGAGGCCGTAGGCGAGTGCGGCCGCGGTCGGCTCGTTGATGATACGCAGCACGTCGAGGCCGGCGATCTTGCCGGCGTCCTTGGTGGCCTGGCGCTGGGCGTCGTTGAAATAGGCCGGGACGGTGATCACCGCCTGCTCGACCTTCTGTCCGAGATAGGCCTCCGCGGTCTCCTTCATCTTCTGCAGGATGAAGGCCGAGACCTGCGAGGGCGAATAGCTCTTGCCGTCCGCCTCGACCCAGGCATCGCCATTGGAGGCGCGCATGATCTTGTAGGGGACGAGCTTCTTGTCCTTCTCGACCATCGGGTCGTCGTAGCGGCGGCCGATCAGGCGCTTGACCGCGAAGAACGTCTTTTCCGGATTGGTGACCGCCTGGCGCTTGGCCGGCTGGCCGACGAGGCGCTCGCCGTCGTCCGTGAAGGCCACGATCGACGGCGTGGTCCGCATGCCTTCCGCGTTTTCGATAACCTTCGGCGTCTTGCCTTCCATCACGGCGACGCACGAATTGGTGGTGCCGAGGTCGATGCCGATGACCTTGCCCATTGTCTTCCCTCTCTTTGCAGCAGATCGGACGGGCCTTGGCAGCACCCGCAAGGAGCGCCCCCCGGGCTCAAGTTACCCGGTGCGGATCGCCCCTTTCCGACCCCTTGGAAACAAACAACATCCCGCCGCCCTCGGCGGGTCTAGGCTCATATAGGAGGGCCGTATCGGCCCGCAAGCCAGGCGAGCAAGGAATCCTGGCGCCGGTTCAGTAGGATCACGGCTGGTTCAAGCTTCCTTAACGCCGGCTGGATACGACCTGGGGATCGGTCAGTGGAGTCCGCCCGATGCGCCCGGCCCAAACCGGAGAGGCCCACCTCGCCGCCCTCCACCACGTCGCAGTCGTGCTGTTCGTCGCCCCCGCGGGTCTGGCCGACCCATGCCCACCGTCCGGGAAGCGACCTGGGGCTTGGGATGCCGATCGATGAGGGTCGGGACGGACCACGATTACCGCCTTCTCGTCTACGGCGGTTTCGCGTTCTCGCTTGCCGTGGTGATCGCGGTGTGCCGACCGTGGGACCTCACTGGTCATTTCATGATCGGTGCACCCTTCGGCCGTGACTTCGTCAACTACTGGATGGGCGGACGGCTGGCATTCGACGGCCACCTCGATCTCCTGACCGACCTACGCGCCTACAATGCCCTGATCGCCGAGCGTTTCAGTCATTCGACGGACGATTTCTTCGTCTTCTCCTACCCGCCAAGCCTGCTGCCCTTTCTGGTCCCGTTCGGCGTGCTGCCATATCTCCTCGCGCTCCTCATCTGGACCGTGATCAACCTCGCGCTACTCGCCTCCTCGGCCCGTCTGCTCGGCGCCGGGCGCCGGGCGCTGATCGCGACCGTCCTCTCGCCGGCGGCCTTGACCATGGTCGTGTACGGCCACTTCAGCGGCGCCATGGCGGCCTTGGCCATTCTGGCAATCACGCGCGGGGCACAGCGGCCGGCGCTGGCCGGCTTCTGTCTGGCGCTCGCCAGCGTCAAACCGCAGGTCGCCGCGGTCGTCGGCCTGATCATGCTGCTGATCGGCCAGTGGCGGGCGGTCGCCTGGTCGGTGCCGGGTGCCGTTGCCGTGGCGGGCCTTTCAGCGCTGCTGTTGGGATTTTCGCCGTGGGAACGTTTCATCGACGTCACGGTGCCGTTTCACGTCCGGCTGATCCATGACTTCGTCCTCGCTCATTTGCGAACCACGCTGTCAGTCTATGGTGCCGCACGTATCGGTGGGCTCTCGTTTGCCGCCGCTCAGGTGGTGCAATTCGCATTTGGCCTTTCGGTCATTGGCGGCGCGGTCATGCTGACCCGGCGCGACGGGCTCACGGCGCACACGTTGACCCTGCTATTGCTGGCGGGAATCGCGGCCCTGGCCTATTTCCAGCTCTACGATCTGGCCGTGGTCGCCCCGGCATTGTCGGTTGCACTGTTCGGCGGCACCCAACCCGATCGACGGCCGCTCCTCTCCCTCATCCCGGCCAGCCTGTTGTGGCTCGCGCCGCCCCTGGCCATTCCCTTCGGAGCCGGCCACTGGCCGGTCATCAACCTCGTGGTTGCCGGCGTGCTGACCGCAGGCCTGGTGACGGAATGGCGATGGGGCGGCGGGCCGAACCTGCCAGCCGGCATTCCGTCCGCCGAGGGCGGCGACATCGGCGCGGCGCAACCGGAACCCGCTTTGCTCCGGTCACGCTGATCAGCAGCGGCATCATCGGCTTCGCGGGCGCCGCCGCCGCGGGCGTGCAGAAACCTTTTTGCAAAACCTAGACGCTAGACCAGCTCTATCGCGATCCAATGGAAACGTCTTTCGACATGCGAACCTCCCCGAGACATGCGGAGCCCGCGTTGCTTCCCGAAAAGGCGCCGGCTGCCGTCAACCGGCTGGCAGCAGTCATGGCGATCATCGCGGGTCTCGCCGGCGGATGCGCGCTCGCCGGATTGACCGCGGACCGCAATGTCGAACTGATCGGCTCATACTTCTTCGTGATCCAGGATGCCCCGGTCCTGCTTCTGCTTGGCCTGTTCTTGGGGGCGGCTGCGATCGCGCTCCGCAGTGATTGGATGGTCATCGCGTTCCGCCCGATCGATTCGCGACGCGCCTTGCGGCTCACGGGCATCATGCTGGTGATCGCCTGCGGCGTGATCTGGGCCGGCGCGCACTTCATCTACCAGGACTTCGGACTCGCGGTGGACGAGTTCATGGCCGAGTTCGATGCGAAGATCATCGCGAGCGGACGGCTGCTGGCGTCCGTCGCGCCCGACTGGCGCGACGTCGTGCCGGCGCTACAGCCCATCTTCCGGCTCGAGCTCCCCGAGAACGCCTACTGGTCGTCGGCCTACCTGCCGATGAACGCGGCGATCCGCGCCCTCTTCGTCCTGCTCGGCGCGCCGGCCCTCGAGGGCGTCGCGCTCGCCGCGATCGCGATCGTCGCGGTCTTTGCGATCGCACGCCGCCTGTGGCCCGATCGCCCCGACGCAGCGGTGGTCGCCGCCGCGCTGCTCGCCTGCTCGTCGCAGTTCCTGATCACCGCGATGTCGCCCTACGCGATGACGGCGCACCTCGCGCTCAACATGATCTGGCTCTGGCTTTTTCTGCGCGATACGCGCACGGGGCACGCTCTCGCGACCGCCGTGGCCTTCGTGGCCTGCGGCGTCCACCAGCTGATCTTTCATCCGTTGTTCGCCGCACCGTTCATCCTCTCGCTCGCGCGGGCGCGCCGCTGGAGGCTCGCGGCCTGGTATGCAGCGGTGTATGCGGCGATCGGCCTGTTCTGGGTATCGTACTGGGCCATCGTGTTACACGCCGTGCAGGCGCCCACAGCGCAGACGGCCGACGTCGGCATGCACCACTTCCTCGAGCGCGTCGCCAACATGATCAATCTCAGTCCAGCCGGCCTTTCCCTCATGGCGCCGAACCTGCTGCGATTCCTCGCCTGGCAAACGCCGATCGCCATTCCGCTGGCGTTCGTCGGCCTGGTCGGCAAGCGCGGTCGCAACGCCACGATCGTCGACCTCGCGACCGGAATGGCGCTCACTTTCATCGCCATGCTGGTGCTGATGCCGTACCAGGGGCACGGCTGGGGGTATCGCTACCTCCACGGATTTCTCGGCGGCGTCGCGCTGATGGCGGCGCAAGGCTGGATCCACGTGACGGATTACGACGAGAAAGCAACGCGGACACCTGCCTTCGTGCTCGTGTCGAGCGTGCTCGTCTCCCTCGTCGTCGTGCTGCCCTGGCAGGCCTATCAGGTGCACACCTTCATCAAGCCATATGCGTCCGCAGTCGCGGCGATCGCACGCACGAAAGCCGACGTCGTGCTCGTCGATCCGGTCGATATCTGGTTTGGCGAGGACCTCGTCCGCAACGATCCGTTGCTGCGCACATCACCGAAGGTGCTGAGCCTGGCGGAGCTCGACGAGACGGAGCTCGGCGAATTATGCCGTCGTGACAGCGTCGCGATCTTCGATCGCGCGGACGCGCAGGCGCTCGGTATACGGATCATCGCCAGCCCGCCACAACTGGCCGAGCGCGCGCGGAAGCTTCGTGAATTCGCGAGCTCTCTGGCCTGCGGCCGTCCGATCGTCGCCGTCCGCTGACCCGCGGCAGCCCAGCTCCGCATATCGCGTCAGTATGTCACCCACTTTGCGACGAAGAAGTTGAACGGCAGCTTCGTCGGCAGCCGTTCCCAAGCCCTATCGAGGGCCATCAGGGGCCGCGCGTACCACGGCTTCCAGGATTGCGGGACCCGAAGCGCCCAGTTGTGCAGGAGCAGCAGAGCCGCGGGGCCACCCTTGTAGGCGATCGATTCGCACCGGAAGTGCTTCGAGAACTGCTTGAGCATCTCGTCGTGCGACAACGCTCTTTCCGAACACGCTTCGAAATTCTTTCGATCCAAGCGGTACCATAAGGCGCGGAGCGGTTGCAAAATGTAGTCGGCATTCGGCTCGGACATGATCAACGATCCGCCCGGACGCAGCAGCTGTCTGATATTATCGAATGCCGTCTCCAGGTCGGCGACGAAATGGTGGATACCGCCGCACGCGATCGCTGCGTCAAAGCGTTCGCCGATGGCGAATGGCTTGGTGAAGTCCGCGACGTAGCAGCGACTGCCGGTGGCCCGTTCGTAGTCCTGCGCCGCCTTTTCGGAGATGTCGGTGCCCACGATCCGAAGACCGGGACGACGCTGCTTGAGCCACCGCCCCGTCGACCCGTCACCGCACGCAAGCTCGACAACGCTCCTCGCACCGGGGTCCAGCAGGCGATCGATGGGCTCCAGGATATGATCGATCTTGTATTGGGTCGCGAAGCGGTCGGTCGTCGCTTCGTAATACTTGTCGTGAATGGCGGTGAACAACTCTCGCTGTCCGGACATGATCAGACTCCGCGTTTCCGGTGACCGCCGGCGCCGGATGCGCCCAATGTCCCGTTGAAGTCGGAAGAAACAGACGTGCTCATGGGACGGAGCGCCCCGGGCGCCACCGCGGGCTGATGCGGGAGCTGCGCCAGGATCACTCCCGCCGCGCCGACCATCAGCACCGCTATCCCGACCAGGAGCCGATTGATCAGGGCACATTGCGTCGCCGTCTCCAAGTCGACGCCGAACGCAACGAGCGCACCGACGAACGTCCATTCATTGATGCCGACGCCTCCCGGCGTCACTGCGAGTGCCATTGCGAGCACGACAAACGGCAGCGCCGCCGCGATCTGCACACTCGATATGTTCAGACCGACCGCATGCGTGGTCGCCATGGTCATCAGCCAGAGCATGACGAATCGAAGGGTGGAAAGCACGAACAGACGCCGCGTCAGCCGCGTCTCGAACAGTCCGAAGTCCGCCAGCGCTCGGCCGAGCCTTCCGATCCGGGCGCCCAGAACGATCGGAGCCTTCGCGAGGCATCGCGTCACCGCGGCCATCATGCCAAGCATGCGCGGCGTCAGCATGAAGCCGGTCGCGAGCATCGCGACGGCGCCGACGCCCCACCAGCGGAGATCCCCGCGCCACAGGCAGTAGACCGATGCGAGCCCGCACAGGCAGACCACCACGATGTCGAACATCTGCTCGAAAACGGTCGCAAGGGCGCCGCGGACCGCCCCTGATCCGGTGGCGAGGTGCGCGCCGAGCGAGCGGGCGAGCGCGGTCGCGACCTGCATCGGGACCACCTGGCCCGCCGCCGCGCCAATCGCCGTCAGGCTGAAGCACAAGCGCCGTGGCAGCTCGGAGCCGGGCGCCACACGCTGTTCGATCAGGCGCCATTTCTCGGCGGCCAGCAGAATGTGCAGGCCGGTCAGCGGCACGAGCACCGCGACGGGCAGCGGCCTGGCGGCGGCGAGCAGGCCAAGCAGCAGCCGCACGTCGACCTGGGCGAACTCGAACAGCGCGGTCAGCAGCACGAGCGCCAACACGCCCGACGCAATCACAATGACGAACGAGCGGTGCCGCACGGGTCATCCTCGCTTCTGCAGGGACGGCGCGTGGCCGACCGGGGGCAGCGCGGCGGCAGCGCGCGCCTGCAGACGCGCCAGCAGCTCGCAATAGCGGGCCGCGGCGCGCGGCCACGAGTATCGGCTGGCAGCCATTGCGGCACGCATCGACCGGCCACGCTCGGACGGGCTCTCGAGGCACTGCGCGAGCGCGCGCCCGAACGCCGCGGCGGTCCGCTCCGGATCATCCGGGTCGATCGGCACCGCCGTCACGAAAGGCGCCGCGCCCGAATCCGCACCCGCGGTCTCCATCCCGCAGATCACCCGCAAGCCGCAGGCCAGCGCTTCCTGAACCACCAGCGGAAACCCCTCGCCAGTGCTCGGCAACACCAGGACATCGCTCGCCCGATAGAGCTGCGCGAGCGAGGCTCCCGCGAGCGTGTCGAAAACCCGGACGTTCCGCAGATTCCACGCACGCGGGTCGAGCACGCCCCATCCCGCGAAGGCGAACATGACATCGGGGCGCGCGCGCGAGAGACGTTCGAGCGCCGCCAATCCCTTCTTCTCAACGAAGCGCCCGACGAAGAGCGCGACCGCCGATCCGGCCGGGAGCGCGAAGTGCCGTCGCGCCGCTGCGATTTCGTCGTCTCCGGAGGGCGGCGCGAAAGTGCCGATGTCGACCCCGTTGAAGATCACCTCGGGTCGTGTCCGGTAGCGCAGGCCGTCGAATTGACGCGCCGTGCTCTCGCTGATGAACACGGTCTGATCGGCGCGCGCCAGGATCGGACGGGTCACCATCCGGTTCGCCATCTCCATCGTGCGGCGCAGGATCGGATTCTTGAACGGAACCGCGCCGATGTGCTGGATGACGACGATCGGCTTGCTGCTCCAACGGGCCGCCGCATAGGCGGCGATGCTCGTCAGGTAGAGCGCGTCGTGAATGAGGACGACGTCGGTCTGCGCGACCTCGCGCGCGATGCAGCGATACGAACCCGGCGCCAGGATCGGATAGGGAAGGCCGACATGCCGCTCCGCGATGTTGGTGGCCGCGAGCGAGCGGGCGCGCAGCCGCGGCTCGGCGGCGAAATCGGGCGCCGGCGTCGCGTCCGTCGCGAGCCAGGTCACGTCGATCCCGGCGCGGGCGAGCTCGTGCACGAGGCGGCCCGCCACGATCTCGATTCCGCCACGGTGGCTCTCGAAATATTGCGAGACGGTGAGGAGCTTCACGTGCGGTGCCCCTCGACGAGCAGGCAGGAAGCCGATTCGGGCGCGATCCATGCGGACGCGTTCGCGTCGACCGGCACACCGACGCTGAGCAGGCCTGCCAACGCGCGCGCCATCGGCGCCGGAAGGCGCGTCTTGTTCTGCAGGTCGCGTGCGCCGAGACGGCGCTGAATCTCGATCGGCCGCCGGCGCTCGCCGAACACCGCGTAGAGCAGGCCGCCGGTCATGCGCGACAGCGTTTCCCAGCGCCGCGTCTCGCGTCCGTCGAGATAGCCGCGGCAGGCATCGAGCACGAGCCCGTTGCGGGCACACATGGCGCGCCACTGCGCGGGCGACAGATAGTGGCGGTGCGCGAGCCGACGATCGATGGTGCCGATATAGGTGACGCGGTCGACGAAGGGCAGCACGCTGCCCGCCAGATTGTCGTGGAATCCGGGTCCCGGCACCGTGAACACGAAGCGCCCGTCCTTGCGCAGCAGGCGCGCGACCTCGGCGATCGTCGCTTCGAGATCGGGAATGTGCTCGAGCACGGAGTTGGACAGAACGAAATCGAAGGACGCGTCGGGCTCGGGAATGCGATCGCCCGGGCAGGTGTGGACGCGACGATAGAACGGAAATCGGGCGGCAGCTTCCGTTTCCAGCGGATCCGGGTCGACTCCGACGAGGGTCCGCGCGCCGGTGTGGCGCAGCAGGATGTCGGTCAGGATTCCGTCGCCGCAACCGAGGTCGAGACCCAGGCCCTCCGGCAGCCCGCGGCGCGCCAGAACGCCGATCTCGATCGCCCGCCAGAACGCCGTCGCGGGCTGGGCCGGATAGGCGCCGACGAATACGTCGAGAAGCTCGCGATTGGTCACGGCCGTGCCCCCTGGCCGCGATCGACGATCGCGTGCTGCAGCTTAAGGACCGACAAGGCGCTCGCCGGGCCCACCGGCTCGAGCGCAGCGACGTCGCCACGGATCGCGCGCGCGAAGCGCGCGAACACGTGATCGTTGCCGTAGAACAGCCGGCCGAGCAGATGGGGAATTCCGCTGGTGATGTGCTGCAGCCAGTGCTGCCCGGTCGCGACCATGCTGGTGCGCAGGACGCTGCGCGTATCGTGCGCGCCGTCGTTCGGAAGGCTGATGTAGATGTCGCGGAAGACGTCGATGATGCCGAGACGCTTTTTGCCGAAGACCATGAGGTACCACTCGCTCACGGGGCTTTCGAAATTGCAGCTCAGCTGAATCGGATAGCCGGAAGGTTCGGCGTTGAACCAGGCCGCGATGCGGGCCGGCGTCGCGAGGCCGCGCCGGCTCGGGATGATCACGGCGTTCGCGAGCTCGAGCGGCCCCGCGATGGATCGCATCAGGTAGAGCAGATGCGGGCTCTCGTCGTAGAAGAGGCCGAGCGGCAGCGTCTCGTACCAGTCGGGCAGGCGGCGGCCGGGATTGCCGAACTGGACCGCATCGATGCCGGTGATTGTGCCGAGCGCGCCGGCGGCGATGTCGGCCTTGAGGCGCAGGGTCGAGCGCGCGAATTGAAAATTATGCACGATCGCGAGTTGCCGCCCGGCCGCAGCCGCCGCCGTCACCATATCCTCGCCCTGTGCGACCGTCATCGCGAATGGCTTCTCGGTCAGCACGTGCTTGCCGCGCGCCAGCGCCTGGCGAACGAGCGCGTGATGTGCCATCGGGGCGGTCGCGACCGTCACGGCATCGACCTCGTCGAGCCAAGGAACTTCGCCGACCGTCGCGGCGCAGGCACTGCGCCGGTATCCGCGCTGTTGCGCCACCGCCTCGGCGCGACCCGCTTGGCTGTCGATGACGCCGACGACCTCGAAGTCCAAGCCGCGATCCATCACCGGCAGATGCCGGTGCAACGCGACCCAGCCGAGACCGACGGCTGCGACTCTAATGCGGGATGCCACCGACGACCCCCCGCCCGGGCGCGACCGACTCCGGTCGCTCTGCCCGCGCCCCGACGTCCCGCAAGAACTCTGCCTCGTTTCCGCTGACGATCGCGAGCAGAAAACCCCCGAGAATGTTCTGCGCGCCGATCACGACCGCGCAGGTGCCGATGACGGCCGGAAGCACGTTGGCGATCGGCTCGAGACTGTGCGCAGACCAGTAGACGACGATCCCGATCAAGGTCACGAGGCCGATCGCGATCGCGCCGATCCCGACGGTCAGCATCGCTTCGAGCGTCAGCCACGCGGTCCAGAACTTCAGAAAGGCGGGCGCGGCGCGGTAGCGCTCGCGAATCCCGTACAGCTGGCCGGCGAGCGCCAGGATGATTCCCATATGGCTCAGCGCGAGCCCGGCCCCGGCGAGGATCGCCCAGTAGTTTCCGAACCGGGTCGCCTCGCTGTTGAACAGCCACGCGGCCGACATCGTCATGAGGATGCAGAACGACGCGGTGCCGAGCAGCGCGGCCGGCATGGCGAACAGCCAAGAGGGGCTCAGCATCAGGAGATAGCGCAGATGCCGCCAGCCGTCGCGCCACGGCCGCAAGTGAGGTGGCCGGTCGCGCCGGTCCGGCCACAGCGTCACCGGGACCTCGGCGATGCGCTGACCGAGCAGCGCGGCTTTGATGACCATCTCGCTGGCGAGCTCCATGCCGGACCCTTCGAGCCGAAGCCGCTCGAAGCAGTCCTTGGTGAGCGCGCGCAGGCCGCAATGGGCGTCATCGATCCTGGCGTGGAACAGGACGTTGAGAATGCCGGTCAGCACGGGATTGCCGAAATGGCGGTTTTTCCACGGCATTGCGCCCGGCTTGATCTCGCCCTTGAACCGCGAGCCCATGCAAAGATCGGCGCCTGCCATCAGCGCGGCGACCATCGGCACCGCCTCGAGAAAATCGTAGGAGCCGTCGGCGTCGCCCATCACGAGATAACGTCCGTGCGCCGCGGCGAAACCGCCGCACACGGCCGCGCCGTATCCGCGGCGCGGGACGTCGACGACGCGCGCACCAAGCCGGCGCGCCAGCTCGCGGCTGCCGTCGGTGCTGCCGTTGTCGGCGACGACGATCTCGCCATCGAGCGCGTGCCGCTCCTTGAGCACGGCGAGCGCGCGCTGCGCGACCTCGATGCAGTGCGCAAGCGTGCGACGCTCGTCGAGGCACGGCATCACGATGCTGACGTCGACCACGCAGTCGCTCCAGGCCCAATGGCGGTGGCGCAATGATGCCGGGATATCGCTAAGGTCGGATTAAGTCGGCGGCTAAAAATGCGCCGGCGGGGCGGCGCTAGGAATTGCTTAACTTTGTCGCCTGATCCGATAGACGCGAAATGCATCGCCGGGCTGCGCCGCGACCGGATCGAGCCAATCCGGCAGCTCACCCGCGGCGAGCCGTCCCCACAGGCTCGCGGCGCGTTCCTGTGCGGTCAATCCGGGCGGCGCACGCTCGCCGCAGGTGACCACGTAGGTCGCGCCGAAGCGCGCCAGGATGCCGCGTGCCGCGGCGGGCGGCGACGCGAAGATGCGGTGATCCGCCATGATGCCGTCGGCGAGCCGGTGATAGGGGGCGGCGATCACGCCGTGCGGCGTCAGCGCCAGCACGAACGAGCCGAAGTCGATGTCGGTGGCGATCACGCCCTTGGGCAGGCGCGCAAGCTCGCCGTAGCTCGCGGTCTTGAAGCAGCCGGCGACGACGCGGCTGTCGCGCTCCTCGGTCGGCGGATGGCCGGCCGCCGCCTGCACGGTCGCGATCGCAAAGGCCGACAGCACGGCCGGCGTGAGCAGCATGGCGGCGAAGGCGCGCGCCGCGAGGTTCTTGAGATGCAGCAGCGCAAACAAGCGCAGCGCGAGCGCCGCGACGAGCGGCATGCCGAGCCACATCGCATACATCGACATCTTGGCGACCGCGACGGTCAGCACGCCGGCGACGATGATCACCGCGGCGGCGACCAGGAAGGCGAAATCGCGCCGCTGCGCGGGCTCGCGCGCGAGCACCAGCGCGGCGATCGCCGCCGCCGCCGGGAAGGTCGCGAGCGCCGCCGCCACGTCGGGCGAATGGCGCGCGATCTTGGTCAGCGGCTGCATCTCGGCGATGTGCGAGAACCAGATGGCGCGCAGCTGCGGATCCATCATCGCATAGGGTCCGGCGAGACAGCGCGGCTCGATCAGCACGAAGGCGAGGCCGGCGGCACCGGCGATGGCGGCTGCCGCCGCGAGGCGCCGCCCCATGCGGTCGCTCGCCGCCTTGGCGCCGGCAAGGCCCATCAGCAGGCCGGCGATGACGACCGGAGCCGCCCAATTGATCGCGATCGAGTCGCATTCGGTGCGGCCCCAATGGTCCGGCCCGACGATGACGAAGAATGCAGCCGTGGCGCTTGCGGCGAGCGCCCAACCGTAGCGCGCCATGGCCGGCGCGGCGCCGCGATCGACGACGTAGCGCAACACGAAGGCAACGCCGCACAGCGCGACGAAGACGAGATTTTCCAGACCGATCGCGAGCGCGAGCCCGGTGAGCGCGCCGGCCGTCCAGGCGGCCGAGCGCGCGCGGTCGGACCAGATGGTCGCGGCGAGCGTCGCGACCGCGAGCGTGATCTGCACGTCGTGATGATCGATGCGCCCCGGCAGGAACTGCTGAAAGGCGGGAAGGCCGACGACCGACAGGAGCAGCGTCACCACCGCGGCGTCGCGGCCGGCAAGGCGCCAGGCGACCGCGGCGGCGCCGAGCATGGCCGGGATGAGCCACAGCACCGGCCACACCACGCGCATCAGCCGTTCGGCGAGCGCGGCGTCGACGAATTGGTGAAACACGAGATAGAAGCCCGCGAGCCCGGCATCGATCAGCCGCGACCAGTGTGAATCGTAGCCGACCGGCGGCGCGAGGCGCGCCTGGTGCATGTCGAACCAGCCCTGACCGTGCAGGAAATCGTGCACCTCGGCGAGCCGCATGGCGTCGTCGGTGTCGCCCAGGGTCAACCCGGTGGCGGCCCAATGCTTGAGGACGAGATCGACCGCGATCACCAGCCACGCAAGGCCGAGCAGAAGCGCGAAATTCGGCCCACGCGTCGCACCGGCGGTCATCGGACGTCCCGCATCTCCTGTTGGCGTCGCGGACTCTTGGCCGGATTGCATTGAGGTTTCATTAACGTTGCGGCCAACCGCGCACCTCCGCGGGTGCCATTAAGCCCAGCGTTAATGAAGCTCTGCCAAGACTTCCGCCAGGACCGGCGAGGGAGCGGCAAACGGCCGGCGGCCGCACGCGAGTCCAAGGTGCGGCGAGCCGATGGGAGCGGGACAGGCGCAGCGCATGAGCGTCCACAACGTCGAATTGGCGGCGCGCGCCGGCAAGGTGCGCCGGCTCGTCGCGCTGCTGCCGCGGCCGCTGCGATTCATCATCGTCGGCTGCACCGGCCTCGTGACCGACCTCTCCCTGTTCACCGCCATCGTGACCTATGCGCCCCACCCGCTGGTCGTCCGGCTGGTCACCCTCACGATCGCGACGATCGTCACCTGGCGGCTCAACCGCGCCTTCACGTTTGCGCGCAGCAACCGGCCGCAGCACGACGAGGCCGTGCGCTACGCGATCGTCACCGCGCTGGCGCAGGGCGCGAGCTACGCGGTGTTCGCAGCGCTCGTGCTCACGGTCTTCGCGTGGCTGCCGCAGGCCGCGCTGATGAGCGGCGCCGTGGTCGGCGCCTTCGTCTCCTACAACGGCCATCGCCTGTTCGCGTTCGCGCCGCACCGGCCGGCCACGGCCGCCGGCTCTGCCCCGCAAGGAGCGCATCGCGCATGAGCGAGCCTGTCGACGTCCTCGTCATCGGCGCCGGGCCGGCGGGCCTCACGACGGCCTATTGCCTGACCAGGCAGACGCCGTCCGTCCTGGTGATCGAAAAGGACCCGACCTATGTGGGCGGCATCAGCCGCACGGTGCGCTACAAGGACTTCCTGTTCGACATCGGCGGCCATCGTTTCTTCTCCAAGTCGAAGGAAGTCGTCGACCTGTGGCATGAGATCCTGCCCGATGATTTCATTGCGCGGCCGCGGCTGTCGCGCATCTACTACGGCGGCAAGTACTATTCGTATCCGCTGAGCGCCTTCGAGGCGCTGGGCAATCTCGGCCTCGTCGCCAGCGCGGCCTGCATGCTGTCCTATGCCTATGCCAAGGCGGCGCCGATCGCGGCGCCGAAGAGCTTTCACGACTGGGTGCGCAACCAGTTCGGCGAGCGGCTGTTTCAGATCTTCTTCAAGACCTACACCGAGAAGGTGTGGGGCATGTCGTGCGACGAGATTTCCGCCGATTGGGCAGCCCAGCGCATCAAGGGGCTCGACCTGCGCGTCGCGGTGACAAACGCGCTCAGGCGCTCGCTCGGGCTCGACCGCAAGAAAGCCGCGCCGGGCCAGGAATCAGCCCCGGAATCGAACCAGGACGTCGTCAAGACGCTGATCGAGACGTTCCAGTATCCGCGCCGCGGCCCAGGGATGATGTGGGAGGCGGCGGCCGCGAGGATCAAGGCGCGCGGCGGCCGCATCGCGATGGGACGCGAGCTTGGCGGGCTGAGCTACGATGCGGGGCGCCGCCTGTGGACCATCGAGGTCACGACCGTCGGCGGCGCGCCCGAAACCTACACGGCGCGCCACATCGTGAGCTCGGCGCCGGTGCGCGAGCTGGTGGCGAAGATCTCACCCGCGCCGATCTCGCTGCTGCATGCGCGCGCGCTGCGCTACCGCGACTTCCTCACCGTCGCGCTGATGGTCGACAAGCCCGACCTCTTTCCCGACAACTGGATCTACATCCACGACCCGTCGGTCAAGGTCGGGCGGGTGCAGAACTTCCGCTCGTGGTCGCCCGAGATGGTGCCGGGCGGCATGACCTGCCTCGGGCTCGAATATTTCTGCTTCGAGGGCGACGGTCTGTGGACCGCGCGCGACGACGACCTGATCGCGCTCGCCAAGCGCGAAATCGCGCAGATCGGCCTCGTTCCGCCAGCGGACGTGGTCGACGGCTGCGTGGTGCGCCAGCCCAAGGCTTATCCGGTCTATGACGAGGATTATCGCGACCACGTGGCGACGGTCCGGCGCGATCTCGAGGGCAGCTACCCGAGCCTGCATCTGGTCGGCCGCAACGGGATGCATAAGTACAACAACCAGGATCATGCCATGATGACCGCGATGCTGACGGCGCGGAATATCTTGGCGGGCGAGCGCATCTACGACACATGGCAGGTCAACGAGGACGCCGAATATCACGAGGCGGGAGCGGCGGGAGCTCGCGAGGCGCTGGCGAGCGAGCGGCTGGTGCCGCGGCGGGCGGGCTCGCAGGCGGCCTGAAAATCCACCCCGGTTATCTCGATCGCGCCGCGCAGGAAGCGCTGCGGCAAGCGGTCTTCGCCATCATCGCCGCAGCGCCGCTGTTCACGCCGCGCATGCCGAAGTCCGGCCAGCCGTTCAGCGTGCGCATGACCAATTGCGGGCCGCTCGGCTGGATCGCGGACGAAGCCGGCTATCGCTACCAGCCGCATCATCCCGAGACCGGCGCGCCATGGCCGCCCATGCCGGCGATCTTGCACGCGGCGTGGCGCGGTCTCGCGGACTATCCGCATCTGCCGGAAGCCTGCCTCGTCAACGTCTATGCGCCGAATGCCCGCATGGGGCTGCACCAGGACCGTGACGAGCATGACTTTTCCGCGCCCGTGGTGTCGCTGTCGCTCGGGCAGAGCTGTCTGTTTCGCGTCGGCGGCACAAATCGCAAGGATCCGACCCGCTCGTTCCGGCTTGCCTCGGGCGACGCGCTGGTGCTCGGCGGCGATGCGCGGCTCGCATTTCACGGCGTCGATCGGATAATTCGTGGTACATCGACGCTGCTGCCCGATGGCAGCCGCATTAACCTGACATTGCGTCGTGTGAATGAGCCGGTATGACGGGGCTTTCTGGCGCAAAGCCAGCCCGTTCGGCTGGCCGACGACGAGGTGAACCGATGTTGTTGCGATCCTTGCTTGCCGGCGCCGCGACCGCACTCGCGGCCGCAGCGCTTCTGGCATTCCCGGCGCGGGCGGCCGATCCGGTGTTTCCGCTTGCCTCGCATGTCGGGCTCGCGGTGCCCGGCACCATGAAGCCGAGCCCGAATTTTCGCGGCTTCGTCGATCCCGACTCCGGCACCTCGATCCTGATCCTCGAGATGCCGCCGCCGCTCTATCCGAAGATCGAGGGCGAGATGTCGACCGAAGGCCTCAAGAAGCAGGGCATGACGGAGGAGAAGCG
>Ga0335081_10000254_pt1 | contig 100364 bp, 79 predicted proteins | sample Lox_Sample_35_FD_206713 | JGI IMG/M metagenome (GOLD analysis project Ga0335081, IMG submission 206713) | Soil microbial communities from Loxahatchee National Wildlife Refuge, Florida, United States - Lox_Sample_3.5 | ecosystem: Environmental > Terrestrial > Soil > Wetlands | place: USA...
AATACAACACCGACCTGTTCGAGGCGACCACCATCGCGCGGCTGGTCGGCCACTACACCACCCTGCTCGGCGCCGCACTCGCCGCTCCCGACACCCCCATCTCCCGCTTGCCCCTGCTCTCAGACGCCGAGAGGAAAGTCCTGGAAAGCTGGAACGAAACCGCAGCGCCCTACCCAGCCGAGCCGCTGCATGCCCTGTTCGAAGCACAAGCCGCCCGCACCCCAGATGCTGTGGCGCTGGTCACCGAGGATGAGGCGGTGACATACGCCGTTCTCGATCGTCGGGCCAACCAACTCGCCATGTACTTGCGGCAGCGCGGCGTTCGTGCGGAGACGCGGGTCGGGCTCTTCGTCGACCGCTCGCTTGAGATGATCGTGGCTCTTTTCGCGATCTGCAAAGCGGGCGGAGCGTATGTTCCGCTCGACCGGCAATTTCCGCCGGCGCGGCTCGCCTACATGCTTGAGAATGGCGAAGTGCAGCTGGTCCTCACTCAAGCATCCTGTCGTGCACAGCTCGCGCCGGGCCTACCAGCAATTGAACTCGATACGAAGCGTGATGAGATCGCGTCCGAGCGCAACGAGCGGCCCGACGACGGCGTCACCATCGAGAACCTTGCGTACGTGCTTCACACATCAGGCTCCACGGGTCGGCCGAAAGGGGCGATGCTGACGCATCGCGGGATCGTGGCCTGTCTGCACGCAATGCAGGCGATCTACCGGCTCGGGCCGTCGGATCGATTCTTGATGAAGACTTCGCTGAACTTCGATCCGTCGGTGTGGGAAGTGTTTTGGCCGTTGACTGCCGGCGCCGCCATCGTGCTCGCTCGTCCTGATGGCCATCTCGATCCCGCCTACCTGGCCGGCGCTATCGAGCGGCACCGCGTGACTATCGCGTATTTTGTTCCTTCGATGCTTGCCTCATTCCTTGCCGCAATCGGCAACCGAGACATGGGTAGCCTCCGCCGGATCATCTGCGGCGGCGAAAAGCTGCCGTTGGAGACACAGCATGCATTCTTTGATCGTGTAAATGCCGAACTGCATCACTCTTACGGACCCACAGAAGCTTCGATCGCGGCCTGCGAGTGGACCGCCGAGCGCACCTGGACGGAGGCAATTGTACCCATGGGGCGGCCGCTGGCGAATATGCAGCTCCACGTGCTCGATCGAGGCATGCAACTGCTTCCCATTGGGGTCCCTGGCGAACTGTTCATCGGAGGCGAGGGCGTTGGGCGCGGCTACAGCGGACAACCGGCGCTAACAGCCGAGCGCTTCATGCCAGATCCCTTTGGCTGTAGGCCTGGCGCGCGTCTCTACCGCACTGGAGATCGTGCGCGATGGCGTGCCGATGGAATGATAGAGTTCCTCGGTCGCATTGATCACCAGATCAAACTTCGTGGCTTCCGTATCGAACTCGGCGAGATCGAGGCGGTACTGCAGGAATACCCGGAAATCAGCGAGGCGGCGGTGTTGCTGCGCGATGACGAACCCGAAGGCGCGCGGCTCATCGCATATGTGATGGCGCGCGCGGCAGTGACGGCCGGAAATTTGCGCGCTTGGCTACGGGAGCGGCTTCCTGACTACATGGTTCCGCCCTTCTACGTCATTCTCGATCAGCTGCCGAGGACACCGGGCGGCAAGGTGGACCGGGCGGCGCTCTCAGCCTGGACAGCGGACGCTCAGCGCGAAGAGATAGCATACGTGGCCCCGCGCACTGTGACAGAGGAGCTGATCGCCGAAATCTGGAGCAAACTCCTGGCCGTACCGCGAGTCGGGATCCATGACGATTTCTTCGCGCTCGGCGGACATTCGCTGCTTGCAACACAACTTGTCGCTCGGATCAACGACCGCTTCGGCATCGATTTTCCGCTGCGGCTTGTGTTTGAGCAGCCGCGGATCAGCGAACTGGCTGTTCTTATCGAGGCGGCCGGGGAAGCGGATGCCATGCTATCGCCGGCGATCACGCCAATGCCCCGCAACGTGGTCAGCTTTCCGATCGCGGCAGAGCAAGCCGAATAATGCCGAGTGGAAGCGCCCGATACGCTGCCTGATCGGGCGCCGGGTGCGAGGTCCTTACCGGGACGCGGTGTACAACCGACCTCCTGGCCACACGAACCTTTCGCTTTTTACTTCAGTAAACCCGGCCTTGCGCAGTTTGGCTTCCCAACCCGCTTCAGATAGGAATTGCCGCCCCATGAAATTCTCGTGGAGGAACGAGAATGCCGCGGAAAACATCGCCTCGTCGGGTGCCGGCGCGTACGGCACCGCTTCGCCGATCACGAGCACCGGATGAGCAACAGCGTTCGCGCAGTTCGTGAGCAGTCGATCAAGCGTGGCTTCTGCGTCGGGCAGCAGATCGTGAAGCGCCCAGGCGGAATGGATCACTTCTGCCCCGACGAGCGGCCGAGCATCGTCAGCCAATGATTCCTCTGAACGCTCCAGGACCGTAAGCCGATCCTGGACGCCTGCCGCAGCGGCAGCCGCGCGGGTCTGCGCGCAGGCTTTGGGGTTGAGATCGATTCCGATCGCTGTCGCGTCCGGAAGTTGGGCGAGGCATTTCACCAGAAGCCGTCCGCTCCCGCAGCCGATGTCTACGATGCGCTTCGGTTTACGCGCCAGAATCGCGTGCTCGGTCTGCGGATAAAAGCCTTCTTCGCCCATCCACTGCGCGGCGCGGGCGATGAGGGCCCCGTCACGTGGATAGGCAATCTGCGCCTTTCCCATGTCGGCGGCGAACTCCCGCGCGTGGCCAATGAGTGGTCCGCATGCGCGAAATCCCCAGGTGATATACCCGATCTCGTGCACCAAGCGCTCAAGCTTTGGTGTCCCACGCACCTTGGCCGGGGAACCGCCCTCGACGGCGGCCACGAGGCCGAGGCGTTCGAGCGTGGTGAGATACCGGTCAACGACCGAACGCGGGATACCGACGCGCGAGGCGGCGTCGCCGGCGTCCACGGCCTCGCCGCGCTGTAGTGCTTCGATGACATCATATTCGGCGCCGATTTCAAGCAGGATGGCGCCTCCACCAATGTCGGACGCGGACAGCTGACCGTTCTGTGAGTGCACTGCGTCAGTCATCGTCAATCTCCTTCTCGCGGTCGCCCTCGGTATATCTCTCCTAGGTCGCATATGGAAAAATGTACAATCATTTCACGCATAGCCTTTAGATTGTCAATACAATAAATTATAACTCTTGGTTTGACGGAAAAGCGCTTCAGCCTCATAATGCCTTCGGCAGCTGACTGCGGTGGCCATATCGAAGGAGGAGCCGCGATGTCCGGCATTTCGAAATCCGGCAAGGGGCCGGCTGCACCGTCACGGCGGGTTCTAATCAAAGCCGGTGGGCTAGGGCTGGCCTCGCTTGCCGCCCCCCTCTCGGGCATCACGAACGCGGCGCCCGTGTCAGGTCCCTTGCAGCATCCAGCCTACAGATTCTTCACGGCCTCGGAGGCAGCATTCATCGAGGCAGCGACCGCGCGCCTGATCCCTGGCAACGCCGAAAGTCCGGGAGCCGCCGAGGCTGACGTGCCGATCTACATCGACCGCGCCCTGGCGGGCGCGTGGGGCGGCGGCGCCGGACTCTATCGAAGCGGGCCGTGGCAGACGGGCGTACCGAGCCAGGGATATCAACTCAAGCTGACGCCGGCCGAACTGTACCGGGCCGCGATTGGCTCAATCGAGCGCGAACTCGGTCGAACTGGCACCGCGTTCGCGACGCTGGCGCCGAAAGACCAGGACGCGTTTCTGAAAAAGCTCGAGCAGGGACTGCTTGATCTCGACGGCGTCCCGTCGAACGTCTTTTTCGATGTCCTGCTCCAGAACACCGTCGAGGGATTCTTCAGCGATCCGCTCTACGGCGGAAATAGCAACATGGTGGGCTGGAAGCTCGTGGGATTTCCCGGCGCCTATGCCTCCTGGTACGACCTTGTCGACAAACACGGCATCGATCTCTCGCGTCGTCATCCGATGGCCATAGCGCAAGAAGGAACAGAAGCCACGCCCTCTGGATCGCATATGGGGCGTTAGCCGCACACGACGAGGAGGACGACATGTCGCCCACACCCACACCTAAACCGGTGGATGCCGTAGTCGTCGGCATGGGTCTAGTCGGTTCGATCATCGCCAAGGCTCTTGTGGATGCTGGTCTCAAAGTGGTGGGACTGGAACGTGGGCCGATGCGCGACACGGTTCCCGATTTCCTGGCGCCCGCCATCCATGATGAGCTGAAGTATTCGATCCGTAAAGCGTTGATGATCGACGCCGCGAAGGAAACATTCACGTTCCGAAATGATGTCGGACAGACCGCGTTACCGATGCGGCGGATAGAGATGTTTTTGCCTGGTAACGGCGTTGGTGGCGCAGCGGCCCATTGGAACGGCCTCGTGTTTCGGTTCCAGGAATCCGACTTCGTTCTGCGCTCCCATCTCGAGCAACGATATGGCGCGAAATTCTTCGATCCGGCGCTCACGATCGCCGACTGGGGTGTCCGCTACGCCGAGCTCGAGCCGCACTATGATCGATTCGATCGCCTTTACGGTGTGACCGGAAAGGCTGGTAACCTTCAGGGCGTGCGGCAGCCGGGAGGTAACCCATTCGAAGCCCCGCGCTCGAAGGAATATCCCAACCCGCCTATGAAGGAACTGTATGCGGGCAAACTGTTCCGGACAGCGGCAGAACAGTTCGGATATCAACCCTTCATTGGAGCGACGGCAAATCTGACGCGGACCTACACGAACAGCGAAGGGCTTACCCTGCAACCATGCATGTATTGCGGCTTCTGTGAGCGATACGGCTGCGAACATTTCGCCAAAGGAAGCCCGCAGACGACTATCTTGCCCGTCCTGCGACAAAAGCCGAACTTCGAGCTTCGTCCCCAATCGCGGGTTCTCCGCATCAATGTAGACCGCGAGCGCCGGTTCGCTACGGGCGTCACCTACCTGGATGCTGCAGGCCGCGAGACGGTGCAATCGGCGCCTCTGGTAATCGTTTCGGCATTCGGAATGAATAACGTGCGTCTGCTTTTGCTGTCGGGAATTGGCAAGCCATATGAGCCGGCGACCGATAGCGGCGCCGTCGGGCGAAACTTTGCGTATCAAACTCTCAGCGCCGCAACCGTGTTTTACGACGAGAGCGTCCGCATCAATCCATTCATGGCAGCCGGCGGCACGGGAACCTTTATCGACGAATTCGGCGGCCAAAACTTCGATCACGGGCCGCACGGGTTCGTCGGCGGCGCGTTCATCGGGCCGTTGCTCACCGGCGGACGTCCGATCGAATTCCACCCGGTCCCACCGGGTACGCCGCGATGGGGGCAGTCCTGGAAGGATGCCGTGCAGCGTCACTATAACCACACTGTGAATATCCTTTGTCACGGCTCTTCGATGCCGACGCGGGGCAACTACCTCGATCTGGATCCGACGTACAGAGACGCCTGGAACCAGCCATTGCTGCGCATCACGTTCGACTTCCCCAAGAACGATCTGAAGATGTCACAGTTCGTGACTGGAAAAGCGCTGGAGATTGCAAATCGCATGGGAGGGAAGCTGGTCGCCGGAGGGGCACGTCAAGGCCCAGCGGTGACGACGCAGTATCAGTCGACGCACACCACGGGCGGAACCATCATGGGTGATGATCCGAGCCGGACGGTCGTCAATCGGTATCTGCAGTCCTGGGATATTCCGAACGTGTTCGTCGTCGGGGCGTCAAACTTCGTGCACAACAGTTCCTACACCCCGACTGCTACGGTCGGCGCGCTTGCTTTCTGGGCGGCCGATGCTCTTGTGGGACGATACCTCAAACAGCCCGGCGCCCTAGTGCCGACATGACGGTGTTGCGTTGGGATTTTCTCGCATCGGTCACCGCCGCATACATCGGCGCAACTTGCCTCTGGATTGGCTTATCTCCTGTCTTTCTCCTCGATGATGGGCTACCCCCGAATGGGACTTCCACTGTGACAGACCTAGCAGCAGCGGAACTGAATCGTTGATCTACGATGCTGCCCGTTTCGGAGCTACGAGCCCTTCGAGACCAACATACGCTTGTCCCACTGGCGGGACCGCGATTTCCAGCACAGATCGCCCATCGCCCGCGAGCATCAACCGATTCTCGACCGGCTGACCAGCGGATTGGGTTTACGACAGGGACGGCCGTCGACCAATCGATAAAATCGCGGAAGGAGCCCACCGCAGCGATGCCTTTCGCATATTCGAGCGTCAAGCCATTCAAGCAGTATGCGTTGGCTGCTTCTGCTGGCTGGGTCGTTGCCAAGTGCAGCGGCGACCAGTTCGGCGCGACTACCCCCCAATATCATCGGCGGCGCCAGCGGCTGCGGTTACCAGCGCGCCTTCACCGGACAGGCCCCGCGGCGGCAGGCGTGGTGCCGGCCGGGAATAAATGTCGGCCGATAGAAGCCATAATCGCTGAGCGCCGGCCAGTGCGCCGAGGTGGACAATAGCGGGCCGCTGATCACGTCTGGGTTGACCGTGCCCGGTCGATCAAACGGAAAGCCGACCCAAGGATAATACATGGATCGAAGGCTATGCCTGGTCGCCGAAGCGGTCCCACCACCAACGAGCGTAGCTGCCACGACGATGACCACCGCGGCGCCAGCTGTGAGGTTCGATTTCATATCGCTCTCCCGGCGGTAAGCAGCAAGGCTGATGCACCTTCGCGAGGCAGGATTGCAAACGCGGGATCGGGAACGCGCCCAGTCATTTGAGTGAACTGTAATAGGCCGCCAAGTTGGCCATGTCCTGGTCGCTCAATCCGGCCGCCATGGCCTTCATCACCGCGTTGTTGCGTTTGCCGGATTTGTAATCCTTCAGCGCCTGAAGAAGCTCGTCTTCGCTGCGACCAGCCAGTTTGGGATTGGGCGGAACGCCCTGCCCAGCCGGACCATGACAGGCGACGCAGGTGGCGGACTTCGCCTTTCCGGCCGCGGCATCGCCGGCGGCTTGCGCGCCGACGAGCGTGAGAAGCAAAATCGTCGCCGTGCTGATCAGCATTCTTATCATGGTCCTGCTCCATCCTTCTTCGATATCGCTTGCCGATGCCCCCATCGGCTCTCACGAGTGACGCAGCCGCTTGCGCAACCAGACGCCGCTCGATCCCGGCACAGCCCTTACGCAGCCGCTACTTCGAACTGTCCGACACCTGCGGCAGGTGATGGGCAATGCCTTTGTGGCAATCGATGCAAGTCAGACCCGCCTGCAAGCCGGGCGCCATGACCTGTTGCGCCGCCTGCGACTGCTTGTGGACGTCCATCGCCTCTGCGAGATGGCAATTGCGGCATTCACGCGAGTTGCTGGCCTTCATCGATGCCCAGACATCCTCGGCGAGCTCCTGCCGATGCTGCTCGAATTTTTCCGGCGTGTCGACGGTGCCGAGCAGCTTGTGCCACAGCTCATTGCTGGCCTGAATCTTGCGGCGGATCTTAAAGAACCAGGGATGCGGAACGTGACAGTCGGGGCAACCCGCGCGCACCCCGAACGCATTCTGATAATGGATGGTCTGCCGGTATTCCTGGTAGACCGTGTCGCGCATCTCATGGCAGGAGATGCAGAACTGAAGCGTGTTGGCTTCCTCCATCCCCCAGTTGAATCCGCCCCAGAACAGGATTCCCCACACGCCACCGAAGATCACCAGAGTAGCAAATGCGAACCGCCGGCTTGGGCGCCACAACGCCGACCAGAGACGCGCGATATAGTTTCCTCTAGACTCGGGTTTGCGAGCTTCGCTCATGCTCTAATCCCTATTGAGACCATCTCGAGCGCACATTCGTCATTTAGATAGCGCCGGCGTCGCGGATCAGCCCCGACAGTACGTAGACCGTGAAGACAAGCACAGCCAACGCGAAGAAGGCCTGCGCGGCGTCGAGCAGCCAATCCGAAAGCACCGCTACGCCGAATACGGTGGAAAGCAGGATTGAGATAATTCCAGCGACGGCGAGCAGTGCCGCGATCTTCGGCGGCAGCGGACTTTCGGTCCATAATAACGGCAGGTGCATAGTTTCCCCCATAGAGACTGGCGAAATTTCTTCAATTCGGATGCGCGCTCCCGCTACCAGGTGGCGATCAGCGATGCGGCGACCATTTGGGCGCTGTAGTTTGGGTTGTCGTAGGCGAGAAAGATCGAGGTCGGAAGATTGACCGGCGATGACGCCGGGTTGAACGGCGCGAGCAGATCGTTCTGCCAATTGCTGACGGCGTTGCGCTCCCAGGTATAGCGCAACTTCGCCTTGAGGTTACCGGCAAAGCCCCATTGCCTGACCCAGGACGGGTCGAAGTTGTACGTCGTCGTAAAGTCGAGGCGTTGGAACATCGTCGTGTCGTCGGGGAACGCGCCGACGCAGTTGGTACACGCGCTCGCCGGCATGCTTGGATTGAGCAGCAACACCTGGTGATCGACGCCATATGAGATAGCATACCGCAAATCGAAGTTGAGCTTGCCCGGTATTGCGGCGTAACTCATCCCGGCCGTCAGAGTATTGACGTCGGTCCTATCGGAGGTGGTTATCAGACAGTTGGCGTTCGGATTTGCCGCCGTAAACGGCGGCGTGCAGGTGCCAGGCGCCGCTTCGTAATCGCCGGTCAAGTAATTGGTCGAGCCGTTGCCGCTGTAGGTGTTCGAGTAGTTGTACAGTGTCTGTTTGTATTGCTCCCAATAATAGGTAAAGGTGAACGAGAGATCCGGCCTAGCGACCCACCCGACATCGACACCCCAGCTGGTCGATCGGCTATCGCTCACGCCCTCCTGATTGGATGGATTGAGGCCGTAATAGTCGTCCTGGTATTTGAAATTGGGAGTGATCGTCACGCCGCGGAATGCCACGACGTCCAGCATGAATTGCGCCTGGGTCCGCTGCCGATTGTCGAACATGAATTGCTGATAGGCAGGCGCGTAGAACCAGCCGCTGCTGGTCGTCGGCGCGAATCCCGCAATGGTCGGAAATTGCAGCGATTGCACGAACGCCTGATAATCGTAGATGTCATAGCGTCGATCGGCGTAGTAGCCGCTGGCCCGCGCCGTGAGCCAGTTCGTCGGTTTCCAATCGCCGGAGACTTTGGCCGAATACTCGTTGGTGACGTTGACGTCGGTTTGCGTGTAGTTGTAGCGCTCGTAGCCGCCGTCGGCGTTGAAGTTCCATTCGCGCGACGGCCGCCAATTCAGGTTGGCATTGGCATCCTGCTTGATGTAGCCGATCACCAGGCTGGAAATCGTCTTTTCGGGGCTGCTGCCCGTCTGATCATAGGACACCCAGGCGGGGAAAATAATCCGTGGCGTCTCGTTGTCGAAGTCGTAGTAGCGATAGCTCAGCTTCGACGTCAGGTCAGGAGTAATCTTGCTGGTCAGCGTGTTGTTGCTCAACAGCGTGTTGATCTGACCATTGAGGCTACTGGTCGGCATGGCCAAGTTGCCATTGATGAAGCCAAAGTTGACCTGGTTCCAGGGAATGCCACCGAATCCGAGCGCGGGTGCGGCGACCGCGCTGGGGTTGGCCGTCATCGGCTGAAACGTCGCATTCTGGTTCATCCGCGTGAAACTGAAGGTGCCCACATAGCGGCTGGCGTGCGGCAGGTCTGCCGCCAGTGTGCCGCTGATGCCGTTGGCTTCGTTGCTGGGCGGCGTCGATTCGCGGGCGAATGGACTGAGCGTTGCCGACGAGCAAGTCGCCGCTGTCGCGCCGGTGCAGTACGGATTTTGCACCGTGTAGGACGAGATATTGTCGGTGTAGACCGAACCATTGTAAGCGACCTTGAAAGTGTATCGCTGACCCCAAGGCGAGAGACCTGCGTATTCGCCGTTGGTGCCGAAATTCTGCGTGGTGTCGTTCACCGGTGCGGGGACTTGGGTGGGGCTGGAAAAGACACTGCCGCCTGCGGGGGCAAATCCGACCACGCCCGCGGGGATCGTACCGGTGCGATCCATATGGGAGTAATCGGCCCTGATGTCCCAAGCGTCGGTCGGCGTCCAGCGATAATTCGCCGACGCCGTATCGCGCTCGATACCGACGTCGGTCTGATGCAGGAACGGAACGATGATGCCCGCGGTCGTGGCGGTTTTGCTCGGCAGGCCTGCCGGCAAAGTCAGCGCCGTCGTGCCGACGCCGAGATACGGCGTCTGCGCGCTGGTGCTGTAGAGATGCGGCGTCTGGTCCCAGCCGAACGTGAAATATTGCTCGCCGATCTTCGACAGCTTCAACAGATAGGCCTGATCGGCGTAACCGATGTTGTTGGCCCACAAATCGGCCTGATAGAGGCCGTCGCTGGTGCCCGTGGCGATATGGCCGCCGCCGAACGGTCCCGGCGCGATCGTGCTGTACTCGTAATATTTCGCGAGGCTGCTCTGGCCGAGATAAGCGTAGCCGCCGCCGGGCGTGTTGCCCGCCAAGGCGCCGTCGCGACTGGGATCATTGATAAAGCCGCGCAAGCCAAACTCGATCTCCCCATGAGTCCACCAATACGGCGCGGCGAGCGGTTCGGCCTTGCCGATGATCGGCCCGGCATATGGCGGCGGTACCGGATCGGCCGGCCATTGCGCAGCCGTGGCATTGCCAGCGGTCCAGGCATTGGCGCCGGTCGCTGCACCGCCTTCACAACATCCTTGCTGCGCACGCGCGTCGGACGAAACTAATACCATCCCGCCCAAAGCTGCGCAGACCGCGCAGGCGTGGGCCAAGAAACCCACCCGATTTGACATTGCCCCCGAGCTCCAACCCGAACCGATGCTCTATGCGTCGTATCTTGCATTTTCCGGCTTTGTTTATCGTTGGAAGACTGCGCCGGCCGGACTGTTGCTGCCATGAATGTTGGTATGGCAGTTCAGGCAGGCACGGCTCATGGTGAATTGCGAATTCGGTCCAGCCTGCGTGTGGCCGATGGTGTGGCACTCATAGCAAAGGCGGGGCACCGACATTTTCAGCATGTGCTCGTTGACCGTGCCATGCGGATCGTGACAGTTCGTGCAGTTCTCGCGCACCGGTGCATGCTCGAACAAGAACGGCCCACGCTTCTCGGCGTGACATTTGTAGCAAGTGTCGTTGATCGAGTCGGTGCGTAGCAGCGCCTCGGTGAAGCTGCCGTGCGGATTATGGCAGTCCGAGCACACCATTTTGCCCTCGCGCAATGGCATGTGCGCCGAACGGAACATCTGCGCGCGCCGGTCCTTGTGGCACTGGAAGCAGGTGTCGGGTTCAAATGGCGTCTTCAGCTGGTTCTGCGCCGAGACCGCCGTCATGATGGTGTGGCAATTGGTGCAGGCGACGCCGCGCTCCTCATGCACGCTGCCATGCCAGGTGGTCCGCTCGCCGCGCTCGTGGCAGGTCAGGCAGATGCCGTTGTTCTGTTCCGCCGTCCTGCCGGGGTCGTCCGGCCGAAACGAAATGATGCCGCCCACGCTGCGCCCGCCAACCGGCGCCGCGGGGCGAACCAGAGCAGGAACGTGATTGGCCGGCCCGTATTTTGTGGTGTTCGGCTGCGCCGGCGGCTGGCTGGCGAAATAGCTGGCGATATCGTTGATTGCGCGGTCGTCGAGCGCGGCGACGATGCGGTTGGCGATCACGACCGGTGGCCGTTTTACCGGGGTTCCCTTCGCGCTGCCCGGCTGTTCGGGACGCAGACCCGCATAATAGCCCGCCAGGTTGTCGATTGTGGTTTGGTCGAGAGAAGCAGCCAGGGCCTTCATGACCGCATCGCTCCGCGCTCCCGACTTGTAGTCTTGCATTGCCGCAACGAAGTACCGCGCATCCTGGCCGGCAAGGCTGGGCCACGCCGGATTGGCGCTGACGCCCTGCGCGCCATGGCAGCCGGCGCAGGCGGCAGCGGCCGTCTTGCCGGCCGCCGCATCGCCGATCGAAGGAGTCTCCGCCCGCGCCGGGCTTTGCTGCGCATAATAAAGCGCGATGTTGTTGAGCTCGACGTCGCTCACGCCGGAGAGCAGTGCTCTCATCACCGCGTTCTTGCGCTGGCCCGATGCATATTGCTTCATCGCCGCGACGAGATATTGCGGATCGAGCCCGACCAAGCTCGGAATGCCGGCGGTCTTGCTGATGCCGCGCTCGCCGTGACAGGCGGCGCACTCTACGGTCTTGTTCCGCAGCCCATGCCTGTAGGCTCTAATCGCGTCGGCGAGATAGCGCGCGTCCTGGCCTGCCAGATTGGGAAATGCCGGACTGATGCTGATGCCGCGCTCACCGTGGCATGCCGCACAGGTGGCAATTTCAGCCCTTCCTGCTGCGGGACTACCGACCGGCGGAGTCTGCGCCCGCTCGGGGGCTTGTCTCGCATAGTAGACGGCGATGCTTTCGAGTTCTGCCGCGCCCAGATGGGACAGCAGCGCCTGCATCAGCGCGTGCTTGCGCTGACCGCTGATGTATTCGTGCATTGCTGTCAGTAGATAGTGCGGATCCTGTCCGACCAGGCTTGGGATGCCCGGCCGCGTGGTAATCCCGCCGTCGCCGTGACAGGCCGCGCAGCCGACGGCCTGCACATGGGTCGAACCGGGCCCGTGGCAGGTTTCGCACTGCAACTTCCCTTGCGCAGCGAGCCGTCCCATCATGGTGTGGCTGAACGTGTGAGCTTGCTCGGCGTGGCAGCCCAAGCAAGCGTTAGATCCTATCGGAGGGCCGACGACGATCGGCTCCGCTGCTTCCGGTCTGATTGGCCGCGGCGTCGCCAAGGGCGGCGGCTTGGCTTCGGGCGGCTGCTGCTGATGTTGCAAAAATTCCCGCAGCGCGTCGAAGGCGTTGTCAGCTTCCGCTAGCCTTGGCCAGTGGTTGATCGCAGGTGACGGCGCGCCCTCGGCTGGTCGGTCGAATTTGTTGAGATCAGCAGCGGACTCGCTCTGACCGGCATAAGAAAGATCAGAAAGATCGCTAAATTCCCCGGATGCCGCCTGAGGGATTTGGGCCGGTTCGTCGCCGCTACGCGACGGCGGCGCTACAGCATTGATGGATTGGAGGTAATCGCTGAGCGCTGCGATCGGATCGGCGCGCGCAAACTCATCAGCATGCGCCGACGCGCCTATGACCGAAATCACAAAGGCGCCAGCTGCCGCGAGGACGGCCGACCCTCGAAGCCCTCTGCCGCATTTGACGCGTCCACCCGGGGGTGGCTGACGTGCTCCCGGCCGGTACCGCCACGGCACCACACGCATGATGGCCCCTCAACCACTCCAATCCTCTTGTGGGGATGTTGCAAAATCAAGGGAAAATGTCGGATGGTCGGCATAATCTGCCGGAGTGCGGCAAAGCCGCAACACGGCAACACAGGATTGTGCCAGGCAATTCCAGCCGCCTCGTGCGTTTAGAGCAGAAAATTCCGAGAACTCAGCGATCTTCACTCGGCTGGACTATCGAGCTTTGAAAGCGGGAAACTTCGTTCAATTGTTCTTGGCGCCCTCGAAAATCCAGCTCCAGATGTTCTGCCGCAGGCAAGCCGGCAGCGCCTTGTGTCCGTAGGGCATCTTGATTTGCCCTCGGCCTTCGATCAGCACGATGAGATTGCTGCTGTCAGGTTGGCCTGCGATGATCATCGGTCCGAATTTCGTTCCCTTCATCACGGTATCATAGCTCGTCACATCAAACCCACTGGCATTGAAGCCCTCGCCGCCGGGCTGATGACATGATGCACACCAACCTCTGAAAATTGGCGCAATATCCTCGGCGAAGCTTATGTGCGGCTGCTGCGCGCATGCCGGGCGAATGGAGGGGACGGTCGCTGCCCCAGTCAGCGAAAGGGCTGTGGCAAGTAACGCCGACACGATAAGCGTCGATTTTCTCATCACGTCCTCTTTTGCAAGATGCCAATTCCAATCAGTTTCTTGTTTACATTGTCCGGTCGTCGATTGTCCCGCGAGCGAGCCCGAGCAGCGATTTAAAGGCCCACGCGAAACCGGGTCATCACGATGATGATTGCAATTTGCATCGTTCCTTGGAGTGCCACAGCATAGAAATAGCGATTCATCCACCTGCTGATTTTTGTCAAGTCAGGCTCTTTCTGCTGCATCTCGAGACAAACCATGACATTCACAGGAGTGAGAAATCCCAGGCCTTGGATCGTCATGAGGGTAACGAGCACGAGGGCCGCCACGACCCAGGCGTATTGCGGCCAATCCAGCGCAGTATAACCGATTTGAACCGTGAGGAACCAGCCGGTCGTTCCGGCAATGATTGAGACTGTGGGCATCAGGAACAAAGTGCGCGGCGTGAGCTGCCGCATAACATCACGACGCACGGCCACATCGGCGCGGCGCAGGATCGGGCCAAGAACAAAGCCCATGAATAAATCGATGCCGGTCCAAAGCAGGCTGGAAAAGATATGCACAAAATCCAAGACCCAGAAATTGCCTATGCGGATTACCGCTATCATCACCGCAATAGCGGCCAGCGCCCAACCCAGATAGGGCCAGCGAATAAAGCCTTGCGGCACCATGGCTTTCATGGTGACTAATGGGCCATCACAGCGCCGCCAACTCTGAGCAGCACGCCACAACGATAAAAAGCAGCCAGGACGCGATATCCGATTAGTGTCATGTCCCGGCTGCTTGCCCGCGAAGCCACTCGCTGGGACGATAAATTCCTTACCATTGCTATGTCCGAGCGCCGAGCAACTTTCGGAAACATGGCCACCAATCTACCGCACCGTGATCCAGCCGCCAACCAACGACAAAGCTACTGCAATCAACAAGGCCACAGCGGCAACGATCAACCCAGCAGTAAGAAGACAAAAGCCGAATATAGCCGCAAAGGGTAGTATGCCAACCATCGTCAAGGATGCGGTATCGACAACGCGCATCAGGAGTCGCCCCGAACCGGACCCGTTCCTAACCAAGATGGCCATAGATCTGATCCTTTCGCGCGAGATTAAGAGCCAAACAAGCTGCCCATCGCGTTGATCTGCCTCAAGGTGCGAAGTGCGAGTAACCCTCGCTAAAATAATACGGACTCATGTGGCACGGCAGGGCTCGGCAAGGATTGCGCGGGCGGCCATTCAGCCGGGCGCACTGCGCTCGGCAATAGTTGCCCTGCCCGCCGTTCGAAAGCAGCCGGAATCTCGGCGAGCATGGCGGCAAATGCACGCGACGCAATCGCCGTCAACAGTCGGCTGTTGAATTCGTAATCTGCCGAGAAATATACCCAGGTATGCGTCTCGATCTGTGGCTCGAAGCGCCACAGCGCCCGCAAATACCGCAACGGCCCGTCGAGAGCCTCGATGTCGATGCGCCGCGCGGCGGAGTTGGCGACGGTGCGGTTGGCGTAGCTGACCTCGAGCGCAGAGAACCCGACCGTCATGCGCGACACGATTATACTCTCGCCGGAGGTGTTGCTGTGACGCGACAACATCCTGAGCGCGCGGCAATGCGGCACGAATTGCGGATAGCTCTTCACGTCCAGAACGAGATCGAACAAATCGCGCCATGGATGAGTAAGCAGCCTTGTGGTGTGAATATGAGGCATAGCAAGGCCTTTCTGCTCTAATTCATTGGCGCGCGAACACGAAGCCTATCGTTTCACCCATCGTACTCATTGATATGCGTCAAACGGGAGGGCCCGCCCATTGATCTGGATCGATGCAGATCGCGCCGACGCTGCCGCAACATAGACAAATAGCTGGAGGTATCATGCCATAACGGCGACAGCCGGCATGGCGCTTTCTCAAACGGAGCACAGCGCACAACTTCGCTAGCCGTCATTCGATCAGTCAGACTTGCGCGCCATCGGGGCCGGCGGAGTCGATACGAGGGGAAATGGCGTATAAGGTTAATTGATTTGAATCAAAGCGGGGATACGGCAGCGCAGTAAGTAATGTCCGGGAGGGGTTTATGAGCAGATCCGTTATGCGTGTGCTGCTCTTAACCGCTCTCTTTGGCGCGACGTTTGCTGGCTCAAGCGCATTTGGCCAAGGCAGTTACAGCCACCATACTTGGTGTCTGCGGCACGGAGCCGGTCAGGAATGCGCTTTCGATTCGCTGCAGCAATGCACGGAAGGAAAACATAGCAATACAGACTCATGCGTCCAGAACTCGGCGACGATGAACCACTGAGGACGGACGCGGGCCACCTGGAGCGCCAGTCGCAACCTCGTATCGATTGGCGCCTCGTGGCGCCGGATGACCAATCGCGTATTTGCGGCACTGCGGCAATGAAACCTAAGTGCCATGTGGTTGGCGGCGTCCGGGCAGTGCTGGCCAGCGGCTTTTTGGACATAGCCTTATTCTAGGCCGTGGCCGTGGCCAAATTCGTTCCTGGCTAGGAGGCGAGCGGTTGGTATGGCATCGGTGCACTCAAGCAAACGTCCGCCGAGATAATCGAAAAGCTCAACAATGAGATCAACGCCGCTCTCACCGATCCCGAGTTTAGAGCGCGACTTGCAGATTTGGGCTCAGTGGTGATGCAAATGACACCGGCTGAATTCGAGAAATTCATCGTCGCCGAAACCGAGAAGTGGGGCAAGGTGATCCGCAAGACCGGTATCAAAGCGGAATAGGTTCGTTCGGCCTCCAAGTCCGCTTATCCGCCCGAAAGCGTCCACAGAAGCGGACATGCCGATCCGAAGGAGAGAGCCCGAACCAGTCTCCGCACTCGCGAACCGAGTCTCCGCCGAACAAATTCGGATATTGAAATTTCGCGGGTGGAGACTCCGGGCTCAGATTGGCTGTTTGGGGACAGGCGGCCCCTACTTTTCGACCGTGGAGACTAACGAACGCGCCGCTAACTATGTGTGCGTGGTGGGCCCGGGAGGACTCGAACCTCCAACCAAGCGGTTATGAGCCGCTAGCTCTGACCATTGAGCTACGGGCCCGTTCGGCCGCGCCGGTGCGGGCAAGGGCGCCGGCTTGATATCACAGGATGAGCCGCTTTCGGAATGCGCTTCCGGTCCGCGCCGGCGCTGTCAGGCAGAGGAGACAGAGGGACGATGTATCCGCCCAGCAGCGAATTTACCGCGAAACCTCGTAGCAATGCCATCAATCCGCCCTTTGGGCTTGTCCTTCTGCGATGCGATGGTGGCTGCCGATGGCGTCCGCCATTGCCGGCATACTCCTTCCTCAACGGGGGCTGACATGATCAGGGTGATTTCGGCTGCGGCGTCGCTTCTGGCGATGCTGTTTATCTCGATTGCACCGGCGGCGGCGCAGTCGCGCGTGGCGCTCGTCATCGGTAACGGCGCCTATACGGGTGCGCCGCCGTTGCGCACCACGACGGCCGACGCCGACCTCGTCGCTTCATCCTTACAGGCCGCCGGCTTCGATATCGTGCGGGCAAATGACGTCACCACGGCGAATTTCGGCGACACCATCGCAGCCTTTGTCGAAAAGATCGCCGCCGGCGGACCGAGCACCGTCGCCTTCGTCTATTTCGCCGGCTACGGCGTGCAGTACGACGGCGACAGCTATCTGGCGCCGGTCGATGCCGCGATCGGCCACGCCGAGGACGTGCCGAACGTCACCATGTCGCTGACGGCCATCGAGCAGGCGCTCGCGCAGGTGCCTGCTGCGGCGCGCATCATCGTGCTCGACGCGGCGCGCGACGGCGGCTTCGCCAACGGCGACGCCAGCCCGCTGGCGCCCGGGCTGGCGCTGGTCGGCGTGCCGCCCGGATTCCTGATCGCCTATCCGGCGGCGCCCGGCGCCGATATCTGCGCCTGTGCCGAGGACCAGCCGAACAGCCCTTACGCTTCTTCGCTCGCCACGCTGCTGCGCCAGCCCGGGCTCGAGATCAGCCAAATTTTCGACGGCGTGCGGCTGCAGATCAATCAGGCCTCGGGTGGCGCGCAGGTGCCTTGGATGGTTTCGGCGCTCGGCGTCGAGGTGCGATTCTTCCAGGCCACGGCCGAAGCGCCGAGAATGTTTTTGTCGGCGTTGGGGGTGCCCGATCTTCCGGTGCCGCCGCTCGAGCCGGTGCAGTGGACCATGGACCGCTACCGCGCCTTGTCGGCCGACGAGGCCTATCGCATCGCCATCGAGCGCGACTCGCTCGAAACCTATCAATGGTTCGTCGAGGCCTTTCCGACCTACCCGTTGGCCGGGCAAATCTGGCAAATCATCAATTGGCGGCGCGAGGCGATCTTGTGGCACCGCGCTTTGGTGATGGGCACGGTCGCCGCCTACTGGAATTATCTCGACGCTTATCCGGACGGGCGCTACGTGCGCAGCGCACGCTACTGGCTCGCGCTGCATCACGCGCCGCTCGTGCCGCAGGGCTACACGCCAGTCGTTCTCGAATTGCCGCCCGGCTATGTCGACGAGGCGATCGGCCTGCCGATCGTGGTGGAGCGCGGCCGGCCGGTGCCGCGTTACTTCGGTAACGTCCAGCCGGTTTACATCGCCGAGGTGCCGCGCTGGACGCCGCAGCGGGTCGCGATCATCGTGCGTCCGCCGCCTCCAGCGCCGCCGCCGACTTTGATCGTCAGGCAGGCTGCATTCGCGCAGCGGGCGCCGGTCGTCCGCCAGCCGGTGCAGCCGGTGTTCAACCCAGCGCTGACGGTCCAACAGCAACAACAAAGGCAACGGGACCTGCAGGCGTGGCAAGGCCGGGTGCAGCAACAGCAGGAGGCGGTGGCCAAACAGTACCACGCGCCGGTCGTTACCCCGGCCAGTATCGTGGTGCGCTCCGCCAATGAACCGGGGCAACGTCGTACCGGCATCCAAATTCCGAGCAAATCGGGGCTCACGCCGCCGCCAAACCGCGGGACCGCGACGGCACCGAACGGCACGCAACAAGCCGTCACGCCGCCACCAAACAAAGGCTTGACTATCCCCAATGCCAAGCCGGCACCGAACGGTACACAACAAGCCGTCACGCCGCCACCAAACAAAGGTTTGACCATCCCGAATGCCAAGCCGGCGCCGAACGGCACGCAACACGCGGTGACGCCGCCGCCGCAGCAGACGCCGGGCGGCGCCAGCCCGAAGCCTGGCCCGGGCGGCGTCCAACGCGCCGTTACGCCGCCGCCCAAGACTGGAAATCTGCAGGGCGGAAATCCGCCGAGTGGCCCTGCACCGCAGCAGCGGCCGGTGCAGCAAAAGCCCGTGCAGCAGTCGCCGAGACCAGTGCCGCAACAGGCACAGGAGCAGCAGCACCCGCAGCCGCCGAAGCCGCAGCCGCCGAAACCGCCGCCGCCACCGCCGAAACCACCTGCGCCGCCACCGCCGAAACCAGCGCCGCCACCGCCGCCAGCACCGAAACCGGCGCAGCCGGCGCCGAAACCGCCTGCCTGCCCGGCCGGCCAGCATATGGTGAACGGTCACTGCGTACGCTGAGCTAGGCCGCGGCGGCGGCCCTCACCGCCTGAGCATCACGAAGCCCGGTTCTGATCAAAGAACCGGGCGTCAGCTCCTCCGGCTCAGCAAAAACACCGCCTGCTCACCGAACAGATTCCAGAACCACCACGGCATTTTCAGCCGCATCTGGCGGCCCCAGGCGTTGAGCGCCACCGCCTGGTCCATCCTGGCGCCGACCGCAAAACACAGCTCGCGGAAATCCTTGATGCTGCAGAAGTGAATGTTCGGCGTCTCGTACCAGGCATAGGGCAGGTTGCGGGTGCGCGGCATCTGGCCGCCGAGCAGGATTTGCAGCCGGATATTCCAGTGCCCGAAATTCGGGAACGATACGATGGCGCGCCGCCCGATGCGCAGCATGTGCTCGAGCACGACGCGCGGCTGCCGCGTCGCCTGCAGGGTCTGCGACAGGATGACGTAGTCGAAGGCGTCGTTCGGATAGGCGGCGAGGTCGGTGTCGGCGTCGCCCTGCACCACGGCGAGACCCTTGGCGACGCATTCGTTGACGCCTTCGCGCGACAATTCGATGCCGCGGCCGTCGACGCCGCGGGTCTCGAGCAGCCGCAGCAACTCGCCGTCGCCGCAGCCGACGTCGAGCACGCGCGCACCGTGCTCCACCATGGCGGCGACCACCAACAAGTCGATGCGCGCGCCGCCGGCGCCGCGCGCCGCCTCGGCCATCGTGAGATCGTATTTGACGCGCGACAACATGGCTGGCCGTTACCCGCGCAGGCCGCGCGCGCGCGCCGCGCCTTCGAGAAAGCCGCGCACGATGGCGAACAATTCCGGTTCGTCGAGCAGGAAGGCGTCGTGGCCCTTGTCGGTGGTGATCTCGGCGAATGAGACGCGCGCGCCGGCGGCATTGAGCGCATGCACGATGGCGCGCGATTCGGCGGTCGGGAACAGCCAATCGCTGGTGAATGAGATGACGCAAAAGCGCGTCGGCGTGCCGCGGAAGCCGTTGGCCACCACGCCGTCGTAGTCGCCTGCAAGATCGAAATAATCCATGGCGCGGGTCAGATACAGATAAGAGTTGGCGTCAAAGCGTTCGACGAAGGTGATGCCCTGGTGGCGCAGATAGGATTCCACCTGAAAGTCGGCGTCGAACGAGAATGTTGGATTGTCGCGGTCCTGGAAGCGGCGACCGAATTTGCGGTGCAGCGCCGCATCCGACAGATACGTAATGTGCGCGCCCATGCGCGCCACGGCGAGACCGCGACGCGGATTGGTGCCGTGGGCGAAATAGCGGCCGCCGCGCCAGTCCGGATCGGCCATCACCGCCTGGCGGCCGACCTCGTGGAAAGCGATGTTCTGCGCGGAATGCCGGGTCGCCGCCGCGATCGGCAGCGCCGCGAACACGCGCTGCGGGTAGCTCGCCGCCCATTGCAGCACTTGCATGCCGCCCATCGAGCCGCCGGCGACCGCGAACAGCGAGTCGATGCCGAGATGATCGAGCAGCATGGCCTGCGCGCGCACCATGTCGCGCACGGTGATGACGGGAAAATCGAGGCCCCATGGCATGCCGCTGGCCGTATTGGTCGAGGCCGGGCCCGATGAGCCCATGCAGCCGCCGACCACGTTGGGGCAGATGACGAAGTAGCGCTCGGTATCGATCGGCCGGCCAGGACCGACCATGGTTTCCCACCAGCCCGGCTTGCCGGTGACCGGATGCATATTGACCACGTGTTGATCGCCGGTCAGCGCGTGGCAGACCAGCACGGCGTTGCTCCGCTCGGCGTTAAGCGTACCGTAGGTCTGATAGGCGATCTGCAGCGGGGCAAAATCGACGCCGGCGTCGAGCCGCAATGGCTTGTCGGCGCCGAAACAGACCACCGGCGAATGCGGATCGTCCGCTTCGCGCGTGCGGTCGGCAAGATCTAGCGCAGTAGTCGCGTCGGTCATCGCGGCCCATTCCGAAAGACAAGCGCACACGGCCCGCGAGAGCGTCGCGAGACCGACCAAAAACGGGTAAATAGGCCGCTGCCGCCCGGAGTCAACGTTTTCTTTGCTTTCGCCTTCGCGCGCACTATCAAGGTGGCCCTCCCGGAAAGCGGTATTCAAAACGATGTCCAAAGCACCGCGCCAAGACCAGCCTTCGCTCACCGATCTGCGGCACGAGATCGACCGCATCGACGCGGCCATGCACGAACTCCTGATGGAGCGCGGCGAGATCATCGATCGCCTGATCGCGGCCAAGCAGACGCAGGAAACCGGCTCCGCCTTCCGTCCGGCACGCGAAGCCGACATAATGCGCCGCCTGATTGAGCGCCATCGTGGCAACCTGCCGCTCGACACCGCCGAGAGCATTTGGCGCGTCATCATATCGACTTTTACTTACGTGCAGGCGCCGTTCGCGGTACACGCCGATCTTTCCGCCGGCGGCGCCGCGATGCGCGATTCCGCCCGCTTTCATTTCGGCTTCACCGTGCCGTTCGTGCCGCATATGGGCGCCGCCAGCGTGGTCGCCGCCGTCACCGAATCCAAGGGCGACCTTGGCCTGGTGCCGGCTTTCGCCATCGCCGGCGCTGGGCCGTGGTGGGCGGCGCTCGAATTCGACACCGCGCCGAAAATCATCGCCCGGCTGCCGTTCGTCGAGCGGGCCGATCACCCGGCCGCCATGCCGGTGTTCGTGGTGTCGCGCGCCGCCGCCGATGCCATGGTCACCGAGACCGAGATGTGGAGCATGCGGGTCTCCGGCTGGCGCGCCGCCTCGGCCGGCGCCGTGGCGGCAACCGCGGAGGTCATCGCGGTGCCGGACCGGGCCTTCGACGGCGCCGCGCTGTTGGTTTCCGTCCAGCGCGGCGGCATCGATGCGGTGCGCAAGGCGCTGGTCGGGATCGGCGCCTCGATCCGTTCGGCGGCCCTCGTCGGCAGTCACGCGACCCGCTATACGGTGCGCCCATAATTGCATTGTCCGCCGCTCCACCGCCGCCGCGGTGCGGGGGCGGAAGAAGGAAAGAGAAATGTCTGCCACGCGTCCGACGCCGCGGCCCGGCGTGCTCGATATAGCGCCTTACGTCCCTGGCAAAAGCAGCGCGCCAGGCGTGGCCAAGGTATTCAAGCTGTCGTCCAACGAGACGCCGCTTGGGCCGAGCCCGCGCGCCATCGCGGCCTATAAGGCAGTCGGGGCGCACCTTGAGGATTATCCGGACGGCTCGGCCAGCGATTTGCGCGCGGCGATCGGCCGCGCCTTCGGGCTCGACCCCGATCGCATCGTGTGCGGCGCCGGTTCCGACGATTTGCTGAACCTGCTGGCGCGCGCCTATCTGGCCGACGGCGACGAGGCGATCCACACCACGCACGGCTTTTTGGTCTATCCGATTGCGACGCTCGGCGCCGGCGCGCGCCCCGTGGCGGCGCCGGAGATCGACTACACGGCTAACGTCGACGCCATTTTGCGCGCGGTGACGAGCAAGACCAAACTGGTGTTCCTCGCCAACCCGAACAATCCGACCGGCACCTGCCTGTCGTTCGACGAGGTCAAACGGCTGCATCGCGGCCTGCCGCCGCACGTGCTGTTCGTCATCGATGCGGCCTATGCGGAATACGTCCGCCGCAACGATTATGAATCCGGCATCGAGCTCGTCGCCACCAGCGACAACGTGGTGATGACGCGCACCTTCTCGAAAATCTACGGCCTCGCCGCGTTGCGGCTCGGGTGGATGTTCGGCCCGGCACACGTGGTCGACGCGGTCAACCGCATCCGCGGTCCGTTCAATGTCAACAGCGCCGCGATCGCCGCCGGCATCGCAGCCATCGAGGACGTCGCGCACCAGGAGTACGCGCGCGAGCACAATACGCGCTGGCTCGCTTGGCTCTATCAGGAGATCAGCAAGCTCGGCCTCAAGGTGACGCCGAGCGTCGCCAATTTTCTGTTGATCCACTTTCCCGAAACCAAGGGCCGCACCGCCAAGGACGCGGACGCCTTTCTCACCGCACGCGGGCTCATTTTGCGTTACGTCGCCGCCTACAATCTGCCGAACGCATTGCGGCTCTCCGTCGGCACCGAGGAGGCCAATCGGCTCGTGGTCGCGGCACTGAAGGAATTTTTGAGCAAGTCATGACGCCGCAGTTCAAACGACTGGCGCTGATCGGCGTCGGCCTCATCGGCTCTTCGATCGCGCGGGCCGCGCGCGCCCTCGACGTTGTCGACGAGATCGTGGTCACGTCGCGGTCCGAACCCACGCGGCAGCGCGCCAGCGAGCTCGGCTTGGCCGACCGCGTGACCGCGACCGCTGCCGAAGCTGTTGTCGACACCGATCTCGTCATCGTTTGCGTGCCCATCGGAGCGTGCGCTGCGGTGGCCAAGGAGATCGGCCCCAAGCTCATGCAAGGGGCGATCGTGTCGGATGTCGGCTCGGTCAAATGCGCAATCGTGCGCGATATGGCGCCGCATATGCCGGTCGGTGTGCACTTCATTCCCGGCCATCCGGTTGCCGGCACCGAACATTCCGGTCCGGACGCCGGCTTTGCCGAACTGTTCGTCAACCGGTGGTGCATCCTCACGCCAGCGAAAGACGCCGACAGCGCCGCCGTCGAGCGGCTGTCGCAATTCTGGAAGGCGTTCGGCGCCAGCGTCGAAATCATGTCGGCCGAGCACCACGATCTCGTGCTTGCCGTGACCAGCCATGTGCCGCACCTGATCGCCTACAACATCGTCGGTACCGCGTTCGATCTCCGCCACGTCACCGAATCGGAAATCCTCAAATATTCGGCCGGCGGCTTTCGCGATTTCACCCGCATCGCCGCGTCCGACCCGACCATGTGGCGCGACATCTTCCTCAACAACAAGGATGCCGTGCTCGAGGTTTTGGGCCGCTTCAACGAAGATCTCGCGACGCTCACGCGCGCCATCCGGCGCGGCGACGGCGAGAGCTTGTTCAACCTGTTTGCCGAGCGGCGCGCCATTCGGCGCGGCATGGTGCAGTTCAATCTCGACGCGCCCGCACCCAATTTTCAGCGTACCGCGGCCGAAACGACGGAGCCGCCGCTGCCGCGGCCCTATGCGGCTTCCGGCGACGATTAGGTTCAGCCGCGCGCCTTGACCGCCAACGCCTCGTTAACGGCGCTGCGCAGCATCGCAAGCGTGAACGGCTTGGCGATCACGTCGTGAATGATGGCGTCGAGGCCTTGCGCGCGCTCGCGCTGGTCGGCAAAGCCGGTCATCAACAAAATGGTCAAGTCCGGGAAATCGCGCGCCGCGGCGAGCGCCAGCGCGATGCCGTCCATCACCGGCATGCGCACGTCGGTGAGCAAAAGATCGAAACGGCCCTGCTCGCGCGTGAGCAGATCGAGCGCTTCGGCGCCGTCGGGCGCGGCTTTGACCTCGTGGCCATCGGCGGCGAGCGCCCGCGCGCACATGGCGCACAGGGATTCTTCGTCTTCGGCGAGCAGGATGCGGGCCATGGCGCTCAGTGCGGCTCGGCGACGATGTCGCGGCGATTGATGAAACGCACCAGCAAGTCGGCGCTGCCGGGCGGCGGCGAAGCAAGCCGGGTGCGGAAGGCAACCGCCTGATACGGCCCGAGCGTCGCGCGCGGCGACGCCGCGGTCCACGAATAGATTTCCTGCTTGGCGGCGTTGCGCACGGCAAGTTTCAGGCGTGGCACCTCGGCGACCGCGCCGGTGCGGTTGACGATGGCGCCCTCCACCACCAGGATCGGCACGCCCTCGTGCTGCTCGGCGCTGGTCGTGACCGCGTCGAATACGAGCCCGCGCAGATTCACCGACAGGCCGATCAGGTCGTAGAACGAGGCAGTCTGCGGCAGCGCCCGCACAATGTCGCGGCGCCAGCCAACAATGATGGCGTCGACGATGAGCAGCGCCAGGATGGCGGTCTGCAGCCGGGTCAGCGACCACAAAGGCCGCCGGCCCTTGGTGGCGCGCCGCGAGAACCGCGCCGCGTAGCTTTCGACGTCGTTCGGCGCCGGTCGAACCGCCTCGGGCGGTCCATCCGTCTCGACGTCTATCGGCGGCCGGCCGGCGTCGAGATCGGCGGGCGCGAGCGGTGGAGCGTCGACGTCCGGCGTCTCACCGCCGGCGGCCGCGGGCTCGAGCCCCTCGGCGAGCGCCGCATCGACCTCTTGGCCGGGTTCCGCATCGAGCGATTGCACCGACCAGTCGGATGGGTCTACGGCTTCTGCGATGTCGTGCGGGTCGGCCGGCCCGAGCGCTTCGGCGGCCGCGAGGAGCTTGTCGGCCCGGCTTGGTTCCGCGAGCCAGACCGTGCGGCAGCGCACGCAGCGCACCTGCCGGCCGTTCGGCTCCAATACTGTCAGCTCGACATCATAAGATGAGGCGCAGGACGGACATACGATCAGCATCGGCGAATCAAGGCCAGGCGGTGTTTGGGCGAGCCTTAACACCCAACCCGTTAACGGATTGGAAACCACGGCCGGCCGACCGGGCCGGGCGGACTGCCCGCCCAGCGCCGTCATTGCGGTGTTAAAGTTCGGCGGACGGGCGAATCGGGCGGTCGCGGCGCCGGCTGGCGGCAGCGCGAGGTTTGGAGGGACGGCGTGATCGTCTTCGAGAATGTCGGCCTGCGCTACGGGCTCGGCGCGGAGGTGCTGCGCGACCTCACCTTCCGTATCGACGGCCACTCGTTTCAGTTCCTTACCGGCCCGTCCGGCGCCGGCAAGACATCGCTCTTGCGCCTCCTCTTCCTGTCGCTGCGTCCGACCCGCGGCCTGATCACGATGTTCGACGAAGACGCCGCCACCTTGAGCAAGGATGGCCGCGCCACGCTGCGGCGGCGCATCGGCATCGTGTTTCAGGATTTTCGGCTGCTCGACCACATGACGACCTACGAGAACGTGGCGCTGCCGCTGCGCGTGCTCGGCCGCGAGGAAGCCACATACCGCGCCGAAGTGGTCGAGCTGCTGCACTGGGTCGGGCTCGGCGAGCGCATCGATGCCTTCCCGCCGATCCTGTCCGGCGGCGAAAAGCAGCGCGCCGCCATCGCGCGCGCGGTGATCGCGCGGCCGCAGCTTCTGCTCGCCGACGAGCCGACCGGCAATGTCGATCCCAATCTCGGCCAGCGCCTGCTGCGGCTGTTCATCGAGCTCAACAAATCGGGCACGTCGGTCGTGATCGCTACCCACGACATCGCCCTGATGGACGAATACGACGCCCGCCGCCTGGTCCTGCACGAGGGACGGTTGCATGTCTACGACTGAACCTCTCCGCCGCAGGGTCGAAGGCGGGTTCAAAACCCTGGCCGAGCCGTGGGACGATCTGGAAACGGGACCGCTCGGCGCTAACGGCCCGCGCCTCGCCACCGCGATCGTGCCGAAAAGCTCGATCGCCGGAAGCTCGCTGATCGCGGTGGTAGCGATCATGACCTTTCTGGCCGGGCTGACCGCGGGCGCGGTCAGCATGGTGGTGAGCGCCGCCAGCGACTGGCGCTCCGACGTCGGTCACGAGGTGACCATCCAGGTTCGCCCGGCCAACGGCCGCGACCTCGACGCCGACACCCGCAAAGCTGCCGATATCGCGCGCGCCGCCGGCGGCGTTGCCGACGTGCGCGTCTACACCAAGCAGGAATCGGCGCGCCTGGTCGAGCCGTGGCTCGGCAGCGGCCTCTCGCTCGACGAACTGCCGATCCCGCGCATGATCGTGGTCAGGCTGCGCTCCGGCGCGCCGCCGGATTTTGCCGCGTTGCGTCAGACGCTGGCCGCGCTGGCGCCGAGCGCGACGCTTGACGATCATCGCCGCTGGATCGACCGCATGCGCGCCATGGCAGGGACCGCCGTTGCGGCCGGAATCGGCATCCTGTTGCTGGTGTTGGCGGTCACCGTGCTCTCGGTCACCTTCGCCACGCGCGGCGCCATGGCGGCAAACCGGCCGATCGTCGAGGTGCTGCACTATGTCGGCGCGACCGACGCCTTCGTGTCCAGCCAGTTTCAGCGGCACTTCCTGATACTCGGCTTCAAGGGCGGCGCGATCGGCGGCGGCGCCGCGATCGTGCTGTTCGGGGTCATCCAAGCGATGAACGCCTGGGTCGCCGGCACGCCGGGCGCCGACGAGGCCGAGGCGCTGTTCGGCAGCTTTTCCCTTGGCGCCGTGGGATACCTCGCCATCTTTGCCGAGATCGTGCTGATGGCATTGGTGACGGCGCTCGCGTCGCGGCTCACCGTCAACCGCACCCTCGAGCGCGTCGACTGACCGGCAGCGCGGCGCCTGACGCCCCGTCCAACTTGCGTCCGGAATGACATCGAGTATGCAAGACGCCAGAAGCATGGACTCGAACCGGAAAAACGCGGGGGGACACGCGCGGCGATGAGCAGCCTTAAGACCGCGGTGCGAACGCGGCGATTGCGCGCGGTCGTCCTCCGGCTCGCTGCGCTCGGTGCCGCCGTGCTCGCGATCGGCTTCGCCGTCTTCGTCTGGCGGCTGCCAAGCCGCCAGATCGCGCTCGATCGCGACGCCGACGGCATCGTGGTGTTGACCGGCGGCACCTCGCGGGTGACCGACGCGCTCGAACTTCTCGCCGCCCACCGCGGCAGGCGCCTGCTGATCACCGGCGTCAATTCGGGTACGACGACGGCCGATATCGCCCGCGAGAACCCGAACTACCGAAGCCTGCTGACCTGCTGTGTCGATCTCGACTATTCGGCGATCAACACGTTCGGCAACGCCACCCAGGCGCGGCTGTGGGCCACCGATCACGGCTTCCGCTCGCTCATCGTCGTCACTTCGGCGTATCACATGCCGCGCGCGCTCGCCGAACTCGAACATCAGCTGCCGCATGCCGCGTTGATCCCCTTCCCTGTTCTGTCGGACCGCCTGCGCATCGAACCGTGGTGGTCGAACGGCGACACCACCAAGCTCGTCGTCTCCGAATACCTCAAATTCCTTTTCGCGAAGGTGCGCATGCGGTTCGACAGCGTGCCGGCGGATAGCGACACAAATCGGCTGTCCAACGCCAATCCCTCATGATGGCATTGCCTGACCGCGCCACACCGCGCTCGAACGGAGTTTTGCTTCTGCTCCGTTCGCTGCTGTTCAATCTTCTGTTCTACGTCAACGTCACCGTTCTCATGCTGATATCGTTGCCGACGCTGGCGCTGTCGCATCGCGTTCAGCTCGTGGCTATCCGCGTCTGGGCGCTGAGCTCGCTGTGGCTGTTGCGCGTGATCTGCGGCACCACAATCGAATGGCGCGGCGCGCAGAACATCCCGCCGGGCGGCTGCATCGTCGCCTGCAAGCACCAGTCGTTCCTGGAGACGTTCGCGGTCTACAAAATCCTCGACGATCCGACATTCGTGCTCAAGCGCGAGCTGATGTGGATCCCGCTGTTCGGCTGGCACATGGCCAAGGCGAGCGTCATTCCGATCGATCGCGGCGCCGGCGTTGCGGCGTTGTCGCGCATGACGGCGCGGGCGCGGGCGCTTTTGGCGCGCGGGCGTCAGGTCGTCATTTTCCCGGAGGGCACGCGGCGGCCGCCCGGAGCAGAGCCGGACTACAAGAGCGGCATTGCCTACCTCTACGACAAGGCCGGCGCGCCTTGCGTGCCGCTGGCGCTCAATTCCGGGCTGTTTTGGCCGCGCCGCTCGCTCAAGCGCTATCGCGGAACCGTCGTGATCGAAGCGCTCGCGCCGATCGCGCCCGGCCTCGACCGGCGCGTTTTCCTCGCGCAGCTGCAAAACTGCCTGGAGGAAGCGAGTGCGCGGTTGTCGAAGGAGGCGACAAACGCGGAGCATAATTGATTCGTTGTCATCACCCGCGAAAGCGGGTGATCCAGTATTCCACGGCGTGTCGAACCTGTACTCCGGCATCCGTGATTACTGGATGCCCCGCTTGCGCGGGGCATGACACATGAGAATTTTTGGACGTCATCAGCTCTCGGGAAACTGGACGCCCATAACTGCTTCCTGAAACCTGACGCCCGTTTCCTGCTGACTGGCGAGCCGTTCGGCGAGCAGATGCAGCTCGGTCTCGCGATAGCCGAGCGCCTCGAGCGCGCGCACCGCTTCGAGCACATAATCGCGGTTGGCGCCGGATTGGCCGTGACCCTGGCGCACGTAATGCAGCTGCTCGGCGAGCGACAGCCGTCCGGCATATTGGACGTGGCCGCGATCGACGATGTAGCACAGCGCGCTGACCTGCCGGCGCGCAGCATCTTCCAGCTCGATCCGCCGCACCGTCTCGCGATAGACCGCGGTGACCTGCTCGCGCGCGCGCAGGTACGCGACGGTGTCCTCGCGCGCGGCAGCCGCAACCCGATAGGCGATGCCCCGGCACATGCCGCCGCGATCGAGCCCGAGCACCAGGCCGGGCCGCTCCGGCGTGCCGCGATGGACGAACGAAAACACGCACAGCGAGCGGTGCAGGCCGGTGAGCCGCGCCGGCACGCGTTGCAGCGCCGCAAAGCCGGGGCGCCACATCAGCGAGCCGTAACCGAACACCCAAAAATCGCCGGTGTCGTGCGCGTCGATGGCCTTCATGCCTTGGATTGACTTCGCGGCTTGACTGCGCTCGCCTAGCAGGGTGCCCGCGGCGGCACAATGGCAGCCGCGGAATCGGGGCCGGGGAGCTGGAAACAGTCTTGGAATCAGTCTTGGAAACGCCGCACTCGGCAGGCGAAGAGGCGCAATGACAGGCGAATCCCCGATCAGCATCATGCAAGGCGACGGCGAGCGCATGGCAAGGCGCCGCAGCCGCGCGCCCGTTCCCCGCCCCCGGCGCACGTTCTTGCGCATCGTCATGCCGGTCTTGGTGCTCGTCGGGCTTGCGGCCGTCTGGTGCAGCGTCTGGTACTACGCCGCCGCCGTGGCCAACCGCACGCTCGCCGGCTGGATCGCCAGCGAAGCCGCCGCCGGCCGCGTTTACACTTGCGGATCGGAAGGCATCGGCGGCTTCCCGTTCAGCATCCAGGTCCGCTGCGTCCAGGCCGTGGCTACTTTCAAGACCGCGCAGGCGCCGTTCGACCTCGCCGCCAAGGACATTACCTTCACCGCTCAGGTCTGGCGTCCGACCGTGCTGGTCGGCGATGTCGTCGGGCCAGTCACGGTGGCCGAGTCCGGTCAGGCGCCAAACCTCGTCGCCAACTGGTCGAGCGCGCGCATGCGTATCGACGGTCTGCCGCCCAATCCCGAAGCCATCTCGATCAATGTCGAACGGCCGCATCTCGATCGCGGCGGCAGCGCCGGCGCCGCCTTGTTCGTCGCCGACAATGCCCAGCTCGAGGCCCGCATCGTCTCCGGCACGATCCAAAATCATCCGGTGATCGACGTCACTTTCCATTTCGTCTCCGCGGCGGCGCCGACGCTGCATCCGCTGTTGGCCGAACCGGTGGGTGGCGACGTCGAAGTGGTGGTGCGCGGTTTCAAGGACCTCGAGCAAAAGCCGTTGGCGCAGCGCTTTCGCGAATTGCAGGCCGCCGGCGGCTCGATCGAGCTGAAAACGCTGCGCCTGCAGCGCGCCGACGCCATCGTGGTCGGCTCCGGCAAGGTGACGGTAAACCCACAGGGCCGGCTCGACGGCATGCTGCAAGTCGCCGTTTACGGCCTCGATGCCATCGTGCCGCAACTCGGCATCGACCGCGTCATTTCGCAGCGCCTCGACGAACTCGCCGGCCCCGGCCAGGCCCAGCAAGGCCTCGCGGCGCTCGACCGCCTGGTGCCGGGTTTGAGCGGCGTCGTGCGCCAGGGCGCCAATGCGACCCTGGTCGACGACGTCAAAAAGATGGGCCAGCCGACCGAGATCGACAGCAAGCCGGCCGTGGCGCTGCCGCTTCGCATTGCCGACGGCGCCGTCTATCTCGGCCTCATCCGCATCGGCGACGTGCCGCCGCTGTTTTGAGCCTGCTCTATCCTTACCCGCGAAGCGGGGGATGGGGACCATCTCGCGAAGCGAGATGGTGGAGGGGATGCAGGACCCGACGAAACTGTTGTGACGCGAGTGAAGCTGCACATCTGACGCTCTTTGCCACAGCGAAATTTTTGCAACGCAAGTGAGGCGTTGAGTCCGGCGCCCCCTCCACCGCGCTGCTGCGCAGCGCGGTCCCCCTCCCCCGCTTCGCGGGTGAGGAGAACAGCCGTCATTGCGAGGGCGAAGCGACGAAGCAATCCAGAACGGCGGCGCCGCACTGGATTGCTTCGCGGTGCTTGTCATCGGGCCGGCCACTTCGGGCCGGACCCGTTGGCTCGCAATGACGGGCACGAGCAATCTCATTCTCGCGGCGCGTTTTTTGTTTGCGCCCGAGTCTTGCCAAGCCACTGCACGAAAGCTGCCCCAACAAAAATAAGGGGGGCGGAGCGCCGAGAGGCGCGTAGTCAACCTCCGCACCGGCGCTTCGGATGAGCACATCCGAACCCGCTAGCCAGTGCGGCGCGCGCCACGGATGTTTCGCGTTACCGCGGACATCCGCTTGCGGGCGCGCTCGCCTTTCGGCGCTCCGTCGCGGCACTCGCCAAGCTTTACGCCTGGCTCAGCTTCGGGCTGCGCTTTCTGAGACAGAGCGCGGAGCGGACTGTCCGCGCTCCTGCAGCGAGCTCCTCGCAGCCCGGTCGTAATGCCGGACGGGCAGGGTCCGAAGCCGCCCGAGTGCGATCTGCGAAACCGCGCGCAGGCACCGCGCTCGCTCCATCAAACGGTACGCCACCGGTTGACGTCCCCGATGAGCGAGCGGCGCGTCCATTGAGTGAGTTCGCGGACGCTGTCAAGGATTATTTTCGACAGCCAGAGAGATTTGATTCCGCTGCGTTTTTTGCCCTTTCGGGTGCGTGAGGCGCAGTGCGGAGGAGGTCATTCGCGCGAATCCAAGAGAATCATGCGCCGACACGGTACGCGCCGTGAGGAGCGCCAACCAATGTATATTCCACCGACACATCCTAACGTGCGCAATCGACCTTGGCGCAATTGAAACATTGTGCGTTTCTGTTCTCTTTTGTGTGGTCCCCACGCCGGGGGAGATTCCAGTTTGGCATCCTCGACGCGGCCGTTGGGGCCGCGTTCGGGATCGAGCGCGGGGAAGGTCCATGACTACTCCCATCATAGACGAGAAAGCGACCGTCTTCGTCGTCGATGATAATTTTGATGTTTGCGAGGCCATAAAAGAGCTCGTCGAGTCGGCGGGGCTGCGTTGCCAGGTTTACGGATCGCCAGAAGGATTCCTGACGCGAAGCCCGACCGATGGCCCAAGCTGTCTGATCCTGGATGTGCGTTTGCCGAAAATGAGCGGATTGGAGCTGCAAGCCGACTTGGCGCGCGACCCCAAAAGTCCCGCGACAATCATCATTTCGGGTCACGGCGATATTCCCATGACGGTGCAGGCGATGAAGGTGGGGGCGGTAGCGTTCCTGACGAAACCCCTGCGGGCGCAGGACTTGCTGGATGCGGTCTTTGAGGCCCTGGAACAGCATCGCGCGCGGCTGGACGAGGAGGGCAAACGAGCCGAACTGCGCGGCCGCCTCCAGATGCTCAGCCCGAAACAGCGCGAGATACTGCCGCTCATAACGGCAGGGTTATTGAACAAACAAATTGCCGCTCGGGTCGGCTTGAGTGAAATCACCGTCAAGGTTCATCGTCACAAACTGATGGTAAAGTTGCAGGCAAAGGCGGTTCCGGACCTTGTGAGAATGGCCGACGCGTTAGGCATTCGGAGCAGCCGTTCCGGCGCCTAAATGTCGGCACGCCCCGACGGCGTCAGAACTCTCGCCGCGCGAGCTGAGGGTTGGGCGTTTACGATGCTTACCGGCCTCAGTGCCACGATACTGCTCTGCTACGAAAACGCAGAGAATTGCGCGCGCCAAGCCGAAAAGCACAGCGATCCGGAGCTGAGACGCGCTTTTCTCGAAAATGAGCGCGGATGGCTGAAGCTGGCGGAGAGCTACGCCCTCCTTGAACGTATAGGCCGTTTTGTAGACTGGCGGCCGCCCGATCCATTATCGCACCATTGATGCCATGACGCGCCCGGGGCGGGTTTGCAAGTTCGCAAAAGAACTAAGCGGCCAATCCCCCTGCCCTCTTCGCCGAGCGCAGCGCTGCCAGCAGTTCTGCTTCGCTGAAAGGTTTCTGCAAGACCACGACCGCTGCGCCGGCTAATGGCGAGGTATCGGCGTAGCCCGTTATCACGACGATGGGAATGCCCAACGCCCGCATCTCGTCGATCAGTCCATAAGACAGTTCGCCGGTTCGCAAATTGATGTCGACCAAAGCCACGTCGGGAATGCTTTGGGACGAGGCGCGCCTGGCATCGCTTGCCGTGGCCACCGGTCCGAGAACCTCAGCCCCATGAGCCTCGAGCAACGTTTTCAATCCCGCGCTGACGTCCCAAGAATCTTCGACGATCAGCACACGGGTACCCCTGAGTTCCGAGGGCTCAGGCTCCGAGGAATCGCCGATATTCGACGCGCCCATCTTCGATATGCAATAAAAGTTTGTTCGACTAACCTCACAATGTTTCGTCGCAGAGTGTGCGGGCAAGACTTAATGGTGGGCCGTCGCCACATTATCGTCGCGAATGGTTACTTCCGGCAAACAACGTCTTCAGCGCCCGCCGGAGAGAGCCGTCTCGCGGCGCGGTCAAACAACGTGCTGACTTTTGTGCTGGCCGAGTTTCGAACTAAAAGATAAACGTGCCGATCTTGGTGCCGGCTCAGTTTCGAGCTAAAGTAAACGATAAGCGGCTCGCGTTCATATACGATGATATTAGTGAAAGATACGATCGTATAAGAGCATACGAGCGCATAATGACAAAATTCCATGGCTCTTTCTGGAAGCGGGAGGGCCATTCAAGTGGCAGCGCTGCAGAGTTTCCGGGAACAGGTCCACAGTCGGCCTTCAGAGATGCTCGTTTCGACGCGCCGGTTAACCACGGCGGCGGCGCTCGCCGTCATCGTCGCTATTGCTTATTTTTTGTCGGCCCGTCTCAGCCTTCTTCTGCTGACCAAGCCCGATGGCGTGGCGGTTTTCTGGCCTGCTGCCGGCGTGGCTTCCGGTATCCTGATCGCGCTTGGGCCAAGCGCGCGATGGCCGGTGGCGGCCGGCACCATGGTTGCAACCGTTTGCGCCAACCTGGTGGGTGACCGAAATTTCGAGCTTGCCGCCGTCTCCGCGCTTTGCAATGCCGGCGAGGCGCTCCTGGTAGCATGGTTGATCGAGCATAATTTCGGGGCGAATTTTGCCCTCGACAACATGCGTCGCGTATTCGGGCTAGTCGCGGCTGGAGCGGTGAGCGCAGCTCTCTCCGGAATCCCCGGCACGGCGGGTTTCATTTGGTTCCACAGCTCGGCGACGCCCGCTTTAACAATCTGGCGACATTGGTTTACATCCGACGCACTCGGCGTGGTGGCGATTGCGCCAGTGCTGATTGGTCTTGCATCGGCGATCCGCAACCCGCCGTCGACGCGAGAGGTCATTGAAGCCTTGGCGGCAATTGCAGCGGTTGTTGTCACGGCTTGGCTTGCTGTTTTCAAGCTGCGACAACCCTGGGCAGTGATCGTCCCGGGCGCGCTGCTTTATCCGATACAGTTGACGCTTGCGGCGCGTTGCCAGCCTTTCTTCGGCGCGCTGACCGCATTCATTATTACGCTGGCGGTGGTTTGCACGATTACCTTCGGCTTGGGTCAATTTTTCGCACCCGATCTTCCGACCGAAGATCGGATACTCGCCGCTCAAGCCAGCATTTTGCTGACGTCATTGTCGTTGCTTGTCCTTTCAGCATTATTCGCTGAACGGCGCCAGCGCGAAACTGCCATAACCGAGAGCGAGAGCCGGATGCGTGCAATCCTAAACACCGTGTTGGATGGGATCATAACGATCGACGAGCGGGGCGCGATTGAGAACCTCAACCCGGCAGCGGGGCGTATCTTCGGGTACAATCCGGAAGAATTGAAAGGCCGCAATCTTAGAATGCTGATGTCCGAACCGTTTCGCAGCGAGCACAATCGCTACTTGAGCGATTATCTGAAAACGGGTCAAGCCAAGATCATCGGAAAGGGACGGGAGGTCACGGGGGTACGCAAGGATGGTTCGGCTTTTCCTATGGAGCTAGCAATTAGTGAAACGAACGTGCCGGGGCGGACGATGTTCACCGGCGTCGTCCGCGACATCACCGAGCGCAAGCGGGCCGAACGCGCACTGCGCGCCAGCGAAGCGGAACTGCAAGCTGTATTCAATCAAACCCCATTCATCTTCGTTCGCTGCAGCCGCGACCTGCGGTATCGCTTCATCAGCGAAGCCTATGCGCGTTGGCTCGACCTGCCGCGCGAGAAGGTTCGGGGCGCGTCGATCACGGAAACGATTGGCGCCAAGGCCTTTAACACCTTGCGGCCTTACATCGAACGGGTGCTCCAAGGCTGCGCGGTCGACTTTGAATGCGAAATGGAATTTCGCGGAGTTGGCAGGCGTTGGCTAAACATCGCTTATCGGCCGGAATTGGACGCTACGGGAAATGTCGAAGGCTGGATTGCGTCGCTCCTCGACGTCACCGAGCGCAAGCGGGCCGAAGACCATCAAGTAAAATTGGTCGCCGAGCTTGACCACAGGGTGAAGAATATCCTTGCTCAAGTTGCGGCGGTCGCCACCTCTACACGCCGAGGCAGCCGCTCGATCGACGAGTTTCTTGGATCGCTCGACGGACGCATCCGATCCATGGCCATCGCCCATACCTTGCTGAGCGAAACCGGTTGGCGGAGCGTCGGACTTAACGCCCTCGCCAGCAAGCTGCTTGCGCCCTACTGCACCGGTGCGAACGTCACGATCAGCGGCACCGACGTCGTGCTCGAGGCGGCTGAAATTCAAGCGGTGGCGAGGGTGCTGCACGAACTCGTCACCAACGCGGCGAAATATGGCGCGCTGTCGATCCCGGGCGGCCAGGTATCGCTCAATTGGGGCCTCGAGCCGAACGGAGCCGCCACGAACCTGAACCTGGTCTGGCGCGAACTCGACGGTCCGCCGGTGGGCTGCGAGCATCCATCGAGCTACGGCACTACTCTGATACGCAATCTCATACCTCACGAACTCGGAGGCGCGGTCGATCTGGTGTTTGCAAGACACGGCGTGAATTGTCGAATCGCGATTCCCGTCAGGCAGCCATGACATCCTGACGGACTGGGCGCACCGAATGCAATTCGGTTTCCGCGCGCCCTGAGGACCGGCGCCAATCCGAAAGTGGATCAGCAGACATGGCGGACTGACCGACAAGCCGATCTTTTTGCGCGGCCGGGAGCTCACGGCCTTATATCCGCTGTGCCGGCAAAGAAAGAGCGTGCGGTGAGCGGCGAACAGCAAGTAATCTTCGATCGAAATGCCGCGCGACCATGGCAAAATAGTTCAAGACCGGAGTTTATCGCCCAAGTCAGCAGCCATTCTTACCAGGTCGGGCAAACTCTTCGCATTCAGCTTGGTCATGAGCTTGTGACGATGAACTTTCACCGTGACCTCGCTCAAACCGACTTGGGCTGCTATCTGCTTGTTCAACAGGCCGGCCGTTATTAATGGCATAATCTGCCGTTCTCGATCGGTGAGACGGTCGTACCGCGCACGTAGATCGCGCCCCTTCGACTCTTGATTAAGCCGCTGGCGATCCTCTTCGATCCCGGCATAAACGGCGTCGAGCAGATCCTGCTCACGGACGGGCTTGGTAAGGAACGATACGGCGCCGGCTTTCATGGCCCGTACCGTCATCGGGATGTCGCCGTATCCGGTGATGATGATGGTCGGAATCTTTCTTGATCTGCGCGCCAATTCCGTTTGCAAGTCCAAACCGCTCATTTCAGGCAACCGCACGTCCAGAATGAGGCACTTCGGGCCGTTCTCGGGTGGCGAACTCAGAAAGGCTCTGGGGGAATCGAAGACTTTGCAATCCAAGCCGACCGACTCGAACAGCGCTTTCAAACCCTCGCGAACATCCGCACTGTCGTCGACCACGAAGACCAACGGCTTGTCGCGCGCAATCGCATTCATTGCCGGCCCGACATCGTCGCGGCTAAACGAAGGTTGCGGGCTTTTTATTACAATCATTGTAATTGTCGGGCCGACTTCCTGGTCTAGACGCTTGGCATTGTGTATCTGACATCTTCGCATGTTAAGTCGCGAAGATGCATTCGCTTAGTGAGACATGTTTCTACATGCAAGCGAATTTCAACATGCAAGCGAAAGCGAGACGATCAAATTGCGCATCTCTCTTAGATTAAGCCTAATGCCTGCGGAGCCTGCCTTTCGCGCAAGTATGATCCGAGCCGCGGTTGGCACAAACTCGTCGATTGCCTGCGAGGCAGTTATCCACACAGCCGTCAGGTGAACTACTGAGCAACTAAGTATTATCCGAATTTTATTCTGCCTACCGTTTCAACTTGGGCGGCGAACAACCGCTCCGCTCAGCATATTGAGCGGAGCGGCAGCTGCGGTGAAGCGAGCGCAGGGTTGGCGAAAACGCCAACGGGTCCGCGCAAAACGCGGTCCCGATGACAAGCTCCGCTCCGCGCCGCGCCCGCCTCTTGATCTCCGACTCACCGGATCGCGTCGGCTTCGCTACGCTCAGCCATCCCGCGCTTACCGAATACATTCGGCGCGACCGCAGCGCGGCACACGAACGCAGTATTCGCGCGCGAGCGGACGTCGCCGTTTGTCACATCGCCGACGCCTCTCTCGGTAAACGCTTGCTGGTCGATCACTCGTGCGCCGGTCAAATAACCTTTCACGTTATCGCGACCCGGCGTCTGCTTTGTCACTCACTGCGAACAAGGCTTCGGCCGCGACTGCAGCAGTCATGCAGGAAGTATGTCGTCGGGTCGGGCTGCAAAAAGATCGACGTCGGGTCATGCACTTTAGCCCGGCCTCAGCAGCCGCCCGGCTCGCCGGACGATAATAAGCCTACGATGGCCAAAGGCGCCAACGGGTCCGCGCCAAGCGCGGCCCGATGACAAGCTTCGCGCCGTGCCCGCGTCTTCATCTCCTCCGGGTAGCCGAGAATGAATTCGCCCGCCTTGATCGGCGAGCGAAGGCAAGCAAAATATCCGATCGAATATTGCGGCACGACTTTCGGACATCGCCGCGCTACCAAGGGCTCCCAATCGAGAGGCGGCGCATGACCCTAAGCTGAAAGCTGAGGACTGAGCTAATCGCTGGGCGCCTCAGGGAGCGGAGAATGACTGAGCTGCTGATCGCCTTTGGTCTAATTGCCGGGGTTGTCGGCGCTCACGAGATTGGTTTTTGGCTGGGTTCACTGAGCCGCTCGGCTGACGAGCCTTTCGATCGACAAGTGGCCCTGATTCGGACATCCACGGCCGCTCTGGTTGCGTTTTTGATCGGATTTGCATTTTCAGGGGCAGCCTCACGCTTCATCGATCGCATGGATATCATCGTGAAGGAGGCAAACGCACTCGGTACCGCCTACTTGAGAGCCGACACTATCGCCGAGCCGCAGCGCAGCGAACTCAAGGCTGCGCTAAAAGAATATACTGCCGATCGGGTCGTTTTGCTCAGTCGCGAAGGACGCGGTCAGATCGAGCCTTTGCTCGCCAAGGTAAACGGCTTGCACGAACGAATGTGGAGGTCGGCGCTAACCGCTACCCAAGACAACGCGCCATTGCGAACGCTGCTTCTGCCGTCGATCAACGAGGTTATCGATATGCATTCGGTGCACCTCGCTATGGCGAGAAGGCATCTGCCCATTCCGATCATGGCATTGCTGTTGGCAACTGCAGCAATCAGTTTCGGCATGGTGGGCTTCGGCAATGGGCGGGTGGGCCGTCGATTTTCTACGCTCGACTCCGTTTACGGAATCGTTCTTGCGGTCGCGCTGTGGATGACCATCGACCTGGACTATCCGGGTATCGGCTTGATCAGGGTGAGCAATCTTCCCGTCGTGGAAACCTTGGCTGCAATGAAATGAGTATCTGACCTCCGCCCGCTCTGGCCTACGCTTGCTTGTCTATCACGCGTTGGCGCGCAGCCTCGTCCTTATCTCCATCAGGATGCGCCCCGCCCAGTTGTGACCGCGGCCGTCTGGTCCGAGGCCCCAGAACGAGTCGACTGGCGAATCTTCGATCAGCTCGGCTGGACGCGTCGCCAACAGCATCTCGGCCAATGGCGGATGCTGACTGAACTTTTCCCAATCGGCACGTTCCATGATCTTGAGCTTGACGTCCGCCCAGTCGGCGCGCGGCCTGGCGCCGTGTTTACGAAACCACGATTGCTGCGATCGCCGCCGCGGCCAATCGGGCGAAGCCGACAGGCGCTTTGCCTGTCCCGGAGTTTCGGCCGCTCTGATCGCTGCGCGATAGGCCGGATCACCCGATCGCTGCGCCTGGAAATAATGTTCGACGGGGGGCCAGGTGTCGCCATCGATGACGATCGGCGACGGATAAAAGTGCGACAGGAAGCGAAAGCTGGCGCGGTCGCGGGCAAAATAAAGAATGCGGCCGTCCGGCGGGATCGCTGCAAAGGTGCCGTTCATTGAAGCCACTTTAAGGACGGTTCTCGGTCTCGATCTTGGTCAACGCTTGCCGAAGCATGCGCTTACACTGCTGAGTCGGACCCATTGTCGGGTGTCCGACACCAGCGCCGACCGAACACGCCGAGCATGAAAAACGCGATTGGAACCGCTTAGCAAGTCGTCCCCGCTTTTCCCCCGTTCCTACTTTGGATAGCATGGGCGCGTCGGGCCTGCCCACAGGCGGGGGTTGCGGTTCGGGCGGGTCAATGGCGAATAAGCTTGGCACCAAATTTGACGGTCGGCTGACAAGGGACGCGCCCGAGCGAGCTGCTACGCTCCGCCTTTTGCGCGTGCTAGCCGCCGCCTCGCTGGTCTTACCGCTGGCGCTTTTTCTGTTTGCGAGCTGGCTTAGTTTGCGCGACATGAACACGCTCGCCGACGAACGGATTTCCCGTTCGCTCGACGTCATGGAGGAACAGGCTCTCAAAGCATTTCAGTCGGTCACGGTGGCAATCGACGGCATTCAGCGCATGCTGGGTAGCCGCTCGGCGGCAGAAATAGCCGCCGACGAACCGCGGCTGCACGACGAGTTGGTCGCGATCAACCGGACACTACCTGACGTACAATCCATCTGGGTTTTCGGACCCGACGGCCGACCGCAGGTCATCACGCGCGAGTCACCGCCGCCGACACTGTTCTATGGCGACCAGGACTATTTCACGCAGCCCCGTGAGCATCCCGACACGCTCTATGTCGGACAAATTCATAAGTCGGTCTCGGGCGGCCAATCATATTTCACGGTGGACCACGCTCGGCGCGACGCCCGAGGGAATTTCGCCGGCGTGATCGAGATGTCGCTCCTGCCGAACGACTTCAGCCGTTTCTACGAACAGCTCATCAGCAGCCCCGGCCTTGGTTTCGCTCTGCTGCTGGAAGACGGGACGATTCTTGCGCGTTATCCACCGTTGGCTGAAGAAGTGCGGCTGGATGCGCAGGGAGGATTTCGCCGGCAGATCAAGGTCAGTCCCGCGGGCGGCTTTTACAATACGCTTTCCAACATTGATCACACCGAGCACCGAGTCGGTTTTCACCGCCTGCGTGGATTCCCGGTTTATGTAAACGCCTTCATTCAGACGCCGGCGATCTACCGGGAATGGATGACCGGCATGGCGATGCATTTGATCTTCGGCATTCCGGCAACAGTGCTGCTCTTTGTATTGTTGATCGCAGTCCTGCGTCGCACGCAGCAAATTTATGCGGAAACCGATCAACGCCTCGCCGCAGAAGATGCGTTGCGGCAGGCGCAGCGGCTCGATGCAATCGGCCAGCTCACCGGCGGGGTGGCGCACGACTTCAATAATCTATTGACGATCGTGCTCGGCAATCTCGACGCGGCCAAGCGCCAGCTCGGCCAGTGGGGCGACGCGGCTCATGCCCAGGTGGTGCGCCGGATCGAGAATGCGATGCATGGCGCCGCGCGTGCCGCGACCCTTACGAAGCGGCTCCTTGCGTTCGCGCGGCAAACCCCGCTCCGACCATCCGCGATCGATGTGAACCGGCTGCTGGCCGGCCTTTCGGAGTTTCTACAGCGCGCGCTCGGCGAGGACGTCGCGCTCGAGATCGTGGGCGCCGCGGGCTTGTGGTCGGCCGAGGCCGACCCGAGCGAATTGGAGGCCGCCATCATCAACCTCGCCGTCAACGCACGCGACGCTATGCCGAATGGCGGCAAGCTGACCATCGAGACCAGCAACGCCTATCTCGAGGAGGCCTATTGCCGGCAAGAAGCCGATGTCAAGCCTGGCCAATATGTATTGATCGCGGTTTCCGACACCGGCGCCGGAATGCCGAAGGAGATCGTCGATCACGCGTTCGAGCCGTTCTTCACCACCAAGCAGTCCGGTCAGGGGACCGGGCTCGGGCTCAGTCAGGTCTATGGTTTCGTGAAGCAGCTTGGCGGCCACGTCAAGATTTACAGTGAGGTGGGTGAAGGGACGACGGTGAAGATTTACCTACGGCGTCATTTGGGGGTTGAGGCGCCGCCGGCAGCCTCCCCCGGCGAGCGAGCGCCCGGCCGCAGCGGCGAGTGCGTACTTGTCGTCGAAGACGATGCCCAGGTGCGCGGCTATGTTGCCGAGACGTTGACTGAGCTGGGTTACGATGTTCTGGAGGCCGCAGACGCCGACCAAGCCTTGCAGCTTTTGCGGCGCTACAAGACCGTGAGCCTTCTGCTGACCGATGTCGTCATGCCGGGCAAAAACGGCCGCAAGCTCGCCGAAGAGGCGCGCGCGCTCGATCCGTCGCTCAGGGTGCTTTACATGACGGGGTATTCGCGAAACGCGATCGTGCATCAGGGACGTCTCGATCCCGGCGTGGAATTGATCCAAAAGCCGCTGACGAGCGAGGAGCTTGCTGCGGCTGTACGTAGGGTTCTCGACGGGGCGCCGCAGACCTGAAATCTTGAGCGGCCCATTTGAAATCCGGGGACGGCGACATAGGCTGCAATATCGCTCCCGGGCTTCGCTGCGCTCAACCCGGCCTGCAAGATCGCGTTCAACGCTTGCGCAACGATGCGCCTGCCGATCGCGCCGCGGCGGCAGACGCCAGCTTGCCCAACTTCATGACGCCCTTTTCGATACGCTCATTCCATGCGTGCCCGCAACTTAGCCGCAGACAATGACCGTAGCGGCCGCTGACCGAGAACGCATCGCCCGGGGCAAAGCAGATTCCGTTCTTCAGCGCCTCGTCAAACAGCGCCGCGGTCCGCACCGCCCTCGGCAGCTCGACCCAGAGCACGAAGCTGCCGGCCGGGCGGCTCACTTTGGTGCCTTCGGGGAACGACCGCTCCACGGCGCGACTCATCTGGCCGATGGTATTTTCGAACGCGCGCCTGATGCGGCGCAGGTGATTGTCGTAACCGCCCGACGACAGGAAGTCGGCAAACGCGGCCTGCAGCAAGGGCGGGCCGGACAGCGTGAACGCCAGCTTTCTTTCCAGCGCGCTTTGCATTTGCGCTGCCGCTTTTGTCACCATCCAGCCGATGCGGTAGCCGGGCGCAACGGTCTTGGAGAACGAGCTGCAATAGATGATGTTGTTGGCGGACCGGTCGAGCGCCATGAACGGCACCGGCCGCTGCGAGCCGAAGTAGATGTCGCCGTTGATGTCGTCTTCGATCAGCGTGACGCGGTATTTTGCCAGCAGCGCCAGCATCTTCAGCTTGTTCTCGTTGGGCATGGTGCAGCCCAGCGGGTTGTTGAAGCAGGACGAGAACAGGCAGGTCTTGATGCCTTTGCGCTCGAGCACGCTCTTCAAGGCCGAGAGCTCGATTCCGTCAGCGGCGTGGGTCGGCAGTTCCAGCGCCTTGAGACCGAGCGCTTCGAGCGAGCGCAGCAATCCGAAATAGGTCGGCGACTCGATGGCCACGGTATCGCCGGGCCGCGTCACGACGCTCAGCGCCAGCGCGACGGCCTCCATGCAGCCCGACGTGATGACAATGTCTTCGGGTGACACGACCGTGCCCCAGCGCACCGCACGGCGCGCGATCTCCTGACGCAGCCGCAGCTCGCCTTTTGGCTCGCTATAGGTGTTGTAACTCATTCCCTTGGTGCGCGCCGCTCGCGCCAGAAATCGATCGAGCCGCGCCGCCGCCAACAATTCGGCGCTCGGGATCGCGCCGCCTAGCGGCACATAGCGCGGGTCGACCGAGTATTCCATCAGCTTCAACAGCGTCGCCGAGATGACGACAGGCGCAGGCCTGCCGGGCGGATTGGAGATCGCCGGCGTTTCCAGACGCAGCGCCGCGCGCGAGGCGACGTAATGCCCCGACTGCGGTCTTGCTTCCAGAACGCCGCGGTCCTCGAGCAGACGATAGGCCGCCAGCGCAGTCGACAGGCTGACGCGCTGCTGTTTGCTGATCTCGCGCAGCGACGGCGCTCGTGACCCGGGAGGCAGCGTTCCGGAATCCACCAGCCCGGCGATCACATTCGCCACGTCCTCGTAGCGGAAATGAGGATGCGCCCGCACGTTAAGCCCGCTCCCACTGTCGAGTCCCGACCCGTACAGTTCGGCGCAGCATAACTGTTATGGATATAATTTCAATCACCTGTATCTGTTATGGCCGATGGTTTTTTCTTATAAAGCGGCAGGCGGCATCGAATGCTGGTCGACGTATCCCGCGAAAGGAGCTGAACATGAGCCCGGCTCGCAAATCGAAGTCTATGGGACGAAACGCAGCTCTGCTGACGTGGGACGCAAAACGCTCCGAGGATGACGCCGAGCAAGCGCTCAAGGAGATTGTCGCCGCTCAAGCCAAATCGGCTGATCGAGGCGACGACAGCGCAAGAGCTTTGCGAGAAAAGGGAGGGCGCGAAAAGCGGCGTCGTCGCTTTTAGGCATCTCTTACTCCTCGCGGTTTTGATTCACAGCCGTCGTGAGTAACGCGGTGACCCTACGTTCCCTCAATCGCCCAGCTGCGCGATGCCGGGTAGCACGTAGCGCGCAACGTCGGTCGGGCCCTGGAAATCGCCGAGCTGTTTTACGGCGGCGAGCAGCGCCGTCATTTTGCTTCTGGATACCGTGCCGGTCGGCTCGAAATACGGCCGGCTGCGCAGGAAATCGTAGGTCTTGCCTATGACTTCGGGCTTAAGCTTGCTCGCTTCCACCATGATGTCGATCGCCTCCTGGCGGTTGTTCGAATCAAGGAACCACTGGACGCTCTTGTTGTGCGCGTCGAGAAACCGCCGCAGCGCATCCGGATTCTTCGACGCCCAATTGGTGTTGACGGCGGCGCCGGTGAACGGCAGGTCGCCGGCGTAATCGGCGACCAGGCCCAAATTGCTGTAGCCCCTCTCCTCAGCGCTGAAGCTGAACGGCGGCAACAGGATGGTCGCATCGACCGCGCCCGACATCAGCGCGTTGAAGCGCGCTCCGGTGGCGCCGGCATAGACGTAATCGACCGTGCTCGGGTCGACATGGTGCGGCACCAGCATGCGTTCGACATAAATCTTGGTGATGCCGGTCGGCGCGTCGATCATGATGGTCTTGCCGCGCAAATCCTCCAGTTTCTCGTATTGCGCCTTGGCCTCGATGGCGTAGGGCGGCATCTGGATCTCCAGGCGCACCAGGCTGATCGGCGCGCCCTTGCTGATGGCGTAAAGCGGCTCGGTCAGCGCGGCAGAGACGGTGAGCTCGATCGAGCCGGCCGCGAGCTGCTGCAGCACGGCGCCGCTCGATTGGGTGTGAATGAGATCGAGCTTGATGTGCTCGGCGGCGTAGTAGCCTTTGTTCAGGCCGATCAGGAGCGGCCAGTGCGTCATGCTGATGGCGCCGACCAGCCCGACCTGCAGGGTGTCGTCCGCCCGCGCCACCGGCGCCAGCAGCAGTGCGAGGCCTAGCAGAACGGCCCGAGCGGCATGGACAAAGTGTCTCATCGTTTCCTCCCTGGAACGGCCACGCCGATTCTTATTCCACCTTGAGGAATACGGTATAGTCCCTTTGCGTGCTCGTGGAGGCACCGCGATGAAACTTCCGCGCCGAACTTTTCTGCATCTGGCGGCGGGCGCTGCCGCGCTCGCGGCTGCCTCACGGCCTGCATCGGCGCTCGATTATCCGGGCCGGCCGGTGCGCATCGTCGTCGGTTTTCCGGCCGGCGGCCCGACCGACATTTTCGCGCGCCTGATGGGCCAATGGCTGTCGCAGCGCCTGCATCAGCCATTCGTCATCGAGAACCGTCCCGGCGCCGGCAGCACGATCGGCATCGCCTCGGTCGTGAGCGCGCCGGCCGACGGCTACACGCTGCTTCTGGTCAGCACATCGGCGGTTATCAGCGCTTCGTACTACAAGAACCTCGGTTTCGAGATCATTCGCGACATCGTGCCGGTCTGCGGCATTTCGTTGGAGCCGCTGGTCATGGTGGTCAATCCCGCCGTTCCGGCCAAGACGGTCCCCGAGTTCATCGCCTATGCCAAGGCCAATCCCGGAAAGATCGTGATGGCCTCGGTCGGCAACGGTACGACGCCGCAATTGGCTGGCGAGCTGCTCAAGCTGATGGCGGGAGTCAATTTGCTGCACGTTCCGTACCAGGGCGCTGCTCCCGCGCTGACCGATCTGTTGGCCGGGCGCGCCGACGTCATGTTCGAGGCGATGCCGACGCTGGTCGGCTACATCAAATCGGGCAAGCTGCGGGCCTTGGCGGTGGGAACCAAGACGCGCTCGCCGGTTTTTCCCGAGCTGCCGACCGTGGCGGAGTTTCTGCCCGGCTACGAAGCGACCGTCTGGTTCGGCATCGGCGCGCCGGCCAAGACGCCGGCGGAGATCGTCGAGAGGCTCAACATGCAGATCAATGCCGGGCTCAACGATCCGGCACTGCGCGCGCGCATCAACGAGCTAGGCGGCATCCCGCTTACCGGCAGCAGCGACGATTTCCGCAAGCTGTTCGTCGACGATGCGCAGAAATGGACCAAGGTCATGCGCGAGGCCAACATCAAGCCGGAGTGATCCGGTCGTGGGGCGGCGATCGCAAAGAGGGAGGACATGATGCAGAAGTGGTGTTCGCGGAGCGTCGCGCTCGCCGCGTTTTTGGTCGCATGCCAATCGGCCACTTTCGCATCGGCGGCATTCGCCGGTGGCACGCTCAACGTCGGCAAGGCCGACGCCAACGCGTCGGCGATCCTGCCGGTCAACGTCGCCGACAAACTCGGCCTGTTCAAGAAGCACGGGCTCGACGTAAAAATCGCGAACTTCACCGGCGGCAGCAAGGTGTCGCAGGCCATGGTGGCTGGCAGCATCGATATCGGCGTCGGCGCCGGCACCGAGATGGCGTTCGTCGCCAAGGGCGCGCCGATCATTGCGGTGTGCGACGACGCGCCGCCGATCCCGTTCATCGGCATCGCCGTGCCGTGGGATTCGCCGATCCACTCGATCGCCGAGCTGAAGGGCAAGAAGATCGGCATTTCCAGCGCCGGCTCGCTCACCGATTGGCTGGCGAAGGAATTGGGGAGTCACGAGGGCTGGGGCCCTGACGGCGTGACGCGGGTCGCGATCGGCAACGGCGCGGCCGCCGTCATCGCCGCATTCCGCACCCATGCGATCGACGCCGACATTGCGGTGACCTCCAACATCTTCAACTGGGAAGAAAAGAAAGAGGGCCGGCTGCTCGTTCCGGTGTCGCAATACGTCGGCAATATCGCCGCCGGCGCGATCTACGCGACGCAGCATCTGATCGCGACCGATCCCGAGGCGCTGCGCAGCTTCCTTAAGGCCTGGCTCGAGACCGTCGATTTCATCACCACGCACAAGGCCGAGACAGTCAAGATCGAGAGCGAAGTGACCGGCTATCCCGAAAGCGTCATCGCGAAGGAATACGACGTCACCAAAGGCATGTTCAGCAAGGATTGCAAATTCGACGCCGCCTCCCTCAACAATCTCAAACGGGCCTTCGTCGAGCAAAAACTCGTCGCTTCGCCGCCCGACATGTCGAAGCTCTATACCGAGGCGTTCCTGCCGAAGTGACGACGCCGGCTCACTTCACCTCTCCCCGCAGGGGAGAGGTCGAGCGAGCGCAGCGAGCGAGGGTGAGGGGGTTCGGAAGCTGCAGTCTTTTTCTGAAACTTCCGAGCCCTCTCACCCCGATCCTCTCCCCTCCGGCTCCCCTCCGGGGAGAGGGAGCGCGCCATGCCAGCGCTGCCACCTCAAACTCAATCATGCTGCTGCCGAAGTGAAAGCGCTGACCGGCAATGGAAAGGCGACGCGGGTGCGTGCCGGCCGGGTCTCAAGCGCCGCTTCGTGCCGCCGTCTCGGACGCTAACCCGCGTCGCTTTGTTTCGCGCCCCTGCTCCGCCTGTTGCAGGGCAATAATAAGCTCACGAAACCGCTGTGGCACGCTCTCGGCCGGCTCAAGCCGTCTTCTGAGTTCCTGCGCAACTCCATAGCGAACTGCGGCGTACCATGGCCCGGTGTCGGGCAGGGCGGGTTTCGGTAGCCTTTCTAAACTCATCGTCGCATTTCGAACGTTCTGGTCTCCACACTAAGCGTGGAACTGCGCCATCGGTTCCTCTTTTCAGCGGCGCGGCCAAACGCCCATGTCGGCCGCGGGACGGCGCCATGCCACGCACGGACGGGACCGGACGCGGATTCTCGTCGCCCTCGGCGTCATCGCCGATCGATTTGCACCGTGGCCGTCATGCCGGCGGCAAGCTGAACGCCGTCTGGAACGGTATCGATGTGGATGCGGACGGGGATGCGTTGGGCGAGGCGCACCCAGGTGTAGATCGGGTTGACGGTAGCCACCCCCTGATTGTCAGGCTGCGCGTTCGAGACATCGATGGCGCGGGTGATGCTGTCGACGTGACCGCGCACGGCCTGGCTGTAGCCCATCAGCTTGACCTCGGCCGGATCGCCGACGCGAATAGGCGCCAGGTTGGTCTCTTCGAAATAGCCGTCGACCCAGAACGAGTCGGCGTCGACCAGGGAGATGATGTTGGTTCCGACATTGGCGTAGTCGCCGACCTGCGCCAACAGGTTGGTCACATAGCCGTCGACCGGCGAGACGATGCGCGTGCGCTCGAGATTGACCTGCGCCTGGTGCAGCTGGGTCTGGGCTTGCGCCAGCGTCGCCTCGGCGCTCAGCTTCTGCGCCTTGAGCGCTTCGAGCTGCTGCTGCGCCAGATTGAGGTTCGCCTGGGCGGTCTTTGCCGTGTAGGCCTGATCCTCGGCCTGCTGGGCGGCGATCGAGTTCTGGCTCTTCAAGGCCTGGTAGCGGCCGAGATCCATCTGCGCCTGATCCAATTGCGCCTGATTGACCGCGATCTGCGCCTGCTGGACTTTTATCTGCGCGTCGAGATTCTGTACGCTCGCTTGCGCCTGCTGCACGGCCGCTTCGAGCAAGCGCCGGCGGTCCGCCGGCCACCGTCGCGCGGACCGTGGCGGCGCTGTTTCTTAAGGTGGCGAGCACACGACTCCCTTTCATGGTGATCGGAGCAATTACTTTTGACAAATTGCGCAAATCGCACGGAAATTTGCATGATGACGCGCGGCACGTCCGCCCAGGCTCCGCCCGTTGGGAGGGAACCGGATGCGCACCGCGTTGACCTTCTCGGCGATTTCTTTCGCCGCGCTCGCTCTCATGACGACGGCCGTGGCGCCGGCCGTACTTTTAAACTGGACGTCCGTTTTGGCCGAAAAAGCGGACATGCGAGCGGAAGTCGTCTTGCGTCGCTAAGTGTCGTGAGCCGATATCGGCACGGCCATCCTGTGGGCGATGGCAAGCGCCAATGTGAGTTCGCTACGTTACAGTGAGCCTCTGAGGACAGTGAGCCTCTGAGGAACTATCTCAATCAGACGAACTAGAAACCGCCTGCGGCGTTAGGGGCGGAAACAGGTTTATTCAATTCGTGGTGCGGGCGGTGCTCAGATAGGTGCCCACAATGTCGCGATAGGATCACAGCTATGAACAATACGAACGCGACTACATCGGAGCCGGTCCTAAAGAGTCTCAAGCAGCTCATCCCCGATCTTGAAGCGCTCTACAAGGATGTCCATGCGCATCCCGAACTGTCTATGCAGGAAACGCGAACCGCAGGCTTAGCTGCGGACCGGCTCCGCGCCGCCGGATTTGAAGTGACGACGGGAGTAGGAAAGACCGGCGTCGTCGGCCTGCTCCGCAACGGCGCCGGTCCGACCGTGATGCTGCGCGCCGATATGGATGCCCTTCCCATCGAGGAAGCGACGGGACTTCCTTATGCCAGCAAAGTCAAGATGAAGGACCGCAAAGGAACTACGGTGCCTGTTGGACATATGTGCGGTCATGACATGCACGTAACCTGGCTCGCTGGAGCGACGACATTGTTCGGGCAGGCGCGTGAGGACTGGCGGGGCACGCTGATGGCGGTATTCCAACCAGCCGAGGAAACCGCTGAAGGCGCGCAGGCGATGATCGACGATGGCCTCTTCAAGCGCTTCCCCGAACCGGACGTCATACTCGGCCAGCACGTCATGGTTGGCCCGGCCGGAGCCGTCGCCGGGCGCACAGGAGCGATCACGTCGGCTGCGGACAGTTTGCAAATCCGCTTGTTCGGTCGAGGCGCGCATGGCTCGATGCCGCAAGCCAGCATCGATCCCGTGGTGATGGCGGCTGCGACAGTGATGAGATTGCAAACCATCGTCTCCCGCGAAGTAGCCGCTGCTGAGGCGGCCGTAGTCACCGTCGGCGCATTGCAAGCAGGTACCAAGGAGAATGTCATTCCGGATGAAGCCATCGTCAAGCTGAACGTTCGGACGTTCGACGAGAACGTGCGCAAACGAGTGCTCACTGCCATCCAGCGTATCGTCAATGCCGAGGCCGCGGCGTCAGGCGCACCGCGGCCGCCAGAGATCACAACGCTCGACCATTATCCGCTCAACGTAAATGACGCGAACGCGACCATGCGCGTCGTCGATGCCTTTCGCCGGCACTTCCCCGCTGAGCGTGTCAGACAAACCGGGCCGGCGCCGGCGAGCGAGGACTTCGGATCGTTCGGAACCGAGTGGCACGTTCCGTCCGTGTTTTGGTTCGTCGGCGGCACCGACGCCGACGTCTACTCGCAAGCCAAAAAAGCAGGCCGGCTCAATGAACTCCCGGTCAACCATAGCCCGCTGTTCGCTCCGGTTCTTCACCCGACGTTGGCGACGGGCGTCGAGACCCTGGTTATCGCGGCGCAGGCCTGGCTTTCGGCGCAGCAGACGGTCCATTGATTAGCCGGATCACTCGGACGGGTCAGATTTGCTGCTCGCCGCTTGCGGAAAGAAGTTCGCGATGTCGCTTCTGCTCATACTCGACCTGGTTGGCACATTCGTATTTGCGATAAGCGGAGCGAGCGCCGGGGTGGCCCACCGGCTCGATCTGTTCGGCACCCTCGTCCTCTCCTTCGTGGCGGGAAACTTCGGTGGGATTATCCGCGACGTGCTGATCGGATCGGTTCCACCCGCCGCGATCAGCGATTGGCGCTATTTGGCGGTCTCGCTTCTTGGCGGCGTCGTCACGTTCTACCGGACTTCTGCTGTCGACAAATTGACCAGCCCCGTGCTGATCTTCGACGCAGCGGGGCTGGCGCTCTTTGCTGTCTCAGGCGCACAGAAGGCGCTCGTGTTCGGGCTGAACCCGGCCATGGCGGCACTGCTCGGAATGCTGACCGGTGTCGGCGGCGGGATGGTACGCGACATCCTCCTGGCCGAAATTCCCGTCGTTCTTCGGGCCAACATTTATGCCGTCGCCGCGCTGGCCGGCGCAGCCGTCGTGGTGATCGGTCACCGGCTGCACATTCCCGCGACGGCCACGACAATCGCCGGCGCACTTCTTTGTTTTGGTCTGCGCTTGGCGGCCATTCACCGTGGATGGCACCTCCCAGTCGCCAGGCAGCCTGACCGATCGTTCACCAAAAAACACGACTCGGACGACTAGGCGATCTTGCGTCGCCAAGTGCCCAAGCCGACAATTTACGGGCTACCTGGCAATGAAATCCGAAAAATCGAACCTTGAGGAACCCCCGCTTCTGCCCAAAGCCGGCCATTGTGGGCTTCGATAATTGATCGGCAGATGGCAAGTCCCATCCCCATTCCGTGAGGCTTTGTGCTGAAAGAACGTTCAAATATTCGCTTGATGTTTCCCGGATCGATTCCCGAGCCGGAGTCCTGTACTGAAATCAAGATGTTTTGCGCCCCATCACGTTCGGTTTTTAGATGCAGGACACGAGAACTGGTCTCGACGGCAGTCATCGCCTCGATGGCGTTTTTGATCAAGTTAAGCATGACCTGCTGCAGTTGGACCCGATCAGCCAAGACCTCTGCAATCTTCTCATCTAGCGAAGTCCGCACGGCCACCTGGCGACTCTGCAATTCGATTTCAGCGAGCGCCAACACCTCTCGAATTAGTGCATTCACGCTGAGCGGCACGTGTGTACGACTTTCCTGCTTAGTGACTGCCCGAAGGCTCTCAATGATTTCGGCCGCGCGTTGCCCAGCCTGGACAACACTACTCAATGCGTCCTTCGCCCTATCGATGTCGGGACTCTCTTTAGCGAGCCACCGCAACCCGGCAGTACCGGCTGCAACTATGCCGGCTAAGGGCTGATTGATCTCATGAGCGATTGCGGCCGCCAACATTGCGCTGTCCGCCTGACGATTCAACTCGGCGTTCTCCAGTAAACGGCGGCGCAGCTCAGACTCCATCTCTCGATACTCGTGGATGTCGATGCAAGAGCCGATGTAACCGACGAAAGCGCCATCACGGGTAAATCGAGGCATGCCGGTGTCATCAATCCAACGATATGTATCATCGTGTCGGCGCAGCCTGTACTGCACTCGGAAATCTTTACGGGTATCGAAGTGGCTGTTGTAGACATCAATACATCGTTCAAAATCGTCGCGATGCACTCCTTCTGTCCAGCCTTGGCCGATCTCCTGCGCCAAGGCGCGGCCGGTAAAAGTCAGCCATGGCCTGTTGAACCAAATGCATGCCTTGTCCGTGCCTGATACCCATATCATGACAGGCGCGGCATCCATCACCTCGCGGAACCTTGCGTCGAGTCGACCGGTCGGCATCGGCTAAATCAGTTTCTGGACGGCCGCTATCATGTGCGATAACGGGAATGATAATCTATTGAAACGCGCAAAGGAATCCTTGGTATTAATTTTGACCTTTCGTATAGGTGACTATATCTTTTGTACAGCGCCTCAATGACCTCACGATCCGCGGTCGTTCCCATCTGAGGTTTCAAGACAGTGCGGCAACTGAGGCTAACCCGTTCCATCGGCGCTTATCGGTGCCCGAAATGGCAGCCGACGAGCGTGATGATGAGCAGCTGGACCAGGGCGCGACAAGGATGACGGCCGAATTACGATCGGCGTATCCGCACCGGCTTCGCCGAAGGGGGGAATAGATGCGCGCCGCGGTGCTCTGCTCGGCGATTTCTTTCGCCGCGCTTGCTCTCATGACGACGGCTGCGGCGCGCTAGCGATTGGGTGGGCTCGGTCGCGTGTTCGTGGGCTGGACGTATTGTGCATTCTGAGTACAAAGAGCGGTTTTTCCGCGGATCGCATCCATACACTGTTGCAAGCTTGTAAAGCTGCAATTGACCGGGCCGCCGGTAAAATACGCGCACCACTGACCGTTTTGCTGGTTGTTCTGTGCCTGCGCGAAGCTCCCGGCCTCCCCGGCAATGAGGATACCGACTGCAATCGCTAATGTTCCGATGGAACGGCGGCCGCGCTGCGTCATCTTGCTGAGCATAGCAGCCCCAGCGGCCTTGCGATATTGCGGTGCGCCGCGGCATCAGCGCCGGCCGCGGCTGGTTGAGCTCCAAAAACGTATCGGCGCCCTGCGCGGATGAGAACAAGCCCGACGTCGGGGTTTAGGCGGGAAAGGCTATGAGGCCAGCCATGAAAGCTTTGATCTCAGCGTTCGGAATTTTCCTTGCCGCCGGAGCCGTCTGCACTTCCGGGCAGGCGCAGAACTATCCGTGGTGCGCCGATTACGCTAAGGGCGGCGACACCAATTGCGCCTTCGTCACCTACGAGCAATGCATGGCGACGCTCGGCGGCCTGGGCGGGTTTTGCAACCGCAACACCCAATACCATGCGCCGGCCAGCCCGCACTCCAATCCGCAGTATCGATGACGGCCGGCGAGCGCGTTAACCGACAAACAAACGTGGCGACTTCACTAGACCAACGCATCATTGCGATCGCGCAGCGCACTGGGTAGCCGGCACTTGCTGCGCCCGTGGTTGAGCGATCCGGCAAGCCGGCCGCTGTTGCAAGTCGTGCGCGAAGGCCGCCCGGCCGCGGCGTGAACCTCGAGGGCGTCAAACTGGTGGCGCCGCTCGACGTCAGCGACGCCGCCGCGGCGGCTTGATCGATCCCGGCAACGCGCCGGACAGCCGCAGGAACAATCCTCCCGAGACCTGATGCCATCGACGGATGCGGGGCGAATCAGGTTTTGCTGATCCGCCCCGCGGTTCTCGAAGTCGGTAGCTGTAGCCGTACGATCAATCGACCGAGACGCCGCTTTCCTTGATCGGCCCCGCCCATTTCTTGATTTGGCTGGCGACGAAACGCTGCAGATAGCTGGAGCTGGTGCGATCCGCGGCGACCAGATCGGTGCCGATCGCTTCCATGCGCTGGCGCAGCGCCGGCGTGCGCATCGCCTCGACGGCGGCTTCTTGCAGACGATGGATGATGGGCTCCGGCGTGCGGCGCGGGAAGAACAGGCCGATCCAATTGTTGGCCTCAAAGCCGGCAAAGCCCGCCTCCTTCACCGTCGGCACGTCGGGCAACACCGCCGAGCGCTGCCCCGCCAACACGGCGATCGCCTTGACGTTGCCGGCCTTGATCGGCGCCAGCTCGGTGGACACCGCGTCGCACATATAATCGATGCGGCCGGCCATGAGATCCTGCAGCGCCGGCGCGGAGCCCCGGTATGGCACGTGCTGCACGTTGACGCCGAGCGTCTGATTCAACAGCACGCAGCCCAGATGGGTCGACGAGCCGGCGCCCCCCGACCCGAACGACATCTTTGCCGCATTGGCTTTGACGTAGGTGGCGAATTCCTTGAGGTTGGCGGCCGGAAGGTCCTTGCGAACGACCAGCACCAGGGGCTGCTCGGCGATGAGCGCGACCGGCGCAAAATCCTTGGTCGCGCTGTACAGCGGCGTCTTGTAGAGCGTCTGGCTGTAGGCCTGGGTGCCGACGGTGCCGAGCAGAACCTCGTAGCCGTCAGGCTTCGCCTGCGCCACGCGTTCGGCGCCCGTCATGCCGCCGGCGCCGCCGACATTGACCACGACAATCTGCTGCTTGAGGATTTCGCTCAACCGCCCGGCCAGAATGCGCCCGACCACGTCGGTCGGGCCGCCGGCGGCGAACGGCACGATCATCGTCACCGGCCGGGTCGGCCAATTGGCCGCCGCCTGCGCGGCTCCGCTTATCGCCAATGAACCCATCAACGCGGCGACAACCCAACGTGACGACATCGTACCCCTCCTCTATTCGTTTGCTGCCTCGCGGCCACGCCAGCCCATGCCGCGCCTCCGCAGTTACGCCGATAGCTCCGCAGTGACGCGGCGCGCCGTCAGCCGCGCTGCGTCAGATGCGGTCTTGCAAGATCAAGTATGAACGAGTGAATTTCAGAATCCCGGCAGATCAGGACATGTACGCATCCCACAAACTCCACGCGCCTGAAGAACACGGCGTGACCGCCCGTTCAGTCGATCGCCCGCTTTTTCGTTGGCGGGCGCGCATAGGCTGACGCTGATTTGTGGCAACATCACGCCTTGCGCATTTCATTGGCATTTTCGCTATCGCAACGCAGAACCGCAACGCGCGCAGCGCAAATTATGGCGAAAGTAAAAATTATGGCGAAAATCGCAACGCCGCGCGAAACGATTGGCACACCATCATCTTAGCACACCGTCATCCTAGGCTTGCCATAATTGTGATCGACGCTCAGCGAGACGGGCGCTCTATGAGCGCGGGGAAACGCGAGGGACCTTAAATGCGCGGTCGTTTTGTTGCTGCGTCGCTGATCGCGTCGATCATCGGGCTGTTCAGCCTCAATCTTGCGGCCCAGGAGATACCGAAAGCGATTGCGCAGGGCGGCACCGATGCCGTGATGCGCGAGAAGAAAAATGCCGACACGGTCGGCATTGTGGGCGGCCTGTTCACCGGAACCTATATGCGGCTCGCCGCCGAAATGGCGAATGCACTCGACGACGGCGACAACATGCGCATCCTGCCGATCGTCTCCTACGGCGCGGCGTCCAATCTCGACGATCTCCTCTACCTGCGCGGCGTCGACCTCGCCGTCACGCAGTCCGACGTGTTCGAATATTTCCGCACCGTGCGCAAGACGCCGCATCTCGAGCGGCGCGTGCAGTACATCATTCGTCTGCCGATTTCGGAGCTGCACATCATGGCGCGCAACGACGTGCACAGTTTGGCCGATCTGCGCGACAAGAAGGTCAATTTCGGCCCGGCCGGGACCGGCGCGAGCCTGACCGGCACCATCGTATTCCAGCGGCTCGGCATCCCCGTGCAGCAGGTCATGATCGATCAGGCCAGCGCGTTGCAGAAGCTGCAGGACGGCGAAATCGACGCCATCGCCCGCGTCATCCCGAAGCCGGTCGACTTCTTCACGAAAATCCCGCCGAACTCCGGACTGCATCTGGTGAATATCCCGTTCACCAAAACGTTCGAGGACTACTACACGCTCGGCGAGTTCACCAAAAAAGATTATCCCAATCTGCTGCAGGGCGCCGACCGGATCGACACCATCGCCGTCCCGGCGGTTCTCGCGGTCTATAACTGGCAGAAAAATACCGACCGCTATCTGAAAGTGCAGCGCTTCGTGCAATACCTGTTCACGCGCTGGGACAGGTTTCAGCATCCGCCCTATCACCCGAAATGGCGCGACGTGAATTTGGCGGCCACCGTTCCGGGCTGGACCAGGTTCGGTCCCGCCGAGGACATGCTGCAGCAGGTCGAGGCGCAGCACCAGCAGCAGGAAAAAGTGGACTTCCAGGCGTTCCTGAAGCAGCAACCGGGCGCGCCCGCCAACGAGGCGGAGCGCGAGGCGCTGTTTCGCGATTTCCTGCAGTGGCGTGAGCACGCCGCGCAAAACCATTAGACGCCCGATGGGGCCGTCGCTGCGGGGGGCCGCAGTAAAAGGAGATGACTGAATAGACGTCCGCGTCGGCTGGCTAAGACGACGCATCTGGTCCGTATCTGTACCGCGTTACGTGCCATGATCGAATTGCGAACCGGCTATGACCTTTCCGCATCGCTTGCCAATGCCGCCTTGCTGGCGCTATGGGCGGTGCCGCCGCTTTTGCTCCTTGCCTATGTGCGCAAATCCGCCAAAGTCCGGCGCACGCAGCCGGAATTCGCACTGCGCAAATCCGAGGCGGCGGAATGGAATCGCGCGATCGCGCTTTACGACCGCGTCCGCTGCCAGATCGAAGAGATCGAGAGCCGCAGCACGAGCCCCACGCTATTTGACCGGCTGCTGTTGGGCTGCGGCGTCCATCGCACCGCACAAGACAGCGATACGCTTGCCGATCTGCAAGCTCTCGCCGCGCATTTGCGCGTGGCGGTCGTGCGCCTCAATCGTCAGCCGCTCGATCGCCTGCGGTCGTGGATCCATATGTTGAGCACGCGCTTTGCCGTGGGCTATGCGGTCGGCGCGTATATTGCGGGCTTCTCGCTCTTGATGGCCACGGCCGCGCTGTCCGCGCGGTGGCTCGACGCGTCGCCAAGCGACGGAATCGCGCTGTTGCTGTGGTGCCCGCTCGGGCCGCTGGTCTCTGCCAACGTCATCAGCGTTGCTTTTGCCGCCCTTGCCGGACCCGTCGTTTACGTGCTGCGGCGTCTGTATCTCCGCAGGGTTTACCGCGTCGAATTTCTCGTGCTCAAGGACCTGACGCGCGCCGAGCCGCAACAGGGCGTTTGGCAGGATGAAGGCGGCGCGGCCGACCAATATGTGGCGGGCGAAGTCACCGCGATCGCCGCGCCGGGTCGACGCGATTGGTCCGAGATTTTCGGTGTCTCGCCGTCGGCGTCCCTGGAAGAGCTGCGCAAGGCTTACAAGACGCTCATCAAACAAAATCACCCCGACAGGGTCCACGGCATGTCGCCGGCGCTGATCAAGCTTGCCGAAGCAGAGACCAGAAGACTCAACGCCGCTTATCAGGAGGCGTTAGTGTCATTGGTGCCACACCCTGCAGGCGCTTAACTTGAATTCAGTAGTCGCCGCACAAAGATCATACTTGCATCAAGCGTTTGCCCAACTGTGATGAAACCCTTCGAATGTCCGGTACCCGACGCGGCAAGCCCGCGGCGAACAACAATAAACGGACGGTCTAGGGGGACGGGGACTTTGCGCAGCGGGGCTCCACATCGTTGGAGCCGGCCGTGTTGCGAGAGGGGGCGGACCGGCATGTCTTATGTAAAAATCTCCGGCACATCGGCGGCAGTGATACCGGCAACTAATCCGCTCGGCGTCATCGAAGAGATCGCCATTGCCAATGCGTGGTCATTCGAGCGGGAAGCCGAAGACGAGATCGCGTTCTTGGTTTCCGGAAACTGGGTCAGTTACAACGTCTCGTTCACCTGGATGAGCGAGATCGAGGTGCTGCATCTCGCCTGTGCTTTCGACTTGCGGCCGCCCGAGCCGCGGCGGTCGGCCGTGCAGGACCTGATCAGCAGCATCAACGAGCAATTATGGCTCGGCCACTTCGACATCTGGGCAAAACCTGGCATCGTGCTGTTTCGCCATTCCATCCCTCTTGCCGGCGGCACGACGGTTTCGCCGCGGCAATGCGAGGTGATCCTCGGCAGCGCGCTCGATTCCTGCGAGCGCTATTATCCGGCGTTCCAGTACGTCGCCTGGGCGGGCAAGTCCGCCAGCGACGCCATGGGCAGCGTCATGCTGGAAACCGCCGGCGAGGCGTGAGCGGCGGGCGCTCGAAGCTATCTTTTACGTATATCCCGGCGCGTCTTGAGAAACCTCGCCGAATAATCGCGTGCGACATAGGCCGCGCAGAACGCTGCGAATGATCGATACATCGAGCCCGCTTGCTGCTGGTATTTGCGTGCGCACTGTTTTTGCCTGCGCTCATAATCCGCTTTTTGCACGGCGCTCAGCTTCTGCAGAAAGTCGCCCTCACATTTTGCAGTGACCGCCGCACCGAGACCGACGTCGCCGCTCGAGCCGAACTGGCAGAGTTCGAACAAGGCGACGGCGCGCGCGCATGACGGCGCCTGGCGAATTAAATCCACGATGTCGTCGCTGTCGCGCGTTGGGCACTGCGCTTGCTTCGGCTTTTGTTGCGCGAAGGCAAGAGCTGTCGAGACCGCGAGCGCGATAGCCACGATCACCGCTTTACGACGGCAAACGGCAAGGCGCCTCACCGCTTGCGCTCGGCGTACCAGCCGATGACCGCATCCGGCACCGCGTCGGTCGAGGCGAAATATGGCTTGATGTCGAGGAGCGGCGTGCCGTCGAGGCAATCGATGCCGACGACGGCGAGCCGGTTGCCCTCGATGCGAACAAGCCGCGCCACCGAGAGCGCGATCGGATTGGGCCGCGCCGGCGAGCGCAACGCGAAGGTGCCGTGCGGTTCGGCATAATGGTGCGGCGCCTGCAGCACCAGGTCGCGCCGTGCCTTGTCCATCCAGTACAGCACGATGACGTGGCTCGCAGTCTCGAGGTCTTGCAGGCCGGCGGCCCAGCGCGGATCGAGCTCGATGCTGCACTCCGCGACGGCCTCGCGGGCGTTCTTCGGGCACTCCTCGCGGCGCCGCCACGGCGTGCGGATGCGGCCAATGTAATAAAGAGAGGCATCGAACGCTTGCGGCAGCGCCACGGCGACTTCGCCCTCGCGCAACCCGTAGGGATCCTGGTTTTTCACTGCTTCGGTCATCCGCCGAAGTTTGCATGCGGTTCGCAGCGCGCCAAGCGGTCCCTGCCTTGGTATCCCGGATGCGGTGCAGCGCGAAGCGGTGCACCGCTGATCCGGGATCATCCCGGGTCTGCAGCGCACCACTTCGCTTCGCTTCGTGCTGCGCTGTGCCCGGGAAACACCGATGCAACGGCCTCATTATCGCGGGCCAAATCCCACTCTGCCCATTGACGCGGCGCATTTAATGGCATAAAGATATCTTTATGTCTCGTGCCGCACTGCCCATCAGCTTTTCCACCCTCACCGCCGTTCTCAAGGCGGCAGGCGAAGCGACGCGGCTGCGCATTTTGGCGCTGCTGGCCGAGACCGAACTGACCGTGTCTGACCTCACCGCTATTCTGCACCAGTCGCAGCCGCGCCTGTCGCGGCACCTGCGGCTCCTCACCGAGGCCGGTCTGGTCGAGCGTTTCCGCGAGGGCGCGTGGGCATTCTTCCGGCTCGGCGAGCGCGGCAGCTCAGCCGATATCGCCCGCGCCCTGATCGCGCGGCTTGATGCCGAGGATGCGGCAATCGCGCGCGACCGCGAGCGGCTCGCCGCGGTGCGCAGCGCCCGTGTCGCCGCCGCGCAAGCCTATTTCCGCCGCCATGCCGCCGAGTGGGACCGCATCCGCAAGCTGCACGTCGCCGATGCCGCGGTCGAGGCGACGGTACGCGCGGCGCTGGCCGACAAGCCGATCCGCGCGCTGCTCGATCTCGGCACCGGCACCGGCCGCATGCTCGAATTGTTCGCCCCCAACATCGAGCGCGGCCTCGGCCTCGATTTGTCGCTCGACATGCTGGCGCTGGCGCGGGCGCGGCTCGACCGCGCCGGCCTGCAGCATTGCAGCGTCCGCCACGGCGACATCTACAATCTGGCGCTGCCGCGCGATTCCTTCGACGTCGTCATCCTGCATCAGGTCCTGCACTTTCTCGACGACGGGCCGCGCGCCGTCGCCGAAGCGGCGCGCGTGCTGCGGCCGGGCGGCCGGCTCCTCGTCGTCGACTTCGCACCGCACGATCTCGAATTCCTGCGCGAGCAGCATGCCCATCGCCGGCTCGGCTTTGCCGCCGAGACGGTGACCCAATGGATGGAAGCCGCCGGGCTCGAGCCGGTGCGGCAGCAGACCTTGCCGCCCGGACCGGAAGGCAAGATCGCGGTGTCGCTGTGGCTGGCGCGCGATCCGCGCATTCTCCTTGCGGCACCGACCGCGCGGGAGGTGGCGTGATGGACGCGAACGCGCCGCGCGCGAGCCGCTTCGTGCGAGGCAGCGCGCCACGCGCGATCCGCGTCTCGTTCGAGTTTTTTCCGCCGAAGACCGCCGAGATGGAGCAGTCGCTGTGGCAAGCGATCGCGCGTCTCGCTCCGCTTTCGCCGAGTTTCGTCTCCGTCACCTACGGCGCCGGCGGCTCGACGCGCGAGCGCACCCACGCCACGGTCAAGCGCATCCTCGCCGAAACCATGCTGACGCCGGCGGCGCATCTGACCTGCGTCGCGGCGACGCGCGTCGAGATCGACGCGGTGATCGCGGCGTATGCACAAGCCGGCGTGCGCCACATCGTGGCGTTGCGCGGCGATCCGCCCGGCGGCGCCGGCGAACGCTACACGCCCTATCCGGGCGGTTACCGCAACGCCGCCGATCTTGTTGCCGGCATCAAACGCCGCGGCGCGGCGTGCGGCGATCTGGAAGTGTCGGTCGCGGCCTATCCGGAAAAGCATCCGGACAGTCCGTCGGTCGCGGCCGACATCGACATGCTCGAGGCCAAGGTCGACGCCGGCGCGAGCCGTGCCATCACCCAGTTCTTCTTCGAGAACGATCTTTATTTCCGCTATCTCGATCGGGTGCGCGGGCGCGGCATCGACATTCCGATCGTGCCGGGAATCTTGCCGGTGCAGAATTTCAAGACCACCAAGAATTTCGCGGCGCGCTGCGGCGCCTCGGTGCCGGCCTGGCTCGCCGAGCGGTTCGAAAATCTCGACGACGACGCGGCGACCCGCAAGCTCATCGCCGCCGCGGTCGCTGCCGAGCAGGTGCTCGATCTCGTCGATCACGGCGTGCGCGACTTTCACTTCTACACCATGAACCGCGCCGACCTGGTCTACGCGATCTGCCACCTCCTCGGCCTGCGGCCGCATCAGGACCAAGCCTCTGCGCGCGACGAAGCGCTCGGCGCGCTCCCTCTCCCCGTAGGGGAGAGGGTCGGGGTGAGGGGGTTCGGACGATGAAGGAAAAACCCCAAACAGCGAGGCGACTACGTCGCAATCAAACAGACGCCGAAAGGATTCTGTGGTTTCGGTTGCGCGATCGCCGTCTCGGCGGCTGGAAATTTCGACGGCAGTTCCCGATTGACCGTTTCGTCGTCGATTTCTTCTGCGCTGATGCACATCTCGTTATCGAACTCGACGGCGGTCAACATACCGTTCGTGCTCATAATGATGAGCGCCGAACGAGGATTCTGGAGGCGATGGGTTATTTGGTTCTTCGTTTCTGGAACAACGACGTAATGCAAAATATCGATGGTGTCCCACAAGTCATAAGCGACGCGCTGGAAGGCCACAGATCGGAAGCATTTTCTGAACCTTCCGAACCCCCTCGCCCCAACCCTCTCCCCGTAGGGGAGAGGGAGTCGCGTCAGCGCGAACGTGCACGCATTCACCTCTCCCCGGAGGGGAGAGGTCGAGCGAGCGTCGCGAGCGTGGGTGCGGGGGCTCGGAAGTTTCAGAAAAAGACTGCAGCGTCCGAACCCCCTCACCCCAACCCTCTCCCCTACGGGGAGAGGGAGCGGTCATAGTCCATGTCGAAGCTTGCGTTTCAGCCTCAAACTCCTTCTGCGACGGAGACGGCGCTGCGGAAGCTGGCGGCGGAGCGCGTGCTGGTGCTCGACGGCGCCATGGGGACCATGATCCAGGCGCTCGGCCTCGACGAGGAAGGTTTTCGCGGCGCGCGCTTCGACGCCTGGAACCGCGAGGTGCGCGGCAACAACGATCTGCTCAACCTGAGCCGGCCGGACGCGGTGCGCGCCATCCACCTCGCCTATTTCCGTGCCGGCGCCGACATCGTCTCGACCAATACGTTCTCCTCGACCCGCATCGCGCAAGCCGATTACGGCATGGCCGAGATCGCCTACGAGCTGAACGCCGAGGGCGCGCGGCTCGCGCGCGAAGCGGCGCACATCGCCGCGCATGACGACGGGCGGCCGCGCTTCGTTGCCGGCGCCATCGGCCCGACCAACCGCACCGCCTCGATCTCGCCCGACGTGTCGAACCCCGGCTTCCGCGCCATCACCTTCGACGCGCTGCGCGTCGCCTACAGCGAGCAGATCCGCGGACTGATGGTCGGCGGCGTCGATCTCCTCCTCATCGAAACCATCTTCGACACGCTCAACGCCAAAGCCGCGATCTACGCCATCGAAGAAATTTTCCAGGAACGCGGCACGCACCTGCCGGTGATGATTTCCGGCACCATCACCGACCGCTCCGGCCGTTTTCTCTCCGGCCAAACGCCGGAAGCGTTCTGGAATTCGGTCGCGCATGCGGCACCGTTTTCCATCGGGCTCAATTGCGCGCTCGGCGCCCGGCAGATGCGCGCCCACATCGCGGAGCTCGGCCGCGTCGCCGACACGCTCATTTGCGCCTATCCGAATGCCGGCCTGCCCAACGAGTTCGGCCATTACGACGAAGGGCCCGACGCGATGGCGGCCGCGATCGGCGAATTCGCCGCGTCCGGCCTCGTCAACATCGCCGGCGGCTGCTGCGGCACCACGCCGGACCACATCCGCGCCATCGCCGCCGCGGTCGCCGGCAAGAAGCCGCGCGCGATTCCCAAAATCGCGCCGCTCCTTCGCCTCTCCGGCCTCGAAGCGTTCACGCTGACCAAGGAGATTCCGTTCGTCAATGTGGGCGAGCGCACCAACGTCACCGGCTCGGCGCGCTTCCGCAAGCTCGTCACCAGCGGCGATTTTGCCGGCGCGCTCGCGGTGGCGCGCGACCAGGTCGAGAACGGCGCGCAGATCATCGACGTCAACATGGACGAGGGCCTGCTCGATTCCGAGAACGCGATGGTGACGTTCCTCAATCTCATCGCCGCCGAGCCGGACATCGCCCGCGTGCCGATCATGATCGACTCGTCGAAATTTTCGGTGATCGAGGCCGGGCTCAAATGCGTGCAGGGCAAGGCGGTGGTCAACTCGATCTCGCTCAAGGAGGGTGAGGACGCCTTCATCCGCCACGCCCGCATCGTGCGCCGCTACGGCGCCGCCGTCGTCGTCATGGCGTTCGACGAAGCCGGCCAGGCCGACACGCTCGAGCGCAAGACCGCGATCACCAAGCGCGCCTACGACATTCTGGTCAACAAGGTCGGCTTCCCGCCGCAGGACATCATCTTCGATCCGAACATTTTCGCCGTCGCCACCGGCATGGACGAGCACAACGGCTACGGCGTCGCCTTCATCGAGGCGGCGCGCTCCATCAAACAAAACCTGCCGCACGTCCATATTTCCGGCGGCATCTCCAACCTGTCGTTCTCGTTCCGCGGCAATGAGTTGGTGCGCGAGGCGATGCACTCGGTGTTTCTCTATCACGCCATCGCCGCCGGCATGGATATGGGCATCGTCAACGCCGGCCAGATCGCGGTCTATGACGAGCTCGATCCGGAATTGCGCGAGGCCTGCGAGGACGTGGTGCTCAACCGCCGCGCCGATGCCGCCGAGCGGCTGCTCGCGCTCGCGCAACGCCACCGCGGCCACGGCAGGGAGAAGAAAGAAGCCGATCTCGCCTGGCGCGCGCTGCCGGTGGAGAAGCGACTGGCGCATGCGCTGATCCACGGCATCACCGATTTCATCGCCGACGACGTCGAGGAAGCGCGCAAAAAAGCGCCGCGGCCGCTCGCCGTGATCGAGGGGCCGCTGATGGATGGCATGAACGTGGTCGGCGATCTGTTCGGCTCCGGCCGCATGTTTTTGCCGCAGGTGGTGAAATCGGCGCGGGTGATGAAGCAGGCCGTCGCCCACCTGATGCCCTACATGGAGGCCGAGCGCGACGGCCGCGCCCACACCTCCTCGAACGGCAAGATCGTGCTCGCCACCGTCAAGGGCGACGTCCACGACATCGGCAAGAACATCGTCGGCGTCGTGCTCCAGTGCAACAATTACGACGTGGTCGATCTCGGCGTCATGGTGCCGGCGGAAAAGATTTTGCAGGCCGCCGTGACCGAGCAGGCCGACATCGTCGGCCTGTCCGGCCTGATCACGCCGTCGCTCGACGAGATGTGCCACGTCGCCGCCGAGATGGAGCGGCAGGGCTTTGCCATGCCGCTGTTGATCGGCGGCGCCACCACGAGCCGCACCCACACCGCGGTGAAGATCCATCCCAATTACCGGCGCGGCCAGGCGATCTATGTCAACGACGCGAGCCGCGCCGTCGGCGTCGTCGCATCGCTGTTGTCGCGCGAGGCGCGCACGCGCGCCATCTCGGACGTGCGCGCCGAATACGCCCGCATCGCCGCCGCCCATGCGCGCGGCGAAGAGAACAAACGCCGCCTGTCGCTCGCCGACGCGCGGCAGAACGCGCTGCGGCTGAACTGGTCCGGCGCTTACGTGCCGCCCGTGCCGCGTTTCCTCGGCACCCGCTGCCTCGACGGCATCGCGATCACGGACCTGTTCGACATCATCGACTGGTCGCCGTTCTTCGCCGCCTGGGAGCTGAACGTCAAATTTCCGGCGATCCTCGATGACGCCAAGATCGGCGAAGCCGCGCGCAACCTGTTCGCCGACGCGCAGGCCATGCTGCAACGCGCGGCGGAAGAGAAATGGTTCCGCGCTCGCGCGGTGTTCGGCCTGTTTCCCGCCAACAGCGCCGGCGACGACATTATGGTCTTCGCCGATGAGACGCGGCGCGCGCCGCGCGCGGTGCTGCACACGCTTCGGCAACAGCTGGCGCGCCGCGAGGGCCGCGCCAACCTGGCGCTCGCCGATTTCGTGGCGCCGCGCGAGGCCGGCATCGCCGATTACATCGGCGCCTTCGCGGTGACCGCCGGCATTGGCGAAGAGGCCGTGGTCGAGCGCTTCAAGCGCGCCAACGACGATTACTCGGCGATCATGGCCAAGGCGCTGGCCGACCGGCTCGCCGAAGCCTTGGCCGAGCACTTGCACCAGCGCGTGCGCCGCGAGTTCTGGGCCTACGCGTCCGACGAAACATTGAGCGGCACCGAGCTGATCGGCGAAAAATATCGCGGCATCCGGCCGGCGCCCGGCTATCCGGCGCAGCCCGACCACAGCGAGAAGGCGACGCTCTTCGAACTTTTAGATGGCGAGCGCCAGATCGGCGTGACGCTCACCGAAAACTTCGCCATGTGGCCCGGCGCCTCAGTGTGCGGCCTCTATTTCAGCCACCCCGAAAGCTACTACTTCGGCGTCGGCCGCATCGAGCGCGACCAGGTCGAAGATTACGCCGCGCGCAAAGGCTGGACCATCGAGCAAGCCGAAAAGTGGCTGGCGCCGATCCTCAACTACGATCCGGTGGGAGCGCGCACGGCGGCGGAGTAGCACTTCGTCATTGCGAGGAGCGAAGCGACGAAGCAATCCAGAACGGCACCGCCGCGCCGGATTGCTTCGCTTCGCTCGCAATGACGAGTTGACCAAAAAGACTTAACCCAGTTTACTTCTGATCCCCTGCTCCACGAACAGCGCGGCTTCGAGCGCGGCTTTATCGCGGCCGAAGCGGCCGACGATTTGGAGGCCGAGCGGCAGGCCGGAATCGTCGAAAAAGCCGGGCACGTTGATGCAGGGTGTGCCAAGCAAGGTCCATAGCCGGTTGAAGGCGGGATCGCCTGTCGTTTCCAGGCCGCGCGGCGCTGCGCCGGGGGCCGACGGCGTCAGGATCACGTCGTAGTCCACCATGGTTTCAGCGAACACCTGGCGGCCGCGGCTCGCGGTGCGGCGCGCGGCGTCGTAGGCGTCGGCGGACATCGCGGCGCCGCGGTCGAGCTGCGCGTGCAATTGCCGGCCGATCAGATCGCGATGGCGGTCGTACTCGAAAGCGAGCGCGCGGAACGTTTCGTAATCCTGGATGACGAACTGCGCGCCGTAGGCGTCTTCCAGTTGCTTGGGCAGCGTCACGTCGGCCACTTTGGCGCCGGCGGCCGCTGCGATGCGCGCGGCGGTCTCGAGCGCGTTCTGCATCGCAGGCGTCGCTTGCGGCCACAGCTGCGTGCGCGCCAGCGCGATGCGCGGCGCCGCGGGCGCGGTGCGGTCGACGCGTAGGTCGCGTTGCAGAATTTCCGCCGCCGCAAAGGCAACGTCGGCGACGCCGGCGCCGAACAGGCCGGCAGTGTCGAGATGCCAGGCCACGTCCTTGACGCCGACCAGCGGGATCAGCCGGTACGACGGCTTGTAGCCGGCGACGCCGCAGAACGCGGCGGGGCGGATCACCGAGCCCGCGGTCTGCGTGCCGAAGGCGAGCGGCACCATGCCAGCGGCGACCGCGGCAGCCGAGCCCGACGACGAGCCGCCCGGCGTGTGCGCAAGGTTGTGCGGATTGCGGGTGCCGGCCGGCACCATCGAGGCCATCTCGGTGGTCACGGTCTTGCCGATCACGATGCCGCCGGCGCGCCGCGTCAGCGCCACGGCGGCGGCATCGGCGCGCGGCCGATAGCCGGCATAGATCGGCGAGCCGTACTGGGTCGGCAGATCGGCGGTGGCGAAAATGTCCTTGAACGCCACCGGCAGGCCGCGCAGCGGCGTTGCCGCCAGTCGCGCGTCATCGGCGCGCCTGCGCGCCGCGTCGAGATCGAGCGCCACGAACGCGCCGATCTCCTTCTCGCGCGCGTCGATCGCCTCGGCGCACAGTTCGACGGCGCCGCGCGGCGACAGCGCGCCGGCTTGGATGCGGCGGACAAGATCGAGCGCTGACAGCATGCGCGGCCGGGTCATTGAATCCATGTCAGGCCCCTCGACATCAATATTTGTACATCCAGCCGATGTTTCCCGGATGCGGTGCAGTGCGAAGCGGTGCCCGCTGATCCGGGATCGTCACAAACTCGGAGTTCGTAACGATCCCGGGTCTGCAGCGCACCACCGCTTCGCTTCGTGCTGCACTGCGCCCGGGAAACGCGTCAGCCGCATAGTTAACGCGATCCTGCGCCGCGCGCGAGCCAAGCGTTGAAGGGTCGTTAACGGAAATGCCGGCATTGTCGGCTTCATGTCGCGTGGCGTCCGCAAGTATCTCGTAGGCTCCGCCGTGCTCGCTGCGCTGGTCGCCGTCGCCGGCTGCAGCCATTACATGTTCGCCGAGCGCGAGCCATGGCGGCACGATGCCGAGCTTGCGTGCCTCAATTCCGGCGCGGTGCCGGACTCGCCCGGGCGGGTGCGCATCTCCGCGATCAACGGCCCCGGCATCTGCGGCATTGATTTTCCGATCAAGGTGACCGAGCTCGGCGAGAGCCGGCCGCTCGGCTACACCGACGAGCCGTTGCGGCCGCCGGGCGCCGTTCCCGATGGGGCAATGCCATCGCAATTCTCGACCATCCAATCGAATCCGCTGCCGCCGCCGGCTGACGCGACGCCTTATCCACCACCGAACCAACAACCTTACGGCGCGGCGCCTTATGGCCAGCCGCAATACGGCGCGCCGCAATATGGCGTCCAACCCTATGGCGCACCGCCTTATGGCGCAGCGCAAGCGCGGACGCCCTACCCGCCGCCGCCACCGCAATCGAGCGCGGCGCCCTATGGCGAGCCGCAGCAATATGGCGCGCCGCGTTATGGCGCGCCGCAATACGGTGCCTACGGCGCGCCGCAAGCCGGCGCGCCAATGTCGCTGTCGCCGCCCGGCCTGCCGCCCGACGATGATGAAGTCGAGGACGGCGAAGCGGTGCAACCATACTCCGACTCACCGAATTACGGTCAGCCGCCGCGTTACGGCGCGCCGAATGACAGCGCGCCGAATTACGGATCGCCGAACTACGCCGCGCCCAACGCGCTGCCGCCGGCGCAAGCGCCGGCTGCCAACGCGCCCATTCCGCCGCTCGGCCCGCCGGCGCTGACCACGGGTTCTGCCGGACCGGTCGCGGTGCAGCCGGCGGCGACGCTCGCCTGCCCGATCGTCGCCGAGCTTGACAAATGGATCAGCGAGGCGGTGCAGCCCGCGGCGCTGCGATGGTTTCGCCAGCCGGTGGTCGAGATCAAACAAATCTCGTCCTATTCGTGCCGCGGCATGAACGGCAATCCGAACGCGCACATTTCCGAGCACGCCTTCGGCAATGCGCTCGACATCGCCGAATTCGATCTCGCCGACGGCCACAGGATCAGCGTGCAGTATGGCTGGCACGGCACGCCCGAGGAGCAGGGCTTTTTGCGCGACGTGCAAGGCGCGGCCTGCCAGGATTTCAGCACCGTGCTGGCGCCCGGCGCCAACGTCTATCACTACAATCACATCCACGTCGATCTGATGCGCCGCGCGCGCCGGCCGGTGATCTGCGAGCCGAGCGCCATGCCGGGCGAAGTCGCCGCCGCGCGCGCCCGTTCGCGCTACGCCGCCCAGCGCGGCGATCCGCGCTACACCGGCTCGATCAACAAAAAGACCGCGCCGCAGCCGCTCGGCTACGCCGGCGACGACGACCGCCTGCCCGAGGCGGTGCCGGGGGAGGATTAGCGAGGTCGCAACGTCGGCGGCGGGCCTCGCTCAGCGGGGCGGACCCGCCCGCTCCACCTCATTGCTCGATCAAGTCCCGGGTCGCGACCCAGCCAAGCACCGGACTGGTTTCTGATCAGATCAGAAGCCCTCCGCCATGCGCAGCACCGGCTTGATGGTGATGCCGGCCGCCGAATCTCTGGCAGCGCGTTCGATGTCGGCGAAATCGTAGAACGTGATCATCTTCTCGATCGGAAATTTGCCGGCCATGATCAGGTCGACCAGCTTGGGAATGAAGTGTTGCGGCACGCTGTCGCCCTGAACGACGCCGCGCACGACGCGGCCCTGTTGGACGAACGGCATTTCGAGCGCCACCTCGGTGCCCCTGCGGGCGCTGCCGAGCAGCACGCAGGTCGCCGCCGGCATCAAGCATTCGACGGCAGCGCGCAGCACGGCCGGCACCGCGGACGTGTCCACCGCATGGCGCACGCCGCCGGCGGCGATCTTGCGAATCTCGCTGACGACGTCTGCGCAGCTGCGGGCATTGACGGTATGTGTGGCGCCGAGATCGTGCGCCAGCTCGAGCCGATGATCGTGCACGTCGACGGCGACGATCGGATCGCAGCCGGCGATCTTCGCCGCCATCAGCGCCGACAATCCGACCGCGCCGACGCCGAACACGGCCATGCTGTCGCCCGGCACAGGCTTTAAAACATTGAGCACGGCGCCGGCGCCGGTCTGGCCGCCGCAGGCGAGCGGACCGAGTTGTTCGAGCGGCGCATCCTTGCGCACCTTCACGGCATAACGCTCCTGCGTCAGGGCAAAGGTGCCGAACGCCGATTGCTGAAAGAATGCGCTGTAGAGCGGCGCGCCGTTTTTCGCCAACAGCGTCGAGCCGTCGGCGCGCGTGCCGGCCGATTTCAGGCTGCGGCCGTGGACGCAATAATTCGGCATCTGCCGCACGCAATTGGCGCAGCCGCCGCACCACGGATACGACATGACGACGTGATCGCCCGGCTTGAGCACGCGCACCGCGCTCCCCACCGTATGAACCACGCCGGCGCCCTCGTGGCCGTACACCGCCGGATATGGGCTCTCGTAATAGCCGTCGCGCGCGTGCAGATCGGTCTGGCACAGCCCGCTCGCCACCACGCGCACGATCACTTCGTCGGCACGCGGCTCGCAAAGCTCCGCCGTCTCGATGACGAACGGCCCAGATCTTTCGTGCACGATGGCGGCTTGGATCTGCATGTCTTGTTTCCGCGGTTCGGCAACCATACACCCACTGCGATCATACTTGGCCTGTCATGCTCCGCGAAGGCGGAGCATCCAGTAATCACCTCGCTGTCGGTGTTTACTGGATCATCCGCATGCGCGGATGATGACACGGAAGTGAGTCACTGCCTGACCCGAAGACGCGCGACGATCACCGCCCCCCGCCTGCCTCCATGTGCGCCAGCACCGCGGCGGTGGGCCAACAGTCGAGCTTGAGCCCGTTGCGCTTCTGATACTCGCCGAGCGCGGCGCGGGTGAGCATGCCTGCCTTGCCGTCGATCTTGTCGTGATAATAGCCGCGCGCGGTGAGGATGCGCTGCATGCGGTCGAGATCGGCGGTCGGCAATTGCGCCACCTTGGCCCAGGGCGTCTCGAACGGCCGCGGATCGAGCATGCGGTCGGCGAGATGGCCGACGAACAGCACGTAGAGGTCGGAGTAATTGTATTCCTTGATCGCGAAGTAATTTGCCGTGGCGAGGAATGACGGACCGTACAACCCGGCCGGCTGCACCAGCGACGCGGTCTCGGCGCGCTCCGCCGCGGAAAGTTTGCGGCCGTAAGCCGGCACGAAGCCGAGCTTGAGCCAGTCGCCGATCGGCCGCGTCACCTGCGGCACGCCGGTCGAGCAGTCGACGTCGGTTGGCGGATGCACCTCGTAGGCCCAGCGCACGCCGCGCTGCCAGCCTTCGCCGACCAATTGCTTGGCGGCGGAGGCGAGCGCGTCGGGCACCGAATTCCAGATGTCGGCGCGGCCGTCGCCGTCGAAATCGACGGCGTATTTGAGATAGTCGGACGGCAGAAACTGCGTCAGCCCCATGGCGCCGGCCCATGAGCTTTTCATGTCGGCGAGCCGCACCTTGCCTTGGTCGATCATTTTCAGCGCCGCCAAGAACTCGTCGCGAAATTTGTCCTTGCGCTTGCCGAGATAGGCCCGCGTCGCCAGCACGCGCACCGCGCTGCGGCTGTCGCGGGCGCGCCCGTAATCGGTTTCGCGGCCATAGATCGCGAGCACGATGGTCGGATCGACGCCGAAATCGCGCTCGATGGCGGCAAGCGTCGGCCGATATTGGTCGTGGAGCTGTTTGCCCCGGGCGGCGAGCCCGGCGATCACCGGCTCTTTCAGATAATCGGCCGGCGTCTGCACGAATTCGGCCTGGCGCTCGGTCGGCGGCGGCCGGCCCGGCAGCACCAGGTCGGGCAGCGACAGATCGGGCTCGAGCCCGCGCGTCGCAGCATCGAACGTGGCGCGCGAAATTCCCATTTCCTGGGCCTGCGGCCATAGCGATTGCAAGAAAGCTTGGAAGGCCGGATCGGCGGACACAGGCGCCGAGTACATAAGGAACAAACAAACCGCAACCGTGTAATATTTGAGGACAAAGCACTTGGCGGCGAGCTTGCTGAAACGCACTCCCTCTCCCCGGAGGGGAGAGGGTTGGGGTGAGGGGGTTCGGAAGTTGGAGAATATTTTGCAGCGTCCGAACCCCCTCACCCTCGCTCGCTCGACCTCTCTTCTCCGGGGAGAGGTGAAGATGAGCCGATCGCGCTTCACATAATTCAGCACGTTGTTGCCTGCTGGGTGTTGCTTCCGAGCATCATCGCACCGCGACGATGAACAGGCGCGGGAATTTCAGCAATACTTTGCCGTCGGCGCGCGGCTTGTAGGCGCCGGCGATCTTTTGGCCATAGGCGGCGAGGAATTGTTCGCGCGCGGCGGCATCGAGCGGCGAGAGGAACGGCTGCAGCGACGAGCCCTTGAACCATTCGACGATGGCGGCCGGCGAAGCCATGACGTGGTTATAGACGCTGTGCCAGATGTCGATATGCGAGGCGACCGGCTTGAGCAGATCGTAATAGGCTTCGACGCTCGGCAGGTCGGGCCGCGGCGCCGCCTTGATCTCCGGATGGTCGGCCCATGGCCCGCTACGGCCGACTTCAGCTTGGGAGACGAGTCCCGGCTCGCGCGTGTTGTCGGGCATCTGCACCGCCAGCACGCCGCCCGGTTCCAACGCCGCCAACAGCCGGCGCAGCACGCTCGTATGATCGGGCAGCCATTGCATCACCGCGTTGGAGAACAACAGGTCGGTGCCGGGCTCGGGCGACCAGGTGGCGATGTCGGCCTCGATGAATTTATGCTTGGGCAGCCGCTCGCGCGCCTTGCGCAACATGTCGGGCGACGAATCGAGCCCGGTCACCTCGGACTGCGGATAGCGCGCGACCAGAAGCTCGGTCGAGTTGCCCGGCCCGCAGCCGAGGTCGACCACGCGGTTCGGCCGCTCCAGCGGCACCTGCGCCAACAGATCGCGCGGCGGCCGGGTGCGCTCGTCTTCGAACTTGAGATATTGCCGTGCGCTCCAGTCTTCCATCGCGGCTGATTCCGATTTCCCGATTCGGGCTTTCCATACTTTTGCGCGCCGCAGATGTAAATGAAATCTCTCGCGCCCGCGACGTGCTCTCGCGCGTTTCCCGGGCGCAGCGCAGCACGAAGTGGTGCGCTGCAGACCCGGGATCGTTACAAGCTCCGAGCCTGTGAAGGTCCCGGATCAGCGGTGCACCGCTTCGCGCTGCACCGCATCCGGGAAACGAACGCTCATGCCGGCGCATGCGAATCGGTGACGCCGTCGCCCGCCGCCGCGGCGTCGCGATGATGATCGGCGGCGAACAGCAAATACACCGCCGGCACTACGAACAGCGTGAACAGCGTGCCGATCGCGAGACCGGAGGCGATGACGATGCCCATCTGGAAGCGCGACACCGCGCCGGCGCCGCTCGCGGTGATCAGCGGCACCACGCCGAGCACCATCGCGGCCGTGGTCATCAGGATCGGGCGCAGCCGGATGGCGGCGGCCTGCTCGATTGCGGCGCGCTTGCTCAGCCCCTGCTCCTGCTGCAGGTGATTGGCGAACTGCACGATCAGGATGCCGTGCTTGCTGATCAGCCCGATCAGGGTAACCAACCCGACCCTGGTGTAGATGTTCAGCGACATGCCGCCAAACCCCAGCGCGACGAAGATCAGCGCGCCGGCGATCGACATCGGCACCGAGAACAAGATGATGCAGGGATCGCGGAAACTCTCGAACAACGCAGCCAGCACCAGGAAAATCATGATCACCGCAAAGGAGATCGTGATGATGAAGCCACCGCTTTCCTGGATATATTGCCGGCTCAAGCCCGCATAATCGACCGAGTAGCCTTCGGGCAGCGTGCGCGCCGCAAGATCTTGCAGATATTGCAATGCGGCACCTTGCGCGACGCCCGGCATGGCGACGCCCTGGATGGTGGCACTGTTGAGTTGCTGGAAATGATTGAGCGCTTCCGGCACCGTCCGGGTCGAGATGCTGGCGACGGTCGACAGCGGCACCACCGAGCCATCGCCGGTGCGGATGTAGTAGTCGAGCAGTTGTTGCGCATTGAGCCGATAGCGCTGCTGTACCTGCGGGATCACCTTGTAGGAGCGGCCGCTGATGCTGAAGTAGTTGACATAGCCGCCGCCGAGCGCCGCGGCCAGCGCGCCGCCGACGTCGCTCATTTTCAGGCCAAGCTGAGCAGTCTTGTCGCGGTCGATGGCGATGTCCGATTGCGGGTTGTCGAACTTCAGGTCGGAATCAAGGAAGATGAACATGCCGCTCTTTTGCGCTTCCTGCAAAAAGGCCTGGGCCACCGTATTGAGACGTTCGTATGGATCGGTGGTGACGAGAACGAACTGCACCGGCAAGCCGAAGGCGCCGGGCAGCGCCGGCGGCTGAAACGCCGCCACGCGCAGGCCGGCGATCTTGCCGACCTCCTGCTGCACCACCGGCTGCAACACATTGGTCGTCTTGCTGCGCTGGTCCCATGGCTTGAACACCATGCCGGCCAGGAGTTGGCCGGGCACGTCGAGTTGGAAGACATGCTCGGTTTCCGGATGCGCCGCGAAAACGTTGTAGATTTGTTTCGAATATAGCTCGCGCTGCTGCAGCGTCGAGTTCGGCGCCGCGGTCGCCGATGTGATGATGACGCCCTGGTCTTCGGTCGGCGCAAGCTCGACCGTGGCGCTGGCATAGAGGAAATAGTTGCTGACGAACACAATGGTGGCGAAGACGAGCGTCACCGCCAGCGTGTTCAGGCTGCCGTGCAGCCAGCGTTCGTAGCCGCCGCGCAGCCGGTGGAACTGACGGTCGATGAAGGCGGTCAGCCGGGCCTCCCAGCCGCCACGCTCGAGATCAGGCAGCTTGAGCAGCCGCGAGCACAGCATCGGCGATAGCGTCAGCGCGACGACGCCGGATATGGTCACCGCTCCGATCAGCGCGAAGGCGAACTCCGAAAACAGCGCGCCGGTCAGGCCGCCCTGGAAGCCGATCGGCACATAGACTGCCGCCAGCACTACCGTCATGGCGATGATCGGGCTGCCGAGTTCGCGTGCCGCGCGGATCGCGGCCGGCATCGGCCCCATCCCCTCCTCGAGATGGCGGCTGACGTTCTCGACCACGATGATGGCGTCGTCGACCACGAGGCCGATGGCGAGAACAAGCGCCAGCAGCGTCAGCAGGTTGATCGAGAAGCCGAGTGCCAGCAACACGATCAAGGTGCCGACCAGCGACAGCGGAATGGCGATTGTCGGAATGACGGCCGAGCGCAGTGAACCGAGGAACAGAAACACGACCACGGTGACGATCACCAAGGCTTCCACCAGGCTGCGGATCACCTCGTTGATGGAGCTGTGCACGAATTCGGTGGAGTCGTAGACGATTTCGCCGCTGAGCCCGTGCGGCAGCAACGCCTGGATGTCGGGGAACACCTTGTGAACCCCGGCGACGGCGTCGAGCAGATTGGCCGACGGCGCCACCTGGATGCCGATGTAGACCGCGCGCTTGCCGTCGAAGCCGACTTCGGATTCATAATCCTCGGCGCCGAGCGTGACATTGGCGATGTCCTTCAGCCGCACGATGGCGCCGCCGGTCTGCTTGATGACGAGATTGCGGAACTCTTCCGCCGAATGCAGGCTGGTGGAGGCAGTAAGGTTCACCTGCACCATCTGGCCTTTGGTGGTGCCGATGCCGGAAATGTAGTCGTTGTTGGTCAGAGCCAGGCTGACGTCGGCGGCGGTTAGTCCGTAGGCTGCGAGCTTCTGCGGATCGAGCCAGGCGCGCAGCGCGAACACTTTCTGGCCGAGCAATTCCGCGGTCTGCACCCCGGGCACCGCCTGCAGCTTCGGCTGCACCACGCGCACCAGATAATCGGTGATCTGATTGGGCGCCAAGGTGTCGCTGTTGAAGCCGATATACATGGCGTCGAAGGTCTGACCGATCTTCACCTGCAGCGTCGGCTGCAAGGTGCCGGTCGGCAGCTGGTTGAGCACCGAATTGACCTTGGTGTTGATCTCGGTCAGCGCCTTGTCGGCGTCGTAGTTGAGCCGCAGCGTCACCGTGATGGTGCTGACGCCGCTCTGGCTCACCGAATTCATGTAGTCGATGCCGTTGGCCTGGGCGATGGCGTTTTCCAAGGGCGTCGTGATGAAGCCGGCGACGACGTCGGGATCGGCGCCGTAATAGATGGTGGTGACGGTGACCACCGCGTTCTCGGTGCGCGGATATTGCAGGATCGGCAGCACGAAATAGGCGCGCACGCCGAGCACCAGGATCAGCAGGCTGACGACCGAGGCGAGCACCGGCCGGCGGATGAAGATGTCGGTGAATTTCATGACAGTCGCCGAGCGCGTGTTATCGGAAGCGCGGCATTCTCTGCCTTGTCACCTCTCCCCTCCGGGGACCCCGGAGGGGAGAGGTCGAGCGAGCCAACGGGTCGGCGCGTAGCGCCGCCCGATGACAAGCTCCGCGAGCGAGGGTGAGGGGGTTCGGGAGCTGAAGTTTTTCTCAAACTTCCGAACCCCCCCACCCCAACCCTCTCCCCTCCGGGGAGAGGGAGCAGGTTCGCAGCAACGCCGATGCCGTGCATGACTATCGCGGTCTCCAGCTACCTGTCCGACGGCAGCACCGGCGTAGCGTCGGCGCTCGGCAAAATGGAATTGTCGATCAGGACCGGCGAGCCGTTGTGCAGCTTGATCTGGCCCGCCGTCACGATCGTCTCGCCCTCGTTGACGCCCTTGAGCACGGCGACCTGATCGCCGCGCGTCGGCCCGGTGGTGACGAAGGTTTGCCGCGCGATCTGCTGCGGCTTGCCACCGGCTTGCGCGGCTTTGCTGTCGACGACGTACACCGTGTCGCCGTACGGATTGTAGGTGATCGCGGTCTGCGGCAGCGTGATGTAGTTCGCCGGCGCGCCGGTGGCGATGGCGACGATCGCGTACATGCCGGGCAACAGTTTGCGGTCCGGGTTTTTCAAGGTGGCGCGGACCTGAACGTTGCGGGTCGAGGTGTCGATCTTGGGATTGATCGCCGAAATCTCGCCGTCAAACGTTTGATCCTTGAAGGCGTCGACCCGCACCGTGACCGCCTGCCCGAGCCGCAGCTGATCGATCGCCTGCTGCGGCACGAAAAAATCCAGATAGATCGGATCGAGCGCCTGCAAGGTCACGATCGTAGTGCCGGCACCGAGATACTGGCCAAGGTCGACGGCGCGGATGCCGAGATGGCCGGCAAACGGCGCGCGCAATGTTTTCTTGTCGAGGATCGCCTGCTGCTGCGCGACCTGGGCCTTGGCGTTCTTCAGATTGGCGACGTCGGTGTCGAGCGTCGCCTGGCTGACCGCCTGGATCTTGAACTGCTTGAGATCGCGCTGGTAGGTCAGCTCGGAGAGCTCGGCGGTGGCCTGCAGCGAGTCGAGCTTGGCCGCATCGTCGTCGGAGCGCAGCTTCAACAGCACCGCGCCTTCCTTGACGTCGTCGCCGGAATTGAACGACAGCGCGTCGACCACGCCGGACACTTCGAGCGACAGGTCGGCGCCCTTGACCGCGCGCAAGGTGCCGACCGAATCGATGGTCGGCTGCCAGCTCGAAAAATGCGCGGTCGTCGCCGACACCGTCTGCGGCGGCGCGCTCATCGTGCTCATGAATTTTTTGATCATGTAACCTTTGAACGCCTGAAAGCCGAAAATGAGGCCGAGCACGGACGTGACCGCGGCCAGCATGATCACCATGCGCAAGATCATGGAAGGGCGTTTGCCCTTGGCCACGGCCGCGCGTTTGTCTTCGAACATGGCCGCGTCTTTGTCTTTGAACATGGCGGCGTCTTGGTCCTTGGTCATGGCCGCGCCTCTGTCTTTATGCCATGCGCGCCCGCGACCAAATCCGTAGTGGTGATCGCGTCGGAGTCGTCGGGGCTGAGCGTATTGGTCAAAACGTCGACGCGGTTCCACCAGCCGCCGCCCAGCGCTTGGAACAAAGCTGCGGTGTCGGCGTAGCGCGCAGCTTCCGCCTGCACCACCGCAAGCCGCGCCTGGGCGTAGCTGCGCTGCGAGTTGAGCAGCGTCAGATAGGCGATGGCGCCGAGCTTATATTGGCCGCGGGCAAGGTCGAGCGTGTCGGAGGCGGCGCGCAGCGCCGCGACCTGCGCTTTCAGGGTGGCGGCGTCGAGCTGCAGCGCGCGCAATGCATCGGCCACGTTCTGGAACGCGGTGAGTACGGTGTTGCGGTATTGCGCCTCGGCCACGTCATAGGCGGCGCGGGCGGCGCGCTCCTGGTGCAATAGCGTGAAACCGTGGAACAGCGGCTGGGTGCCGCTTGCCGCCGCGCTCCAGATCATCGTGCCTGGCGTGAACAGCGTCGCCGTGGTCAGCGCCGCGCTGCCGTAATCGGCGGTGAGATTGAATTGCGGCAATCGCGCCGCGACCGCAACGCCGATCTGCGCGCTGGCCTGATGCAGCTGCGCCTCCGCGGAGCGCACATCCGGGCGCTGCTGCACGAGCTGCGACGGCAAGGTCAGCGGCAAATCACGCGGCAGCCGCAGCGTCGCCAAGGCGACGCGGTCGCGCAGCCGCACGTCGGGGAAGCGGCCGGTCAGCGCCAGCAGTACGTGCTCCTCTTGCTCCAGCTGTTTCTGCAGCGGCGGCAAGGTCGCTTCCGTGGTCGCCACTTCGGACTCTTGGGTCAGCACGTCGGTGCGCGTGGCGGCTCCAAGGTCGAACTGCTGGCGCACGACGTTGAGCGCATCGGTTTCAATCTTGATAACATCGCGGGTCGCAACGATCTGGCCGCGCAGCGAAGCTTCCTGCACCACGGCCGTGACGACGTTCGAGGTCAACGTCAGATAGGTCGCTTCGAGCTGGAAGCGCTCGTACGCGGCGGTCGCTGCCGTGGCCTCGATCTGCCGACGCTGGCCGCCGAACACGTCGGGCACGTAGGACACGTTCGCGGTGGCCTGAAACAGATTGAAAATCGAGGGCGCGCCGGCCTGGCCGAATTCGGCCGGCGAAAACTGCTCGCGCGTCGCCGACGCATTGGCGTCGACGCTCGGCAGGAGCTTGCCGGTCTGGGCGTAGAGATTTTCCTTGGCCTGCCAGAGCGCTGCCTGCGCCGCCTGCAGACTTGGATTGGCTTCCAGCGCTTGCGCAATCAATGCATCAAGTTCCTTGTTATGAAAGACCTTCCACCACTCGCCCGGAATGTCGCGGCCGAGATCGAATCGTTGCGCCGCGCCTCCGGTGCCGGCGCCGCCGCTCGCCACGGCGGGAGCCGGCACCGCTTCCGGCGTGTAGCCGCCCACCGGCGGCGCTGCCGGCACTTTAAAGTCGGGGCCGACTGCGCAGGCCGACAACAGCAGCGTCGCGGCGATTCCACTAAGGGCCGCCAGCACGGACGCGCGGCTCCCCAAAGCCACATTGGCTCGCGGCAAAGCCGGCGTCCCGCAACGCCCCATCGACTGAACCGATCGACCCACTTAAACCACCCTCAACCGGCCAGCCTTATTATTTACTATCCGGTCAGTCAATAACTTGACTTTTCACCCCACAGCCGCCTAGCTGGTGGCGATGACAGAGGTACTCGACCCGCGACCGGAGACCCGGCGCCGCCGCAAGGCGGAGCGGCCGCACGAAATCGTCGACGCCGCGTTCCACGAATTTTCCCGCAATGGCTACGCCACCACGACGCTCGAGCGCATCGCCGAGCGCGCCGGCGTCACCAAGGGCACGATCTACGTGTATTTCGACAGCAAGGAACACCTGTTCATCTCGATGGTGCGGGAGTTCACCAAGCCGGCGCTCGATGCCGTGAACGAAATGTTCAAAACGCACGACGGCTCGACCGCCGATCTTCTGCACGCACAGTTTTCCTTCATCTATCAGCATCTCGTCGAGGACCGCCGCCGCCGCGAGGTGCTGCGCATGCTGATCGCCGAGGCGTCGCGCTTTCCCGAGCTCGCCGACCGCTACCACCAGGAAATCTTGCGCCCCTGCCTCGACATGCTGCGCCAGGCGATCCAGCGCGGCGTCGACCGCGGCGAGATCCGCGCTTCGGCCATTCTGCAGTCGCCGCAGGTCGTCATGGCCCCGATCGCGCTGGTCGACCTTTGGCTGATGCTGTTCGATGAACGCCAGCCGCTCGACCTGAAAGCCTATTTCGACGCCCACCTCGAACTGGTGCTTAACGGCTTGCTGGCGAAGTAACCGTGGCCGGGTCGAGCGGGCCGCGAAACCCGGGGCCTGGTTGCAGCATTCCAGACCGCCCCGGATTGCGCTTCGCGCAATCCGGGCTACGTGTTATTCTGGATTATTCGTTGATTATTATGACCTAACGGCAGATTCGGGAGCGGCCCATGCACGACATCGTCATTCGCGGCGGCACTATTGTCGACGGCACCGGGAAAGCGCCGTTTAGCGGCGACGTGGCAATCGTCGGCGGCCGCATCGCCGGCGTCGGCGGCAAGCAGGGCCCCGGCAAGCGCGAGATCGACGCGACCGGCCTCCTGGTGACGCCCGGCTGGGTCGACGTGCACACCCATTACGACGGCCAGGCAATGTGGGACCCGCTGATCACGCCGTCGTCCTGGCATGGCGTCACCACCGTCATGTTCGGCAATTGCGGCGTCGGCTTCGCGCCGGTGAAGAAAGAGCATCGCGGCGCGCTGATGGATTTGATGGAGGGCGTCGAGGAAATTCCCAATCCGGTGCTGTCCGCCGGCCTCGCCTGGGATTGGGAGAGCTTTCCGCAATTCATGGACGCGCTGGAGCGCCATCCGCGCGCCATCGACATTTGCGCCCAGGCCGCGCACCTGCCGACCCGCGTCTACGTCATGGGCGATCGCGCCATCCGCCGCGAGCCGGCGACCGCCGACGACATCGCCGAGATGCGCCGCCTCACCGTCGAGGCGCTGCGCTCAGGCGCGTTCGGCTTCACCACCTCGCGCACCGATTCGCACAAGACGCCGGACGGCGAGCTGGTGCCGTCGCGCGACGCCGACGATCATGAACTCCTCGGCATCGGCGCGGCGCTCGGCATCACCGGCACCGGCGCGTTCGGCATGAACAGCGACTTCGACGACGAGGACTTCGAGCTGCGCTGGATTCGCAAACAGGCGCGCGAGACCGGGCGCCCGGTCTGGTTTCTGTTGACCGACCGTTATAACGATCCGCAGCGCTGGCGCCGTATCATGAAGGCGGTGCACGAGATGCGCGCCGAGGGTTTGCCGGTGACCGCGCAGATGGCGGGGCGGCCGATCGGCGTGATGATGGGCATCGGCACCGCGCTCAATCCGTTCACGGTGCGGCCGACGTACAAGAAGCTCGAAAGCCTGCCGATCGAGGAGCAGCGCCGCCGCCTGCGCGACCCGCAGGTGCGGGCGCAGATTCTGGCCGAGACGCCCTCTGAAGCCGAGATCGCCAAGCTTGCGCAATTCCGCCAAGTGGTCGCCAAGGCATTCGACAAGTTCTTCACCATAGGCAATCCGCCGGATTACGAGCCCGGGCCGGAAAAGTCCGTCGCCGTCATCGCGGCGCGCGAGCGGCGCAGCCCCGAGGAAGTCGCCTACGATTACATGCTCGGCGACGGCCAGTACCTCTACTTCCCGGTGGTCAATTACGTCACCGGCGACCACGCGCCGATTCTCGAAATGCTCAACGATCCGGCGTGCCTGCTCGGCCTCTCCGACGGCGGCGCGCACTGCACCTCGATCGTCGATTCCGGCGTGCCGACCTTCATGCTGACGCACTGGAGCCGCGACCGCGTGCGCGGCCCGAAGCTGTCGGTCGAGGCGCTGGTGAAGCGGCAGACCAGCGAGACCGCCGACTTCTTCGGCCTAAGCGACCGCGGCCGGCTGGCGCCGGGGCTGCGCGCCGACGTGAACCTGATCGATTACGATCGCCTGCAGGTGCAGAAGCCGGAACTCGTGCACGACATGCCGGCCAACGGCCGCCGCTTCGTGCAGAAGGTCGACGGCTACGAAGCGACCTTCGTCGCCGGCACGCAAATCTTCGAACGCGGCGAGCACACCGGCGCGCTGCCCGGCCGCCTGGTTCGCGCCGGGCACAGCGAGCAGGTGCTGCACGCGGCGGAGTAAATTCGTCACCTCTCCCCGCGTGCAGGGAGAGGGAGTTCGCATCAGGAAGCGGCATACATCGCGACTTCTGAAGAACCGATCATCACGATCCGAACCTGCGTCGCGATTGGACGTTGGTTCCTTAGGCGTGATTGATTGCGCCGTTGGAGTGCCGACCATGCAGGTGCCGCTCGAGCTTTCCTTCCGCAACATCGAGCATGCGCAATGGGTCGAGGATGACATCCGCGCCCGCGTCGCCGAGCTGGATACGCTGTACGGCCGCCTGACGTCGTGCCGCGTCCGCGTCGAGCAGCGCGCCGACAATCAGCACGGCACCATTCCGCCGGTGGTGCGCATCGAGCTCAGCATCCCCGGCCACAACGACATCGTCGTCACCCACGAGCCCGATCATCTGCAGCGCAAGTTTCAGCGGCCGGATCTGCACAACGCCATCCACGAGGCGTTCCGGATCGCCGAGCGCCGCCTGCGCGACCTCAAGGAAGTGCGCGAGCGCCGCACCAAGGAGCCGCACCACGATTCGGAAAATCAGTCGCTCGGCCAAATCGCCGAGACGACGCCCGAGGGCGACCACGGCTTCCTCACGACCAAGGAAGGCGGGCTCCTCTATTTCCATCGCAATGCGATGCTGTCCGGCGATTTCGACACGCTGTCGCGCGGCGACGACGTCTATTACGTCGAAGCCGTCGGCGACACCGGCCCGATCGCGACGAAGGTGCGCGTCAAGGCGAAGCTGTAGCGCGCGTCAGCGCGAAAATTTCTTGTACTTGATGCGCTCCGGCAGGACCGTGTCGGTGCCGAGGCGGCGCATCTTGTCCTTCTCGTAGTCGGCGAAATTGCCCTCGAACCATTCGACGTGGCTATCGCCCTCGAAGGCGAGGATGTGGGTGGCGATGCGGTCCAAGAACCAGCGGTCGTGGCTGATCAGCACGGCACAGCCGGCGAAATCCTCCAGCGCCTCCTCGAGCGCGCGCAGCGTATCGACGTCGAGATCGTTGGTCGGCTCGTCGAGGAGGAGCACGTTGGCGCCGGATTTGAGCATTTTGGCGAGGTGCACGCGGTTGCGTTCGCCGCCGGAAAGCTGGCCGACCTTCTTCTGCTGATCGGCGCCGCGGAAATTGAACGCAGCGCAATAGGCGCGCGAATTGACCTCGCGCTTGCCGAGCGCAAGCTGATCGAGGCCGCCGGAAATTTCCTCCCACACGGTCTTTTTGCCGTCGAGCGAATCGCGCGACTGATCGACGTAGCCGAGATGCACGGATTCGCCGATGGTGATGGCGCCATTGTCCGGCTTGTCCTGGCCGGTGATCATGCGGAACAGCGTGGTCTTGCCGGCGCCGTTGGCACCGATGACGCCGACGATGCCGCCCGGCGGCAGCTGGAACGTCAGATCGTCGATCAACAGATTGTCGCCAAAACCCTTGCGCAGGTGCTCAAACGCGATGACGTTCTGGCCGAGCCGTTCGGCGACCGGAATGACGATCTGCGCGCCTTGCGCCTGCTTCTCGCCGGCCTTTTTGAGCAGCTCCTCGTAGCGCTCGTAACGCGCCTTCGACTTGGCTTGCCGCGCCCGCGGCGAGGCAGCGATCCACTCCTGCTCGCGGGCGAGCGTGCGCTGCCGCGCCTCTTCCTCGCGGCCTTCCTGCGCGAGCCGCTTCTGCTTCTGCGTCAGCCAGGACGAATAATTGCCCTGGTAGGGAATGCCGCGGCCGCGGTCGAGCTCAAGAATCCAGCCGGTCACGTTGTCGAGGAAGTAGCGGTCGTGGGTGACGATGAGGATGGCGCCCGGATAATTGCGCAGATGGCCTTCGAGCCACAGCACCGATTCGGCGTCGAGATGGTTGGTCGGCTCGTCGAGCAGCAGCAGCTCGGGCCCTTCGAGCAACAGCCGGCACAGCGCCACGCGGCGGCGCTCGCCGCCCGATAACTTCGCCACCTCGGCATCGTCGGGCGGGCAACGCAGCGCATCCATCGCCTGATCGACCTTGGAGTCGAGATCCCACAGGCCCTTGGCCTCGATCTCGTCCTGCAGCTTGGTCATCTCGTCGGCGGTCTCGTCGGAATAATTGACGGCGAGCTCGTTGTAGCGCTCGAGGATCGCCTTCTGCGCCGCGACCCCGTCCATGACGTTGTCGCGCACCGATTTGGTCGCATCGAGCTGCGGCTCCTGCGGCAGATAGCCGACGCGGGCGCCCTCCGCCGCCCAGGCCTCGCCGGAAAACTCGGTGTCGAGCCCGGCCATGATGCGCAGCAGCGTCGACTTGCCGGCGCCGTTGACGCCGAGCACGCCGATCTTGGCGTCCGGATAGAACGACAGGTTGATGTTCTCCAAGACCTTGCGGTTGCCCGGGTAAGTCTTGGACAGACCTTGCATATGGTAAATGAACTGACGCGCCATGACTCCGCCTGAATAGGATTCCTGCGCCCGCCGGCGTTCGGCCATTACACCGCCTGGGCCCAACGGCAAGCGCTTTTCGGGGGAATTCGCGGCTGATTTAGGGGCCGAACCGGCAGAGGGCAAGACCGGCTTGACGCAGCAGGGATCGATTGTAGCCCCCAATATGGACGGCTATAGTGCAATCTGGGATTGGGGTGGGGCTGATGTCGGTTGAGGCGGAAAAATTCGATTTTTTTATTTCGCGGTGTGGTGCCGCCAAGGGCGTTGCCGTCGAAATCGCCGATGTCCTGCGCACGGCAGGCTATTCATGTTTCATGCAGGACGACGGCATTGAAGTCTCGAAAAATTTCATTGCCGAAATCCACGACCGGCTGGAGCAATGTCGGCATTTCATCGCCATCCTGAGCGCAGATTACATCCATTCGCCGTATACGCGCGAGGAGTGGACCAACTTTCTCGCGGCGAGCGACACATCCGGGGGCGCCCGCCGGCTCATTCCGATTCGCATCGAGAACATCGAACCGACCGGCCTATTCCGCGTGCGCGTCTATGCCGATCTGGTCAACGTGACCGATCGCGGCCGGCGGCGCGACATCATTCTCGCGGCCGCCACCGGCAGGCCGATCAGCGACAGTTTCGCGACGAAGGCGCCCGTGTTCCGCGGCGTACCGCCCCGCAATCCGGATTTCATCGGCCGCACCAAGCTCTTGCAGTTCATTTATGATACGCTGAATTCAGCCGACCGGCCGGCGGCGCTGGCTCCGCTTGCCATCCACGGCATGGGCGGGATCGGCAAATCGTCCTTGGCGGCGGAATACGCGCACCAATACCTGCACGACTATGCCGGAGTATGGTGGGCCGCCGGTGGCAGCCGCGCCGTCCTGCTCGACAGTTTGGCGAAGTTTGCCAGCGTGCTTGATCCGCGCGAATACGGTGGTGAAGCGCAGTTCCGCCATGCCGGTGAAAAAGACCCGGATCACGAGGAGCTGGTCAGGGCGGCGCTGGCGCGGCTCACCAGCGCCAGCAAACCGTGGCTCCTGGTTTACGACAATGTCGGCAGCCCGGCAGAGATCCGCGGTCTTATCCCGAGCGCCGGCGCCCACGTGCTCATCACCACGCGCTCGCAGAATTGGGCCGGCTGGGCGACCCCGATCCCGGTCACGGTGTTCGAGCCTTTTGAGGCCATCCAGCTTTTGCTCAAGATCACCGGCCGGCCGAGCGGCCAGAGCGCGGTCCGACTGGCAAAAACCCTGGGATATCTGCCGCTCGCCATCGAACAAGCCGGCGCCTACATTTTGGATACCGGCGTACCGTTCAACCGCTACGCCGACCGCGCCGACGAACTCATGGCCAGGGCGCCGAAGGACGCCAAATACCCCAACAGCGTCTCGGCGACTTTCAATCTCGCCATCGAGCGCGCGCTAGCCGAGTGCCCCGCGGCTGCGAAACTGTTCGATTTCCTCAGCGTGCTCGCGCCCGAGCAAATCCCGCGCGACCTGATCGACGACACGATTCTCACCGAGGATGACCGCGACGAGGCCTTGGCCGCGCTGCATCGCTGCTCGCTGATCAAGTACGAAGACGACGAGCCGGAATCGGAAGACAGCCCGGCGATTACCGTCCACCGCCTGGTGCGCGCCGCCATGCACCAGCGCCTGCAGTCGACCGGTAAGGTGATCGATGCGCTGCGCCTCGCCATCACGCGTGTGGCGATCGCGTTCCCGGACAAGAGCTACAGCGATCCAAAATGCTGGCCGCGCTGCAAGCAGCTGCTCCCGCATGCCTTGAGCCTGCGCGAAGAGGCGCTACACGCCAAGTTCGAGAGCCGAGAGCTCGCGGTCATCCTCGACGGTGCGGCCAATTATCTGCTCGGCCGCGGCGCCTTCGGCGATGCCGAATCGCTGTTCAAGGAAACTGTGGACATTGGCCGCCGCGTGCTCGGGCCCGAGCACGTCGACGTCGGCCGCTGGCTCAACAATTCCGGTAATCTGTACCTGAATTCGGGACGCTACGAGGAAGCCAAGGAAAAATATTTCGAGTCGATCTCGATCGGCGTCAAGACGCTCGGCCGGGATGATCCAAGCGTCGCGACCCGGCTTAGTAATCTTGCCTATGCATTCATGAAGACAGGCCAGTATGCGGAGGCCGAAGCCTATTACCGCGAAGCCATCGAGACTTCCGTCAAAGCCTACGGCCGCCACGACCAGAGGGTCGCGTCACGCCTGCACAAGCTCGCCATGCTCTACCATGAGACCGGCCGCCAAGCCGAAGCGGAAACACTGTACCGAGAAGCGATCGCCATCGGCGAGGCGAAGCTCGGGCGCGATGATATCCTGGTGTGCGACTGGATCAGCGATCTCGCCAACGTGTTGCGCGACACCGGCCGATATCCCGAAGCCGAAGCGCTCAACCGCGAGGCTATGACCAACCTATGCCAGGTGCTCGGGCCGGAGCATCACCGTATCGCTTTCATTCTGAGCAGCCTCACGGAACTGCATTTGAAGATGGGGCGCCTCGACGAAGCCCGTCAGGAGGCGTCGCAAGCGGTGAATATCCAAAAGAAGGCCTATGGGCCCGATCACCGCTGGACCAGGGAAGCCGCCGACGTGCTGAACCGGGTGGTACTGGCCCAAGGCCAAGTGAGCCAGACGGCTCAGGGCGCCGCCGACCGCAGCGTCGATTTCCGCCACGCGCAGGCCGGCTAAAGTTCATCGCCCACCAGCTTCCGATCGCGACCCGGGCGCGGCCGGGCGGGCGGCCCCACCGGTTCCAGGATCGTGGTAACGGTCCCTCAAGCCTAACGGCCATTGCTGCGCCGTCCTGCCCAAATCGCACCAAATTTTAGTGATTTGTCCTGGATAATTGTTGTCAAACGATCGTTTGAAAATAGAACGATCGTATGGTATATAAGGAGTGAAGCCCCAGGACGGGCCAATTCCGCAACAAGGCCATCGGGAGCGTTCCATGTGGCGTAATCTGACCAAGACCATTCGGGAGCTGCAGCGAAGCGTGGCGGCTGGCGGCGCCGCGTACCGGCCCGACCTGCACTACATGCGCGGGCCCGGCCCGAAATGGCACGCCAAGTACGGCCACCTCGCCCCGAAGCCGGCGCCATTGGCGCCCTCCTCCGCCTCGACGTTGCGCGGTCTCGCCGAACGCCGCGCCTAACCTTCCGTCCTCATCCTGAAGACGCCCGCGCGAAGCGCGGGCCTCGAAGGATGCGCCTCGCCCGCATCCTTCGGGGCTCCAGGATGAGGGATTACTTCTTTTCCGCACCATCATGCTCTAGAAGCACCCGTGGGCTCGCACTCCGGGTGGAAGCATCATGGCCATGCGCTGCGCAATTCTCGACGATTATCAGAACGTCTTCCTCAAGCTCGCCGATTGCTCGGCGCTCAAGGGCAAAGTCGACCTGCAGGTTTTCAACGCCCATCTCGGCGGCGCCGACAAGGTGATCGCGGCGCTTGCCGATTTCGAGATCGTCGTCGCCATGCGCGAGCGCACCGCGTTTCCGCGCGCGGTGATCGAGGCGCTGCCGAAGCTCAAGCTCCTGATCACGACCGGGGCGCGCAACGCCTCGATCGACGTCGAGGCCGCGAAGGCGCGCGGCGTCACGGTGTGCGGCACCGGCTCGTTCGGCAACCCGACCTCCGGCATCGCCATCGGGCTGATGCTCGAGTTGACGCGGCACATCGGCTACGAGAACGCGCGGCTGCATGCGGGCGCGGTATGGCAGAGCACCATCGGCCCCGACCTCGAAGGGCTCACGCTCGGCGTGCTCGGCCTCGGCAAGCTCGGCAGCCGCACCGCCGCCGTCGCCAAGGCCTTCGGCATGAAGGTGATCGCGTGGAGCCAGAATCTCACCGCAGACAAATGCCGCGACGCCGGCGTTGGCTATGTCAGCAAGGACGACCTGTTCCGGCAATCCGATTTCATCACCATCCATGTGGTGCTGTCGCCGCGCAGCCGCGGCCTGGTGACCGCGCGCGAGTTCGGCCTGATGAAGCCCTCGGCTTACCTGATCAACACCTCGCGCGGGCCGATCGTCGAGGAGGCGGCGCTGCTCGCGGCGCTGCGCGAGAAGAAAATCGCCGGCGCCGGCCTCGACGTGTTCGACGTCGAGCCGCTGCCGCTCGACCATCCCTTGCGCAAAATGGACAACGTGGTGATCACGCCGCATCTCGGTTACGTCTCCGAGCAGAATTACCGCGCCTATTTCGCCGGCGTGGTCGAGGATATTTCCGCGTTCTTGGACGGCAAGCCGGCAAGGGTCATCACGTAACGCAAGCTTGTCATGCCCCGCGCGCAAGCGGGGCATCCAGTATTCGTTGCGCCGTACAGAGTTCTTCTGCGCTCGCGATTACTGGATCGTCCGCTTGCGCGGACGATGACACTCTCGGGAGCGCGTCATGAGCGACGACACATTGATCGATTTCTACTGCCACATCTCGCCGGTGCGGTTTCTCGACGAGATGAACAAGATCGCGCCGAAGCTCGGCAATATCGCGGCGCGGCTGCGCAACGTGCGCAAGATCCACGATCTCGATGCGCGGTTTCGCGAGATGGACGAGTTCGGCGATTATCGCCAGGTGGTGTCGCTGCCCAATCCGCCGATCGAGGATTTCGCCACGCCCGGCCAGGGACTCGCTCTGGCTCGCATCGCCAACGACGCCATGGCGGAGCTCACCCAAAAACATCCCGACCGCTTCGCCGGCTTCGTCGCGGCGCTGTCGCTCACCGACGTGATGGGCTCGGTCGAGGAAGCGCGCCGCGCGATCAGGGATCTCGGCGCCGCGGGCGTGCAGATTTTCACTCCCCTCGCCGGCCGGCCGCTCGACGAGCCGGCGTTCGAGCCTTTATTCGCCGCCATGGCGCAGCTCGACCGGCCGATCTGGCTGCATCCGGCGCGCACCGCCGCCATGCCGGACTATGCGGCCGAGCAGAAATCGCGCTTCGAAATGTGGTGGTGCTTCGGCTGGCCCCACGACACTTCGGTCGCCATGGTGCGGCTCGCGTTCTGCGGCCTGTTCGACCGCTATCCCGAGCTGAAAATCATCACCCACCATCTCGGCGGCATGATCCCGTATTACGACGGCCGCATCGGCCCCGGGCTCGACGTGCTCGGCAGCCGCACCTCGGACGAGGATTACTCGAAAATCCTGCCGTCGCTTAAGCGGCCGCATCTCGATTACATGCATGACTTCTACGCCGACACGGCGATGTTCGGCGGCGGCGTGCACGCGCTGCGCTGCGGCTACGAATTCTTCGGCGCCGACAAGGTGGTTTTCGCCACCGACACCCCGCTCGGCCCGATCAAGCCGGCGATCGACGCGCTCAAGCAGCTCGACATTCCGGCCGCCGACCGGCGCAAGATTTTTGCCGGCAATGCGGAGCGGCTCTTGAAGAAGAACTCGAGCTAGCGCGATACGCCTGCGCCTAAAGCCCTTTTTCGGCCGTTGAGCGGCGTCGCCTCGCGGCCAGTGGGCATTGGGTCATTGGGGCCGAAACACGGGCAAACACGGGCATTTACCGACCGCGGCGTGTGACGTTTTAGCCGTTGCCATGCTGATGGCGCATAACCATAATGTTCCCCGCGAATGGGTAGCGTAACGTCGGTCGAGCATCGCGCCAGATGAGCGATGAAGTCAGCACCCTTGCAGTCAGCCGCCAGTGCCGTGCGGCTGAGATCCTATTCGCGCTGCACGCACCAGCCCACGCATCGCTTGACCTGCGGCCGCCGCGCCACATCGCCAGCGCATGCTCAGGGGCCGCAGCAACATCATCATAACACTATCAACACAGGAGGTGTGCGATGGGATCGGGAGGAAACAAACACAATCGCTCCGTTACACGGCGAAGCTTCCTTAAGGCATCGGGCGCCGTCGGCGGCGCCGCCGGATTGGCGCCCGTCCTTTCGGCGCCGTTCGTGTCGCGCGCGTTGGCCGACAACACCGCGCTGACGATCGTGCAGTGGAGCCACTTCGTTCCCGCCTTCGACACGTGGTTCGATAAATTCGCCAAGGACTGGGGCGACAAGAACAAGATCGCGGTCACGGTCGACCACATCCCGGTGCAGGACGTTCCGGCACGCGCGGCTGCGGAGGCCTCGGCCCAATCGGGACACGATATTTTCGGCTTCAACGGCTCCGGCGGCGCGCATCTGTACCGGAAGTTCTTTATCGACCTCGCCGATCTCGTGAAGGAAACCGAGAAGAAGTACGGCAAGGTCACGACCATCGGCAAGCAGCTCGGCTACAACGCTGACGACGGCACTTGGTCGGCCTTCCCCGATTTCTACATCAACTTCCCGGGCATGTACCAAAAGAGCCTGTGGGAGGAGATCGGCGTGGTGCCGGACACCTGGGACAAAGTGCGGACCGGCGGCGCCAAGCTGAAGGCGAAAGGAAAACCGGTCGGCATCTCGCTCGGCCACAGCAACGATCCGAGCACGACTTGGCGCGGCCTGTTGTGGAGCTACGGCGCTTCCATTCAGGACGAAGCCGGCAAGAAAATCGTGCTCGACAGCAAGGAAACGATCGAGGCGACCAAGTTCGTCGCCGCGCTCTACAAGGAGGCAATGACGCCGGAAGTGCTGTCCTGGAACGACGCCAGCAACAACCAGTACCTTGCCTCCGGGGTCGGCTCGTACATCATCAACCCGATCTCGGCGTACCGGACGATCCAGCAGTCCAACAAGACGCTGGCCGACGACGTCTTTGTCATCGATCCGCCGAGGGGGCCGTCAAAAAAGATCATGGGCGCGGCGTCCGAGTTCTACGGCATCTGGAAATTCGCCAAGAACAAGGAAGCGGCGCTCGAGTTCTTGAAGTACTACCGTGACAACTGGCCGGAAGCCTTCAAGGCGAGCCAGGGCTACAACAATCCGTGCTTCGCCAATCTCGTGCCGAAGCCGATGCCGATCCTGTCGAACGATCCGACCTCGACGCCGCCTACCAAGCTGGCGATTCTGCAGGATTCCGACAAGTGGTCCGCCATTCCGGGCTATCCCGGGCCGGCCACGCCGGCGACGGACGAAATCTACTATGCCTTCATCCTCAACGACATGATGGCGAAGGCGGCAACAGGCGCGTCGAGCGCGGAAAATGCGGTCAAAGAGGCGACGCAGCGATGCGAAGCCATCTTCAAGAAGTGGGCCCGCAGGACCTGATATGCTGGGCCGGATCGTGTTCCCGTAAACGCGGTCCGGACCTGCCAGTTCTGCCGGTTGAGCGGACTGATAAGATGCTGCCCTGCCGAAAGGGGTCGGCGGGGCAGGTCATGACGTGATTCTGGGAGGTTGAATGGCTGCGGTCGTGACCAGGGACATCGTCAAGAAGTTCGGCGAGGTTCCCGCTGTAAACGGCATTTCACTTAACGTGCCGAACGGTGAATTCATGGTCTTGCTCGGCCCATCGGGCTGCGGCAAGACCACGTTCCTGCGCATCATCTGCGGGCTCGAACAGCAGACCAGCGGCGACCTTCTGATCGGCGGCAACGTCGTCAACGACATCCCGCCGCGCGCCCGTGGCGTGGCGATGATGTTTCAGAGCTACGGGCTCTATCCGCATTTCACGGTTCGCCACAACATCGCCTTTCCGCTGAAGACGCAAGGCGTGCCCGGCGCGGAGATCAGCAAGAAGGTCGAATGGGCCTCGCAGTTGCTCGGCATCGGTCATCTGCTCGACCGCCGGCCGCGCCAGCTCTCGGGCGGCGAGCGCCAGCGGGTTGCGCTGGCGCGCGCGCTGGTGCGCGAGCCGACCGCGCTCCTGCTCGACGAGCCGCTATCGAATCTCGACGCCAAATTGCGCACCTCTGCCCGTCAGGAGATCAAGCAATTCCAGCAGCGGGTGGGCGTCACCACCATCTACGTGACGCACGATCAGGTCGAGGCCATGGGCATGGGCGACCGCATCGCCGTGATTGACCGCGGTCAGGTGCGCCAGGTAGGCACGCCGGCGGAAATCTACAATGATCCCGCCGACCGCTTCGTCGCCACTTTCGTCGGCGCGCCGCCGATGAATATCGTCGCGCGCAACGGCGGCTACCTCGGATTCCGGCCGGAGAATTTCCTGCCCAAGGACATGGTCAAGGACGCCGCTTTCACGGAATTTCAGTTCCGCGTCGACCGTTCCGAGTATCTCGGCTCCGAGCGCATCGTCTACGGCGCATTGGAAGGCTTCGACGCCAAGGACGTGGTTACGGCGAAACTTCCTCCGGCGCACGTCGCCGAGGAGTGGATCCGGCCCGGCGAATGGCATCCCTTCGCCGTGCGCGATGCCGCGCTGCGCCATTTCGACAATGACGGCAAGCGGACAAGCCGCCACTAGAAGGCCTATTCGCCAATGGTCGCCATCGCCGATTCAGTCCCTAAGCCGGCCGCACGCTTCCGCTTCATCCTCGACCGGCGCGGCGTGCTCGGCTCGCTCATGGTCGGCCCGGCGATCCTCTACGTGCTGTTGCTGGTCGGCGTGCCATTCCTGATGGCGGTGTATTACTCGCTCAGCGCCTACACGATCTATGATCCGTCGTGGAGCTTCGTCGGCCTGGAGAATTTCGAGGACATCGTCGAAGATCCGACGTTCCGGCAGACGCTGTACAATACCTTTATCTTCACCTTCGGATCGCAAGCCCTCGGCCTCATCCTCGGCAAGTTCGGCGCGCTGGTGCTGCTGCGGCCGTTTCCGGGCCGCAAGCTCGTTCGCGCGCTGGTCATCTTGCCGTGGGCGGTGCCGATCGCGCTCGCCACGGTCGCCTGGCAGTGGATGTTCGATTCGCTTTACAGCGTCATCAACTGGACGCTGATCGCGCTCGGCCTCGTCACCCGTTCGGATGCGCCTAACTGGCTCGGCACGCCGCATCTGGCCATGCTGTCGGTGATCGTCGTCAATGCCTGGCGCTTCTTTCCGTTCGCCATCGTCATCTTCCTCGCCGGCATCACCGCCATTCCGCAGGACGTGCTCGACGCGGCGACCGTCGACGGCGCCGGTTTCTGGCGGCGCAATTACCAGATCATCATGCCGATGATTCTGCCGATCGTGGCCGTCGGCCTCATCTTCGGCATCGTGTTTACCTTCACCGATCTTTCCATCGTCTTTCTGATGACCATGGGCGGCCCGGTGGGTGCCACCTCCGTGCTTGGCTTCGCCGGTTTCCAGACCGGTATCGTCTCCGGCGACGTGTCGCATGGCGCCGCCATCTCGCTGTTCATGCTGCCGGTATTGTTCGTCGTCGTTGTCGCGATGTTGCGCTTTATCAGGCGGCGGGAGATCTGACATGCGGCGCAGCAGTCTCATTGGCGCCCTGCAGGAGACCTCGTTCTACGGCGCGGTGGCGTTCTTCTTTGTTCTCTCGGCGTTTCCGTTCTATTGGATGGTGATCACGTCGTTCAAGACCAACGGCGACCTTTATAACGTCGACGTCACTCCGTTCTGGTTTCACCAGCCGCCGACGCTCGAGCATTTCCGCTACCTGTTCGACAAGACCCTGTTCACGACCTGGCTGTTGAACTCGCTGATCATCGGCGTTTGCGTCACCGCCATTACGCTGGTCACTGCGCTGCCGGCCGCCTACAGCCTCGCCCGCATGACCGGCCGCAACGGCGAGGCCTTGGGGATCGGCATCTTTCTCACCTACCTGGTGCCGCCGACGCTGTTGTTCCTGCCCTTGTCGCGGGTGATCGTTGGGCTCGGCTTGCAGAACTCGATGTGGTCGCTGGTCGTCGTCTATCCGACCTTCACCATCCCGTTCTGCACCTGGCTCTTGATGGGATTCTTCAAGGCGCTGCCGGTCGAGATCGAAGAGGCCGCGATCGTCGACGGCTGCAGCCTGTTCGGCGCCTTCGTCAAGATGGCGATCCCGTTGTCGCTGCCGGGCATCCTGACGGTGGTGATCTTCACCTTCACGCTCACCTTGCAGGAGTTCGTCTACGCGCTGACTTTCATATCCGCCGCCGCGCAAAAGCCGATCACGCTCGGCGTCGCGACCGATCTCGTCCGCGGCGACGTCTTCTTCTGGGGCGAGATCATGGCCGGCGCCCTGATCGCCAGTATCCCGGTTGCCATCGCGTACAATCTGTTTCTCGACCGCTTCATCAGCGGGATCACCGGCGGCGCCGTGAAGTAGCACTACGGCACGACAGCGGCCCTACGACTTTGACCAACGGCCCATTTGTCATCACCCGCGAAAGCGAGTGATCCAGTAATCACGGCGATTTCTAGCTTTATACTCTGGCTCCTGTGGCTACTGGATGCCCCGCTTCCGCGGGGCATGACAAGGTAGGATGTATCGCCGCCGCCGTCACAGCTCGGTGGCGATCCACTCAATCACGGAATGTCGAGCCGGCTTCCAGCCGAGAGCGGCCGCCGCCTTGCCGCGCACGCGGCTGTTGGAGCCGAGCGAGAACACCGCTGTGGCGCGGCCCCAGGCCGCGATCGCCTGCTCGGCGTTCCAGGATTGCGGCGCGCCGAGGCCAAGGCGCGTCGCGATCGCTGCGGCGATCTCGCCGAGAGCGGCCTCGCCGCTCTCGACATACATGAAGGTGCCGGCCGGCGCTTTGGCGAGCGCCAACAGATAAAGCGCCGCGACGTCGGCGATATGGACGTTGGACCATCGGTTCAGTCCTCGCCCGATGTAACGCACCGTGCCCGACGCTTCGGCCTGGCGCACCAGGGCGGGAATCTGCACGCTCTGCGCCGGCGGCCCCAGCGCATGGCCGTAGATCATCGTGTTGCACAGCACCACCGCGCGGATGCCGGCGCCGGCGGCGCTTAGCACGAGATGATCAATCGCGACCCGCGCCGCCTTGTCGGGCAGCGGCACGAGCGGCGTCGCTTCGTCAAAAATCCGCTCGGACGGCTCGCCCATGGCGAGATCGGCGACGATGCTGCTGCCGCTCGAATGAATAAGCGATTTGCCGGAATCGGCGAGCCCGGCGATCAAGGCCTCCACGGCGCCGCGATGATCGCTGGAGGCCGCGTTGATGACGGCGTCGGCGGCGCGGGCCTCGGCTTGCAGCAACGCCCTGTCGTCGAGCGTGCCAATCACCGGTTCGACGCCGTGAGCGGCGACCGCGTCCGCCTTGACCTTGTCGCGCACCAGGCCGCGCACCGCATGGCCCGCCGCGACCAGCGACACGGCGACTGCGCCCCCGATGAAGCCATTTGCGCCGGTGATGAAGATACGCACGCGCGCCCTCGACATTCCGGCTCATTTAACCGAAACAATCAAAGTTGAAAACGTTGAACCCCGTCTGACCGATGATGATCACGCGCCGCACCTTGCTGAGCGGCTGGGCCGCGTCGCTTCTCGCATCCCCGGCGCGAGCCGCGGCCATAACCGACGCCGCGGGACGCGCCATTGCGGTCCCAACCACGGTCAGCCGCGTGTTTCCCGCCGGCCCGCCTGCCGCGATCCTGCTCTACACGGTTGCGCCGGACCTTCTGCTGGGTTGGCCGCGGGCCAACCGGCCGGATGAATGTACCTTTCTCCTTCCCGATATCTGCAAGCGGCCGGAGGTCGGGCGCCTGACCGGGCGCGGCAACACCGCCAACCTCGAAGCGGTGCTGGCGCTCAAGCCCGATCTCATTCTCGATGTCGGCTCGACCAGGGCCACCTTCGTCTCGCTGGCCGAGCGCGTCCAGAAGCAGACCGGCATCCCCTACGCGCTGCTCGACGGCCGCTTCGCGTCGACGGTTTCGACGTTGCGCAAGGTCGGCGAGCTCATCCACCGTGAGAGCGAAGCCGACGCGCTGGCCGCATACGCCGAACAGACCATCGCCACCATCAAGGTGCGCGTCGATCCGATTCCGGCGGCGCAGCGTCCGCGCGTCTATTACGCGCGCGGGCCGCGCGGGCTCGAGACCGGTCTCGGCGGCTCGATCAACGTCGAGACCATCGAATTTTTAGGCGGGCGCAACGTCGCAGCCGAGCGCCAGGGCGGCCTCGCCATCGTGTCGATCGAGCAGGTGCTGGTCTGGAATCCCGACATCATCGTCACCATCGATCCGGATTTCGCCGCCAATGTGCGCAACGATCCGCAATGGGCGGCGGTCGCCGCGGTGCGCGCCGGCCGCGTCTATCTCTCGCCTACGCTGCCGTTCGGCTGGGTCGATTTTCCGCCCTCGGTGAACCGCCTGATCGGGCTATGGTGGCTCGCCAAGATCCTTTATCCGGCACAATTCCCCGAGGACATGCACGCGCTGACGCGCGACTTCTACACGCGCTTCTATCACGTGACCCCGATCGATGCCGCCATCGCGCGTGTTTTGGCCGGGCGGGACTGATAATTTGCCGGCATGGTCCGCTCCCGCTCTTCCGTCCCCGGCCTGTTGGTCGCGTTCGCCGTGCTCATCGCGGGATTGCTCGTGGCATTCACCGTCGGCCGCTATCCGGTCAGCCTCGGCGACCTGCTTCACGTCGTTGTCGGCAAGCTTGGCGGCGGTGCCGCAAGCGTGCCGCCGGCGGTGGAGAACGTGATCTGGGAGGTGCGCGGCCCGCGCGTGGTGGCGGCGGCGCTGGTCGGCGCGGCGCTGGCGATGGCCGGAACGGCGTTTCAGGGACTGTTTCGCAATCCGCTGGTCTCGCCGGACATTCTCGGCGCTTCGTCAGGCGCCGCGCTCGGCGCCGTGCTCGGCATCTATTTCTCGCTCGGCGTGTTGGCCATTCAGAGCCTGGCGTTCGCCGGCGGCTTGGCCGCGGTGGCGGCCGTCTATCTGATCGGCTCGGCGGTGCGCGCCCGCGATCCGGTGCTGGTGCTGGTGCTGACCGGCGTGGTGATCGGCGCGCTCCTTGGCGCCGGCGTCGGGCTGATAAAATATCTCGCCGATCCCTACAACCAGCTCCCGGCGATGACGTTCTGGCTGCTCGGCAGCCTTGCATCAGTGAGCGTATTCGACCTCGGTCCGTTATTTGTACCGGTCGCGCTCGGCACGCTCGTGCTCGTCGCGCTGCGTTGGCGTATGAACGTCATGTCGCTGCCGGAGGAGGAAGCCCGCGCGCTTGGCGTACCAACTGCCGTGCTGCGCATCGTCATCATTGCCGCCGCGACGCTGGTCACCTCGGCGAGCGTCGCCACCGCCGGCATCATCGGCTGGGTCGGCCTCGTGGTGCCGCACATCGCGCGCACCCTTGTCGGCCCGGATTTCGCCCGGCTCGTTCCAGCCGCGGCGCTGCTCGGCGGCGGTTTTTTGCTCGCCATCGACACGCTGGCGCGGAGCGCTGCTTCGGTCGAAATTCCGCTCGGTATCCTCACCGCATTCGTCGGCACGCCATTCTTCATCTGGCTCCTGGCGAGCGTGTCAAATACCTGGTCAGCGTCGTGATCCTGTCCGGCCAAAACCTCGCCATCGGCTACAAGGACCACGTGGTCGGCCGCGATCTCGATATCAAGCTCGCGACCGGCGAAGTGCTAGCGCTGCTCGGCCCCAACGGCGGCGGCAAGACCACGTTGCTAAAAACGCTGCTAGGCCTGCTGGCGCCCAAAGCCGGCGAGGTGTGGCTCGGCGAGCGCGCGCTTGCGAGCTACGCGAGCCGCGAACGCGCCCGCCTGATCGCCTACGTGCCGCAGTCGCATGCGGCGACGTTCGCGTTCACGGTGGAAACCGTGGTGCTGATGGGCCGCACCGCCCATGGCGGCCTGTTCAGCCGGCCGACCGCGCGCGATCAGGCCATCGCGGCCCGCGCGCTGGAGCGCTTCGGCATCGCGCAGCTGCGCGATCGGCCCTACACCGAGATTTCCGGCGGCGAACGGCAGCTTGCTTTGCTCGCTCGCGCGCTCGCCCAGGAGCCGCAATTCGTCGTCCTCGACGAGCCGACGGCGAGCTTGGACTTCGGCAACCAGGGCCGCGTGCTGCGCGAGATTCGCGCGCTCGCCGCGTCCGGCCACGGCGTGCTGTTCACGACCCACGATCCGAACCATGCGATGCGCGCAGCCGACCGTGCCTACCTGTTGCGCGCCGGCACGCTGGTCGGCGAAGGCGCCGTGCATACGATCCTCGCGCGCGAACAGCTCGAAGCGCTCTACGGCGCCCCGGTGCAGCGCATCGCCGACCGCGACGGCGGCGGAAGCGCGTTTCTGCCGGGATGATTTGTCCGTCATTGCGAGCGAAGCGAAGCAATCCAGCAGGCGCTGCCGCTGTGCTGGATTGCTTCGTCGCCCTTCGGGCTCCTCGCAATGACGGAGCGATATTCGGCTGTAAGGCGTCTTAAGCCGCCACGCTCGACAAAAAGTCCTCGACCTCGACGCGCAGCTTGTCCACCGCGCCCTCCACCGCGTCAGACGCGGAAATCACCACCTGCGCGGAGCCGCGGGTGGCTGTTGCGGCGTTGGCGACGGCGCCCAGGGCTTCGACGATCTTGTTGGTCTCCTCGGCGGCGTTGACGACGTTGGCGGAGATTTCCGAGGCCACCACGGTCTGCTCCGACGCGGACCGTTCGACGCCGGCGGTGTAGTTGCTGATCTCGCGGATGCATTCCTCGATGCTGCCGACCGCCTGGACCGCGCCGTTGGTGGAAGCCTGCACGCCGGAGATCAGGTCGGCGATTTCCTTGGCGGCGTTGCCGGTCTGCGCCGCCAACGCCTTGACTTCGGACGCCACCACCGCAAAGCCGCGGCCGGCCTGGCCGGCCCGCGCCGCTTCGATCGTGGCATTGAGCGCCAACAAGTTGGTCTGGCCGGAAATGCTCTGGATCAGCTTGATCACCGTGCCGATCTTGTCGGCCGCGTCCGACAGCGCCGCGAATTCGTTGTTGGTGGCGTTCACCTTGTTGGCGGCATCGCGAACCACCGTATTGGCTTCGGCGACCCGCTGGCTGATCTCCGCCGCCGAACTCGACATCTGATTGGTCGCGTTGGCCGCGTGGTGCACGCCGGACGAAGCGCCTTGCGATGCCTGCATCATGCCTTCGGCGCGTTCGGACGTCTGTTGCGACGAGCTGAACAGCTCCCGCGCCGTCGACTTCATGGCGCTGGTGCTGTCCTTGACGGTCTTCAGCACGTTTTCGACACGGCCGCGGAACGCCGCGATCGCCGAATCGACCACGCGACGCCGCTGCTGCTCCGACGCCAGCTGATCGCGGTTGGTCACGTCCTCATGGGTCGCGAGCCAGCCGCCGCCGATCATCGGCGCGCGCACGACCTCGACCAGGCGGCCGTCGGCCAGGCGGTCGACCCGGCGCGATTTTTCATCCTTGGAATGCTTGTTAAGCGACGCCAGCTTCTGCTTCGCCGCGTCGTCGCTGTTCTCGCCGGCCAGGATGCCGTGCTTCACCCGGTGCTTGATGATGGCTTCATGGGACGCGCCGGGCTGCGTCAGCTCGGCCGGCAGCGAATAGAGGCGCGCGTAGATGTCATTGCATACGACCAACCGCCGCTCGGCATCGAAGATGCAGATGCCATGCGACATGTTGTTCAGCGCCGCCATGAACCGCGAGTTTTGCGCGCGCAGCTGCGCCGAGGCGCCTTCGCGTTCGCGAATCTGCTGGAAATGCAGGAGCGAAATGACAAAGCCGACGCCCGCGAGCGCGAGGAACAGCAGGCCGCCGACGGTGCGGCTTTGGTTCTTTGACGCCAGCAGGAACGCTTCAAGGGGTATGTCGATGGCAAAGGCGCCCATCAGGTCGTTCAAATGCCATTGCGCGTTGGGCTGCAGCTTGTTGTGACAATCGACGCAGCTCTGCTCGGACGCATATGACGGATAGATCGTGCGCAACACCTCGTGCCCGCCGATCTGTTTGACAGCAATGTCCGGCTTATGATCGGCTGTGTTGGCAAAGGCGTCGATGGCCGCCGCCATGTCGGCGTCGGCGGGCGGCGTCTTTATTTCATGTCCCTGGCGCCCGACCCAGCGCAACAGGAACGCGCCATCCGCTCCGGGCTGCTTGTTGAATCCCTCGATCGCGGTGGCACGGAAAGTCGACGGCACCGGCGAGTTGACGCCGACTTGGCCGCGAACATGCGAATATGTCGTAACGAACGCATCGACCAGGCGCAACGCCGTGATGGTTTCATCGGCCTTCTGCGCCAGGTGGGACTGCAGGTTGGTGCTGTAGAAATAACGGGCGACGCCGATCGAAATGGCGCTGCAAAAAAGCAGATAAATCAGGAAAGCGCGTCCGGTCCTTGAACGGACGAACTCGAGAAAACCGCTCATTCGCCGACGCGCCGCCGCTGATTTTTTAAGTCGCTGGGGCGGAGGTTGTCAGTTCACGGTTAACAACCGTTTAATACGCGGCTTTCCCACGGTGCTAAGAGATTGAAGGAAGGCCAGCGTCGTACCTCTTTCACCTCTCCCCGGAGGCCCGGAGGGGAGAGGTCGAGCGAGCGCAGCGAGCGAGGGTGAGGGGGTTCGGATGCTGCAGAATTTTCTGAAACTTCCGAACCCCCTCACCCCAACCCTCTCCCCTGCGCAGGACTGTCCGGGGAATGATTCACTGTGTCACGGTGCATGCTCGGTCGAACCGATGCAAATCGGTTCTTTCCGGTTGTCGAGACTCAGAAAGGACCGAGCATGCGCTACCTCGATAGCATCTT
>Ga0335081_10000255_pt1 | contig 100287 bp, 97 predicted proteins | sample Lox_Sample_35_FD_206713 | JGI IMG/M metagenome (GOLD analysis project Ga0335081, IMG submission 206713) | Soil microbial communities from Loxahatchee National Wildlife Refuge, Florida, United States - Lox_Sample_3.5 | ecosystem: Environmental > Terrestrial > Soil > Wetlands | place: USA...
AAAAGCCATCGGTAGACTCGTTATCGTCGCAGCTCGCTGTGACATGGGGGGTGCTCCGTTGTGTGCTTGGCAGCCACAGTTGGAGTACCCCCCTTCCTCGCCTGACACAGAACCCCTTACGTCACCGCGTCCAGCGCTCGCTGGCGGCCCTGCCGCCGCAGTGCTATGCTCAGGTCGCAGTACTGGTCTGACCATGGGGGCGAAACATGGCGTATCACCTGGAAGGCCGCTTACTGGAAGTCTGCGACTGCCGCGTGCTGTGCCCGTGCTGGATCGGCGAGGATCCCGACAACGGCACCTGCGACACCATCGTCGCCTATCACTTCGATAAGGGCGTCATCGATGGCATCGATGTCACCGACCGCACTATCGCAATCGTCGCCCACCTGCCGGGCAACATCCTCAAGGGCAACTGGCGCGTTGCCGTCTATCTGGACGACAAGGCGTCGGACCGGCAGATGGAGGCGCTGCTCAAAGTCTATACCGGCCAGGCGGGCGGCCCGATCGCCGACATCGCCAAGCTGGTCGGCGAGGTGGTGGCGGTCGAGCGCGTGCCGATCAGCTTCGACGTCGATCAGGGCCGCGGCACCATCAAGATCGGCGACAATCAATATGCCGAACTCGAGCCTTATCAGGGCGCGACCGGCATCAACACGACGCTGACCGATACGATCTTCTCGACCGTGCCGGGCGCTCCGGTGTTTGTCGGAAAATCGCCGCGCTACATCTCGAAGCAGCCGGCGCTCGGCATCGACGTCGATCTGAAGGGTCACAACGCGCTGCAAAGCACGTTCGTGTTCGACGCTTAGGACTGGCGCGGCCCACGCGAGGTCGCCTTGAAGCTCGATGCACTCGAGCGGCGCGACGCATGGCTGCCGGTGATCGGCGGCCTGATCGCGGTTGCGTGGCTTACGCTCGCGGTCTGGGAGCAAAGCCCCTATGGCCGCTATCTCGACCACGGCGAGTGGCTGCAGTTCGGCTTGGCCGCCGCGATTTGCCGCGCCCTACCCGCCGGCTCGCTGGTCCTGCCGGCACTGCTCTATGTCGGGGGCTGGCTGCTGATGACGGTGGCGATGATGCTGCCGACCACGTTGCCGCTGCTCGCCATCTTCGCCCGCATGACCTCGAGCAAGCCTGATCGCGGGTTGCTCCTGGCGTTGCTGATCGTCGGCTACCTGTCGATCTGGACGCTGTTCGGGCTCGTCGCCCACGGCGCCGACATGGGGCTGCATGCGATCGTCGCCGGCAATGCCGTGCTGAGCGCCAACGGCTGGATCGTCGGCGTGACGGTGCTGACGATCGCCGGCCTGTTTCAGTTCAGCGGCCTGAAATACCGCTGCCTCGACAAGTGCCGGACGCCGTTCAGCTTCGTCAATGAGCATTGGTCCGGCCGCGCCGAGCGCCGTCAATCCTTCCTGCTCGGCGTGCACCATGGCCTGTTCTGTGTCGGCTGCTGCTGGGCGATCATGCTCTTGATGTTCGTCGTCGGCACCGGCAGCGTCGGCTGGATGCTGGCGATCGGCGCCGTCATGGCGATCGAGAAGAACGTCGCCTGGGGACGCCGCCTGAGCGCGCCGCTCGGCGTCATTCTGCTGCTGGTCGCCGTCGCCATATTGGCGGTCAATGCCGGACTATCGCTGGGCACGCACGCCTGACTAGCTGCCGGTCGCTCCCGGCAGCGGCACGAACAGCTGTTCGACGGGGATCGGCTTGGCAATGAAGTGCTGCTCGACCATGTAGCGGACCAGCGCCTCGAGCGTCGGCCGGTTCGGCTCGACGCCGTAGGGAAACGGATCGCCGCCGGGAAATACCTGGTCGATCTCCTCGATCTCGTCCTGCAGCCACGGCAGCATGGCGTAAAGCGAGCCGGCATAACGCAGCCGCGCCCGCGCGATGCGCTTTGACTCGACGAACGCCGCGTACAGGCTGTTGGCGATCCACGGCTGCCGCTCGTACAGCGCGCGCCGAATGGCGACGAGATGCATGATCGGAAAGATGCGCTCGTGCTGGAACAGTTCGCGCTCCAACGCGTGATGGTTTGGTAGCAGCCGCACCACGTCGGGATGGGTGCCGAACGACGGCGGCTTGCGCGAGCCGAGATAGGCGTCGATGTCGCCGGAGGCGAGCAGGTCGCCGAGCGGCCGGCCGCTGCGGTTCTGCTCGACGGCGACCGGGCGAAGGAGCGGCAGCGCGTGCGGGTTGCCGTGGCTGCCGCCGCTCTCGACCGCGCCCTGCACCCACTGCACTGCGGACAGATCGACGCCGAACTGGTGCATCAGATGGCCGCGCTGCCAGATCGCCGCGGTCTGGGTATAGAGCGGCACGCCGATGCGGCGGCCCGCCAAATCCTTGGGTGCGGCAATGCCAGCGCGCGCATTGACGAACATGTAGCCGTGGCGGAACACGCGCGACGGAAACACCGGGATGGCGACGAACGGGCTGTTGCCGCGGCCGGCGTGAGCGATGAACTCGGACGCCGACAGTTCCGAGGCGTCGAACTCCTCGCCGCCAACCATGCGGTCGAAAATCTGCCGGCCCGACGGAAACACCATGACGTTGAGCTCGATGCCTTCGGGCTCGACTTCGCCCGAGCGCAACGCCTCGATGCGGTCGTACTTGCAGCTCGCGTAGGTCAGCTTGAGGCCGGGCATATGTCGGCTTCCTCCGAGCACTTCTTGCCATAACGAGGCGTTGTCCGGCATGGTGCCGCCGCCGCGGCGATAATCAGGCGATTATGCACGAGACGGATTTTCTCCACGAACATGCGATGACGGACGCCGAGCGCGCCGCCATCGCGCAGACCATTTGGGCGCAGGAGAACGTCGAGTTCAAGACCGTCGGCATCGACATCGGCAGCTCGACCTCGCATCTGTTGTTCGCCAAAGTTGCGTTGCAACGGCAATCGCAGGGCCTGTCGAGTCGCTTCGTCGTGATCGGCCGCGAGATCGTATGGCGCTCGCCGATCCTGCTGACGCCGTTTTTGCCGGACGGCACCATCGACGCGCGCGCGCTGGGCGAGTTTATCGCCCGCTGCTACGCCGATGCCGGATTTGCGCAGAGCAACGTCGACAGCGGCGCCGTGATCCTCACCGGCGAGGCGATCAAGCGCAAAAACGCCCGCGCCATCGACGAGCTGTTCGCCGGGCAAGCGGGCAAATTCGTCTGCGCCACCGCCGGCCACAAGCTCGAGTGCCGCCTAGCGGCGCACGGCTCCGGCGCGGTGGCGCTGTCGAAAGCGCGGCAGACGTGCATCCTGCACGCCGACATCGGCGGCGGCACCACCAAGTTGGCGCTGATCGACCGCGGCGTCATCGTCGGTCTGTCGGCATTCGCGGTCGGCGGACGGCTGTTGGCAACCGATGCGCAAGGCGCTTGGACCCGCATCGACGACTCGGCGCGGCTCGTTGCCGAGGATGTCGGCATCGCGCCGACGCCGCGGGCGTTCGCCGATGCCGCCGTTCGTCAGAAAATCGTACAGCGGCTCGCCACAATCGCGGCCGACTATCTGTGTGCCGCGCCGCTCGACAAACTGGGCGAAGCGCTGGCGCTCACCGAGTCGCTGCCGCGCGGCTTTGCGCCAAGCGCGATCAGCTGCTCGGGCGGCGTCGCCGAATACATGTTCGGCCACGAGGACGAGCAATACGGCGACATCGCCAAGCCGCTTGCCGCCGCACTCGCGGCCGAATTGAGCCGGCGCAGCGCGCTGCCGCTCATCGATCCCGGCCAGCGCATTCGCGCCACTGTGATCGGCGCCTCGCAATTCACTGTCCAGGTCAGCGGCAAGACCATTTATCTGCCCGATCCTTATGTGCTGCCAGTGCACAATGTGCCGGTGCTGCGCGTCGAGCTTCCTTCTGCCGACACGATCGATCCGGCGCGGCTGGCGGCCGCCATAAGCGGCCGGCTCGACGAATTCGATCTCGATCGCAATCCGCGCCTCGCCATCGCGTTCTCCTGGCGCGGCGATCCGGAACACGGCCGCCTCAAAGCCGCCGGCGAAGGCATCGTGCGCGCGCTGATGCCACTCGCCGAGCGCATACAGCTGTTACTCGTGATGATCGATGGCGACGTCGGAAAAACGCTCGGCCGCCTCTTGCATCGCGAACTCGGCTGGCCGGGAAAACTCGTCTCCATCGACGGCATCGAGCTGCAGGACCTCGACTACGTCGATCTCGGCGAGCTGATCGCGCCGCCCGGCGTCGTCCCGGTGGTCATCAAGTCGCTGCTGTTCGGGTAGCGCTTCATCCTGCCCCTTCCCCACTTCGTGGGGAAGGATAGTATGCGTAAAAGCGCCCTCGGAGGAAACACATGAACGTCCGCGAAGTCCCGCAGGCCTCCACGAAGCAGCCCACGCCGCGCTACGGCATCGATCCGTATCTCGATTGGCTCGAGCGCGAGGCATTGCCGGTCACCGAGGACTTCGGCGTCTACCTGTTCGATGTGCCGACCGCGCCGTGGCCGCGCTACGGCGTCAACGGCGCGGCGGTACACCTCAAAGGCCGCGGCGATTTTGCCAACATGTTCGTCTACGAGATCGCGCCCGGCCGCGCCACGACGCCGCAGCGCCACCTCTACGAAGAAGTCGTCTATGTGCTCGAGGGCCACGGCTCGACCCAGCTCGAGTTCGCCGACGGCAGCCGCCGCAGCTTCGAATGGGGCGAGAAAAGCCTGTTCGCCATCCCGCTCAACGCCAAGCACCGCCATTTCAACGGCAGCGGCACCGAGCGGGCGCTGCTGGTCAGCACCACCGACCTGCCGATGGTAATGAACGTCTTCCACAACGAAGCCTTCGTGTTCGACAACGATTTCGATTTCGCCGAGCGCACCGGCAAGGCCGGTTATTTTTCCGGCGAAGGCGATCTGATCACGGTGCGGCAAGGCAACCACATGTGGGAGACCAATTTCGTGCCGGACCTCACCGCGATCGAGCTGAAAAGCTGGGGCGACCGCGGCGCCGGCGGCACCAACATCATGTTCGTGCTGGCCGACGGCACCATGCACGCGCACATTTCCGAGATGCCGGTCGGCACCTACAAGAAAGGCCATCGCCACGGCCCGAGCTTTCACGTCATGTGCGTCATCGGGCTCGGCTATTCGCTGCTGTGGTTCGAGGGCGACAAGGACTTTCGCCGCATCGACTGGAAGCACGGCATGGTCTTGGTGCCGGCTGACCGTCAGTTCCACCAGCATTTCAACACCGGGCCGCAGCCGGCGCGCTATCTCGCCACCGCGGTCGGCGGCCTGCGCTATCCGACCACTTTGGCGAACCGCGTGTCGCTGCTCGGCACCGGCGGCGACGACAAGCCGGCGGTGTCGAAGAGCCTCAAAGAGGGCGGCGACCAGATCGAATACGAGGATCAGGACCCGCGCATTCATCGCATCTGGCTCGAAGAGATGCGCAAGAACGGCGCGCCGCCGAAGATGGAGAAATTCATCGCTACGCCCGAGGACATGAAGGCGCCGGCATGAGGCCTCGCCTCGTCGTCTCGCTGCTCGCCATCGCGGCCCTCGCGCTGTTGCCGGCAAAAGCGTTTGCCGCCGACCAATCCGCTATCGACGCGGCGAAGAAAGAGGGGCAAGTCGTCTGGTACACGACACTGATCGTCAACCAGATCGTCCGGCCGCTGAAAGCCGCGTTCGAGAAAAGATATCCGGGCGTGACGCTGCAATATACCCGCGCCGACGATCTGGTGACGTCGGCAAAGATTCTCGCCGAGGGCCAGGCCGGCCGCGTCCAGGCCGACATTTTCGACGGCATCGCCAACATGCTGCCGCTGCAGGAAGCCGGCCTGCTGGCGCCGTTCACGGTGCCCAACGCCGCCGACTATCCGCCCGAGCTGAAAGCGCGCGACGGCTACTGGATCGCCGAGATCATGTACGTGTTCACGCCGGGCATCAATACCGCGCTGTTGCCCAAGGACGAGGCGCCGAAGACCTTTGCCGACCTGCTCGACCCAAAATTCGCCGGCAAGATGGCCTGGAACGGTAGCTCAATGGCCGGCGCCTACGGCTTCGTCGGCAATGTGCTGACCACTATGGGCGACGACAAGGGCATGACGTATCTGCGTGCGCTGGCCAAGCAGCGCGTCGTCAATGTCGAAGCCTCCTCGCGCGCCGTGCTCGATCAGGTAATCGCCGGCGAGTATTGGATGAACCTGATGGCCTTCAACCACCACGTCGTGATCAGCGCCCGCAAGGGCGCGCCGTGCGACTGGCTCAAGCTCGAACCGACGCCGGTGACGCTCGACGCCGTGGGTCTCCTGAAGGATGCGCCGCACCCGAACGCGGCGCGGCTGCTGCTCGAATTTTTGCTGTCGCCGGAAGGCCAAAAAGTTTTTCAGCAAAACGAATATCTGCCGGCGCTGCCGAGCGTGCCTGCCATGGTCGCCGGGCTCAAGCCGAGCGACGGCGGTTTCAAGGCCGATTTCCTGCGGCCAGAGCAGATCCACCGCGAGCTGCCAAAATGGCAGAAGGTCACCCAGGATCTGTTCCGATGACGAGCGGCATCGAGGTCGAGATTTCCGCGCGCGGCATCGCCACGATCCTGCTCAACCGGCCCGAGCGCTCGAACGCCATCGATCAGGCCGCGCTCGACGAATTGACGCGGCAGTTTGTAAGTCTCGGCGCCGACGAGCGCGTCCGTATCGTGGTGCTGCGCGGTGCCGGCAAGCATTTTTGTGCGGGCGCCGATCTCGTGGCACGGGCGACCGCGCCGGAGCCCTCGCCGGGGCAAACGACGGTGGTCGATCTGCTCGCGACGCTCGAGCGCCTGCCCAAGCCGACGGTTGCCGCGGTGCACGGGGCCGCCATCGGCGCCGGCGCCGCGCTCGCTGCCTGCAGCGACGTGGTGGTGGCGGCGGACAGCGCGTTTTTCTCGATTCCCGAAGTGCGCATCGGCATGGCGCCGCTTGGCGTCACGCCGTTCGTCATCCGCGCCATCGGCCATCGCAGCTTCCGCCGCTACGGCCTGTCCGGCGAGCGGTTCGGCGCCGCCGAGGCGCTGCGCATCGGCCTCGCCCACGAGGTTGTGCCAGCGGAAAAACTCGACGCCAAGGTCGCCGAGGTCGTCGACGCGCTGCTGCACGGTGCACCAAGCGCGCAACGCACCTTGAAGGACGGCATGGAACGCTTCGTCGCGCCAAACGTGGAGGCGATCGTCGCAGCCCGCCCGTCGCACGGCTCGTCACGAACGCCCGAGGCGCAGGAAGGCATCGCGAGCTTTAAGGAAAAGCGCAAGCCAAGCTGGTATCCGCAATGATGAAGACGCCGCGCGCCGCGCTTTACCTGCTCGTCGCCATCCTCGCTCTTGCGTGCTCGCGTGCGCAAGCCGACGACGCCGCGCTTTACGAGGCGGCCAAGAAAGAAGGCCAGGTCGTCTGGTACACCTCGCTGATCGTCAACCAGGCGGTGCGGCCGCTGGTCGCCGCGTTCAACAAAAAATATCCCGGCATCGAGGTCCGATACGCACGCGGCGATTCCGGACCGAACGCCATCAAGGTCATCAACGAGGCGCGCGCCGGCAAGATCGAGGGCGACGTGTTCGACGGCATCGCCACGACGCCACCGCTGCTCGAGGCTGGCCTGGTCGAGCCGTTCGTCGCTTCGCAAGCGAGCAAATATCCGGCGGCGCTGCGCGACCCGGAAGGCCGTTGGAACGCGCTGGTGCTCTATTTCCTCACGGCAGGCATCAACACCCAATTGGTCGGCAAGGACGAAATCAAGAGCGCGGCGGACCTGCTCGATCCGAAATGGAAGGGCAAGATCGCCTGGGGCGATTCGCCGTCGTCCGGCGCGCCGGCTTATATCGGCGCCGTGCTGCAGGCGATGGGCGAAGACAAGGGCATGGCGTTCCTGCGCGCGCTCGCCAAGCAGAACATCATCAACGTCGAAGCCACCAACCGCGCCATACTCGATCAGGTGATTCTGGGTCAATACCCGATCGCGCTCAGCATCTTCAATCATCACGCCGCGATCAGCGCCAGCAAGGGCGCGCCGGTGACATGGCTCAAGGTCGAGCCGATCCCGGCGCCGTTTCACTCCATCGGCCTCGTCAAGAACGCGCCGCACCCGAACGCCGCGCGGCTGTTGATCGACTTTCTGTTATCGGAAGAAGGCCAGCGCGCCTTCGCCGCGGTCGATTATCTGCCGGCCATGCCTGCCGTCCCCGCCCGCACGCCGGAGCTCAAACCCGAAGGCGGCGGCTTCCATGCCACCTTCATCTCGCCGACGCTGATGAGCGCCAACATCGACCGCTGGGTGAAGATCAAGAAAGAGCTGTTCCAGTGATGCGGCGCCGCTGTCGCGTGTTGTCATCGTCCGCGAAAGCGGACGATCCAGTAATCGCCGCCGCTTCGGTTGCTAACTCGGTCCTCAGCGAATACTGGATTCCCCGCTTTCGCGGGGAATGACAGCGCATGCAGCACGCTCGTGCCATTTCATTCACTCCCTCCCGCGCCGCGCCCGATCCGACGCGGCTATTGGTCGGCGCCCTCACGCTGGTACTGCTTCTTCTGGTCGTGCCGCCGCTCTGGTTTCTGATCCAGGGCAGCCTGCACACCACGACGATCAAAGGCGGCCTCGGCGAATTCACTTTCGCTTATTACCGGCGCCTGTTCGCCGACCGGCAGTTCTTCGGCAGCCTCGCGAACTCCCTGATCTTCAGCATCGGCACCACCATCATCGCGCTGTGCTTCGGCGGCCTGGTGGCGTGGCTGGTCGAACGCACCAATGCGCCGCTCAAAGCCTTCGCCTACCTCACCGCGATCATCTCGCTCGGCACGCCGTTCGTGCTCTACGTCATCGCTTGGCTGTTTCTGCTCGGCCGTGCCGGGCCGCTCAACGACCTGCTCATCACGCTCGGTCTGCCGCGCTTCAACGTCTATTCAATGCCGGGCATGATCCTGGTCGAAGGCTTTTTGTGGTCGCCGTTGTCGTTCCTGCTGCTGTCGTCGGTGTTCCAGGCCGCCAATTCGGAATACGAGGAGGCGGCGCGGATGAGCGGCGCCGGTATCCTGCAGACCGTGACGCGCATCTCGATGCGCATGGCGCTGCCTGCGTTCGCCGCGGTGGCGCTGCTCATGATGGTGCGCTCGATCGAGGCATTCGAGGTACCGGCGCTGGTCGGATTGCCCGGCCACGTCAAGGTGCTGACCACCGACATTTATCTCGACATGCGCGAGAACGTGCCGCCGGACCTCGGCTACGCTAGCGCATTTTCGATCGTGCTGCTCGTGCTCGCCGGCGGCCTGCTCAGCCTCTATTCGCGCATCTCGCGCCATGCCTCGCGCTATCACAGCGTCACCGGCCGAGGTTATCGGTCGCGGCCATTCGATCTCGGCCGGCTGCGCTATCTCGGCAGCGCCGTCATCGTCTTCAACTTCTTGCTGATCCTCGGCGTGCCCGCCCTCGGGCTGATCTGGCTGGCGCTGATGCCGTTCACCCAAAGCATCAGCCGCAGCGGCTTTAGCCTCATGACGCTCGACAACTTCCGCACCGTGCTGCGCTCGACGTTCTATCTCGATCTGGTGTGGCAAACGCTCGTCATGAGCGCGGGCGCGGCGACCTGCGTCATGGCGCTCACGATCCTCTCCGGCTGGCTCGCCGCGCGCCGCCGGCCCGGCGGCTGGCTGGTCGATCAGCTCGCCACCGCGCCGCTGATCTTTCCCGGCATCGTGCTCGGCGTCGCCATGATCCAGATTTTTCTTGCCGTGCCGGTCGCGATCTACGGCACGCTGTGGGCATTCGTCGTCGCGTTCTCGATCCGCTACCTGCCCTACGGCATGCGCTACGCCACCGCGGGCGTGCTGCAGATTCACCCCGAGCTCGAAGAGGCGGCGTCGGTCGCCGGCTCGCCGCTCTCGACCGTGCTGCGCCGCATCGTCATGCCGCTGGCGACGCCGGCGCTGCTCGCCGGTTGGCTTTTCATCTTTCTCATTGCCGCGCGCGATCTGTCGCTCGCCGTCATTCTGGCTTCGCCGTCGGCGCAGCCGGTGTCGGCGGCGATGTTCGACCTGTGGGCCAACGGCCAGGGCACCGAGCTTGCGGCATTCGGCCTGGTCTGGACCGCGATCATGACCGCCATCGCCGCGGCATTTTATCTGCTCGGGCGGCGGACCATTGCGTTCGCGGTGCGCGCGTGAGCAAGACTTGAAGCGGGAGCACCTGGTGGATCTCGAACTGTCCAAGAAAAAAGTCGCGGCGCTCACGCAGCCGCGCAACGCGGTGGTAATCGGCGTCAGCGACCGGCCGGGCAGTTGGGCGACGCGCGCCTGGCGCAATCTCAAGCGCTACGGCTTTCCCGGTCCGGTCTATCTGATCCACCCGCGCCGCAAGCACATTTTCGACACGCCGTGCTATCCGGATTTCGCTGCGCTGCCGGAGCCGCCCGATCATTTGGTCGTCGTGGTGCCGGCGCCCGCCGTGCCGGACCTGTTGCGCAGCGGCGCGGCGGCGGGCGCGCGCAGCGCCACGGTGTTCTCTTCCGGATTCGGCGAGGCGTTCGATCGGCAGGCCGAAGCGCTGGGCCGCGATTTGAAGGCGGTTATCGCCGAAACCGGGCTCGCGGTATCCGGTCCGAATTGCATGGGCAACATCTGCGCGAAGAGTCGGTTGGTCACGTTGACCGAAGATCGCCCGCTCGGCCTGCGCGAGGGGCCGGTGGCGCTGGTCGGCCAGAGCGGCGGCATGCTGATCTACATGAACGTGGCGCTGGAAGAGCGCGGCATCGCCGCCGAATATTTGATCACCAGCGGCAACGAAGCCGGCCTCGCCATTCCGGATTTCGTCGCCTTCTTCGCTGACCAGCCGGAGCTGAAAGTCATCATCCTCTACATCGAGGCGATCGCCGACCTGGAAAAATTCAAGGCGGCGTGCCGCATGGCGCGTCAGGCCGGCAAGGCCATCGTCGGGGTGAAACTCGGCCAGTCGGAGAGCGGCCGCACCGCCGCGCTCGCCCATACCGGCTCGCTCGCCGGCACCATGGAAGCGTTCGACGCAGTCGCCGCCGATCTCGGCGTCATTCGCGCCGACACGCTCGACGACGCCGTCGAGATCACCGAGCTGCTGGCGCACACCGGCGTGCCGCGCGGCAAGCGGCTCGGCGCGGTGACCCATTCGGGCGCGTTCCGCGGTTTCTTGATCGAGGCCGCCGAGCGCAACGGCCTGCAATTTCCGCCGCTGGCGGCGGAGACCACGGCGAAACTAAACAGCATTTTGGGCGTCGGCTCACTGGTCGGCAATCCGAGCGACGGCGGCTTTGCGGTGCTGAGCAGTTCGGAGAATTTCAAGGCGACGATCGCAGCGCTGCAGGCCGATCCGAACGTCGACATGGTTTTGTTTCAGGAGCGGCTGCCGCGCGAACATGGTTCCGAGCGCGCCGAGCACCACATCGCCATGGTCGAAGCCATGGTGGCGGCCGGATTGCCGAAACCGATCGCGGCGGTCGCCCCGGTGTCGCACAGCCAGACCGATTACAGCCGCGCACTGCGGGCGAAAACGCCGCATCTGTCGTTCTTGCAGGAAGCCAACAAGGCGCTGCGCGTCATCGAACGGGCCGCGCGCGCTGCCGAGCTCGAGCGCCTCGCCGCAGCACCGACGCCGGCACGCGCCGCGCCCAAACATCTGGCCGAAATCGATGCGGCCGCCAAAGTGCGCAGACTTGCCGCCGCCGGCGCCGCGGCGCTCGACGAAACGCAATCGAAGGAATTGCTGCGCGCTTACGGCCTCGCCACGCCGACCGAGATTGCAGTCCGCTCGCCCGAACAGGCCGTGACAGCCGCCGCCGACATCGGCTACCCGGTGGTATTGAAGGCGGTTGCCGCAAAGCTGTTGCATAAATCGGATGCCGGCGCGGTGGCGCTCGATCTGCGCAATGCCGAAGCCGTGCGCGGGGCCTATGCGGCGATCGAAGCCAATGTGCGGCGCGCCGGCATCGACCGGCTCGATGCCATGCTGGTGTGCGAGTACATCGCCGGCGGTATGGAGATTGTACTTGGGCTGCATCGCGACCGCGAAATGGGCCCGATCGTCATGGCCGGCAGCGGCGGCGTGCTGCTCGAACTGACCAAGGACGTCGCGTTCGCGGCACCGCCGATCACGGCGGCGAAGGCCCGCGCCACGCTCGAGCGCACGCATGCGGCACGGCTTCTCGCCGGCTATCGCGGCGCCGCCGCGCTCGATGTCGAGGCGGTCGTGAATGCGCTCGTCACGCTCGGCCGCATCGCCGACGATTTGTCGGACGTCGTGCAATCGCTCGACATCAACCCTTTCATGGTGCTGCCGCGCGGCGGCGTTGCGCTCGATGCGTTGCTGATAACGCGCACCGCGAAAGGCTAACGTTACGCCGCCGCCTTCTTCGCGCCGCGCGCCAGCGATTGCACCACCTCGTCGACCGTCTGCACGTCGCCGAACTGGCCGTAAAAATTCGACAGCGTCGCGTTATGCTCGTCGTCGGTGTGGGTGGCGAGCCCGTCGGCCACCATCACCACCTTGAAATTGAGCATCATGGCGTCGCGCGCACTCGACTCGCAGCAGACATTGGTGGCGGTGCCGGTGACCAGGATCGTGTCGATGCCGCGGTCGCGCAGGTGGCGCTCGAGCTCGGACGAGCCCTGAATGAAGGCGCTATAGCGTTTCTTGGTGATCTGGGCGTCCTCGGGCCGGATGTCGTTGAGGTGCCAATACTCATAGCCGTCGGCGCCGATTTCCATCTGCTGCAGGCGGCGCTCGGCGCGGTCGCGGCTCTGCAGATAATCGTGATAGTTCGACCAGCTCTCGCGCGTGTCGTTGGTGCCGTTGCGCACCCAGACCACGTGGCCGCCGCGGCGGCGCAGCTCGGCGGCGAGCCGATTGATGTTCGGCACGATCTCGCGCGCCAGCGGCACTTCGCTTTGATGGCCCTGCTTGACGAAATAGTTCTGCATGTCGATCACCACCAGCGCGGTCTTGGCCGGGTCGATCGCATCGAACGGGTGCAGCTTGCCAAGCCGCGTCTGCAAGCGCTCGGTGACGGATTTGGCGATCGCGATCTTGTGCATCTTGGCGTCCTCAACTAGTGCTCTTTAGGGCTCGTTCGCGCCCAGTGTGACATAGAAGACCGGCGGAATCGAGCGTATGTGCGGCACGTTGCGAAGTCCTGCACGCGGCGCCTGGGAGTTCTGGATCGACCGCGGCGGCACGTTCACCGACGTGATCGGCCGGCGGCCGGACGGTGCGCTCGTCACCCACAAGCTCCTGTCCGACAACCCGGAAGCGTATCGCGACGCGGCGGTCGAAGGCATCCGCCGCCTGCTCGACGTTGCGCGCGGCGCGCCGATCCCGGGCGCGCGGATCGGTGCCGTCAAAATGGGCACCACCGTCGCCACCAATGCGCTGCTCGAGCGCAAAGGCGACCGCACGCTGCTTCTCATCACCAAGGGCTTTCGCGACGCACTACGCATCGGCTACCAGGCGCGGCCGAAGATTTTTGCCAAGCACATCGTCAAGCCGGACATGCTGTACGAGCGCGTCGCCGAGGTCGACGAGCGCGTGCGCGCCGACGGCACCGTGGAGCGCGCGCTCGACCTCGGCGCGGTGCGCGGCGAGCTCGAACGCGCCAACGCCGACGGCATCGGCGCTGTCGCCATCGTGCTGATGCACGCCTACCGCTACAGCGATCACGAGAGGCGCATCGCCGCGCTGGCGCGCGAACTGGGCTTTGCGCAAGTGTCGGCGAGCCACGAAGTGTCGCCGCTGATCAAGCTCGTTGGCCGCGGCGATACCACCGTGGTCGATTCTTATCTTTCGCCGATCCTGCGCCGCTACGTGGCGCAAGTGGCGGAGCAATTAAATTCTTCCCCCTCCCCCCTTGTGGGGAAGGGTCGGGGTGGCGGGTCGGGAGGCGACGCGCACGCGTCCACGAACTCGACCAACCTCGCGACCCTTACCCCCAACCCCTCCCCGCGAGGGGGAGGGGAGATGAAGCTCATGTTCATGATGTCATCGGGCGGGCTCACCGCGGCGGATTTGTTTCGCGGCAAGGACGCGATCCTGTCCGGGCCGGCGGCCGGCGTCGTCGGCATGGCCGAGACCGGGCGGCAAGCCGGCTTCGACCGGCTGATCGGCTTCGACATGGGCGGCACCTCGACGGACGTGTCGCATTACGCCGGCGAATACGAGCGCGCCTTCGAGACCGAGGTCGCCGGTGTGCGCATGCGCGCGCCGATGATGCGCATTCACACCGTGGCGGCGGGCGGCGGCTCGATCCTGCATTTCGACGGCGCGCGCTTTCGCGTCGGGCCGGATTCGGCGGGCGCCAATCCGGGGCCGAAATGCTACCGCCGCCGCGGACCGCTCGCCGTGACTGACGCCAATGTGATGGTCGGCAAGCTCATCCCCGATTTCTTTCCGAAAATATTCGGCCCTGAACAGAACCTGCCGCTCGATGCCGACGCGGTACGCGCCGCGTTCACGGCGCTCGCCAAACAGATCGGCGACGGCCGCTCCGCCGAGCAGGTTGCCGACGGCTTTATCAGGATCGCGGTCGAGAACATGGCCAACGCGATCAAAAAAATTTCGGTGCAGCGCGGCTACGACGTGACCCGCTACGCGCTCAATTGTTTCGGCGGCGCCGGCGGCCAGCACGCCTGCCTGGTCGCCGACGCGCTCGGCATGACGAGCGTGCTCATTCATCCGCTGTCGTCGCTCCTTTCCGCCTACGGCATGGGGCTGGCCGACATCCGCAGCGTGCGCCAGCAGGCGATCGAGGAGCCGTTCGGCGACAAGGCGCACGCGATCGTGCAGAAGATCGCGAGTACGCTCGCGCACGACACCATCGCCGAAGTGGCAAGCCAAGGCGTGGCGGCGAGCAAGATCAAAGTGCACGTACGCGCCCATATCCGCTACGCCGGCACCGACACGCCGCTGATCGTCGATGCGGGCGTACTCCACCCTCCCCCGCGCGGGCTCGCCTCCCTCGCGAAAATGAAATCCGCCTTCGAGCGCGCCCATAAGGCGCAGTTCGGCTTCATCGACCGCGACAAGGAGCTGGTCATCGAGGCCGTCTCGGTCGAGGCGGTCGGCGGCGGCGCGCAGTTTAAGGAGCCGAAAGCGAAGACGACACGTGCGAAGCTTCCGCCGCCGGCGCGACGCACGCGCTTCTTCTCCGGCGGCAAATGGCAGCGCGCACCGGTTCACACGCGCGACAAGCTCGCGCCCGGACAAAAGATCAAAGGCCCGGCGATCATCATCGAACCGCATCAGACGGTCGTGGTCGAGCACGGCTGGCAGGCTGAGCTGACGGCGAAGAATCATCTGGTACTGCGCCGGGTGCAGAAGCTCACGCGGGCGCGCGCCATCGGCACCAAGGCCGATCCGGTGATGCTCGAAGTGTTCAACAATCTGTTCATGTCGATCGCCGAGCAGATGGGCGTGGCGCTGCAGAACACCGCCTATTCGGTGAACATCAAGGAGCGGCTCGATTTCTCCTGCGCGATTTTCTCGGCCGACGGCTCGCTGGTCGCCAACGCGCCGCATATCCCGGTGCATCTCGGCTCGATGGACCGCGTGGTCGAGACCATCGTCCGCGACAACAAGGGCAACATCCGGCCGGGCGACGTGTACGCCATCAATGCCCCCTACAACGGCGGCACGCACCTGCCGGACATCACGGTCTGCACGCCGGTGTTTTCCTCTCCCTCCGCAAAGAATGGAGGGCAAATATTGTTCTGGGTCGCGTCGCGCGGCCACCATGCCGACGTCGGCGGCATGTCGCCGGGCTCAATGACGCCGAACGCCACCAATATCGAGCAGGAAGGCGTCTACATCGACAATTTCAAGCTGGTCGATCGCGGCCGCTTCCGCGAAAAGGAACTGTACGCGCTGCTCAAAGGCGCCAAATATCCGGCGCGCAATCCGCTGCAGAACGTCAACGATATCAAGGCGCAGATCGCCGCCAACGAAAAGGGCGTGCAGGAATTGCGCAAGATGGTGCGCCATTTCACCCTGCCGGTGGTGCGCGCCTATATGCGGCACGTCCAGGACAACGCCGCCGAGAGCGTTCGCCGCGTGCTCGACCGGCTGCACGACAGTACGTTCGCAATCGAGACCGACCAGAGCGCACGCATCAAGGTGCGCATCGCAGTCGACAAGACAAAGCGCGAAGCGACCGTCGATTTCACCGGAACGAGCCCGCAGCAGACCACCAACTTCAACGCGCCCGAGCCGGTGACCCGCGCCGCCGTGCTCTACGTGTTCCGCGTCATGGTCGACGACGACATTCCGATGAACGCCGGCTGCCTGCGGCCGATCCGCATCATTTTGCCGAAGCGCTCGATGCTGTCGCCGGAATTTCCCGCCGCCGTGGTCGCCGGCAACGTCGAGACCTCGCAGGAGGTGACCAATTGCCTGTTCGGCGCGCTCGGCGCCATGGCGGCGGCGCAAGGCACCATGAACAATCTCAATTTCGGCAATGCGCGCTACCAGTATTACGAGACCATCTGCTCCGGCTCGCCGGCCGGTCCGGGTTTTCCCGGCACCGACGCCGTGCACACCCACATGACCAACACGCGGCTCACCGATCCGGAAATCCTGGAATTCCGCTACCCGGTACTGCTCGAGGACTTTCACGTCCGCAAAGGCTCGGGCGGGCGCGGGCGCTTCAACGCCGGCGACGGCGTCATGCGCACCATTCGCTTTCTGGAAAAGATGGAATGCACCATCCTGTCCGGCCACCGCCGGGTGCCGCCGTTCGGTCTTGCGGGCGGCGAGGATGGGCAAACCGGCGAGAACCGCGTCCGGCGCAACGACGGTCGCATCGAACAACTCGCCGGCTGCGACGCCACCATCATCGATGCCGGCGAGGCGATCATCATCCAAACGCCGACCGCGGGTGGCTACGGGGAACCGCAGGCGCGGTAATAAGACCATTTCGCGGATGCGGTGCAGCATAAGCGCGTTTACGCGCGTCTGCGACGCGCTGTGGCGGTGCACCGCTGATCCGGGACCTTGGCAGACTCGGCGTTTGGAACGATCCCGGGTCTGCAGCGCACCACTTCGCCTTGCTTCGTGCTGCGCTGCGCCCGGGAAACGCAGCTATTTTTGTGCGCTCGCCTCCGCCCCGACCTCCCGCAAAAAACCCGCCAGATCGTCCGTGACGTGATCGACGTGCGGTGCATCGCGGCCGGCGAGTTCCCAGTCCTCGCGCAGCACGACTCCGGCGCCTTGCGGCACCACCAGCACGGTGATCATGCCGAGCGCGTGCGGCACTTCGAGATTGCGGGCGAGGTCCTCGAAGATCGCGGCGCGCTTCGGATCGACGTTGTGGCGGGCCAGAAAGCGCGCATAAACCTGCGGCTGCGGCTTCGGCTCGAGCGCGGCGGCGCGGATGTCGAACACGTCCTCGAAATGCTCGGCGATTTCCAGCCGGCTCATCACCGCGTCAGCGTGGGCGCGCGTGCCATTGGTGAGAATGAGCTTGCGGCCGGGCAGCGCCGCGATCGCCGCGCCGAGGGCAGGGTTCGGCGTCAGCGGCGAATGGTCGATCTGGTGCACGATCTCGAGAAATTCGTCGGGATGCAGCCCATGCTCCTCCATCAGGCCGCGCATGGTGGTGCCGTAGCGGCGGTAATAATCCTTCTGCAGCCGGAACGCCTCGTCGTGGCTGACGTGCAGGAAATCGACGATGTAGTCGCGGATGCGGGCGTCGACCTGCTGCCACAGATTGAGGTGATGCGGATAAAGCGTATTGTCGAGATCGAACACCCAGGTCTCGATCCCGGCAAAATCGCTGCCGGCGCGCGCGCTCATGGAGGGCGACTCGTTCTTGCCACTTTTCACAGCGATGCTTTTAAACACCGGCGAATCAGTTGCAATGCCTGTTGCAATGCCTTGGGGCGGGGGCGGCGAGTTGATGCGTAAAAAACTGCGTAAAACGCTACCGTACTTGGCGGCGATTTTTCTTGGTACGATGGCTGCGGCCTTGGTTGCCGGCGTGGCACTGCTAGCCGCGCATTCCTGACAAGTCATCGTCATTGCGAGCGAAGCGAAGCAATCCAGGGGCTGGTGCACCGACTCCTGGATTGCTTCGTCGCCCCTTCGGGGCTCCTCGCAATGACGAAAGGTGGACCGGCTCTACCCCGCCTCGCGCCACGCCGTTGCCGGAACGAGGCGCTGCAGCGCGCCGTCATGCAGACGTACCGGATCGCGTTCGCCTTCCATCGCCAGCCGCAGCACCGAACGCGCCAGTTCGTCGGGTTTGATCGAGGTGTTGCCGATCGCTTTGAGCGTGAGCCACGCTTCGTCGAACGCGGCCTCCAGGACGACCAGCGTCTTCGGATCGAAGGCGTTGTTATGGAAGCCGCGCATGGGTCTCGTATCGTACGATGTTGGAGGAGATCGACGCAAAACGTCCGGCTTGGCGAGTCTCGGCGCAAACTTGGCCGAGTTGTGACGCCGCGCGGCCTACTTCTTTGCCGTGCGCACGATCGCGTGAGGCACGCCTGAGCCCGACTCAACCGCCGCGATCTCATTGATCAGCTTTTTGAGCACGGCGTCGGCGAAATTATCATAATTCGCCACGGGAACCATGAACGCGCCTGGGCCGCCGATCACATGATCGCGATAGTAAATGTCGAGGCCGGGTTCCACCGTCAGGATCGGCAGGCCATTGATGGTGACGCCGTCGCGAACCGCTTGGTCGCGAGCCTCGTTCACGTCGCGGCCACTGTTGTTGGCGCCGTCACCCGACACGTCGATAATGCGGCGGATAGCGCGATATGGGCTCTGCGCCAGCAGCAGCCGCGAAAAATCGATGGCGCCGCTGATCGAGGTGCCGCCGCCGAACAGCCGGCGCGGCGCTGCCTCAATCGCCGCCGCAAACGCGTTGGCGCTCGCTTCATCCTTGATCAATGTCCAGTCGGCGACGACGACGTGCAGAAACGGGCCGGTCCACTGCATCATGGTGACGGCGATCGACTGCGTGCCGAGCGAGCGGATGGCGTTGAGCACTTGACGATTGCGGAACGCCGCCGCGTAGCCCTGCTTCTGCAGTTCGAAGCGCCCCATGCTGACGCTGCCCGAAGTATCGACGGCAAGCACCAGCGCGACCGCAACATCGGGCTCCGCGGGTTTTGGCACGGGCGCTTGATTCTGCGCGACGGCGACACCGGCGACGAGCAGGAGCGCAAGCACGCACAAACCAATGCGCATTCGCCAACCGCTCTGCCCTGGCCCGCTCGTCCGCATGGCGTTCGATCCGCAGTTGGCGTCAGGCGCTCAGCCGTGGAATGAGCCGCTCGATATTGCGGTTGGCGATCGCCTCAAGGTCCGCTCCAGAAAGTCCAAGCTGCCGCAAGGCCGCGATCTGATCGAGCGCGAAGTACGGATAATCGGTGCCATAGGTGAGCTGCGAGATCGGCACCAGCTTTTGCAGCGCCGCCATCGCGGCCGGATGCGTGGCGTTGGCGGTGTCGTAGTACAACCGCCGGAATTCCGCCTCGATGCCGTCGGGCGCAAAACCATTCGGGCCGCGCGCCTTCTGATCGTAAAACGCTTCGATGCGGCCGGCGAGGAACGGAATAGTGCCACCGCCGTGAGAGAACAGCCACTTGAGGTCGCGCAGCCGAGCGAACGTGCCGGACAGCAACAGACTGACGACGGTGCGCGTGGTGTCGTGCGGCACCTCGATGACGGCCGGAAACGCGCCGACGCTCAGATGCGCGTCGCAGCAGCTCGCCACCAGCGGATGCACGAAGATCACCGCTCTGCGGCGGTTCAGCTCCTCGAGGATCGGCTTGTAGAACGGGTGGCCGAGCCACTTGTCGCCGTAGTTGCTCTGCAGGTTGATGCCGTCGGCCTTGAGCGTGTCGAACGCGTATTCGATTTCCTTCAGCGTCATATCGACGTCGAGCATCGACAGCGGCGCAAACAGGCCGTAGCGGCCGGGCCGATCGCGCACCATGTCGGCGCCGAACTCGCAAGCGAGCTGCGCCATGGCGTGCGCCGCCTCAGGCCCGCCGTCGAACCACACGCCGGGCGTCGACGGCAGCGACAGCACGCCGGTCGTGATGCCGGCTTTGTCCATCGCCGCGAAGGCGTTGTCGCGCGTCCAGGCGAGCTGCACGCCGAGATGCGGAATCTTGCGGCGGTCTTCCCACTCACCCCACGCCTTCTGGTAGGCCGGCGGATAAAAATGATGGTGGGTGTCGATCAGCTTTGTAGCTGCGGCGGTGCGAGCGGCGGGCGCGGTGCCTTGGGCTGATGCTGGGCCGACCGGCAAGGCCGCACCGATACCGAGCGCCGCGGCGCCGGCGAGAAATTGCCGCCGCGATGCGCAGCAGCCATATGCCGCGTGATCGATCGCTGTGTGTCCTTCGTGGCCGGCTTTGCCGCTTGCGCTCATTGCTTTCCTCCGCAACCTGAACGGCGCGAGGTTACACCGTCAGCGCCAGGACTGGAACGCGACCAAGGCGGCCAGCATGATCGCGGCGCCGAGCGCCTGAACGGGCGTGATCACCTGGCCGAGCAGCGGCGCGCTCAGCACCGTCGCCAACAGCGGCTCGAGGTTCATGATCAGCGCGCTGCGAAACGGACCGATGCGGATAGTCGACATGTAGAGCGTCAGGATCGCGATCGCCGTGCCGACGCCGACCACGCTCGCCAGGAGCCAGCCGCCCGTGTCATGCGGGGTCGGCCAGTTCATGGTGGCGGCCGCCGCGATGGCGAAGATCGCAGTCGAGGAAAGCAGCGAATACCAGGTGGTGAGCCGCGGATCGAGCCGTTGCAATTCGCGGCGCGCAAGCAACAGAAACGCGGCGCGGCACAATGCGGCGCCGAGCGCAAGGCTCAATCCGATCAGCGACAGATGCTGCGGATAAGCCTCGATGGTCAGCGCCAGGCCGCAGAAGGCGATGAAAGCCGCGGCCATGCCCTGCCAGCCGATGCGCTCCACCCCGAACACGACGCCGCCGATGCCAGTCAGCAGCGGATAGATGAAATAAGTGAGCACCGCGACCGGCACAGTGATGCGGTCGATCGCCCCGAACAGGCCGTACACGATGGCGGCGAACAGCACGCCGAGGGCGAGCGCGTAGGCGCGCTCGCGCGCACTTGCCGGCGCCGGCGGCGCGCCGAACCGCAGGTACGCGAACAGGATGACGATGCCGACCACGCCGCGGATCAGCGCCAAGCTCAGCACGTCGATACCGGCGGCCAGGACGAGCTTGACCAGCGTGTCGCAGACGCCGAATGACGTGGCCGCGACAAGGCCGGGCCACAAAGCGTAAAGCCGCTCGCGCGCGCCGCTTCCTTCCATAACGTCGTTCGGATTCAATTGTGAATGAGCGTGCCGGCGCCGAGCTCGGTGAACAGTTCGAGCAGCACGGCGTGCGGCACCTTGCCGTCGAGGATGACCACGCCCTCGACGCCACGCTCCAGCGCATCGATGCAGGTCTCGACCTTGGGAATCATGCCGCCGGCGATGGTGCCGTCGGCGATCAGGGCCCGCGCCTCGTCGACCGACAGCTGTGGGATCAGCTTCTTCGACTTATCGAGCACGCCCGGAACGTCGGTCAACAGCAGGAAACGCTTGGCCTTGAGTGCGCCGGCAATGGCGCCGGCAAAGGTGTCGGCATTGACGTTGAAGGTGCCGCCGTCCGCCGAAGCGGCGACCGGCGCCAGCACGGGGATCAAGTCGCGGCCGAGGATTTGCATGAGCACGGTGGTGTCGATTTTATCCGGCTCGCCGACAAAGCCGAGGTCGACAATTCGTTCGATGTTCGAATCCGGATCGATCACGCTGCGCGTGAGCTTGCGCGCCACCACCATGTTGCCGTCCTTGCCGCACAGCCCCACGGCCTTGCCGCCGGCCTCGTTGATGTAGCCGACCATCTGCTTGTTGATCGAGCCGGCCAGCACCATCTCGACGATTTCCAACGTCTTGGCGTCGGTGATGCGCAGGCCCGCGGCGAACTGCGATTCCACGCCGACCTTCTTGAGCATGGCTTCGATTTGCGGGCCGCCGCCGTGCACCACGACCGGGTTGATCGCGGTTTGCTCGAGCAGTACGATGTCACGCGCGAAATCGCGGGCCTGCTGCTCCTGGCCCATGGCGTGGCCGCCGTATTTCACCACGACGGTCGCCTCGTCGTAGCGCTGCATGTAGGGCAGCGCTTCGGCCAGGATACGGGCCTGCTGGAACGGCGTCACCTCCATCGGGAACTCCTTGGGCGGAATGGCTGTTTAACGTCTGCCGCAGTGCCGCGAAAGGCTTTTTTGGCGGATTGGTCGCGGGAACGGGGCCAATCCGCATTGGTTGTTTAGGTAGAGGCACGCACCGGACCGAACGGCGTGCGAGAGCGAAACGGAACAGCACCGGCTGTTAGCAGGTTCCGGCGGCAAGTTCCCCCACACAATTGGCCCGGCGACGCCCTCCGTAGCGATTAAGGAGGTTTGACATGTCAATGACCTATTCTTCTACGTCGGCATCGGGAGAAGCCGCAACATATGGCGGCTTTGTCGATGCGCTTGGCGGTATCGCCGCGATCGTGCTGGCCATCATCGGCCTGTCGGGCGTTCATCCCGAAGTGCTGGTATCGATAGCGACGATCGTATTCGGCGCCGCGCTGCTGATCCAGGGCGGCGCCATGCTCAGCGAGTTCGCGCTGGACATGAGCCCTGAAGGCACCTCGGCGGCGAGCGGCGGCGGCGTCTCCGCCTTGTTCCTGGTCGGCGTTGCCGGCATCGTGCTCGGCGTGTTGGCGTTGCTCGGCATTCATGCGGCGACGCTGACATCGGTGGCCGTGATTGCGTTCGGCGCCGCGCTCGCCATCAGTTGTTCGTCCGTGTGGCACCTGTTGACCTCGCGGTCGATGGCGGCGCAGTTCCAGGGGCGCACCCCAATGTTGCGTGCGATCGCCTCTGAGGTCGCGGCCGGTTCCGCGGTCATGCAGGGGGCGGGTGGCCTTGCCGTCATCATCCTCGGCATCCTGGCCGTCTGCGGCATCTTCACTGTGCCGCTGACCCTGATCGGCCTGTTGGTGGCCGGCGCCGCCATCTTGCTGACCGGCAGCACGCTGAGCGGCACCATGGTCGGCTTCATGCGCAGCAATGCGGTGACCACGCCGCAGACCCGGCCGATCGGCTAACTGCGACGGCCTCTGGTCTGAGCACAAGAACGGGCCGGCTGCGGCAACTTCCGCAGCCGGCCCATCTGTTTGTTTCAATGTTGTGACGGCTTTTCTCTGTGTCGTCTACCCGCGCTCCGTCAGCAACCGATGGATAGCGGCGCGCAGTTCGGCAATCCCCGCTCCCGTTTCGGCGGAGGTTGCCAGCACCAGCGGATACGCCGCCGGCCGTTTCGCCAGTTGTTGGCGCAACGACGCCAAGCGCTCCTCCAGCGCCGCGGCGGCTAGCGCGTCGGACTTGGTGAGCACGAGCTGATAGCTCACCGCCGCCTGATCGAGCGCCGTCATGATCTCGTCATCGGCCGGCATCAGCCCGCGCCGCGCATCGACCAGGAGATAGACCCGCGTCAGCGTGCCGCGACCGCGCAAGTAGTCGTGGATGAGCGCGGTCCATGCCTTGACCTTGCCCTTCGGGGCCGCCGCATAGCCATAGCCGGGCATGTCGACGAGCGCCAAAGCGTGACGCCCGCCCTCCCCGCTCGCAAAGAAAATCAGCTCCTGGGTACGGCCGGGCGTACCCGAGGTGCGGGCCAGCGCGCGCCGGCCGGTCAGCGCATTGATGAGGCTCGACTTGCCGACATTGGAGCGGCCGGCAAAGGCGATTTCGAGCCCGGCCATCGGCGGCAGCACGGTCTGCGCCGCCGCCGCTGCAACAAACTGCCAATCTCCGGCGAACAAGCGCCGCCCGGCCTCGATCTCGGCCGCTGAGAATTCCGACGGATCGGCTGCGGGCGTCATGCCGCACGCGCCTTTGACGGCGCTCCGACCCCACCAAATATGGTTTCGCGGAACCAAAGCCGCGGAGTCCGGTTCTGGGAATATCGGGGTGCGCCGATGCGGCGGCCGCGTTGGCGCTTATACGCATGACCGATAGCCGCACGACCGACAGCGTCCGTTGTCCCTGTCGGAGAGGGTGTCATGGAAGAGTGGTGTAACTTGCGGCTCTGCGACGTCGTGAACCTGTCGCTCGCCGTCGTCCTGTTCTTTTCGCCATGGTTGTTCGACCTGTCCGGCGGCGCGCCGTGGCAGACCGCCTCGATCGTCGGCATCATCATTGCAGTGCTGTCGATCGCGGCCCTCGCCGCGTTTGCGGTCTGGGAGGAATGGCTCATCCTGGTCGCCGGCTTGGCGCTGATCGTAGCGCCTTGGCTGCTCGGCTTCCAGGACAAGCAAGCCATGACGATCGACGTCGGCATTGGCGTGGTGGTGGCGGTCCTCGCCGCCTGCGAGGCATGGCTCGCCCGGGCTCAGAAGTCGCCGGTCAGAAGTCTGGAGCCGAAAGTCTAAAGTCGGAAATCGGGACCGGAGGCCCAGAACAGGCCGTCCGACTTCCGGCTTCTGCCGCCTACGCAGCTTCGCCGGCCGGCTCGTACCGGGCGTTCACGACCGGGGCGTAGGCTGGATTCTTGGCCGCACCCTGATAGCGGGCGGCGGCGGCGACGGCCGATATGCCGATGGCGCCATAACGGCGGTCCAGCGCGGTTTCTCTCGCATCCTTGCAGACGTCCTTGGCGACGATGGTTTTTTGCGCGGTCTTTTTGGCCGTTTCGGCGATAGCGTCTCTCATTCTCGATACCCGTCCCGTTGCGGTGAGCATTGTTCAATCGCTAGTCGAGCAGTGCGGCAGAAATGGGCGGCAAACCGACCGCCGCCGTGACATTTCCGGTTCCGCGCGCAGCAATGCAGCGCGGTGGTAAACACTTCCTTTCGGTTCGTGGTAAACCCTCGCTTAATCCATCGGTGAGACACTGATGGCCGTCCGGAACGCCTGTGGGTTAGTGCCGAAATTTCGCCGGTTATCCAGTGCTATCCGCGGCGACTGCGGCTTTCCTGCAACACCTGCACCGGACCTGACAGTTTAACGTGATCACGGCTGGCATGACGGCTGTGATTTCGCTAAACATGCGGAGTCGGTTGGAGTAACGGCGGGACGGGCAGACCATGGGCATGCGCGCGGTCATTTTCGTCATCATCGGCCTGATGCTGGGCGGCTGCATGGAAGAAACGCTGCAGCCTGCCACCCAGGCCGGCTGGACCGCGCGCGACAAGCAATTGATGTCGAACCTGCCCTACGCGCAGGCCGCGATCCCCGAGGAGTTCAAGCGCCACATCGTCGAGTTCGACCGCAAGGAAGCGCCCGGCACGATCGTCGTCGATTCCGACAACAAGTTCCTCTACTTCGTGTTGCCGAACAACAAGGCGATCCGCTACGGCATCGCCGTCGGCGAAGAGGCGCAGGCCTGGAGCGGCATCGCCAAGGTCGGCCGCATGGAGCAATGGCCGGCTTGGGTGCCGACCCCGGGCGAGCAGGAGCGGCTTGGCCCGCTGCCGGCTTTCGTCACCGGCGGCCCGCATAATCCGCTCGGCGCGCGCGGCCTCTATATGTATTCCGGCGGCAAAGACACGCTCTACCGCATCCATGGCACCAATCAGCCGGAATATATCGGCCAGGCCATCTCGTCCGGCTGCATCCGCATGACCAACGAGGACGTGATGGACCTCTACAACCGGGTCAAGGTCGGCACCATCGTGGTAGTGCTGGCACCGCATAATCAAACGGCGCCATTTGCCGCCCATGTGGCGGCCGCGCCGAGTGCGGAGAATCCGTACTAAGCCGCTCCGGGCGACCATCCGATTGAATGCGGCGCCGCCCTGTTGGCGCCGTTTTCGTTTTCTCTCGAAAGTTTCCTTGTTGGGGGCGATCCAGCGATCGCCAAAGGCTTACGCCCCGAGCCGCACCTGTACGATCTCCGGCGGCACGCCGAGGCGCGCCGGGATGATGCTGGTGCCTAGCCCGCCCGACACGATCATGTGCCTGTCGTTCTCGACGACATGCCCATAGGCGTAGCGCGCGCCGAATTTCGACGGCACGAACAGCGGCCACACCAGCGGCAGGCGGATCTGGCCGCCATGGGTGTGGCCGGCCAAGGTCAGCGCGACCCGCGCCGGCACAAGCGGAAAAATATCGGGCTCGTGCACCAAGAGCACGACCGGATCGTCGGTGCGGATTTGCGCCAGCGTACCGGGCAGATCGTCGGCGCCGCGATAGCGGTGATGGCCGAGCGGATGGGCGAGCTGATCACCGATGCCGGCGAGCCAGAATCTTTGGCCGGCCGCGCCGAGCGCCACCGCGTCATTCTCAAGCACCGGAATGTGCGCGTCGGCAAGCGCGCTACGAATCATCGCGAGATGATGCCACCAATCGTGGTTGCCGAGAATCGCCCACACCCCGAGCGGCGCGGCAAGCCGGGCGAGCTCCGCCGACCACTTTTCGGGCGGCAGGCTCTGGGTCGGAAACTCGTAGCGGGCGACATAATCGCCAAGAAGCACGATGAGGTCCGAGCACAGCGCGTTGGCGGTGTCGACCACGTGGCGCACGTGCGGCAGCCGCATGTCGGGGCCGCCGGCATGCAGATCGGCGATCACCGTGATGGTGAGGTGGCGCTCCGCCGGCCAACCGCGCGGCGCCGGCGCATAGCCCGTGACAACCAACTCCTGAGGCTCGACCGCCCCGGCATACACCGCCGTGCTCGTGGTGGAGAGGCCTAAAACGCCGGCCGCGCCGAACAGCACGCGCCGCCGCGTCAAGCGCCCGGTCGTGAAGGTTGGCGGCTCTTCGGCCCGTTGCGCGGCCGAAGAGCGCGTTGGCGCCCCGTCGTCAGGAACCATTGGCCTCATGGAAATGGCAGCTCGAGATCAGCGCATGGTTAGCATAGCGCGCTAGCGATAGCCGATCCACGACACGAGAGTGTTAAGACATCGTCACGACTGCGCGAGGCGCTCGCGCGTGACCCAATCCAGCGTCTTGTCGAGGGCGCGGGTCAGCCGGTCGAACAGGGCGTCGACTTCGGCGGCGCTGATGATAAGCGGCGGCGACAGCGTGATGACATCGCCCAGCACCGAGCGCACGATCAAGCCTTCGGCTTCGGCGAACGCCACCGCTCGCGCACCGACCGCATGCTGCGCGGTGAAGGAGCGCTTCGTCTTCTTGTCAGCGACGAGCTCGACGCCGCCGATGAGCCCGATGCCGCGCGCCTCGCCGACCAGCGGATGCGCGTTGAGCGCGGCGAGCCGCGACTGGAATTGCTCGCCGCGCGCGGCGGCCTTTTCGACGATGCGGTCGCGCAAGTAAATCTCGATCGCCTTGATCGCGACGGCAGCCGACACCGGATGGCCGCCATAGGTAAAACCGTGGCCGAACACGCCGATCTTTTTGCTCTCGGCGAGCAGCGCCTGGTACATCACTTCCGGAATCATGACGCCGGCGATCGGCAGATAGGCCGACGACATCATCTTGGCGATCGAGATCGAATGCGGCCGATAGCCGAGCTTGTCGCAGCCGAACATGGTGCCGAGCCGGCCGAAGCCGCAGATCACCTCGTCGTCGATCATGAACACGTCGTGCTTTAAGCACACCGGCATGATCTTCTCGAAATAGGTTTTCGGCGGCGCGATCACGCCGCCGGCGCCCATCACCGGCTCGGCGATGAAGGCGGCGACGGTGTCCGGCCCCTCCTTGACGATCAGCGCATCGAGCTCGTCGGCAAGGCGGGTGGCAAAATCCTCCTCGCTCTCGCCGTCATGGGCGAAGCGGTAATGATGCGGGCAGCCGGCGTGCAGAAATCCGGGCAGCGGGAGATCGAAATCGCGGTGATTGCCGGCAAGTCCGGTGAGCGAAGCGGCGACCACGGTGACGCCGTGATAGGCCTTGATGCGGCTGATGATCTTCTTCTTGCGCGTCCGGCCGAGCGCGTTGTTGAGATACCAGACCAGCTTGACCTGGGTGTCGTTCGCTTCCGATCCGGAATTGCAGAAAAAGATTTTCGAGATCGGCACCGGCGCGAGCTCTTTCAGTTTTTCCGCAAGCTCGATCGCCGGGTCGTGACTCTTGCCGGTGAACAGGTGGGCGAACGACAGCTTGCGCATCTGCGCCGTCGCGGCTTCGACCAACTCTTCGTTGCCGTAGCCGAGCGCCGTGCACCACAGCCCGGCCATGCCCTCGATGTAGGGCTTGCCGTCGGTGTCGTAGACGGTCACGCCCTGGCCGCGCTCGATGACGAGCGGCCCGCTGTCGCGAAACGCCGCGAGATTGATGTACGGGTGTACCAGCGTCTCGACGTCGCGCGTCGCAAGGTTGCTGAGCGGTGGCATGGCGGTCCCTTTCGCGCGCGGTATAGCACAGGCGCAGAGCTTGCCAATCGGCGGCATTGTAGCCCTACAAGAACATCAGCCGCGATATTTCTCGACTTGTCATGCTCCGCGAAAGCGGAGCATCCAGTAATCATGGCGTCCAGGGCGGTGATTACTGGATCATCCGCTTGCGCGGATGATGACAATCGCGGTGGCGTCGCGAGAATGGGCGGCGATCAATTCTCGGCCTCACACCGCGATCGCGGTGGCGTCGTACTGATAGAGCCAGTCGAGCCGTTCCTTGACGTGCTCCTGCTGCCAATAGCGCGCCACTTCGATGGCCAGCGCGCCAGCGTCGGCGAGCGCCGGGCTGAACGCGTGGCGCCGGTTCTCGTGCGATTTGCGCACCACCGCCGAGGTCCGCTCCTTGCGGATCTCTTCGTAACGCGCGAATGCGCGCGGCGGGTCGTCGGCGTATTTCGCAAGGCACGCAGCGACGATGTAGGCATCTTCGATCGCCATGACGGCGCCCTGGCCGAGAAACGGCAGCGTCGGGTGACAGGCGTCGCCGAGCAGTGCGACGCGCCGCTCCGTCCAGCGCTCCATCGGGCCGCGCGCCAGCAGCGCCCATTTGTAGGGCGTGTCGATCAGGTCGATGAAGGCGTGCACGTCATCGTGCCAGTAGCGGAAGTCGCCGGCGAGTTCGTCCCTCGTACCTTCGACGATCCAGGATTCAACCTGCCAATCGTCGCGTTCGACGATGCTGATGAAATTGAACAACTCGCCGCGCCGCACCGGATAATGCAGCACGTGGCCATGCGGGCCGAGCCAGTTCGTGGTGAGCAGTTGCGCCAGATGCGGCGGCAAACGATCGGTGGCGACGAGGCCGCGCCAGGCGACGCAGCCGATAAACTCCGGCTTGCCCGGGCCGAACAGGCATTGCCGGATCTGCGAGTGGATGCCGTCGGCGCCGATAATCGCGCTGCCCATGGCGCTTTGGCCGTCGGCGAATTGCGCGGTCGCGGTGTCTGCCGTTTGCGCGACCGCGCTGGCGCGCATGCCAAGCTTGATTGCGTCCGGCTTAAGCTCGCGGATCGCGGCGACCAGGAGGCCGTGCAGGTCGTTGCGGTGCATGAGAATGTGCGGCGTGCCGTAGCGCTCGACCGACGCCGCGCCGAGATCGTACCAGTTCCAGGTTTCCCCGGTGCGCCAGTGCCGCAACTGCCGCCGCGGCGGCAGCACCTGCAGGCGGCGGAGCGGCTCTTCGAGTCCCAGCGCGTAAAGCACGCGCGTGCCGTTGGAGCCGATCTGCACGCCGGCGCCGACTTCCCGCAGCACCGGCGCCTGCTCATAGACGGTGACATCGAGCCCGCGGCGCAGCAGCGCCAACGCCGTGGTCAGGCCGCCAATGCCGCCGCCGATGATGAGGATGGGATTTGTCGAAGCCATGAGATGATTTTCTTACAAAGTCGATCGCCGTCATCACCCGCGCAAGCGGGTGATCCAGTAATCGCGGTGTTCGAGGCGAGTCCCCGTGCGCCTGTGACTACTGGATGCCCCGCCTTCGCGGGGCATGACAGAACGCTATTCCAGTTTGATCTGCGCTTGTTCGATCACCTTCGCCCATTTGTCGGTTTCGGCGACCAGGAATTTGCCGAACTCTTCCGGCGTGCCGGGCATCATCATGCCGCCGAGATTGGCGAGCTTGGCTTTGAGCGCCGGATCGGCGAGCCCGGCATTCACCTCTTTGTTGATCCGCTCGATAATCTCCGGCGGCGTGCCTTTGGCCGCGTTGAAGCCGTAGAACGCGCTCGCCTCGTAGCCGGGAATGACTTCGGAAATGCTCGGCACCTCCGGCAGCTCCGCGGAGCGCGCCGTGGTGGTGACGCCGAGCGCGCGGAATTGGCCGCTGCGGATATAGCCGATCGAGCCCGGCAGGTTGTCGAACGCCACGTGCACGCGGCCGGCCATCATGTCGGTATAGCCGCCGCCGTTCATGCCTTTGTAGGTGACGCTGGACAGATTGACGTGGGCCATGAGCTTGAACAGCTCCGCCGACATCATCACCGAGGTGCCGCTGCCGGGCGAGGCATAATAGACCTTGCCCGGATTGGCGTTGGCGAACGCGATGAACTCCTGGATGGTCTTGGCCGGGATCTGCGCGCTCACCGCCATGACGTTCGGCACGCGCATGAGGCCGGCGACCGGATCGCTGTCGCGTAGGAAGTTGTACTTCAGATCGGGATAGAGCGTGGCGTTGATGACGTTGGTCGGGTTGGTGAGCAGGAGCGTGTAACCGTCCGGCGGCGAGCGCACCTTCTCGGTGGCAATATTGTTGGCGGCGCCGGGGCGATCCTCGACGAACACCTGCTTGCCGAACCGCTCCGACAGCCACTCGGCAAGAATGCGCGACACGATGTCGACCGCGCCGCCGGCGGCGAAGCCGCACAGGATTTTGACCGGCCGGGTCGGATAGTCCAAGGCCGCGGCAGCGCGCGGCAGCGCCGGAACGGCCGCAGCGGCGCCGGCCGCGCCGGCCAGCTGCAGGAACCGGCGGCGTCGCATTTTTTTCATTGCATGTCCTCCCCTTGCTCCGCGCGCTCACACCGGCAGGCACAGCGCGTTGTCGACCAGAAGATTGTCATACACGCAGCGCCGCTCGGCGAGCTTGAGTGCATCGCCGACGCGGCGGAATTTGTCATGATAGACGCCGACCTGATGCAGCTTGGCTTCCGGTCGGTCGAACAGCACCTGGACGACGACGTAGTTGGCGCGGGCGCGGATGTCGCCGTTCGGCTCCTCGCCCAAGACCTGCGTGTTGCCGACGATATGGCGCAGGTAACGCGGCGCGAACATCTCGGTCTTCTCGTGCGCATGGGCCCGGTCGTAGATCATGCCCTTGTTCTCGCAATAGATCAGGCCGACCGGCATGCCGCGATCGGCGTTCTCGCGCGAGATGATCAGATAAAACGCGTCGTCGGTGAACATCTCGGCCCAGTCCATGAGCCGCCCGTCGTCGAGCGCCGCCGCATAGGCGTTGTTGAAACTTTCGATTTCGTGATGCAGGACGAGCGCTTCGAAGCGCCGGTCGTTCACTGCGGAAGGCGGCTCCAACATCGGCGCCTACACGCCCATCGCTTCGCGCCAGTGCCGATACATGGCGCGAATGGCGGCTTCCGAGATCAGCGTGTCGGCCGTGCCCTCGCCGGTCTGCGGATCGAGCTTGACCAGATGCGTGCCGCCCGGCACCCGCCGCATGCCGTCCTGCACGAACTTGATGGCCTCGTTGTCCTCGAGGCCGAGGAAACCGGCCGGCCCCATCAGGTTGCCCTGGCGCAGGCGATGCCGCGTCATCTCCTCGTCGTCGCCCTCGAAACCGAACATGGTCCACTTCATGACGAACTCGTGCGGGCCGTCGGGCACGATCTGGCGTACGCCGAGCGTATTCATCTCGCGCTGCACGATCAGATTGGGCCAGATCGTCGCCATGGTCACCGACCACGGGCTGTCGAATTCTTCGACGAAATTCATGAAGCGCTTTTCGTGCAAGGTCAGGCCTTCGTTAAAGCTGCGCATCTCCTTCTTGGCAGCGCCGGACAGCGCCTTGGCCTCGGATTTCGCCGACGCCATGACGCCGTGGCGGCCGCTCTTGTCGGCGAGCATCAGCGAGCGGTTGCCGACGACGAGAAGCCCGAAAGTCACCAGGAAGGTATGCAACAGCGTCGCGTGATACGGGTCCTTGAGGTTCTCGTGATAGAGCTTCCAGTTGCCCGGCAGCGAATGGCGGTAATGGCCGAGCACTTTGAGCTTGCGGCCGTCGAACGTCGCCTCGAACTCGCGCAGCACTTCCGGCCCGAGATAGTCGGCGAGCGATTCCATCTGCGGCGCATACGAGGCAAAAACCACGCCGCGATGGCTGGTCACGTGGAGCCGGCGCAGGCCATGGCGCTCGGCATCGAAATCGGCCGGCATGCCGCCCTTGCCGGCAATGCCGCGGCGGAACGGAATACCGACCAGGTTGCCCTTCAGGTCATAGGTCCATTGGTGATACGGGCAGACGAATTCCTTGGTCGAGCCCGACAGCATGCGGCAGAATTCCGAAGCGCGATGCGCGCAGCGGTTTTCGAACACATGGATCGAGCCGTCCTCGGCACGCGCCACCACGACCGGCGTCGGTCCGACGTGGGAGCGGATGAAGTCGCCGGGTTTTTCCACTTCGGCTTCGAGCGCCACGAAATTCCAGGTCGGGCCGTGGAAAATCCGCTCGATCTCGCGCTCGTAAATGTATGGATCGGTGTAGACCCAGTCCGGCACCAGCGAGAGATCGTCGTCGGGCCACACATAGTTTTGCACGAGCGATCCGCCGTTCTTTTCGTTCTTTTCGTTCTTTTCGTTCTTTTCGTTTTTTTGCACGAGCGATCCACCGTTTTGCGTGACGCCGGCGGCCGGCGCAGCTTCGTGCGCTTGGCCCGCTTGAGGGGCTGATGCACCCGGCGCGGCGGCCGCGTGCACGCCTTCCGGATCGATGAAAATATCCGTGCCCTCGACTTTCACCGCGTAGACCTTCAGGCCTTCGGTCGCCGGAGCGCACAGCGCGCGGCCGCTTCGGATGTCGAACATCGCTTGATGCAAGGGGCACTCGACAGTGCCGTCCGCCGCCTCCACAAAGCCGTTGGCCAGATCGGCGAACTCGTGGGTGCAGCTGCCGCCGGTGGCGTGAATCTCGGTGCCGAGCCGGAACAGCGCGAGCGCCGTGCCGGCAAGGTCGACCGCCAAAACTTCGCGGTCGCCGAATTCGCCGAGGGACGCCACTTTCTGCCACGCCATGCGACGGTCCGCTTGCAGTCTGCAGGAGCTTTTTCAGCATATCCGATTGGGTTAGGCTTGCAATCGGCCTCGCTGTAGCGGCAAGCCCATAACTCGAAGGAGGAGCGTCATGGCGCAGGAACCTCTCGCCACCAAGGGCAACTATCTGCACATCTACGATTTTCGCGTCGAGCAGGGCAAAGAGGCGGAGTTCATCCGCCTGTTCGAGGCGTTCGACTACTCGGACGGCAACCCCATGCACAAATCGTCGGCGCAGGTGAAGGACGGCGTGCTGTGCCGCGACACCGAGGACCCGCAGCGCTTCTTCCTGATCGCCGAGTGGTCCGACATCGAGGAGCACGCGCGCATCCGCAAAATCTTGGCCAACGAGATCAAACCGGAATTCATCAAATACATCGAGGGCCGCAAGTTCGTGCCGAAATACGTCGAGGTCGTTTCCTCGACGCCGGAGGAAATCCTCAACAAAGCCGCGGCGGAGTGAAAATGAGGGGTGTACGCATAAATGGTGCTGTACCCCATAATTTCCGTCGAGCTCCATTTACTGCGTCCATGCAGCGTGATACGTTTCACTCGTGATCCTTCTGGCCACGACTCAGAAGCGCAAAACCACCTTGAAGACTCCCGACACGGGAGCCCGGGGCATGGGCGCTTGCTGATGTCAGCGGCGTGAGACTTTCCCGAGGCCCCGCCGGAAGGACGGGGCCTTTCAGTTTCGGGCGCCCGCCCTCCGGCCCACCTGATGGAGCGGAGCATGCGCGTTGAAACAAACCAAATTGACGAAGCTATCGCCGCGCCGGATCTGCCCAAAGCTGCGACCGCGCAGTTGCGCGATTTCCGCGGTCGATTGCAGGGCGCTCACGCGGCGCTGAAGGCGGCACGCCGCGAACTGAACCTGACGCGCGGCAAACCTGCGGCGGAGCAGGTCGCACTCTCCGACGCGCTATTGACCGCGGTGACAAGCCGGGCGGATTGCCTCGCCGAGGACGGCACCGATTGCACCAACTACTACGGCAGCGCGCAGGGCCTGATCGAGACGCGGCGGCTGTTCGCCCCGATCATGGGCGTGCCGCCCGAACAGATGCTGATCGGCAACAATTCCAGCTTGGCGCTGATGCACGATGCCGTGGTGTTCGCGCTTTTAACCGGCGCGCGCGACGGCGCCGAGCCTTGGAGCCGTAGCCGTTCGCCGATCGCGTTTGTCTGCCCGGCGCCGGGCTATGACCGCCATTTCGCAATCTGCGAGCAGTACGGCATCCGCATGATCCCGGTGCGGCTGACCGGCCATGGCCCGAATATGGACGAGGTCGAACGGCTTGTCGCCGATCCCCAGGTCAAGGGCATGTGGTGCGTGCCGAAATACTCAAACCCGACCGGCGAAACCTATGCGCCGGAAACCGTGGAACGCCTCGCGCGCATGCCGGCCGCGGCCGCCGATTTCCGGGTGTTTTGGGACAACGCCTACGCGGTGCATACGCTCACCGAAACGCTCGACGAGCTTGCTAATTTCATCGAGGCTTGCGCGCGCGCCGGCCATCCAGATCGCGCGCTCGTCTTCGCCTCGACGTCGAAAATCACCTATGCGCAGGCCGGGCTCGGACTGTTTGCCGCATCACCGAGCAATATGGCGTGGTATCTGAAGCGCCTTGCCTCGCGCACCATCGGGCCCGACAAGCTCAATCAGCTGCGCCATGCGCGGGTATTCAGCGATGCCGCCGCCATTCACCGGCACATGCAGCGCCAGCGCGAGCTGATTGCGCCAAAATTCCGAGCTGTACAGGACGTGTTTCGCGCCCGGCTCGGCGGCACCGGCGCGGCCCGCTGGAGCGAGCCGCGCGGCGGCTATTTCATTTCGCTCGATGTGATGGAAGGCTGCGCCACGCGGGTCGCCGCGCTGGCCAAAGATTGCGGGGTGGCGATAGTGCCGGCGGGTCGCACGTTTCCGTACGGCCGCGATCCGAACGACAGCAACCTGCGCATCGCTCCGACATTTCCACCGATCGAGGAAGTAGGGCAAGCCGCCGAAGCGCTGGCCACGTGCACGCTGCTGGCCGCGACCGAGAAGCTTTTGCGCGACCGGGGCGTGAATGATTGACCGCGTCAACAGCCCGGTGTCGGTCGAGATCAGGTCGCAGGTAACCCAATGTCCGCCCGCTTTCCGGCAGCACTTAGCCGATACAATGTATGAGGACACGCCCAGCTAGCGCCGCCTGTGCACCGCGTCGGCCTCGAGCGGGCGCGGGCGCGGCAGCGGCACTTCGTCGGGCGGAATTGGCGTCTTGCCTTCGGCCTCGATCACCGGCTCGCGCACGTCCCATTCGCAGAGTTTGTAGTTGTTGCGCCGTTCCTCGAGATCGATGTGAACGTGCTCGCCATGTTCGGCGTCCGCGCCCGGGCCGAGCACGGTGGCGAAGCGCGCGCAGGCGCCCTCGCGCACGGCCTCGCGAAAATCCTTCGGCGCCTTTGCATCGGTGAGCACGATGGTCTCGCCGTTGCCGAGCCGGAAGTCGTGCACGTCGAGCGCATTGGCGCGGCCGTGCTCGCTCAGGGTCGCGCCCCGCACCCGGTCGCGGCCGCGGCATTCGTACGAGCCGAGATTGCCGAGCCGCCGCAGCGGCGCGCCAAGTTTCTGCGCTGCCGGCGCGACGTCGTCGCGCAGCCAGGCCGTCACGGCTTCGGCCATCGCGCAGCGCAAGGTCGCCGGCGGCGCAATTGCGACTTTGCTCTTATCGGGCAAGGTGACGCTCTCCAGCAGCACCGCGTCCGGGGCGCCGCATTCGCCGGGCGCGACCAGCGTGCCGAGCGGCCGAAAGCCGGCGATTGCCGCCAGCCGCAAGTCGCACGGCGATGGCGCCGCTGCCGGTGCCGCTTCCTGCTCGGGAAACGAAGCGAACGCTTCCTGCGGCGGCGCAGTCTGTTGTGGAATGGCGATCGGCGGCGCGCCACGGCTATAGCCGTGCGCCGGCCGCGGGCGCTTCATCGGCCGCGCCGACGCATGCTGCAGCGCGGCGATCCCACTTGCGCCAAGGCAGGCAAGCAGAACGAGAACGGTTTTGCCGGAGGAGTTCACGCTATTCAGTCTTAAAGCCCATTGCGGCGACACTTTGCAGCGCTCACCGTGCCGGAGATATCACGCAAGGACTAGACCAAAGGGGGGCGCGCCCATTCAAACGCCCCAAACCATGGAAGGTTCGCAAGCCATCTGCTTCAACAGGCCCGTTTGCGCCGGCAGCAAGCGCGGGTAACCTTGTGGCGGCTGCCGGTGGCGGCCCGAAAATAAGTTTTTGGGAGGAGGAACCATGCTCGGGCTGATGCAGGATTGGCAACTCTTATGCCATCGCGTCCTCGATCATGCCGCGCTCAACCACGGCGAACGTCCGGTGATCTCGCGCTCAATCGAAGGCCCGCGGCACACGACGACCTACGCCGCGGTACGCGCCCGCGCGCTCCGGCTGGCGCAGCGGCTCGAGCGCGACGGCATCAAGCTCGGCGATCGCGTCGCGACGCTGGCCTGGAACACCTGGCGCCACCTCGAAGCCTGGTACGGCATCATGGGCATCGGCGCGGTCTATCACACCGTCAATCCGCGCCTCTTCCCCGACCAGATCACATGGATCGTCAATCATGCGGAAGACCGCATGATGATGCTCGACCTGACCTTCGTGCCGCTCGTCGAAAAGCTCGCCGAAAAGTTCACGCCGATCCAGCGCTACGTGGTGCTGACCGACGCCGCGCATATGCCGGCGACGACGCTGCGCAACGCCGTGCCATATGAGGAATGGATCGCCGAGGTGGACGGCGATTTTGCCTGGAAGTCGTTCGACGAGAACACCGCCGCCGGCATGTGCTACACGTCGGGCACCACCGGCAATCCCAAGGGCGTGCTCTACTCGCACCGCTCCAACGTGCTGCACTCGATGATGGCGGCGCAGCCTGACGCCATGGGCGTGTCGTCGCGCGACGTCGTGTTGCCGGTGGTGCCGATGTTCCACGCCAATTGTTGGGGCCTTGCCCTGACCACGCCGATGGTCGGCGCCGCTTTGGTCATGCCCGGCGCCAAGCTCGACGGCGCTTCGATCTACGAGCTCCTCGACCGCGAGCGCATCACCTTCACCGCGGCGGTGCCAACGGTGTGGCTGATGCTGCTGCAGTATCTCGAAGAGAACGATCTCAAGCTGCCGTATCTGCGCAAAGTCGTGATCGGCGGCTCCGCCTGCCCGCGCGCCATGATCCAGAAATTCCAGGACGTGTACGACGTCGAAGTCTGCCACGCCTGGGGCATGACCGAGATGAGCCCGCTCGGCACGCTGGGCTCGATCAAGCCGGAATATGCCGGCCTGACCGGCGAAGCCAAGCTCGACGTGCAGGTCAAGCAGGGCCATGCGCCGTTCGGAGTCGACATGAAGATCGCCGACGATGCCGGCCGCGAACTGCCGCGCGACGGCAAGACCTTCGGCCGGCTCAAGGTGCGCGGGCCCTCGGTGGCGCGCGCCTATTTCAAGGAAGGCGGCAGCGTGGTCGATGACGACGGCTTCTTCGACACCGGCGACGTCGCCACGCTCGACCCGCACGGCTACATGCAGATCACCGACCGCTCCAAGGACGTGATCAAATCCGGCGGCGAATGGATTTCATCGATCGACCTGGAAAACCTCGCGGTCGGCCATCCCAAGGTTGCCGAGGCCGCCGTCATCGGCGTGCGGCACCCGAAATGGGGCGAGCGGCCGCTGCTGGTCGTCGTGCTCAAGGAGGGGCAGTCGGCCGGCAAGGCCGAGTTGCTCGCCTTCCTCGATGGCAAAGTCGCCAAATGGTGGATGCCCGATGACGTCGCATTCGTGACCGAAATACCGCACACCGCGACCGGTAAGATTCAAAAAACTGCTTTGCGCGACCGCTTCAAGGATTACGAGTTGCCAATCGCCGCCACGTGAATGCCGCCGAAAAACTCCGAATCGGCCGTGTCGTTCCCTCCCGCTTAGCGCATAGCAGCATTCTGCTCGACGCATACGAGTGGAACGTTGGAGCTGTTTTTCATCGCAGAATCAATTGGTTGCCTGCGGCCAGACATCCGACACACGTGTGAATGGCCGTTAGCGGCATGTTGCGCCGCACAATGAACACATTGGCCCGCTGTTAGCGCGCTCGGCTCAAGTCAACGGGCCGTATTCACACTCCCCCATCAACAAAAGAGTAGGTCAATCATGGCAGGTTTTAACCTGACAAAACTCGCGTATGCTTGTGCACTTGCTGCTTCAATCATTGCTATACCAATGACCGCTTCAGCACAGACCGGAATAGCTTCGGTATACTCGGGTGGCCGCACCGCCGACGGCGAACATGCGAGCCCCGGGGGCCTCACCGCCGCCCATCGCTCGCTGCCGTTCGGCACCCTCGTTCGGGTCACCAACGAGAGCACCGGCCGCTCCGTGGTGGTGCGCATCAACGATCGCGGGCCGTTCGTGCGCGGCCGCATCATCGACCTCATGCCGGCCGCGGCCCGTGCGATCGGCTTTTCGGGTCTGGCGCATGTGAACGTCACGGTGATCGGACAGGGCGGCGAAAGGACTCGCCACCACGCGATCTGAGCGCAGTCGCGCTCTTTAGGAATCGCGAAGCGGGAGGCCTCGGGCCTCCCGCTTTCTTGTTGGCATGACGCTATCCGCAACGTCGCTCGCTAAAACTCAGCCACGGCGCCGAGCAGGCGCTCGATATCCTCCGGCCGCGAAAGCCGGTGGTCGCCATCCTTGACCAATGTGAGGACGACGTCGTCGCATGCGAGCCGCGACGTCAGCTCCACCGCGTGCTGCCAGGGCACGTCTGGGTCTTCGACGCCTTGGAGGATGCGGACCGGACACCCGGTTTCGATCATGCCGCCGAGCAGCAGGTGGCTGCGGCCCTCCTCGATCAGGCGTCGGGTGACGAGATACGGCTCCTCCGAGTAGGCCGACGGCCGCGTCCAAACGCCTTTTTCGGCCAGCTCATTCTTGATGGCCGGCGTGAAGCGCTTCCACATCAGTTCTTCGGTGAAGTCGATGGCCGGCGCGATCAGCACCAGGCCGGTAACCGAAGCCGGCGCCGTCCGCACTTTCTCGCCAGCCTGCGACGGCGGCTCGGTAGCGGCGCGCTCTCGCAATGCCCGCACCAGCAGCAGCGCCAGCCAGCCGCCCATCGACGATCCGACCAGAACCTGCGGGCCGCGGCAGCAGGCGTCGAACACCGCGACGCTGTCTTCGAGCCAGCGCCCGATGGTACCGTCGGTGAACTCACCCCCCGATTCGCCGTGCCCCGAATAGTCGAAGCGAACGCAGGCCCGGTCTTGCGCCTGGGCCCAGCGCGCCAGCGCTTCGGCCTTGGTGCCTTTCATGTCGGATTTGTAGCCGGACAGCCAGAATAGGCCCGGCAAGGCGCCGTCGCGCTGCCGCACCGCGATGGCACGGCGCGCGGCTGCTTCACCAATTTGCAAGAATTTCAGGCTGTTATCCGTCATCAGGTGCATTCCGCTGGCGGCAGCGGCACGATCTCGCGCGCGGCGGTCGATCCGCTGCTCTCGATAGCAATGGCGCTGCCGGTGTGGCGAGAATGCACCATAAATTATTGCACCGGCGCGCGGCGCACGATAGCTGCAATCAGCGTTGACTTATGGCCGGAAACTACCGATGTTTTCCGGTTGCTGGTCGAATCCCGCGGATGCATGCGTGGTCCGCCCCGGAATGACCGATTGTTGCAACGACCATAGGAGATACAGCCCATTCGTCGCCCGATCAGAAGCGTGCAGCCCGCTCCCAAAGAGGGGCCGCGCATTAACGAGGAGATCCGCGTCCGCGAGGTCCAACTCATCGACAAAGACGGCAACAACAGGGGCGTCACCGATACTGGCGTCGCATTGGCCGCGGCGCAGGAGGCCGGCCTCGACCTGGTCGAGATCGCGCCCAATTCGTCCCCGCCGGTCTGCAAAATTCTCGATTACGGCAAGTACAAGTATCAGGCGCAGAAAAAGGCCGCCGAAGCGCGCAAGAAGCAGAAGGTCGTCGAGATCAAAGAGATCAAGCTGCGGCCGATGATCGACGATCACGATTACGACGTGAAGATGCGCTCGATGCAGCGCTTCTTCGAGGAGGGCGACAAGGTCAAGGTAACCTTGCGCTTCCGCGGCCGCGAAATGGCGCACCAGGAACTCGGCTACAAGCTCCTCGACCGCGTCAAGGGCGACACCTCGAAGCTCGCCAAGATCGAGCAGGAACCGCGCTTCGAAGGCCGCCAGGTCGTCATGGTGCTGGCGCCGCGCTGAAGCGCCGCCGGATTTGCCTTAATCCCCTGCCTCTGCCATAAGGCGGGCCTCCCGCCGCCCGGCTGAATAGGGCTGCCGTGGCGGCGGCGACGTGCTTACGCACAATCAGCTCATGACGAGCATCGCGGCGAAAAACCTCTTTCGCCCGTCCCGCAGCCGGGATGGCGCGATAAGTGGCGCCGGCAAAGGAGAGCCAAATGCCCAAGATGAAGACCAAATCCGGCGCCAAGAAGCGCTTCAAGGTGACGGGGACCGGCAAGGTCCTGTTTACGCAGTCGCGCAAGCGCCACGGCATGATCAAGCGCACCAACAAGCAGATCCGCCAGTTGCGCGGTACCGCCGTGCTGTTCAAGACCGACGGCGATAACGTCAAAAAGTACTTTTTGCCGAACGGCTGAATCGCTGCCGCCGAATGGCGGCCTCCGTCTGCATTCGAGTCATTCTACAGGAGATCTGCCATGGCACGCGTCAAGCGCGGCGTCACCGCCCATGCGAAGCACAAGAAGGTGCTCAAGGCCGCCAAGGGCTATTACGGCCGCCGCAAGAACACGATCCGGGTCGCCAAACAGGCGGTCGAGAAGGCCAACCAATACGCCTACCGCGACCGTAAGCGCCGCAAGCGCACGTTTCGGGCGCTGTGGATTCAGCGGCTCAACGCGGCGGTGCGGCCGTTTGGGCTGAACTACAGCAAATTCATCGCCGGCTTGAGCAAGGCCGGCATCACGGTCGACCGCAAGGTGCTGTCGGACCTCGCCATTACCCAGCCGGCGGCGTTCGAAGCGATCGTCGGGCAGGCGAAGACCGCGCTCGCATAAGCTTCCGCGCCCCGCCGGCACGCGGCTGCCGCAAGCCTGGCACGGCGCCACGAGGACCGTCATGATCGATCGTGCCTATGTCCAGCGCATGGCACACTACAATCGCTGGCAGAACGACAATCTGTACGACACCGCCGACCGCTTGTCCGATGCCGAGCGGCGGCGCGAGCGCGGCGCGTTCTTCGGCTCGATCCACAAGACGCTGAGCCATCTGCTCTGGGCCGACCGTATCTGGATGAGCCGGTTCACTACCGACGTGCCGGTGCCGACCGTTGGCATTCCGGAGTCAGTCTCGCTCTATTCAGACTGGGATGCGCTGAAGACGGAGCGCAAAAGTTTCGACGAGACCATGATCGCCTGGGCCGATGCGATCGATCCGGCCTGGCTCGCTGAGGACCAGACCTTTTTCTCGGGCGCGACCAAGCGTGAATGGACACGGCCGCGCTGGCACCTGGTCGCGCACATGTTCAATCACCAGACCCATCATCGCGGCCAGGTGCATTGCATGCTCACCCAAGCCGGCGGCAAACCGTCGGACACCGATCTGACGTTCCTGCCGGATTGACTGCCATGATTGATCGCCGAGATTGACTGCCATGTCTGACATCGCACAGCTCGAACAGCAGATATCGGCCGATCTTGCTGCTGCGCCGGACGAGGCGGCGCTCGAAGCCGTGCGCGTCGCCGCGCTCGGCCGCAACGGTTCGATCACCGCGCTGTTGAAAACACTCGGCACGCTGCCGCCGGAAGAACGCAAGAGCAAAGGTCCCGAGATCAACAGCCTCAAGGACCGCGTCAATGCCGCACTTGCGGCCCGCCGCGAAGCTTTCAAGAGCGCGACGCTGCAGGCTCGGCTCAACAGCGAAAGCGTCGACGTGACCTTGCCGGTGCGCGAAGCGCCGTTCGAGGTCGGCCGCATCCATCCGATCAGCCAGGTCATCGACGAGCTGACGGCGATTTTCGCCGACATGGGCTTTGCCATCGCCGAGGGGCCCGACATCGAGACCGACGATTACAACTTCACCAAACTCAATTTCCCGCCGGACCACCCGGCGCGCGACATGCACGACACGTTCTTCTTCAACCCGAAGCCGGACGGCACGCGCCTGCTCCTGCGCACCCACACCTCGCCGGTGCAGGTGCGCACCATGCTCAGCCAGAAGCCGCCCATCCGCGTCATCATTCCGGGTCGCACCTACCGCAACGACAGCGACCAGACCCACACGCCGATGTTCCATCAGGTCGAGGGCCTCGTGATCGACAAAGGCTCGCATCTCGGCCACCTCAAATGGATCCTCGAAGAATTCTTCAAGGCGTTCTTCGAGGTCGACAAGGTCGGCATGCGCTTTCGGCCGTCGTTCTTTCCGTTCACCGAGCCGTCGCTCGAAGTCGACCTCCAGTACCGCCGCGACAAGGGTGAAGTCCGTTTCGGCGAAGGCGACGAATGGATGGAGATTCTCGGCTGCGGCATGGTGCATCCGAACGTGTTGAGGAATTGCGGTCTCGATCCCGACGAGTACCAGGGCTTCGCCTGGGGCTTGGGCATCGACCGCATCGCCATGCTCAAATACGGCATGCCCGACCTGCGCGCCTTCTTCGAAGCCGACGTGCGCTGGCTCGCCCATTACGGCTTCCGCCCGCTCGATTTCCCGACGCTGGCGGGGGGATTGAGCATATGATTCCTCCCATGGAACCAATATTGATGGAGAAACGGGATGCTTAAGGTCACATCGCAAGAGCTGGAAAAAGCCTTGAGAAAGGCACTTGGCTCTTTCGCTCTAGATCACGTCGAGCTTAGGGAAGGGTTTGATCACGACGGTGAGCCGGCGGTGTTTGTTACGGCGGTCCTCAAGCCGAATGCTCGCTTGATGCCCGGCGAAATTTCGACCTCGGCCAGCGTGGCCGTGGCGGATGTGCTGAAACGCTCCGGCGACGAATGGCTTTCGTACCTGTATCTCAGACGGCCTGACGATGAGCGTCCGACAGACGAAGAAGCGACTTTATCACCGTCATGATGCATGATGACCTGCTCGACATTGCCGCGCATCTCGCGCAGCTAGAGGAGGGAAAGCCGCGTCAAACTTCGCTGCGACGCGCCGTTTCCAGTGCATATTACGCGCTCTTTCATGCTTTAGCTGCTTTGTGCGCCAACAAATTGGTTCGGTATTCAAAGCCCTGGCGCGTTTACGCTCCGATTTATCGGACATTAGATCACGGCAGAGCGAAAGACGTCTTCAAGCGCATGTTGGCTGGCTACGCGCCGACATATCGTCTATTGGACAGACTTTCATTCTGCTCCAAGAGCAGCGTCATACGGCAGATTACGATCCATCGCCCTTTCACATTGGGCGAGCCGAGACGCTTGATCTCATCGAACAAGCCAAGCAAGCGATATCTCGCATCGACGCGCTTCCGGAAGACCAACGTCTGCTTGTTGCCACTCAGCTGATCGCTCGAACCCGCCCATGATGAAATTCACCCTCGCCTGGCTCAAGGAGCACCTCGACACCGACCGCTCGCTCGGCGAGATCGCCGACAAGCTGACCATGATCGGGCTCGAGGTCGAGCGCATCGACGACAAGGGCAAGCTGTTGGCGCCGTTCGTCATCGCGCGCGTGGTCGAAGCCAGGCAGCATCCCAATGCCGACCGGCTGCGCGTCTGCATGGTCGATACCGGCGACGGCAAGCCGATCCAGGTGGTGTGCGGCGCGCCCAATGCGCGGGCCGGCATGAAAGGCGTGTTCGTGCCGCCCGGCGCGTTCATCCCCGGTAAAAACATGACGCTTGCGGTCGGCACCATCCGCGGCGTCGAGAGCCGCGGCATGCTGGTGTCCGAGTTCGAGCTGCAAATCTCCGACAAGCACGAGGGCATCATCGACCTGCCCGAGGACGCGCCGGTCGGTGCCAACTACGCGCACTGGGCCGGGCTCGACGATCCGATGATCGAGATCAACCTGACGCCGAACCGCGGCGATTGCACCGGCGTGCACGGCATCGCCCGCGATCTTTCCGCCGCCGACATGGGACGGTTCAACGACCCGGCGATCAGGGCGGTGAAGGGCGAGTTTCCCTGTCCGGTGACAGTGACGCTCGACTTCGGCACCACGCCATCGCTCTGCCCGGCGTTCGCGCTGCGGCTCGTTCGCGGCGTGAAGAATGGGCCGTCGCCGGATTGGCTGCAGCGGCGGCTTACCGCGATCGGGCTGCGTCCGATCAATGCGCTGGTCGATATCACCAACTTCGTCACTTACGACCGCGGCCGACCGCTGCACGTGTTCGACGCCGGCAAGGTGCAGGGCAACCTCACCGTACGGCGCGGCCGTGCAGGCGAAACGCTGCTGGCGCTCGACGGCAAGACCTACGCGCTCGACGACAGCATGTGCGTGATCGCCGACGAAGCCGGCGTCGAATCGCTCGCCGGCATCATGGGCGGCGAGAAGACCGGCTGCTCCGAGGCGACCACCGACGTGCTCATCGAATCGGCGCTGTGGGAGCCGGCCAACATCGCCCATACCAGCCGCAAGCTCGGCATCCATTCCGACGCCAGCTATCGCTTCGAGCGCGGCGTCGATCCGGCCTTCATGCTGCCCGGCCTCGAACTCGCCACCCGCATGGTGTGCGAGCTGTGCGGCGGCACGCCATCACAGATCACCGTCGCCGGCGACGCGCAGCCGCCCGAACGCATCATCGATTTTCCGCTCTCGGAGCTAAAGCGCCTGTCGGGTTTGTCGGTGCCGCTACCGGAAATGCGGCGCGTGCTCGAGCGCCTCGGCTTCTTCGTCGCCGGTCAGGGCGAGCGCATCAAGATCGCGGTGCCGTCGTGGCGCGCCGACGTGCACGGCAAGGTCGACATCGTCGAGGAAGTGGTGCGCATCGTCGGCGTCGATCGCGTGCCGTCGACGCCGTTCGACCGCGGCGAGACGCCGCGCAAGCCGGTGCTTACGCCGATCCAGCTGCGCACCCGCAAGGCCAAGCGCGCGCTCGCCGCGCGCAATCTGGTCGAGGCGGTGACGTGGTCGTTCGTCGATAAGAAACAGGCCGAGCTGTTCGGCGGCGGCATGCCGGAGCTTGCTCTGGCCAATCCGGTCGCTGCCGATCTTTCCGACATGCGGCCGAGCCTCATTCCGGCACTGATCGCAGCGGCGCAAAAGAACGCCGACCGCGGTTTTGCCGACGTTGGCTTGTTCGAAGTGGGACAAATCTTTCGCGGCGATCGACCGGCCGATCAGCTCACCGCAGCGGCCGGCGTGCGGCGCGCGCTGGCGAAACCCTCAGGCCTCGGCCGGCACTGGAGCAAGCGCGACGGCGACGTCGATGCGTTCGATGCCAAAGCCGACGCCATGGCGGTGCTCGTCGCGGCGGGTGCGCCGGCGCAAGCGCTGCAAATCGCGCCGGGCGGGCCTGCCTGGTTTCATCCCGGCCGCAGCGGCACGATCCAGATCGGGCCGCAGAATATTTTGGGTCATTTCGGCGAGCTGCATCCGAGCGCGCTCGAAGCGCTCAAGGCCGACGGGCCGGTCGTCGCCTTCGAGGTCATCCTCGAGCGAATCCCCGAGCCGAAAGCCAAGGCGACGCGCGCCAAGCCGGCGCTCGACCTGTCGCCGTTGCAGCCGGTGCGGCGCGATTTTGCCTTCGTGGTCGAGCGCAACGTCAAAGCCGCCGATGTGGTGCGCGCGGCCGCAGGCGTCGATCGCAAGCTGATTAGCTCGGTGAACGTGTTCGACGTCTATGAGGGCCCCGGCATCGAACCCGGCAAGAAATCCCTCGCCATCGAAGTCACGCTGCAGCCGCGCGAGCGCACCATGACGGACGCCGAGATCGAAGCGCTCGCCGCGAAAATCGTCGCCGAAGTCGGCAAGCGCGTTGGCGGCGTGCTGCGCGCTTAGAACGTGATGATTTTAGGTTGGCACACTCCATCGTCATTGCGAGCGAAGCGAAGCAATCCGGCACTGCGGCGCCGTCTGGATTGCTTCGTCGCTGAGCTTGTCATCGGGCCGGCCACTTCGGGCCGGACCCGTTGGCTCCTCGCAATGACGGTTTGTTGAATCAGCTTTTTTCATCAGACTATAGGCTTGCCGCGTCAGCGCTCCACGCCGCGGCGACGCCGCCGTGGCGGCCGTTTCTCTTCGGGCGCCGGTTCGCGCACGCCGGCAAGCCGGCGCAACACCGCGGCAGCGGCGCGTTCGCCGGACTCCCAGGCGCCGCCGACCGTGCCCCACAGCGTGTCGTGCGCCGCTTCGCCCGCATACCAGACGCCGTCGTAGATCGGCTCAGCCAGCACGCGGCGCGCCGCCTGTCCACCCGGCGCCGCCGCCGACATGGCGCCGAGAAACCGCGCATCGGCATTCCAGCGCGTGGCGCTGGCGCGGTTCACCGCCTTCTTGATTTCGCCGCCGTAAAGCTTGGTCAGCCAGTCGGCGGCGAAATCGACCATCGCAACCTCGCTCTGCTTCGACAGCTCGCGTCCGAACGCGCCGGCAACTTCGATCAGGCATAATTGCGAGCCCGATACGTTGGCGAGGATGGCGGCGGTATGGGTGTTCGACGACTTCTCGAACACCAGATCGTCGCTCTCGAGCCCGAGCGGATTGCCCGACAGTTCGAGCGCGATGTGGTCGAAGCTGCCGAGCGACAGATTGTTGCAGGCCTCGGCCACGTGCCGCGGCAGCTCCGGCGTGAAGCGAATGCGGCCGGAGGCGAGCACGTTGGTCGACACCGTCACGATCGCGGTGCGGCCGGTGATCGTGCCTTTCGGCGTCTGCACCGCGACGGCGCGGCCAACTTCGATCGCGCTTGCCGGCGTGCCGAGCTGCACCGGCAGGCCGGTCGCGAGCGAAGCCAGCAACGCGCCAAATCCCTGACGGCAGAACGCGGCCGATCGCCGCTCCGGCGCGCGCGCGAAATCGGCGGCGGAGTGTTGCGCCAAGTCCTTGCCGCATAGGAACGGCCCGAGCACGAATTCGACGGTCGGCCGCCAATCGCCGAGATCGTTCGGCAGCGCCTGCGCGCAGGACGGGTCGCCCTTGCGCGCCGCGTCGGCGATCGCGCGCGTGGCACGCACCTGCGCCGACAAAAAATCTTCCAGCTCGCCCTCGCGCGCGTTGCGCAGCCCGATGCGCACTTTCTGACTTTGCGGCGCCCGATAGATTTCGAGGCCGCTGCGCGGCGCGAGCCTGGTGACGGGATTGCTGTCGGGAAAATGGATCCAATGGGCGCCGCGGTCGAACGGCACGCCGAAGCTGCGCGTATCGGTGACGCAGCGGCCGCCGATCCGGCCGCCGGCCTCGACGAGCGCGTAGCGGCGGCCCGCCGCGGCGACGCGACGCGCCGCGGCGATGCCGGCGGCGCCCGCCCCGATGATCACGACGTCGAATTCGCCCGCACTCGCGGGCGGCGCTGCAACCGCCGGCCGCGCCACGAGCGCGGCGACGGACGCGGCGACGAACGAGCGGCGGCTTAATCGCGGCATGGTTTCCGATTGCTTGTCGGCCCGGCGCACATTGCCCGAACACCATGGCGCAGGCAAACGTCAGGCTTAAGTTTCAGTAAGCGGCGCGCGCCTCACGTGAACCAAATTGCAACGGAGCTGGAATAAATTGTTTGCGAAATAATGGCGCGGCAAAGCGCGCGAGGGGGCCCGTGAGCCGGATGCTCGATGCCATAGGGCGGCTGATCGCCCGCTATCTCGACGAGCCGGTGGCCGGCTACCAGCCGTTCACGCCGAGCGATCCGGACGCGTTGCGCGCCTCGTTGCAGCCCGGCGACGTGCTCTTGGTCGAGGGCAATGCCCGCATCTCCGGCGTCATTAAATATCTGACGCAATCGACCTGGTCGCATTCGGCGCTCTATGTCGGACCGCTGCACGGCCGCGACTGCGCCGACGGCGAGCCGCACGTGCTGATCGAGGCCAATGCCGGCGAAGGCGTGGTGTCGGCGCCGCTGTCGAAATATACGCGCTTTCACACCCGCATCTGCCGGCCGGTCGGGCTGACCGAGGACGATTGCGCCGTCGTCTGTGCCTACGCCATCGACCGGCTCGGCTTCGCCTACGATCTGAAAAACATCATCGACCTGATGCGCTATCTGTTTCCGCTGCCGGTGCCGCAACGCTGGCGCCGGCGCCTGATCGCGCTCGGCTCGGGCGATCCGACGCGGCTTATTTGCTCGGCGCTGATCGCGGATGCGTTTTCCGCCGTGCGCTATCCGATCCTGCCCAAGATCAGGCTCACCAGCAGCCGGCAGGCGCGTGAGGAGATTCTCGAGATCCGCCATTCCTCGCTGTATTGCCCGCGCGACTTCGACATCTCGCCGTATTTCAACGTGGTCAAGCCGACCATCGCCCGCGGCTTCAATTACAAATCGCTGCACTGGGCCGATCTGCCGCGGCGGCTCGCCGATGCGCCGCCGCCGCTCGTTCCTGAAGCTGCGGCCGAGGACGACGCCGGGGTCATTGCCGCCTGATCGTTCTGCCGCGGTAGTTCACACTTTCTCATGATGTCCGCCGGCGCGGTGCGGCTTTTTGCCGGCGATGCGGCGTGCGCCAATTGCGAGCGAGAAGGTGACGACCAGAAAGCGCGCGAGGTGGTGGGCGCCGACATAGACCGGGTCGAGGTGCAGCGCCAGCGCCAGCACCATCATGGTGTCCTGCGCGCCCGGCGCGAACGCGATGACGACGTTGGCGATCGGGAACGACAAAAAGTGCACGTCGATCAGCACGAAAAACGTCGCCACCGCCATCGATACGGCGAACGAGCCGAACGCTGCGCCGAGAAAGCCGACCAGCGATCGCAACGTGGTGTTGGCAAAGCGCGAGCCGACCACGCCGCCGAGCACGATGACGCAAGCCGAGCCGATCCACCACGGCAGCACGGCGTGAATGGTGCCGGTGCCGTGCAGGATCGCCGAGCCGGTCATGGCGCCGAACAACAGGCCGCCGGGAAACCGCAAGCGTTGGAACGCAACCGCGCAGGCGGTCGCGACCGCGACCAAGAGCGTCATTTCGCCGAGCACCGCCATTCCGGCCGGACCGCGCGCGGCGGGCCACCGCCGGCACCACGAGGCCGAACAAAGCGAGGCCGTTCGGCAAGCCGATGACCAGGAGCAAAACCCGCACCGTCTGCACGATCGCGATGGCGCGCAGATCGCCGCCGAGTTCGGTCGACAGCGAGATCACCTGGGCGAGCGAGCCGGGACTGGCGCCGAGCAGCGCCGACAGCGGGTCCCAACGATGCACGATGCGCAGATACTGCGAGGTCGCCAGCATCATGGCGATCGAGCCGACCATCAACAGCGCGATGCTGGTCGGCCAGGTGGCGACGCCGCGCAGCATGTCCGGCGTCACCACGGCGCCGAGCAGGATGCCGACGATGACGTAGCAAATACGGGCGAGCCAAAGCGGAACCTTGACCGGCCGGCCGAACAAAGCCGCCGCTGCGACGGCGACAACCGAGCCGGAGACGAGCCCGGCTGGCAGGCCGAGCCCCGCAAAGATCACGCCGCCGGAAAGCGCAACCGCCAGCGTCTCGGCAACGTCGAGCACAGCGCGCCGCGGCGGCAGGGCGAAGACCATCGTGCAATCAATGCCGTTGTGCGGCGGCGCGGTCAAATAACGGCGCCGCGCGCCGAGAGCGGATACCGATCTGCTTGAGTTTGCGGCGCACTCCTTCCCTGTCATCGCCCGCGAAGGCGGGCGATCCAGTAATCGCAAAAGATTCAGGAGGTTACTGGATGCCCCGCTTTCGCGGGGCATGACAATGATGGATGCAGCGATCGCGCGTACGATTCCATGTGAACGGAATTTGCTCTAGCCCACCCGATAGACAGACCTGATAAACTGTGGTGACCTTGCGACAAGCCAAGCGGGCCGAGCAGAAAACCGCGAAGTGCCGCAGGGGAACGCCGTGTTGCAAGGTTGGGTCGTCGTCCTCATTGCGCTCGCCTACATCGGCTTTCTGTTCCTGATCGCAAGCTACGGCGACCGCAGGCGCAGCGCCGCGCCGACATCGCGGCTTTGGATCTATCCGCTGTCGCTCGCCATCTATTGCACGTCGTGGACGTTTTTCGGCTCGGTGGGGCTCGCGTCGCGGACCGGTTACGATTTTCTCGCCATCTATATCGGCCCGATCCTCATGGTCGGGCTGGCTTACCCGCTGCTCCTGCGCATCGTGCGGCTCGCCAAGGGCCAGAACATCACCTCGATCGCCGACCTGATCGCGGCGCGCTACGGCAAGAGCCAGGCGGTCGCCGCCACCGTGGCGCTGATCGCGATCATCGGCATGATTCCCTACATCGCGCTGCAGCTCAAAGCGGTCTCGTCGTCGGTCGGCACCATCATGAGCCACGGCGCGCTCGGCGCTACGCCGGTGCCGCTGCTCGGCGACAGCGCGCTGTTCATTGCGCTGTTCATGGCGACGTTTGCGGTGCTGTTCGGCACCCGCCACATCGACGCCACCGAGCACCAGGACGGCCTGATGCTGGCGATCGCCACCGAGTCGATCGTCAAGCTGGTGGCCTTTCTGGCCGTCGGCATGTTCGTGACGTTCGTGCTGTTTGACGGCCCGCTGGAGCTGCTCACGCGCGCCATGCAAAACCCGGCCATCGCGGCGGTGCTGACACAGCCGCCGCAGCTGACCAACTTTCTCGCCATGACGACATTGTCGCTGTTCGCGATCGTGCTGTTGCCGCGGCAGTTTCACGTCAGCGTCGTGGAAAACCGCAGCGAGGCCGAAATCCGCCGTGCCGCCTGGCTGTTCCCGCTCTATCTGGTCCTGATCAATATCTTCGTGCTGCCGATCGCCATCGCCGGCCTGTTGAATTTCCCGGTCAGCCGCTTCGGCGGCGACATGTTCGTGTTGGCGCTGCCGCTTAACGCCCACGCGCCGCTGATGACGCTCCTCGCCTTCGTCGGCGGCCTCTCGGCGGCGACCGCCATGGTGATCGTGGAATCGGTCGCGCTTGCCATCATGGTGTCGAACGACATCGTGGTGCCGCTCCTTCTCAAGCGGCGCGCGCTCGTCAACGGCGGCGGCAGCGACGCCGGCGCGCGGCTCCTGAAGACCCGGCGGCTCGCCATCTTCGTCATTCTGTTCCTCGCCTATGCCTATTATCGTTTCGCCGGCGAAGCGCAGCTTGCCTCGATCGGGCTACTGTCGTTCGCCGCCATCGCGCAATTTGCGCCGGCTTTGTTCGGCGGATTGGCCTGGCGGCGCGGCACCGCGCGGGGCGCCATCGCCGGCATGAGCGCCGGCATCCTGGTCTGGTTCTACACGCTATTGCTGCCGAGCTTTTCCGATGTCGGCCTGATCAGCGCCCACGTGCTGACGGCAGGGCCCTGGGGCGCGGCGGGCTTGCGGCCGCAGGCGCTGTTCGGCATCGATCTGCCGCCGCTCGTTCATGGCGTGCTGCTGAGCCTCGCCGCCAACCTCGCCTGCTATATCGCCGGCTCACTGAGCTGCCGGCCAAGCGCCATCGAAAGCATGCAGGCGCAGGTGTTCGTGCCGCCGACCTTGGCGCCAATTCGGGTGCCGCGGCCCGCGAGCTTCCGGTTGCGGCGCGCCTCGGTGTCGGTCGAAGAGCTGATCGCCACGGTCGCCCGCTACCTCGGCGAGGAGCGCACCAAGGAAGCGTTCAAAAATTTCGCCGCCGCGCGCCGCATCGGACTCGAGCCGCGCTCCGAGGCCGACATTGCGCTCCTGCAATACGCCGAATATCTGCTCGCGTCGGCGATCGGCGCCGCCTCGTCGCGGCTGGTGCTGTCGCTGCTGTTGCGCAAGCGCACGCTCTCCACCAAGGCGGCGTTAAAACTGCTCGACGATGCCAGCGCGGCCATCCACTACAACCGCGAGATCCTGCAGACCGCGCTCGACCACGTCCGCCAAGGCATCGCGGTGTTCGACAAGGACCTCACGCTGGTTTGCTGGAACCGGCAATTCGGCGAGCTGTTCGATCTGGCGCACGAGTTGACCTGTGTCGGCGTGCCGCTGTCCGACATTCTTCGCCACCTTGCCCGGCACAGCGCCGATGGCGGAACGAGCACTGACGAATTCGTGGCCGAGCGCCTCGCCAAATACACCGCCGAGGACGCACCGTTCCTGGAGCGCTTCGCCGAGCGCGGCCTGGTCGTCGAAGTGCGCGCCAACCGCATGCCGGACGGCGGCCTGGTCACCACCTTCACCGACATCACGCCGAGCGTCGCGGCCGCCGAGGCGCTCGAGCGCGCCAACGCCACCTTGGAGCGCCGCGTCCGCGAGCGCACCAAGGAGCTGACGCGGCTCAATGCCGAATTGCATCGCGCCAAGGCCGAAGCCGACGACGCCAACGTGTCGAAGACGCGCTTCATCGCCGCGGCGAGCCACGACATCCTGCAGCCGCTCAATGCCGCGCGGCTCTACGTCACCAGCCTGATCGAGCGCCAGCGCGCCGGCGAGGACGGCGAGCTCGTGCAAAACATCGACGCTTCGCTCGAAGCGGTCGAAGAGATATTTGCGGCGCTGCTCGACATTTCCCGGCTCGACAGCGGCGCCATGCGGCCGGAATTTTCCGAATTCGCCGTCGACGATTTATTGCAGCGGCTCGCCGTCGAGTTCGCGCCGCTCGCCCGCGAAAAGGGCCTCGACCTTGCGGTGATGCCTTGCTCGCTCGGCGTCCGCTCCGACCGCCGTCTGCTCGGACGCCTGCTCCAGAACCTGGTCTCGAACGCGATCAAATACACGCCGTCGGGGCGCGTCGTGGTCGGTTGCCGGCGCCGCGGCCCGCGGCTGCGCATCGACGTCTGCGACACCGGCATCGGCATTCCGCAGTCGCGCCAGCGCGCGGTGTTCAAGGAGTTTCATCGGCTCGACCAGGGCGCCCGGGTCGCGCGCGGCGTCGGCCTTGGTCTCTCCATCGTCGAGCGCATCGCCCGCGTGCTCGATTGCGAGGTTTCGCTGCAATCGGCGCCCGAGCGCGGCTCGCGCTTCTCCGTCGAAGTGCCGCGCGCCGCATTCATCGCCGGCAAGTCTGCGGCGCGCATGTTGAGACCGGAAGCTGGCAGTTTGGCGGGCACGGTGGTGCTCTGCATCGACAACGAACGCGCCATTCTCGACGGCATGCAGCGGCTCCTTGGCGGCTGGGGCTGCCGCGTGCTTACCGCGCTCGATCTGACCGAGGCGCTCGCCGCGCTCGATGCGAGCGACGCCGAGCCGGACGGCTTGTTGGTCGATTACCACCTCGACGGCGGCAACGGCGTCGCGGCAATCGCCGCATTGCGGCAGCGCGCCGGCCGCCACATTCCGGCGATCCTGATCACCGCCGACCGCTCGGCTTCCGTCCGCGACGAAGCCCGCGCCGCCGGCGCCCACGTTCTCAACAAGCCGCTCAAGCCGGCGTCGCTGCGGGCGCTGATCGCGCAATGGCAGGTCCAGCGCGTAGCGGCCGAATAACACCAATCCGCACAATTTTTTGTTTGTATCATTCTTGTTATTAATCTAAGATGGTAATGACAATTCTGTCAACAAAAGTGCATCGCAGGTGAATTAGATGGGGTCTGTGACATGAGCCACATCGAGACGCGCCTATTGCGCTATTTCGTCGCGCTCGCCGAGGAGCAGTACTTCGCGCGCGCGGCCGAGCGGCTCCGCATCACGCCGCCGACGCTCACCCATCAGATCAGGAAACTCGAACGCGATCTTGGCGTGAAGCTCTTGGAGCGCAAGGGCAACAGAAGAACCGTCGTCAACCAGGCAGGCCAGCAATTTTTGGACGACGCGCGCGAGGCTTTGCTCCGTGTGGAAAAGGCGGAAGCGAATGCCCGGCAAGCCGGACGGGGCGAGCTGGGCCGTCTTCAACTTGGCTATTTAACGTTGTTGTCCGCCGCGGGCTTGCTGGGTGACTGGATTGATGCGTTCCAGGAAGCCCATCCGGCGATCGACATTTCGATCAACAAGCTGGCGTCGATGGCGCAGATTGCCGGAATCCTGCGCAAGGAGCTGGATGTCGGTTTCGCGCGTATGCCGCACAAATATCCGGCGGGTGTCCGCGGCTTTGAAATCTATCGCCAGCGCGTGGTGCTGGCGCTGCCGATCAAGCATACGCTGGCGCGGCGCGAGGACGTCAGCCCCGCGATGCTGGCGGGCGAGGCGTTTGTCAATATCAGAACTGAGCTTGACCTGGGGTTCTCCGGCCATACCGAAACCATCGCCCGCATAGGCAATTTCATCCCGCGCATGGTCAGGCGCGAGAGCGAGTTCCTCACGGTGCTGGGGAATGTCGCCCTCGGCCACGGCATCGCGGTCGTGCCGGAGCTTATGAAAACGATGAACTTCTCCAAGGTCGTCTTCCGCGACATCGCGACGGATCCGGTGCCCCAGACATCGATCGCTTTCGTCTATGGCAGCGACCCGTCGCCATCGGCCAAATTGCTGATCCGGCACATGCAGCGTCACGCGCTCCGCAATCACGGCAAGGGTGCCGCTCCGCCTCATAATCATGATCGCATCATGATCCCAAGCGCACTCAATCTTGACCCTCATCCTGAAGCAATGAGTCAGCGATAAGAGTGGTCGGTATGAACCGCTTTCGCCGCAAGGTTCTGTCGCTTTCGATCGGCGCTGCGGCATGGCCGCTCATTCCGCCCCCTGCACCAGCGGACTCGCCCGCTTCGCGTCCAGTCCACATCGTGGTGGGTGTCCCGCCAGGAGGCGTGGTCGATATTGGCGCGCGGCTGATCAGGGAGCCGCTGCAGCAAAGGCTGGGCCAATCGGTCGTCGTCGATTATCGCCCCGGTGCAGGTGGCAATCTCGCTACCGAAGCCGTGATAAAAGCGCGGCCGGACGGCGGCACGCTGATCTTGGCGGGATCGAGAAATGCGATCGATGCGACCCTCTACAAGAACCTGACTTTCGATTTCATCCGCGACATCGCCATGGCGGCCGGCATCATGCAAGGCCCGCTCGTGATGGTGACCAATCCTGCGTTCGCGGCCAAAAGCATCGCGGAATTCATCAGCTACGCCAAGGCCAATCCCGGCACGATCAATATGGCATCCGCTGGAAACGGCACGCCCACGCATCTGGCGGGCGAGCTGTTCCAGATGATGGCCAGCGTGTCGATGGTTCACGTGCCTTACCGCGGTGGGCTCGAGGCGCTAGCCGACCTGGTGGCTGGCCGCACGCAGCTCATGTTCGCCACCATGGTTCCGGCGAACGGCTTTATCCGCGATGGGCGTCTGCGGGCGCTCGCGGTTACAAGCTTGAGCGAATCGCCGCTCTTGCCGGGAATTCCTCCGCTGGCCTCCGTTGTTCCCGGCTACGAGGTGAGCGCGTGGTTCGGCCTCGGCGCGCCCAAGGCGACGCCGGCCGCCACGGTCGCGGCGCTCAACAAAGCGGTAAACGCATGCCTCGCCGAGCCCGCAATCGCGAACCGCATTCGCGAGCTGGGCGCCGAGCCGATGATCATGAGCCCGCGCGAGCTCGACGCGTTCGTTGCGGCGGACACCGAGAAGTGGGCGAGCGCCGTCAAATTCTCCGGCGCGAAGGTGGATTGATCTGGATAACGTCCGCTTGTGGCGACGCGCCGGTCGCGACGTTCCGGCGATCCTGATCACCGCCGAGATGATTTTAGATTGATTCGAGCGGAGCCGTGCTTACTTCACCTCTCCCCGGAGGGGAGAGGTCGAGCGAGCGCAGCGAGCGAGGGTGAGGGGGTTCGGAAGTTTCAGAAAAAGACTGCAGCATCCGAACCCCCTCACCCCAACCCTCTCCCCTCCGGGGAGAGGGAGTGCGCAGTGCCATCGCCATCGCCTCAACCTAAATCATCGTATTCTAACGCTCAGCCGCCCTCGCCCTCGCGGACCACTTGCGGCCATTGGCCGGCTTCGATGCGGCCGGCCGCGATCACGGCCTGGGTGCGGCTGTCGACGCCGAGCTTTTGCAGGATGGCGGAGACGTGCGCCTTGACGGTCGCTTCCGAGACGCCGAGCTCGTAGGCGATCTGTTTGTTGAGGAGGCCGCCCGAGAGCATCATCATGACGCGGACCTGCTGCGGCGTGAGCGTGGCGAGCCGCGCGATCAACGCCGCGCTTCCGGCATCGGCGTCGCGCGCCAGGTCGACGTCGGGCGGCGTCCACACTTCGCCGCTCAGCACCGCCGCAATGGCCGCCCGCAAGGCGTCGGCGCCGAGCGTTTTCGGAATGAAGCCCGAGGCGCCGAATTCCATGCAGCGGCGGATCACCGCCGGGTCGTCGTTGGCCGAGACGACGACGATCGGCACGGCCGGATATTGCGCGCGCAAATACATCAGCCCGGAAAAGCCGCGCGCGCCGGGCATGCGCAGATCGAGCAGGATGAGATCGACCTCACCGCCGCGCTCCAAAAGCTCCGTCATCTCTTCAAACGTGCCGGCCTCGCCGATGTCGGCGCGGTCAAACAATCCCGACACCGCCTCGCGCAGCGCGCCGCGGAACAACGGATGATCGTCGGCAATCACCAGGCGATGAGAGTGCGCTTCGCTCAATGCGATGGTCCAATGGTGCGGCGGCGAATGGCGCATTGTACCGCTCATGGTCCGGCGAGGTCCACGGGCGCAGCTGCGATTGTTTGATTCACTGCGCGCCGCACGCGCCGACGAATTGCAGGATCACTTCGCGCCGGTGCAGCGCGCGGCGATGCTCGGCCACGTAGACGCCCTGCCAGGTGCCCAGACAGAGCGCCCCGGCGGCGACCGGCACGTGCAGCGTCACGCCGTCGAGCATCGCTTTGACATGGGCCGGCATGTCGTCGGGGCCTTCGACATCGTGCACCCAGCCGGCGTCGGCCGGCGCGAGCCGGTCGAGCGCGGTGACGAGATCGACGCGCACGTCGGGATCGGCGTTCTCCTGGATCACCAGCGACGCCGACGTGTGCCGCAGAAACAACAGCAGCATGCCGTCGCGCGCCTTGACCTCCTGCAGAAACCGCGCCAACTCGCCCGTGATCTCGAAAAAGCCCTCGCCGCTCGTCGGCACCGTGAGCGTCGCGCTCGCGATCGTCGCGGCCTGCGCGATGCGGATGGCGGACAAGGAACTCATGGCGCGGCGCGGCTCATCTGCGCTTCAGCTGCGGTGCAGCACCTGGTCTTGGGCGTGCGCGATCGCCTCGACCAGCCGATGCCACATCCGGCCGACGAACGTCACCACCCGTTCGACATCGGCGTCGTTCGGCAAGGGCCAGGTCAAATTCTTCCAAGTCAAATCCCTGCCGCCGTCATCGCTCGGCTCCGGCGTGATGCCGGGCGGCAACGGCAGGCCGCGCGACACGAGCTCGTTCTTGAGCGCACCGTTTTCCCGGCGCAGCCGCCCGATCTCGCTCTCCAATACGGCGCGGTCTTCGGGCGCCGCAAGGCAGGCCCAGCCCACGGATCGCGCGCGGCACAGCGCCACTTCTCCGGTCTGCGTATCGAGCCGCAGAAATCCATCCGTCACCTTGTTGAAGCTGTAACGCGGCGCCGGCGTGTCGCCTGTCGTATCAGCGCAAGCGGGCGCCGCCACGGCCGCGACGACGATGCCGATCGCAAAAGCCTTGCGGATCATGGTTCCTCTCCCGAGGCAACCGCTCATTGCGGTGGCGCGTTGAGGCAAAAGCGCCAAGGAGAGCGTCAACACAAACCGGGCGGACGGCGGCGGTTCCACGATTGTGCATCCTTACAGCAAATGCGGCTCCGGCGAGAGGACCGATAGGTCATGTGGCTCGGGAAGGAGACTTCGGGTTCGACCGTCCGCCTTGTCCGGGCGCATCGGATCAGGCTCGCCAATGGGCCTTGGCGGAAGCCGGCCGCAGGCCCATATCTGCTGCGATCTCAACATGTTGACACCGATCTGGCGTTTCTTGACTCACCAAAAGCCTCTCAGTATGGTCCGCGCGGCTTCAAGGGACGGGCGGGCCGCGATCGCCGCCACGCCGCGAGTGTCGAGCGTATGAGCGACGGCGCGGGCGAACAAGGCGACGGCGGCAACGCGCATACCGACGAGGCCGCGCTCTCCGCGAGACTTAAGCGGCTCAGCGAACGGCTTGCCCGCGATCAGCCGGGCCGGGCGTCGAATGGTGCCGGTGAGGATCGGGCGGCGTCTGCTTCCGGCTACGCCAAGGGCTTCCGGCTCTCGAGCGAACTTGTTGCAGGCGTGATGGTCGGTGGCGGCATTGGCTGGCTCATCGATCATTGGCTCGGCATTGCGCCCTGGGGGCTCATGGTTTTTCTTCTGCTCGGCTTTGCCGCGGGCGTGCTCAACGTGATGCGCTCAGCGGGGGTCGTGCCAGGCAGATCGCTCGACGGCGACGCCTCGAGAGACCGGGACAAATAACACGGCGCCGCGGCGCCCCGATGCGACGAACCGATGCAGATCAACCCGATCGAACAGTTCGAGATTCATAACCTGTCCCCGGTGGTCAACGTCGGCCGCCACTACTTCGCCTTCACCAACTCGGCGGCGTACATGCTCGCCATCGTCGTCTTGGTCTCGGCATTGTTCATCGGCGCCACCGCGCGTCGCGCCGTGATCCCCGGGCGGCTGCAGTCGGTCGCCGAGATGGGCTACGAATTCGTCGCCAACACGCTGCGCAGCTCGGCCGGCAACGAGGGCATGAAGTTCTTTCCCTTCGTGTTCACCTTGTTCATGTTCGTGCTGTTCGCCAACGTCATCGGCCTCATTCCGTATTCGTTTACGGTAACGAGCCAGCTGATCATTACCGTGGCGCTGGCGTTCACGGTGTTCTTTGTCGTCGTCGGCTACGGCTTCTGGCATAACGGGCTGCGCTTCCTCAGGCTGTTCGTGCCCAAGGGCGTGCCGATCTACATCCTGCCGTTCGTCACCGCCATCGAGGTGCTGTCGTTCCTGTCGCGGCCGGTCTCCCACAGCGTCCGCTTGTTCGCCAACATGCTGGCCGGCCACATCACGCTGCAGGTGTTCGCCGGCTTCGTCATCATGCTCGCGGGCTGGGGCATCATCGGCTGGTTCGGCGCCGCCCTGCCGCTGATCATGGTGGTGCTGCTCACCGCGCTCGAAGTGCTGGTCGCCGTACTGCAGGCCTACGTGTTTGCCATTCTCACCTGCATCTATCTCAACGATGCGATACACCCGGGCCACTAAAGGCCCCTCCCTCCCCGCCTGGCACAAGGTAGGCAGGGGGATTTGCAAAGGAGCTTTCTCATGGATCCGACTGCCGCAAAATACATTGGAGCCGGCATCGCCTGCATCGGCATGGGCGGCGCCGGCGTCGGCGTTGGCATCATATTCGGCAATTATCTCGCCGCCGCGCTGCGCAATCCCTCGGCGGCGCAAGGCCAGTTCGGCAACCTGATTTTCGGCTTTGCCATCACCGAGGCGCTCGGCATCTTCTCGCTCTTGATCGCGCTCCTGCTGCTGTTCGGGCTCTGACCGCTGCTATCATGGCCGAAACGTCCGCCAATACCGAAAGCCACACCGGGCACAGCAGCTTTCCGCCGTTCGAGTCGGAGTACTTTCCCTCGCAGCTCGTCTGGCTGGCGCTGACGTTCATCCTGCTCTACGTGCTGATGGCGAAGATCGCGCTGCCGCGCGTCGGCTCGATCTTCGCCGAGCGCTCGAAGCGTATCGGCGACGATATCGCGGCGGCGGAGCGCCTGAAGGAGCGGTCGGACATCGCGCACGCGTCCTATGAGAAGGCGCTCGCGGATGCGCGCGGCCGCGCCCAGGCCATCGCCAACGCGACGCGCGAGAGCGAGGCGGCGGCAGCCGACGAGACCAACAAGCGGCTGGAAGCGCAACTGCACGAACGTTTGGCCGCAGCCGACCGGTCGATCGCAGCGAGACGCGCGACCGCGATGGAAAGCGTCGGCACGATTGCCGCCGAAACCGCCACTGCCATCGTCGAACGCCTGGTCGGCAAAGCGCCGCCCGCCCAGGACGTCGCCGCGGCGGTGCGCGATCTGCCCAAGCGCTGAGGTTAAAAGCATGCCCGCCCCCGAAGCCTGGGTTGCCATCGGCTTTCTCATCTTTCTCGGCCTGCTCGCCTATCTGGGCACGCACCGCAAGGTGGTGAACTCGCTCGACGCGCGGCAAGCGCGGATCAGGAGCGAGCTCGACGAAGCGGCCCGGCTGCGCCAGGAAGCCGAGGCGCTGCTCGCCGAGTTCGAGCGCAAGGCAATCGAGGCCGAGCAGGAGGCGCAAGCCATCATCGCCAGCGCCAAGGCCGAGGCCGAACGTCACGCCGCGGAGGCCAAGCTGCGCATGGAAGATTTCGTCGCCCGCCGCACCAAGATGGCGGAAGCGAAGATCGCCCAGGCCGAATCTCAGGCGCTCGCCGACGTCCGCGCCGCCGCCGCCGACGCAGCCGTCGCCGCCGCCGAGAAAATTCTCGCCACCGCGGCCAAGGGCCAGGTCGCCGCGGAACTACTCGCACGCGGCATCGACGACGTGCGAAAAAAGTTCAACTGAGCCGTGTTGCTGTTTAAGCCGCCTTCAGGTCGCGGCGTGATAGCGCCCCAGAGTATGATGATTTTAGGTTAGCACACTCCATCGTCATTGCGAGCGAAGCGAAGCAATCCAGTGCGGCGGCGCCGCTCTGGATTGCTTCGTCGCTTCGCTCCTCGCAATGACGGTGCGCTGAATCGACTTAACCTCATCGTGCCGTCACTCTCTCAATCCGTGCCGGGAACTGGAGCGGGCTTGCGCTTCGGCCTGGGCTTCGGGTGTTTTTCCTGCGATTGCGCCGCGAGCGGATCGAAGCCGATATAGACGATGTAATGCTCCAATTCGTCCGACTTGCCGGGCAGCGGAAAGCTCAGTCCGTCCTCGACATGCGAGAACGTCGGATTATCGGTCATCGACGCCACCGCCACCGGGATGTGGATCAATTTGGTGACGATCGGCTTGGTGCCGGCTGGCGATTCATCGACCACGGCGATGCGCAACGGCACGTCGACCTGGCCGGGCCCGCCGGCGGGCCCTAGGATGATGCGGCCCTCGACGCCGACCTTCATCACCATCTGGCCGGCGGCGACGGCGCATTGCCGTGCCGCGCGCACGAAGGTGCCCTGATATTTCAGCGACATCGCCGCGTTGTCGCCGCCGGCGCTGATCGTCAAGGTCGAAGCGCCTTCGCGGATTTCGATGTACGGGCACTCGACATCCGGCGTGGCGCCGGCGACCGGCTGCGGCGCCTTGTCGGACGAGGAGGAGAAGAAGCCCGCGATATCGCCGTGGAGCCATTGCGGCCCGGACGGTGCGGCCGCAGCAGCGGGTGCGCCGCTGGCAGGCGCCGGTGCGGACGCGCTCGGCCCGCCGAACGTGCTGCTGCCGCTGCAGCCGGCGGCGGCGAGCGCAAGGAGAAGCGCGCCCGTGAGCGGTCGGTAAGCACGCCAGCGCAGCGAAAACGGATCTCTCGGCATCCCCTCACTCATCGCCAAACATCGGCCGAACGGCCGGCGAACGCCCACACCAACCCATCATATCAAGCCAACGGTGACCATCCCAAGGCATTTGGCCCCCACATTCGCGGCGCTCACCGCCGGCAACACCCCGATCGTCAAGACTTCGCGGCGGTCTGCAGGCGTGCGTAAAGCAAATGATCCTGCCAGATACCGTTGATGCACAGGTACTCCCGGGCGTAGCCCTCGCGGACAAACCCGGTCTTTTCCAGGAGCCGGATCGAGGCCGTGTTGGTGGGAATGCAGGCCGCCTCGAGCCGGTGCAGCCGCAAGGTCGTAAAGGCAAACGGGATGACCGCGCCCACCGCCGCCGTCATGTAGCCGTGGCGAATAAACGGCAGGCCCATCCAGTAGCCGAGGCTAGCCGCCTGCGCGACGCCGCGCCGGATATTGGCCAGCGTCAAGCCGCCGACCAATGCGCCATCGCTGTTGCGCAGGACCACGAAGGCATAGCCCTGGTCGCTGCGCAAATCTTCGGCGTAGCGGCGGATGCGGCGGCGAAAGGCGCTGCGCGTCAGGTCGTCGACCGGCCAGGTCGGCTCCCAGGGGATGAGAAATTCGCGGCTCTTCTCGCGCACGGCCGCCCATTCGGCGTAGTCGGTCATTTGCGGCGTGCGCAAGGTGACGCCCTCGCCGGGAATCGAGGCGATCGGCTCGGAAAAATTGATGGTGCGAAAGAACGCCATCGCAGGAGGCTCAATGCGCCGCGCCGGTGCGCCGACGTCCAGCAGCGGCCTTCGCATCAGGCGGCGCGGCGCGTGAGAGTCTCGGCAATCGCCGCGGCGCTTTCAAGTCCGGAGCCGAGACCGAGCACGGCAATCGCCTGCTTGCCGCTCGCCAAGAGCGTCCGCCCGGCCGCGCGAGCGCTCTCGACGCTGACCGCTTCGACCTTGGCGACCAGTTCGTCGGTCGCAATCGGCCGGCCGTACACGATCATCTGCCGCGCCAGCTGGCCGATACGATCGCCCGAGCTTTCCAGCGCCATCAACAGGCCGGCCTTCATCTGCGCCTTGGCGCGAGCGATCTCCTCTTCGGACAGGGTTTCGGCCGTGTTGGCGATTTCCTCGACGATCAGCCGCATCAATTCCGAGGTGTCGGCCGCGTCGGTGCCGGCATAGAGGCCGAACATCCCGACATCCGAATAGGGCACATGGAACGAATAGATCGAGTAGCACAGGCCGCGCTTCTCGCGCGCTTCCTGGAACAGCCGCGATGACATGCCACCGCCGAGCACGCTGGTGAACGTCTGCAGCGAGTACAGCGACGCGTCGGTCTGCGACAGTCCGGGCAGCGCCAGCGCGATGTGCACCTGCTCGAGCTCGCGCCTCTCGACATGGGTGCCGCCGCCAAAATGCGCCGGCTCCGGCCGGTGACCTGCCGAGCCGTTGAAGCCGCCAAACCGCTGCTCCACCTCGGCAACGACCGCCGCATGGTCGACGGCGCCGGCCGCGGCAATGACCATGTTGGGAGCGCGATAATGCCGGCCCAGATAATCGCGCAGCTTGGCATCGTCGAACGACCGCACGGTTTTGGCGGTGCCGAGAATCGAACGGCCAAGCGGCTGATCCGGAAAGGCGACGGCTTGGAGGTGTTCGAACACCAGATCGTCCGGCGTGTCGGCGACGGCGCCGATCTCCTGCACGATGACATTCTGTTCGCGCGACAGCTCGCCGCGGTCGAACGCGGGCTCGGAGAGAATATCCGACAGCACGTCGAGCGCGAGCGCCACGTCGTTCCTCAGCACGCGGGCGAAATAGGCGGTGTTCTCGGTGCCGGTCGCGGCGTTGAGATCGCCGCCGACCGCCTCGACTTCTTCGGCGATCTGGCGCGCCGTGCGCCGCCGCGTGCCTTTGAAAGCCATATGTTCGAGCAGGTGCGAGATGCCATGCTCGTCGCGGCGCTCGCCGCGGCTGCCGGCATTGACCCAGACCCCGAGCGAGGCCGTCTCCAGATGCGGCATGCTGTCCGTCACCACGGAAATGCCGGAATTCAGCGTGGTCACTGCTACGCTCATGCTGCCGCTCCTTCCTGTGCGGCACGGCTCGTCGCCAGGACGAATCGCTCCACCGCTGACTGCTCGGCCGGCAGCACCGTGACGCGCTCCTGCCGCTTATCGAGATCACAAAGCCAATCCGGCAGAGCCGGCCGCACGCCGCAGGCTGCCTCGACCGCATCGGGAAACTTGGCCGCCTGCGCGGTTGCCAGCACCACCATCGGCACCGCTGGATCGCGCTGCTCTTTCTCCGCCACCGCAATGCCGACCGCGGTATGCGGATCGACGAAGCTGCCGGTCTCGCGCTTGATGGTGCGGATGGTCGCGGCGACCTCGTCCTCGTCGGCGCGGCCGGCGGCGAACAGCGTGCGCAACTGCGCCAGCGCGGGCGCCGATAAGTTGAAGCGCCGGGATTGCGCCAGCGAGCCCATCAGGGCGCGGATCGCATTGCCGTCGCGGTGGTAGACGTCGAACAGCAGGCGCTCGAAATTCGACGAGACCTGGATGTCCATCGACGGCGAGGTGGTCGGCACCACGTCGCGCAGCTCGTAGGTGCCGGTCGCCAAGGTTCGGGTGAGAATGTCGTTGACGTTGGTGGCGATCACCAGCCGGTCGATGGGCAAGCCCATGCGCAGCGCCACGTAGCCGGCAAAGATGTCGCCGAAATTGCCGGTCGGCACCGTGAAGGCGATCTTGCGGTACGGCGCGCCGAGCGCCACGGCGGCCGTGAAGTAATAGACCGTCTGCGCCACGATGCGCGCCCAGTTGATCGAATTGACGGCGGACAGATGCACCCGCTCGCGAAACGCGGCATGATTGAACATCGCTTTGACGAGCGCCTGACAGTCGTCGAACGTGCCCTCGACCGCGACCGCACTGACATTGGCGGCCGCCACCGTCGTCATCATGCGGCGCTGCACGTCGGAGATGCGGCCTTTCGGAAACAATACGATCAGGTCGACCCGCTCGCGATCGCGGAACGCTTCGACCGCGGCGCCGCCAGTGTCGCCCGAGGTCGCCACCACGATGGTGCGGCGCTCGCCGCGCGACGCCAGCACATGATCCATCAGGCGCGCCAAGAGCTGCATCGCAATGTCTTTGAAGGCCAAGGTCGGCCCGTGAAACAGTTCGAGCGCGAACGTATTGGCGTCGAGCTGATTAAGCGGCACCACCGCCGGATGGCGGAAGCCGCCATAGGCCTCGCGAGCCATGCGCGAGAGGTCGGATTCGCTGATGGCGTCCGCGGTAAAGCGCCGGATGATGTCGACGGCGACTTCGGCATAGGGCCGACCGGCGAAAGACGCGATAGTTTGCGGTTCGACGCGCGGCCAGTTCTGCGGCACGTAAAGGCCGCCGTCCGAGGCGAGGCCGGCGAGCATCGCCTCGGCGAAACCGAGCGACGGGGCCTCGCCCCTGGTCGATACGTGACGCACCGGCATCCTTCCGCGGCCGCCGGGATTCCCCGCGCCGCCACATAAGCTATTGATGTAACTACGTTTTACTTCAGTCTGCGACACGCCCGCAAGGCCGCTTGCTGCCGCACACTAATAGGAAATCGGCGGCCTTCACAAGGAAGCTGAAACCCCCTGCCGCGCGCCCGCGTTTTGCGGGCTGCCGAGGTTTTCGCGCCGGTTCGCGCGCACCCAGGAGATGAACATCACGACGAGCACAAGCGCTAGTCCGTACCAGGTCAGCGCGTATTGCAAATGGTTGTCGGGCAGGCTCACCACGAGCTTGCCCGGCTGCGGCAAGCCGCCGGGCGGCGTCGGGCTTTCCTGCTCGACATAGAACGGCGCCACCGGCCCGAGGCTCTTGAAGGCGGCAATGGCTGCAGGATCGGCCGTGAACCACAGGTTCTGCGCCGGCTCATCATTTGGCGTGAACCAATGTCGGGCGTCGGGCCAGCGCAATGCGCCGACGATGGTGATCGGCCCGGCGATTTCTCCCTGCGGCCGCGACCTTGGATCCTGCCGGCCTTCGGGCACGAAGCCGCGATTGACGAGCACGACGCTGCCGTCGGCGAGGTGCGCCGACGTAAACACCCAATAGCCCGGGCCGGCCACGTCACGACGGAACGCCGACGGCGCCGCCCAGACCAGGGCTTCCTTGGCGTTGTCGAACTGCGCCGTGAAGGTGACGCGGTGGTATTGCAACCTGCCGACATCGAGGTTCGGCCAGGTCGATGCCGCCGGCAACGGGATCGGCGGCGCGGCAAGCTGCGCTGTGAGCGCCGCGATCAAACCTTCCTTCCAGGTCTTGCGCTGCAGCTGCCAGGTGCCAAGCCCGATCAGGACTGCGAACGCGATCGTCGCCGGGATCACGAGACCGCGCCAGGTGCGGCGCGAAGTGCGGCGTCGCGTGCGCGGCGCTTTTACTCGGGCGGTCACGGCGCGCCGGTCCCGCCGAACCGCCGCTCCCCGGCCTTGTGATAATACTGCAGCGCGATCATCAGGCCCTTCATCGGCCGCAACGGGCCGAGCGTGACGATCAGGATGAGTGGCGGCCATAGCGCCAGGTGCACCCAATACGGCGGGTGATAGCGAAGCTCGGTGACTAGTGCAGCGCCGACCACGATGATGCCGGCCAAAAAAATGATGAACACGGCGGGACCATCGCCCGCATCGGCAAAGCCGTAATCGAGCCCGCAGACCTCGCAGCGCGGCAGCAAGGTCAGAAAGCCGCGGAACAGTTTGCCCTTGCCGCAGCGCGGACAGGCGCAGCCAAGTCCTGCGACGATGGCGCCGGCAAGCGAGTCGATCGGCGGTTTGGTCATGCGTCGGATATCGCAAGCCGCTTACCGGCGCGCAAGGGCAACGCGCGACTGCCGCGCGCAGCCGCTCTGCGATCGGCGACAGTCGGGCGCCAGCTCATAAATCCTATTGATGTTGGCGGCTCATTGCCGTCGTCGGGTCCACATATCGGTGCGCTTTGCCGCGCGCGCGATGTCAGTTGGCAGCGAGTGAGCCGGAATGGGCTAAAGGACGGCCTTCGCAAAGTGAGGGTCTTTTTGCCTGAGGGGTATCCTTTGGCAAGCGCGATGCCCACACCACCGCCCGATCGGAGTCAGCAAGCCCATAGCTTGCGAGAGTTGAACGCGCCAGTTGCTCTGCGTCGCTCTCGGCGCTCACTAATGACGCCCACAGAATGCCAGTCTCGAACAGACCATCGATCGGCACGCCTTCAGCGCCGAGCGATGCAAAGCCGACGCGTCTTAGGTCCATAATGAGGGCCAACGGCATCGCGCCGACAAATCGTGCCAGGTTCCGTTTGTAGCGCGGCGGCTTCCAATAGATGTCGACCCGCGCGGTGCCGTTGTCGTTGCGCAGACGACATATGATGCCGTCGCGGCGAACTGCGCGCTTGAGCGTGACGAACTGATGTTTGGCCCTGCTGCTCAATGTGACAATTCGACTAACTTTGCCCGCCGTCTCGTTGAATTATTCCACAGCACAATTGACCGGTTGGAAAGACGAAACGCCGTATACCCCCGTCTTGAAATTAGATGGCAACAGCGGTCGAAAATGATCGTCGATGAAAATGCGTAATGAGTCGTTTAGTCACCGCGGCAGTTTCACCACCCGCGAGTGCTTGAGCAGACTACCGAAACGCGCGGCTTCCGCATGCAGAAATGGGCCAAGCTGCTGCGCGTTCATGTAGAAAATGTCGATGCCTTGCTTGGCGAAAGCCTCGCGGGCGTCCGGCAGCGTCAGCACGCTGGCGATTGCGTCGTCCAATCGCGCGATGATCGGCGCCGGCGTCCCGCCGGTGGTCATGATGCAGAGCCATCCATCAAACTTCATTTTAGGCAACCCGGCTTCCGCCGAAGTAGGTATATCGGGCGCGAACGTGGACCGCTGCGCCGATAACACCGCCAACGCCTTGATCGCGCCGCTGCGGACTTGCGGCAAAAACGTCGACATGGCGCCAACCGCCAAGTTCACCCGGTTGGCCATCAAGTCAGGCAGGGCCTGAGCGATCCCATCGTAGGGCACAAAAGTAGGGTCTATGCCACCGTATTGCGCCAGCATCTCAGCCCCCAAATGGTTGGGCGTACCGATAGGCCCGATCGCAATGCTGACGGACTTCGGCTTTTGCCTGGCGATTTGAATGACGTCGGTAATGTTTTTAGCGGGAAAGGACGGCGCCGCGACAAGAAGAATTTGCACCGATAGCGCCATCGATACCGGCGCAAGGTCGCGCTCGTAGTCGAAGCCGGGATTCGGCAACAGCGTTGGATTGACGACCTGGTTCGAGGCGGTGACCAGAAGCGTATGGCCATCGGGTGTCGCCTTGGCCACAAAACCAGCGGCAATGTTGCCGCCGGCACCGGGCCTGTCTTCCACAACCACGGGCACGCCGATCGATGGCGCCAGATAATTGGACAGCACCCGTGGCACCAAGTCGATAATGCCGCCGGCCGCCGAACCGGCCTCGAATCTGAGCGGCTTCGTTCCCGGCCAATCCTCTGCCCCGGATGCCGTGTGCGCGACGGATACCAGGCTGATCAGCAAGACCGCCGCCGGCTTCATCACTCGCTTCGCCATCTTCCCTCCTTGTTTGTCGAACGCACTCAGAAGGTGTAGATTGGGTCGAAATTACTCGCCTACTCCGAAAAGTCGAACAAAATCTCAGCGGAGGGGGTCGAGCAATTGGATACCGTTCATGGACCTGCGCCAGCTTCGTTATTTCATCGGGATTGTTCAAGCCGGCAGTGTGTCGCGCGCCGCCGATCAGCTTCACGTCGCGCAGTCCGCGATCAGCTATCATCTGGGAGCCCTGGAGTCGGAGCTGGGTCGGGAGCTGGTGACGCGCGGCCCGCGGGGCATCCTGCTTACCGAAGCGGGAACCATACTGTACCGGCACGCCGAATCGATCCTGCGGCATGTCGAATTGGCCAAGCACGACACCATGAGCGCGCTCAATGTCCCGTCGGGCCTCGTGTCGATTGGAATACCGATCACCTTGGCGCCTATCTTGGGGTACGAACTTTTCGTGCGGATGCGCAGTGCATTTCCGCAGATACTGCTGCACATGAGCGACACCAAGAGCGCGTTGCTGCGCGAATGGCTGGATAATGGTCGTCTCGATATTGCCCTACTCTTCGTCGCCGAGCCTGAGCGTGGTCTCGCCATCGAACCCTTGCTCGAGGAGGAACTGTTTTGTGTCACGGCGGATGCGGACAACGCCCCCATTACGCTCGCGGATGTGGCACAGCGCCCTTTGCTGATGCCGGGGCCGAGGAGCGTCAGCCAATGCCTGGCGCAGCAATTATTCGACAAGCACGGACTGGCCGTAACGTGGGTTGGCGCACTTGACACATTGAGCGCGCTTCGTCGGGCTATTGCATCGGGCATCGGCCATTCGATCTTGCCCTGGTCGGCGATGTACGATGGCGAGCGGAGAACGGCACTGAATTGCCGGCGCATCGCCGATGTGAAGTTGGTCCGCACCGTGTCGCTGTGCTTTTCCGAGGTTATCGAGCGCACTCCCGCCATCGAAGCAACTGCGTTGACGCTGAAGTCGCTGGTCCGCGAGTTGGTCGAGAACGGCATCTGGCAGGGAGTGTCGTTGATCGAGCCTAGCCGGGAGCCGGCACGTGCGCTGGTACCGCAAAAGGCAGCGCCGACGCCGACACGCCCCTCGCCGAGCCGGCATCGCGCCCGCTCGACGAACGGTTCGACAAGGCACCACGATGCTGAAAAGACGAAGCGCCGTATGCACCCGTCTTGAAATTAGATGGCAGGAGCGATCAAAAATAATCGTCAATCGGCGGCATACCGATGGTTCAGGCCGAAGTCATTGCCAAACAGGAGACCGGATATCGGGGATAGTGAGCAAGTGGATCGCGGGGTATCCTGCCGTCGAAATGGCAGGTCGCAGTTTGATCGCCGAAGCGTCCTTGTCGTCACGACCGCCGCGGTGGCGGCCGGGGCTGCCGCAGCGGCATGGCCGTTCATCGACCAGATGAACCCGGACGCCCGCGAGCGCGCCGCGGCCGATATCGTCGAGATTGATCTCACCGCGTTGCACCCGGCCGAGCCGCGCGTGTTGCGGTGGCACGATTTGCCGGTATTCGTCGTCCGGCGCACGCTAGCGATGCTGGCAGCGATGCAAGAGCCGGACTTCGTCGGCAAGCTCGTCGATCCGGATTCGCACAAGCGCCAGCAGCCGGCCTACGCGAAAAACTGGCATCGCTCGATCGAGCCGACCGTCGCCGTCCTGATCGGTGTTTGCACCGCGCGCGGATGCGTGCCGACCTACGCCGGCGACGCTGCAGCGCTGACCATGCCGGGCGGCTACATTTGTCCCTGCTGCGCGTCGCATTACGACCCCGCCGGGCGCGCCTATGCGGGCATTGCGCAATACAATTTGCCGGTGCCGCCCTACAGCCTGGTGCGGCCAGCAAATCTGCTGCTCGGCAAGAATCCGCCGGGCGAGTTGTTTTCTCTCCACGGCATCGAACGAATCTGATCGCGTATCTGAAAGGTCCGGCCTCCGGCAAGAGGCGCCGGCAAGAAACTACTCTTTATTCCGACCCTGCTCGCCGCGCTGATGCCGCTGTGCAGTGCGCCGGCGAAAGCGCAGGAAACGGCTTTTGGCCCGGGGACATTGCGCATGAATATAAAGTGCAGACATTGCGGGCCCGTGCGCGCTGCGCCCGCATACTCGGCATCACCCCTTTGCCTGCCGCCTCGATCGAGGTGGTGGCGCGCTGCGGGTGAGAAAAACACCACGCGCTCGATCACTGCGTGCTTGACGACGCCTTACCCGGCGTGGGCGCCGCCGCCCCAGACGTAGATGCAGGCGAACAGGAACAGCCACACCACGTCGACGAAGTGCCAGTACCAGGCGGCGAACTCGAAGCCGAGATGCTGCTTCGGCGTGAACTGGCCGGCCATGGCGCGGAACAGACACACGGTCAGGAAGATCGTGCCGATGATCACGTGGGCGCCGTGAAAGCCGGTCGCCATGAAGAAGGCGGCGCCGTACATGTTGCCGGAGTAGTGAAACCCGGCATGGGCGTATTCCCACGCCTGACACAAGGTGAAGCTGATGCCGAGCAAGATGGTGAGCGTGAGGCCTTGCACCAAACCCTTGCGATCGTTCTGCAACAGCGAGTGATGGGCCCAGGTCACTGTGGTGCCCGAGGTCAACAGAATAAGCGTGTTGAGCAGCGGCAAATGCCACGGATCGAAGGTCTCGATGCCCTTCGGCGGCCAGACGCCGCCGGTGAAGGCGACGCGGCCGACGTCCTTCAGCTCGTCCGGGAACAACGCGGTGTTGAAATAGGCCCAGAACCAGGCGACGAAGAACATCACCTCCGAGGCGATGAACAGGATCATGCCGTAGCGGTGCGAGATCTGCACGACGCGGGTGTGGTCGCCCTCGACCTCGGCCTCATGAATGACGTCGTGCCACCAGCCGATCATCGTGTAGGCGATGCCGATGGCGCCGGCGCCGAAGATGATCGGCGCGTAGCTGACCGAATGATGCATCCACAAGATCAAGCCGACCGCCAGCACGAAGGCCGAGGTGGCGCCGACTGCCGGCCACGGACTAGGATTGACCAGGTGGTAGTCGTGGTGCGGCTTGGCGTGTGCAACATCAGCCATCGTCATCGTCTCCACTTTGCCGCGGCCGGCCTGTGCGGTCCGCGCCTTGCCTTGAACTTTCAGATGCGGCCGGATTTCTCCGCCGCCGCGTTGTCCGCCGCCGCGTCGCGCCCGGCCTCGCCGGCGCTCGCCGCCGGCGATACCGGCGTACGCACCGGATAGAAGGTGTAGGACAGCGTGATCGTGCTCAGCGTGTCCTGTTCGGAATCCTTGCCGAGCTTGGGATCGACATAGAACACCACCGCCATGTCGCGCGTTTCGCCCGGCGCCAGCGTCTGCTGGGTGAAGCAGAAGCAGTTGATCTTCTCGAAATAGATGCCGACGGTCGGCGGACTGACGTTGTAGCCGGCCTGGCCGACGGTGACGCGCGCCGATTGATTGGTGACCTTGTAGTAGATGGTCACCACCTGGCCGAGATGGACGTCGATCGTGTTGCGCTCCGGCTCGAACAGCCACGGCAGGCCGGCGGTGACATTGGAATCGAAGCGCACCCGGATGCTGCGCTTGGTCTCGCTTCTCGGCAGCACCTTCGCCACCTGCGTGGTGCCGCCGAAGCCGGTGGTGCGGCAGAACCACGAATAGAGCGGCACCGCCGCGAACGACACGCCGACCATCAGCGCAACGAAGCCGCCGCACAGAAAGGCGACGACGAGATCGCGGCTCTTCGCCTTTCTGGTCTGCCGAGCATTCTTCGTTTCGCGCATCATGCAGCTATTTGGTTGTTTGCACGGGACGCATGTAGTCGTCCCCGGACAGCGCGCCCGAGCCGAGCTTGACCATGGTGACGGCGAAAATCACGATCACGAAGGCGCCGAGCGCCAGCGCGATTGCGATCGAACGCGCCCGGCGCGCGCGGAGCTGCTGCTCGGTGAGCTTGATGCCGGAAGGCTGCCGCTCCTGCTCGTTCATGGCGTCGGTCACCGTGCTCATGCGAAATGGCCGAACAGCGCGCCTGGTATCCGGTCGATCAGCAGCATCGCGAACAACAGGAACAGGTAGAGGATCGAGAAGCCGAACAATTGCTTGCTGGCGCGATGGCCTTCGCGTTCCCTGCAGACGCGCAGCGCCAGCGCGATCAGAACGCCGCCGATCAGGGCAGCCGCCGCGCCATAGACCGGCCCGGCATAGCCGAGCAGCCACGGCGCCACCCCGAGCGGCGCCAGGATCAGCGTGTAGAGCAGGATCTGCCGCCGCGTCTCCGCCGCGCCCGCCACCACCGGCAGCATCGGAATGCCGGCGCGCGCGTAATCCTCGCTGCGGTAGAGCGACAGCGCCCAGAAATGCGGCGGCGTCCAGAAGAAGATGATGAGGAACAACAGCACGGGTTCGATCGCCAGCGAACCGGTCCCCGCGGCCCAGCCGATCATCGGCGGCAGCGCGCCGGCGGCGCCACCGATGACGATGTTCTGCGGCGTCGAGCGCTTGAGCCACATCGTGTAGATCGCGACGTAGAAGAAGATCGTGAACGCGAGAAGCGCGGCCGCCAAGACGTTGACCAACAGGCCGAGCGTCACCACCGCGAAGGTCGCCAGCGTAAAGCCGAAGCCGGCCGCCTCGCCGGGCGTGACGCGGCCGCGCGGGATCGGCCGCGCCGCGGTGCGGACCATCCGCGCGTCGATGTCGGCGTCGTACCACATGTTGAGCGCGCCGGCGGCGCCGGCGCCGACCGTGATGCAAAGGAGCGCCACGAAGCCGATCACCGGATGGACGTGGCCGGGCGCGACCATGAGGCCGACCAGCGCGGTGAACACCACGAGCGACATCACCCGCGGCTTCATCAGAGCTATGTAGTCGCCGACACCCGCGATCGAGGGCTCGACGCGTGCAAACGTGACGCTCATTGGATCAACGGCAGCGTGTCATATTGGTGGAACGGCGGCGGCGACGGCAGCGTCCATTCCAAGGTCGTGGCGCCGGGGCCCCACGGATTGGCGCCGGCGCGCTCCTTGCGCAGGAATGCCTGCGCGATGCCGAAGAAGAACACCAGCGTGCCGATGCCGGAGATGTAGGCGCCGATCGAGGAGATGAAGTTCCAGTCCCAGTAGGCGCTCGGATAATCGGCGATGCGCCGCGGCATCCCGGACATGCCGAGGAAGTGCTGCGGGAAGAACGCGATGTTGACGCCGACGAAGGTCAGCCAGAAGTGCAGCTTGCCGGTGAACTCGCTGTACATGTAGCCGGTGATCTTCGGGAACCAGTAATACCAGCCGCCGAAGATGGCGAACACGGCGCCGAGCGACAGCACGTAGTGGAAGTGCGCGACGACGTAATAGGTGCCGTGCAGATAGCGGTCGACGCCGGCATTGGCCAGCACCACGCCGGTGACGCCGCCGATGGTGAACAGGAAGATGAAGCCGACCGCCCACAGCATGGGCGTCTTGAACTCGATCGAGCCGCCCCACATGGTGGCGACCCAGGAGAACACCTTCACTCCGGTCGGCACCGCGATCACCATGGTAGCGGCGATGAAGTAGGCCTGCACGCTCGCCGACATGCCGACATTGTACATGTGGTGGGCCCAGACGACGAAGCCGATGCCGCCGATCGCCACCATGGCGTAGGCCATGCCGAGATAGCCGAACACCGGCTTCTTCGAGAACGTCGCCACGATCTGGCTGACCATGCCGAAGCCCGGCAGGATCAGAATGTAGACTTCGGGATGGCCGAAGAACCAGAACAGGTGCTGGAACAGGATCGGATCGCCGCCGCCCTGCGGGTCGAAGAAGGTGGTGCCGAAATTGCGGTCGGTGAGCAGCATGGTGATGGCGCCGGCCAGCACCGGCAGCGACAAGAGCAGCAGGAACACCGTGACCAGCTCGGCCCAGACGAACAGCGGCATCTTGTGCATGGTCATGCCGGGCGCGCGCATGTTGAAGATCGTGGTGATGAAATTGATGGCGCCGAGGATCGACGAGGCGCCGGCGAGGTGGATCGACAGGATGACGAAATCCATCGCCGGGCCGGGATGGCCGGAGGTCGACAGCGGCGCATAGAGCGTCCAGCCGGTGCCGGCGCCGTAGGTGCCCGGCTCGCCGCCGGCGAACATCGAGGCGATCAGAAGCGCAAACGACGCCGGCAGCAGCCAGAACGAAATGTTGTTGAGCCGCGGAAACGCCATGTCGGGCGCGCCGATCATGAGCGGGATCATCCAGTTGCCGAAACCGCCGATCATCGCCGGCATGATCATGAAGAAGATCATGATCAGGCCGTGCATGGTGACGGTGACGTCGTAGTAGTGCGTCTCGTGAAAGATCTGCAGGCCGGGATACATCAGCTCGGCGCGGATCAGGATCGAGGCGATGCCGCCGATAAATCCGGCAACCAGCGCGAACACCAGGTACATGGTCCCGATGTCCTTGTGGTTGGTCGAATAAAGGTAGCGGCGCCAGCCGTGCGGGATCGCATGGCCGTTGTCGTCGCCAAGCGACGTATCATGTGCCGTATCATGTGCCGCATGAGGGGTCGTAGCCATCGCAGTTCCTTCGTTACCGGTCGCGCCCTATCGGGCTTGCTAGCATCGTCGTCGCGTGTTCACCGCTGCGCCGGGCCGGCCGCCGCCATGGCGGTCGGCGGCGCCTGGTCTTCGGCGGCGTATTTCTGTTTGGCCGCGGCGGCCCATTTGGTGAATTCCTGGTCGCTCACGACGCGCACGGCGATCGGCATGAAGGCGTGATCGACGCCGCACAATTCGGAGCACTGGCCGTAATACATGCCTTCGCGCGTCGCCTTGAACCAGGTGTCGTTGATGCGGCCCGGAATGGCGTCGATGCGGATGCCGAACGACGGCACGGCGAAGGAATGGATGACGTCGGCGCCGGTGACCAGCACGTGCACGACTTTATTGACCGGGACCACCAACTCGTTGTCGACGGTGAGCAGCCGTGGCTGGTCGGGCTTGAGGTCCTTGTCGGCGACGACGGTGGAGTCGAATTCGAAATTGCCGTTGTCCGGATAGCTGTAGCTCCACAGCCACTGCTTGCCGGTGGCCTTCACGGTCAGATCGGGCTTCGGCACGTCGAGCTCGAGGAACAAGAGCCACAGCGAAGGCACGAAGACGAAGCACAGGATCAGGATCGGCACGACGGTCCAGATCACTTCGAGCGGCGTGTTGTGCGTGGTGCGCGTCGGCACCGGATGGGCGCGCGCATTGAAGCGCACGATAATGTAAACCAACAGGACGAGGACAAACACCGCGATCGCGGTGGTGATCCAGAACAGGTAGCTGTTGAACAGGGAGATATTGTCCATGACCGGCGTGACCGAGCCCTGCATGCCGATTTCCCAGGGCGTCGGCCGGCCGATGCCGGCCAGCGCCGCGCTGGCGCCGGCAAACGGAGCTGCAGCAATGGCCGCCATGGCTGCCAAGATGGCTGCCAAGGGAGGTAAGAAGCGTGCGAACAAGGGTGAGAACACCTTCATCGGTCTCTTTGGCTCCCTGTTTTGATCTGCGCCGTGACCGTCAGCGGAGAGCGCAAGCGCGTTCGGCGTCGACGATGACAGCCAGCCTGCTCTCGGCCGTTCGATCCTCCTTGCGCGGAGGACATTGAGAGGCCGACGGGTTCTTCCCTCGCAGACATGGGCGGGATTGGGGGAATCCCGGCTCCTCAAACCACAAATCGCGACCTGCTGCAATGCACTGATCGCCGCTGGCGCACAGCCTGTCGAACGGGCCTCGCGGCGGCTCCGCTTTAAGTGCGCAACGACAGCCAACGGCAACGCCCGCTGCGACCTTGGGCGCGACCTTGGACCGGCCACAATGCGGTGGTTTTGAGAGCTTGACACCGTTCGGTCGCCATGTACGCAAGCGCCCCCGAAAGCCGGGCGCGCCGGTGATTCGGCGACCGCACGGCCGGCGGGGCGGCTTAAGGCGGCGGGGCGGCGGGGCGGCAGGTTAGGGGACATGACATCATGGCGATAAGCGAGCGCGCGCCGCGGATGCCTCGTCCGCTACGACGCGCGGCATTGGGCCTTGCCGCGGCGGCCGTCCTGTTCGGAGTCTTCGCCGCAGCGTGCGGCAGCGCGGCCGCGCAGGGCGTGGTGCGTTCGGTCTATGGCGACTGGCAGATTCGCTGCGAAACGCCGCCCGGCGCACAGAGCGAGCAGTGCGCGCTGATGCAGAGCGTGACCGCCGAAGACCGGCCCAATGTCGGGCTCACCGTGATCGTGCTCAAGACCGCCGACCAGAAGGCCCGGGTGATGCGCGTGGTCGCGCCGCTCGGCGTGATGCTGCCGTCCGGGTTGGGGCTGAAGATCGACAACCAGGACGTCGGCCGCGCCGGCTTCGTCAAATGCCTGCCGAACGGCTGCATCGCCGAAGTGGTGATGGACGACACGCTCATCAATAAGCTGCGCAACGGCCAAACCTCGACCTTCATCATCTTCCAATCGCCCGAGGAAGGCATCGGCTTTCCCATGAGCCTGAAAGGCTTCGGCGAGGGCTACGACAAATTGCCGTAGCGGCAACTTGTTCAGCCCGTTCACCCTATCCTTCGAGGGCCGCTTCGCGGCCACCTCTCAGGATGAGGTGAACTAAGCGCCATTGACGATCCATCGTCCACGCGTAGGCTCGACCGCACCTGCCCGAGGAAACTCCATGCGCGCCAATCGCAAGGCCTTCGCCGTCGCCGCCCTCCTGTTTGCCAGCCTGGCGCCGGCCGCGGCGCAGAATGCGGCGGGCTATCCGAACCATCCGGTCATGCTGATCGTGCCGTACGGCGCCGGCGGCGTCGCCGATGTCGGCATGCGGCTTCTTGGCGAGAAGCTCTCCGCGCGGCTCCGCGAGCAATTCGTCATCGAGAACCGGCCGGGTGCCGCCGGCATCGTCGCCGCGCAGGCCGGCGCCGCCGCCGCGCCGGACGGCTACACGCTGCTGATGACCGGCAACAACAACGCCATCGCGGCTTCGCTGTTCAAGACGCTGCCGTACAACATCCTGACCGACTTCGCCTCGGTTTCGACCGCCTCGTTCTTCGATCTGTTGATCGTCACCCGCGCCGGATCGCCGCTGCACGCGCTGCGCGACCTGGTGGCGGCCGCCAAAGCCAATCCGGGCAAGCTCAATATCGGCACCATCGTTCCCGGCAGCACGCAAAATCTCGCCGCCGAACTCTTCACCAGCACGGCCGGCATCAAGGCCACGGTCGTGACCTTCCGCACCTCGCCCGACATGGCGAATGCCGTGATGCGCGGCGACGTCGACGTAGCGTTCGAGTTCTACGCCGCAGTCCACGGCCTCCTTGCCGACAACAAGCTCGTGGCGCTCGCCTCGACCGGCGCCGAACGCACCGCCTACTTGCCGAACGTGCCGACCGCGATGGAAAGCGGCATCGAGGGTTACGAGGTCGACAGCTGGAACGGCCTGTCGGTCCCGGCGGCGACGCCGACGCTGATCATCGGCATGCTCAACGAAGCGATGAAAGACGTCATCCCCGACGCCGACCTGCAGCGCAAAGCGGCGCAGATGGGCATAGCCATGCGGGCAAGCACGCCCGAGGCGATGACCGCGCGCATGAGAGCCGACATCGCCAAATGGGGCGCAGTGATCGAGAAGGCCGGCATTGCCAAGCGCGATTGACGGCTGGCCCTCGGCGCCGCCCGCAGGACTATGTAGGGCGGGCTGAGCGGAGCGAAGCCCACGCGGTCTTGTAGCGGTGCAGCGCGGCCACGGCGCTTTGCGCTTTTGCCCAGCCTACGTATGCGGGGTTTTGGTTTTTCGCCCGGGCGCTTTTGGCTGCGACCTCCGCCTGCTCTCGCCACGCGGCGGAATGCGCCTCTCTGCTAGGCCACGGCGTCGGCGCAACGTTGCAATCGTGTCGGTGAGCTGCTGGCGCAAGCCCGGCTCATGGGTTTGCGCCAGGGCGTGCTCGAGCGCAGAGATTACGCCCATGTTGATATCTCCCAGCGGCGGCGGCAGATCCGATGTTCTATCAGCTTCAGCGCGGAGCAACGAAAAATCTTTGCCATACTGCCGCCAGCTCGCCGGCTTGGTCAGTAAGCATGGCAAACTGCTTCGTTGCATGGCTCGACCAAACCCGCGCCAGATCGGCAGGCGTTTTGGCGCTGCCGAGTTGGGTCGTCGCATCGAGCGCGGCCTCGGCATTTGCGCGCATCATCGCAACGAGCTTGGCATTGAGATCGCTGATGTTCTCCATTGCGGCCGTATAACGCAGCTGCGAATCTCGCACCGCAGTCTCGCCGGCCGCAGTGGCTTGATCGAAGTTTCGGCGAGTTGCCTTTGTGTGATCATCCACTGACCTTCTCCCTTGCACGTTTCTTTGGTTTCCGATCGCCGCTTGGCGCTGCGGGCTCTTTAGCTTCTTGGTGGGCCGCCGCAGCAACCGCCTTGATTCCTATCTGGCGATACTGGACTGACAAATCCGGTTCCCGTTCCGTCTTTTTGCGTTCTGCTCTTCTCGTTCCGTTTTTGGACGACATCTCGGGAACTCCGGCTTGATCGCGTCGTCTGACGGAAAACCAATGCGCCCTGTGCTTGGTTCCTGAAATACTTCCTATCGTGGTTCCTGAAATACGCCTTATCCATCGACGGGATGCCGGTTCTGTTGATTTGGCGGCGCTCGAAACGCGCCGGGAACCATCGCCAATCTGGACGGATTAACGAGGCATGGACAAACATCTTTAGGAACGAACATGGATTGGGACCGCATTGCAGGAAACTGGAAACAGGCCAAGGGCAAGGTGAAGGAAAAATGGGGCCAGCTTACGGACGACGACTTGAACGAGGTCAGCGGCAAGCGCGAGCAGCTCGAGGGCAAGATTCAGCAGCGCTACGGTCTCGCCAAGGACATGGTCCGGCGCGACATCGACGACTGGCTGAAGCAGCAGCCCTAGGGTCGTCCGTTTCGGCGTAGCCTTGCTGATTTGCTGAACGGTGCTCGCCCGAACTATCCTCGCACGCGTGCGCGGCTGGTACCGCGATGGAGCGCCGAAAGGCGAGCGCGCCCGCAAGCGGATGTCCGCGGTAACGCGAAACATCCGTGTCGCGCGCCGTACCGGCTAGCGGGTTCGGATGCGCTCATCCGAAGCGCCGGCGCGGAGGTTGACTACGCCTCTCGGCGCTCCGCCTCCCCTTATTTTTTTGGAGGCAGCTTTCGTGCCATGGCTTGCCAAGACTCGGGCGCAAAAGAACGCGCCGCGCGAATGAGAATGCTTGTCCGCGTCCCGCGATACTGCATGGGCGCTAACGTAACCCTGTGTCCCGGATGCGGTGCACCGCTGATCCGGGACCTTCGCAAACTCGGAGTTTGTAACGATCCCGGGTCTGCAGCGCACCACTTCGCTACGCTTCGTGCTGCGCTGCGCCCGGGAAACGCGGCTATTAGCCGTGGACGCGGAACCAGGCGCCCGAATCCGCCGCGGCGGCGCGACGGGCTGCAAAACGCCGCGGCATGGATTATCTCTAGGCGGCCCTTTGTCGAGCATCACCGGAGCCCCTTATGCCGAATGCCCCCACGTCCCTGATCGACCGCGCCGGCTTGGACCGCGCGCGGCTCAATAAAATCATTGGGCGCGGCCTCGACGGCGCCGACGATGGCGAGCTTTACCTCGAATATCGCCAATCCGAGGCGCTGGTGTTCGACAACGGCCGGCTCAAGCAGGCGACCTATGATACTTCGCAGGGCTTTGGGCTGCGCGCCGTCAAGGACGAAGCGGTCGGCTATGCGCATGCCTCCGACGTGTCGGAGGAAGCGATCGGGCGCGCCGCCGACGCGGTGCACGCCGTCAAGGGCGGTTATTCGGGCCGCTATGCCGCGCCGCCGGCGCGGACCAACGCCAAGCTCTACGGCGACGACAATCCGCTCGGCAGCCCCGCCTTCGACGCCAAGGTCCGCCTGCTCGAGGCAATCGATGCCTATGCGCGCGCAAAAGATCCGCGGGTCCGGCAAGTTACCGCCAGTCTCGCGGCGAACTGGCAGGCGGTCGAGATCGTGCGCGCCGACGGCGAGACCTATCGCGACGTGCGGCCGCTGGTGCGCGTCGGTGTCACGGTCGTGGTCGGCGACGGCGACCGCCAGGAAAGCGGCTCGCATGGCTACGGCGGGCGCGAAGGCTATGAGCGCTTCATCGCCAGCGACGACTGGCACGGCGCGGTGGACCAGGCCGTGCGCCAGGCCCTGGTCAATCTGCAATCGGTGCCGGCGCCGGCCGGCGAAATGGACGTCGTGCTCGGCCCCGGCTGGCCCGGCGTCATGCTGCACGAGGCGGTCGGCCACGGCCTCGAAGGCGACTTCAACCGCAAAAAGACCTCGGCCTTCGCCGGCCTGATGGGCCAACGGGTCGCCGCCGAGGGCGTCACCGTGGTCGACGACGGCACCATCGCGCTGCGCCGCGGCTCGCTGTCGATCGACGACGAAGGCACGCCCACCAACCGCACCGTGCTGATCGAGAACGGCATTTTGGTCGGCTACATGCAGGACCGGCAGAACGCACGGCTCATGGGCATGCAACCGACCGGCAACGGCCGCCGCGAAAGTTTCGCCCATGTGCCGATGCCGCGCATGACCAACACCTACATGCTGGCCGGCCGCCACGAGCCCGGCGAAATCCTCGCTTCGGTCAAAAACGGCATTTACGCCGTGCATTTCGGCGGCGGCCAGGTCGATATCACGTCGGGCAAATACGTGTTCGAATGCACCGAAGCCTACCGCATCGAGAACGGCAAGGTCGGCCCACCGATCAAGGGCGCCATGCTGATCGGCAACGGCCCGACCGATCTGCACCGCATCGCCATGGTGGGCAACGATCTGGCGCTCGACGGCGGCATCGGCACCTGCGGCAAGAACGGCCAGGGCGTGCCGGTCGGCGTCGGCCAGCCGACCTTGCGCATCGACCGCATCACCGTCGGCGGCACGGCGTGACCGCCGCGCCCGCGACACCCCGCAAGGTAACGCTCAATGACATCCTCCGAACATAGCGATTCCTCGTTCCCGGCTGTTCGTACGCGATCATGGGCACGATCGGTGCTCGACGTGCTCGTCATCGTCCTGATCGCGATTGCGGCCAAAACGGCGATCGCCGAGCCGTACTACGTTCCATCCGGGTCGATGGAGCCGACGCTCCAGATCGGCGACGAATTGCTGGCGACCAAATATCCGTACGGTTACAGCACCTCGTCGCTGCCGAACTTCGTCACACTGCCCGATAGCAAGCGCATTCTCGGCGCCCTGCCGAACCGCGGCGACGTCGTGGTGTTCCGTTGGCCCGGCGATCGCTCGCAGATCTGGGTCAAGCGCGTCGTCGGCCTGCCCGGCGACCGCATCGCCATGCGCAACGGCGAGCTGTGGATCAACGGCAGGCCGGTGACGCTCAAGCCCGACGGTTTCGCGCCGATGGAGACCGAGGACGGCTCGCACCGGTCGACCGCGCGGTTTATCGAGACCCTGCCCGGCGGCCGGCAGCATACGATCTTCAAGTTGGCGGGCTTCGATCCGCTCGACAACGTGCCCGAACTGGTCGTGCCGCCCGGTCACCTCTTCGTCATGGGCGACAATCGCGACTACTCGGCCGACAGCCGGGTGCCGGTGAGCGCCGGCGGCGTCGGCCTGTTGCCGGTCGGCGATCTGGTCGGCCGCGTCGACGCGCTGGTTGGTTCGTGGGATCTGGGCATGGAGCACCAGCCGTTTTGGCGTTGGCCGCAGGGCTTGCGGCTGTCGCGGTTTTTTACCGCGGTCCGGTAGCGCCAAACCTTTGAAAACGGCCGCAGGTCTTGCAGCGTCACCCTAATGCGCATAGCATGTGCGCATTAGGAGGCGCCGATGATGGGCGAGCGCCAGGCGAAGAAGCGCGCCGTAAACCTGTTCGTCGATGCCGACCTGCTCGACGAAGCACGTCGTATGCGCATCAACATGTCTGAGACGCTTGAGCGCCGCCTGCGCATGATGGTCAAGGCGGAGCTCGAAAAGCGTTGGCTTGAGGAAAACCAGGCGGCGATTGCGTCGATCAATTCATTTATCGACCGACACGGTTTGCTGGCCAGCCGATTGCGATATCGGCCAACGTCCGAATGAGCCGCCAGTTCGATGTGGTGCCGAACCCCGACGCAAGCGACGCGTCCAACCGGCCGTATCTGGTCATCTTACAATCCAATCTCGTCTCCGGGCTGCGCTCGACTGTGGTTGCGCCCTTAGTCGTGCGGGAGCAACTAGCCGGCGCACAGCGTATGAACCCGATATTTTCCGTTGATGGAAAGGAATATTGGCTGGCAACACACGAGCTCTTCGCCATCGAACAACGGATGCTGAGACGCAGCGTCGCCAACCTCGCGGACCAGCACGATGCGATCATGGCCGCTCTCGACTTTGTCTTCACCGGAGTCTGAACGTGGCTGGGCTTAGGCTTAGCGCACTACTCCCGAGATGCAGCACGGGCGGCGGCGCGGCGGCTTGATCTCGCTCTTGAGATAGCAGCGCGCGTTCGGCGTGCCGTAACCGGGCCGGCGATAGGTCCAGGCGCGGCAACGCGCATCGGCCTGACAGGCCTCGGCGCAGGGCGCGCCCTTCGGATCGGACTGGGTGTCGAACGTCCGATAGTCGCCGCCGACCCGGTCGATCGAATATTCGATCCTGCCGCTGCGCGGCTCGATTACCCCGGCGCCGCGCACCCCCGACACGCAGCAGTTCGATGGCACCGGCGGGCTCACCTGGCGCTTGAGCCAGCACGTAGCGGGCGCGCCGGACGCCGTCGGATACGAAAAGCTCCACGCCCGACAATTGCGGTCGCGTTCGCAGCGCACCGCACACAGGTCGGGATCGCCGTTGGCGACCGGGGCGTGGGCGTAATCGCCGCCAGGCCGGTCGTAGCCCGATTGTGCCGACGCGTCTTGGCGAGCGAGCGCGCCGGCGATGATGACCGCGACGGCGGCTAGCCCCGCGACCAGCGCTCGTTTCATGCACCGCGCCTTCCGTGCTCTGCGGCCTGCAAAAGTTTCCCCGGCTAGAGAAAACCGCCGTTTGGGCTGAAATGCCACAACAATTTTTGGGCACAGCGGCGTCCCGGGCTGTTCCGGTCGGCTGCGTTGGGGCGACAACTTAGGAGCGGTTCCCTCGCGGCGGCAGCCTCGGCTATGGTGGGACGATGCCGCAATCAATCCGAATCGTCGCGCGGCTCGTGCCCGGGATCATCGCGACGCTCATCCTACTGCTGCCCGCCATTTGGAACCGGTTCGCCCTGCTCGAATGGGACACCGGTGGCTATTTGGCGCGCTGGTTCGAAGGCACTTTGGTGCCCAGCCGCTCGACGACCTACGGCCTGTTCCTCGCCGCCGCAGCGCCGCTGCAATTTTGGCCGGCATTGGTGCTGCAAGCAGCGGCTGCGGTGTGGATCATTGCGCTCATCTTGCGCATCCATCAGTTCCCGGCGCAGCCCCTGGCGCTGCCGCTGATCGTCGCGATCCTCGCTGCGGTAACCGCGCTGCCGTGGCTCGCCAGCGTACTCCTCACCGACATTTTCGCTGGCCCCGCCGTGCTCGCCCTGTACGCCCTGGTGCGCCTGCCGGACCGCATCTCGCCGCGCGAACGTGTAGGCCTGGTGCTGTTCATCGCGTTTGCGGCCTCGACCCACAGCGCCACTTATGCGGTGCTGCTTGGACTCATATTGGTCGCCCTCGTTCTGTCGTGGCGCATTCCGACGCTCGTGCCGCGCGCGAGCCTGCCGCACGGCGTCGTCGCCGCCGCGCTGGGCGCCGCGCTGTTGCTGGCCGGCAATTACGTCGTCGCCAAACAGATCGCCTGGACGCCGGGCGGCTACGGCATCGCCTTCGGGCGCATGCTGCAGGATGGCATCGTCACGCGCTACCTCAATGACCATTGTCCCGATCCACGGCTGCGGTTGTGCGCGTACCGTAACGAGCTGCCGCTCGATGCCGACGAGTTCCTGTGGGGCCCCCACAGCGTGTTCGACAAGCTCGGCCGTTTTACCGGGCTCGGCGATGAAATGCGCACGATCGTGCTCGGCAGCCTGCGCGATTATCCCGGCACGCAGCTCAAAACCGCGCTGATCGCGACCGCTCGCCAGCTCGTCACCGTCGGCACCGGCGAAGGCATCAATGCCAATATGTGGCACAGCTACGGCATCATCGAGCGCTATACGCCCTACAACGTGCCGGCGATGCGCGCGGCGCACCAGCAGCACAATGACCTTAATTTCACGATCATCGATAAGATCCACGTGCCCGTCGCCTGGGCGGCGATGACGCTGCTGCCGTTCGTGATCCTGCTCGGCTGGCGCAATGCGGCCTTTGCCGATCTCGCAATCCTCGCCGCCACCATCGCGCTGTCGCTTCTTGGCAATGCCGCGGTGTGCGGCATCATCTCCAATCCGCATGACCGCTACGGCTCCCGCATCGTCTGGATCGCGGCCTTTGCGGTGGCGATGACGACCTGGCGCATCGGCGCGCTGGCGCGCCATCGCTTCAACGGCCTGCGTTCCGCGGCGTCGACAGCCGCGACGCCATGACGGCGCAATATCTTCACGCTCGGAAGTGCTTCGACAATTTCAGGCCCTGCGCCTGATAGTTGGAGCCGATGCCGGCGCCATACAGCCGTTCGGGCCGCGCCAGCATTTTTTCAAAGACCAGACGGCCGACGATCTGGCCATGTTCGAGGATGAACGGCACTTCGCGCGAGCGCACTTCGAGCACGGCGCGCGCGCCGCGGCCGCCGGCGCCGACATAGCCGAAGCCCGGATCGAAGAAGCCGGCATAATGCACGCGGAATTCGCCGACCAGCGGATCGAACGGCACCATCTCGGCAGCGTAATCGGGTGGCACCTGGACCGCTTCCTTCGACGCGAGGATGTAGAACTCGTCGGGATCAAGGATCAGGTCGCGCTCGGAGCGCGCGATGACCGGCTCCCAGAAATCGTCGATCTCGTAGCCGCCGCGGCGATCGACGTCGATCAGGCCGGTGTGGCGCTTGGCGCGATAGCCGACGATGGTGCCGCCGGCGTTGGCCCGCGCGGTGTGCGCCGCGCTCGCCTCGAAACCCGACAGATCGACGCTGACGGCGACGCCCTCGCCCATGACGGCTTCGGCCGTGTCGACAAGGCGCTCGCGCGCATGCAGCGCGCGCAATGCTTCGCCGTCGAGCGTGCTGTCGCCGCGGCGGAAGCGCATCTGCGACAGCCGCGAGCCTTCGCGCACCAGCACCGGAAAAGTTTTCGGACTGATCTCCGCATAGAGCGGTCCGCGATAACCGGCTTCGATGCGGTCGAAGCCCCGCGTCTGGTCGGCGATGACGCGGGTAAACACGTCGAGCCGGCCGGTCGAGCTTTTCGGATTGGCCGCCGCGGCAATCGCCTCGGGCAGCGCCAGCCTTTCGAGCAGCGGCACGATATAGACGCAGCCGGTTTCCAGTACCGCGCCATTGCTGAGCACGATCTCGTGCAGCTTCAATTCCTCGATGCGCTTCACGACCGTCGCGCCGGGGCCCGGTAAAAAACTCGCGCGCACCCGGTAGGCGACCGCGCCGAGCCGCAGATCGAGGCTCGCCGGCTGAATTTGATCGACCGCGAACGGCCGCACCGCGGCAATCGCGCCGTCTTCCGCCAGCGCGGCGATCATGCGGTCGGGCAGGATGCCCCGTTCGGATGTTTGCAATGACAGCGCCACAGGCGGCGATCTAGCGCCGATGCGGGTTTGACGCCAAGGGCGCGGCGGCGTATAGGTGATTTTATCCCGTGGTCATTTGAGCCGGCCGGCTTGCAGCCACGTAAAATAACTCGCTAAAAGGCCGGGGACGCGTGAGCCCGGCCTGAGGATTTTCCTCCCGGCCGGGTTTTGTTTTTGGCCAAGGAGGGCCATATGTCCGCGTCTGCAACCGGAAATTACCGCCCCGAAACGCGCCTGGTTCAATCCGGCACGCTGCGCTCGCCGTTCGGCGAAACGTCGGAAGCGCTGTTTCTCACCCAAGGTTACGTCTACGACAATGCCGCGCAGGCCGAGGCCCGCTTCAAGGGCGAAGACGCCGGCTATCAGTATTCGCGTTTCGCCAATCCGACCGTTGACATGTTCGAGCGCCGCATGGCGGCGTTTGAAGGCGCCGAGGCGGCGCGCGCCACCGCAACCGGCATGGCGGCGGTGACGATCTCGCTGGTCGGCCAGGTCCGGGCCGGCGATCACGTCGTCGCCTCGAAGGCGATGTTCGGCTCGTGCCGCTACGTGGTCGAGGACTATTTGCCGCGCTTCGGCGTCACCTCGACCTTGGTGGACGGCTGCAATCTCGACGCCTGGCGCGAAGCGGTGCGGCCAAACACCAAGACGTTCTTTCTCGAAAGTCCGACCAACCCGGCGCTCGAGGTGATCGACATCGCCGAAGTGGCCAAGATCGCCCACGCCGCCGGCGCCACGCTGGTCGTCGACAACGTGTTCGCCACACCGCTCTACCAGAGCCCGCTCGCGCTTGGCGCCGACTGCGTGGTCTATTCGGCGACCAAACACATCGACGGCCAGGGCCGCTGCCTCGGCGGCGTGGTGCTCGGCTCGCAAAAGTTCATTCAGGACAAAATCCACACGCTGTTGCGCCAGACCGGCCCGTCGATGTCGCCGTTCAACGCCTGGGTGCTGCTCAAGGGCTTGGAGACACTCGCGGTGCGCGTGCGCCGGCAGACCGACAGCGCCGCCACGCTCGCGGTCGCGCTCGCCGAGCACCCGAAGGTTTCGCGGCTGATCTATCCGGGGCGGCCCGATCATCCGCAGGCAGCGATAGCGCAGAAGCAGATGCGCGGCGGCTCGACCCTGGTCGCCTTCGAGATCAAGGGCGGCAAGAAGGCGGCGTTCCGTTTCCAGGATGCGCTCAAGCTCATCCGCATCAGCAACAATCTCGGCGATGCCAAGAGCCTCATCACCCATCCGGCAACGACAACGCATCAGCGCCTGACGCTGGCGCAGCGCGCCGAGCTCGGCATCAGCGACGGATTGGTACGGGTCTCCGTCGGGCTCGAACATCCAGACGATATCGTCGAGGACGTGCTGACGGCGCTGGATGCGGCATAGCAAATCCGCTGTGTGCGCCGAGCGGCGGCGGTCAGAGGAAGCTATCGACCTCGGTGCGGCGGACGTTCAATGCGTCGCAGGCGGCGCCGCGACCGAGACAACCGGCGGGCTTGCCGCGTCGACGATGCTGGCCGCCAACAGCTTGGCCCAGCAGGCATAGCCCCAATCGTTCATGTGCAGCCCGTCGGGCGAGATGAAAACGTCGAACGAGCGGCGCTGGTTTTCGTACCAGTCGCGCATGATGGCGAAGCGGCGGAACAAGTCGACGTTCTCGTCGCGCGCGGCGAGCGCGATCAGATCGACCATGCCCGTCGTCTCGGACTTGGCGAGCACGCGCGGCGCATATTGCGGGTCGATCAGTACCACGTCGGCATCGATGGCCTTGAGCTCGCCGATGCCTTGACGGAGCTCGACTGCATGTGGCGCCAGCGGATGATCGCGCAGCACCGAGTTGGTGCCGACCTGCCACAGCACGAGCTGCGGATGCTCGGCGATGACGCCGCTCGAAAAGCGCGCCATCATGTCGGACGTCTCTTCGCCGTTGACGCCGCGATTGAGCACGGTGATGGCGTGCCCGGGCAGCAGCTTTTGCAGCTCGACGGCGAGCCTACTCGGGTAGCTCGCTGCGGGCGAGGAAGCGCGGGCACCGGCGGTCGACGAGGAGCCGATCGCGACGATGACGAGCGGCTTGCCTGCGGCAAGCCGCCGCGCCGTGTGCTGCAGCGGATGGTCGAGCCGCGCCAGGTGCGCCGGCCCATGGCAAACGATTTCGCCGCTGCCGCCAGGCGCCGCGCCGGCGGGAGCGTTGGCAAGCGGCGCGGTCTGCGGATGCAGGACGGCGGGTTTGGCGTCTTGCGGACGCGGCTGGTTTGGCGTGGCCAGCACCGGGATCGCCAATGGCGCGGCCGGACTTGCCGCCGGGATCGCGGTCGCGGACAACGCATGTCCGCCGGCGGTTTGCGCGCGCGCCGCGGTGAACGTGGCGAGAATCGCGACGGCCGCCGCGGTCCCGACCAGCCAGCTTGACGCTATTCCTTGGTTACCTTCGTTGCCCGGCATAAACTCGTTATCGCAATCGCCTCATGGCGTCAGACGCGCCGCATTGACGATCTGAAACGCCAGCGCCCTCCCTATACAATCGTGAACCTTGCGGGCCATATCATACTTCTTGGTGGCCGCATAGAGATCGAAGACCCCTTCTTCGCTCCAATGGCGCATGATCGCCAGCCGATCAAACAACAGGGCGCCATGCTCCTGCGCCACCCATCGCATCACGTCCGCATAGGCCGTGACGTCAAGCACCGCCGCGGTGTGCGGGCTATATTGCATGTCCAACAGAACGACATCGGCGCTGGCGGCGTTGATCGCGGCGACGCCGGTGGCGAGATTGGCGCTAAACGTGTCCGGTTCGACGCCGCTTAGCGCATCGAACGTGCCGGCCTGCCAGATCACCAGCGCCGGCTTGTCGTCGGCCAGAATGTTTTGCAGTGCAGCAACCATCTGCGCCGTGGTCTGCCGCGACGCGACATGTGCCGTAACCTTAACCGCAGTGCCAGGCAGCTGTTGTTTGAGAGCTGCTTCCAGCCGCGCCGGGTAGGCGAATTGCGCGCCATCAGGTCCCGGCAGTGTCGAAGAGCCGGTGCCGATGACGCTGATATCGAGGCGGCGTTGTTGCTTGATCTGCTGCGCGACTCGGGTCAGCGCATTGTCGCTGTCGATAAGCGAAGGCGGCACGGCACATTCTTCCGCGGCCGCCGCCCCCCCGTTCGCCAGCGCGAGCGCGGCGAGAAGCGCGATGATGAATTTCATGTTTCGCCCCCGGCGAGGGCCCCTTCGGCGGTTTGCGCCCTTTTCTGTTGCGTGCGGCCCTCCATGGTCTTGTACCACGAGATCAGGGTCGCTGTCGCGATCATGATGAGGATGCCGGCGAGGCTGATGGCAGCCTGCACGAGCGGGCCGCCCGACCATTGGCTGATGATGAATTGTCCGGCGAAGGCCAGGAACACGCCGAGGCAGAAGATTTCCAGCGAATGCTGACCGCAGCGGATCGCCGGCTGCAGGATCGGCCATTTCAGGCCGGGCCAGTCATACGGCACGAACCGCACCGTGATGGCAGCCAGCGCCAGGAAATGGGCAAACCGCAGCACATCCAGATTGGTCTTGTCGATCGGATAGATCAACTCTCCGAGCCAATTCGGCACCAGAAAACTCAGCGAGTCGAAGTGCCAGGTCAACGTCACGTCCAAGCTAAACAGCAGATAAGCGATCGCGATCGCCAACACGATAGGGGAGCGCAGGAAAGCGCCGAGGCGCTGCGCGCCGCCGATCGCGCACCACGCGCCGAACACGAACAGCAATTGCCAGGCGAACGGATTGAAGAACCACACGCCGTTCGGATAGGCCGGGATGTTGATGTCGTAGTGCAGCGCCAACAGGTAGACGATCGCCGAGCCGATCAGCGCCAAGGCAGGCTGCCGCAACAGCACGAACAGCATGGGCGGGAACAACAGCAACAGCACGATGTAGAGCGGCAGCACGTCCATGTTGACGGGTTTGAACTTCAGCAACAGCGCCTGATAGATCGTGACGTCCGGCTGCTTGAGAAAGCCGAGGATGTTCATCTCTTCGGCATAGAGCGGATTGTCGAACGTCGCCGCCACATAGGCGATCTCGGCCATGAAGATGGTGAACAGAAAAATGTGGGCGACGTAGATCTGCCAGGCCCGGCGCAGGATGCGGGCGCTGGAGACGATGAAGCCGCGCTCGCGCATAGCCCGGCCGTAGACGAACGCCGCGGTGTAGCCGGAGATGAAAATGAAGATCTCGGTGGCGTCGGAAAAGCCGTAATTGCGGATGGTGAACCAGTTGACGACGTTTTCCGGAATGTGATCGAGGAAGATCAGCCACAGCGCGATGCCGCGGAACAGGTCGAGCCGCAGATCGCGGCCGCTCGGCAGCGTCACCTCGGGTGCCGCCGCGGCGGCCGAGACCGCAGCCGCGCGCAGGCGCGCGGCCTTGCCGTTGGCGAACGCCTCCGGCCAGCGCAGCAGTGAGGTGAAGCCTAATCCACCGATCACGGAGTCTCGTCACTCGATTGGCGCGGCACGGCTTTAAGCTTGAGAAAGCGCGCCCGCACGGTTATTGCAACAATGCGGCCGAATCTATTCACTTATCCGTGGATTTTCACCGGCCTGCCAGCACAAGATTCCGGCTTGCGCAATGGCAGGCGGCCGGAGTGAGCGGATCGGCAAAACGCTGCGGACAGCGCTGAGGAACCGCACCATGTATCGTGCCGTCACCCGCGGGATCGAGGTCGTGGTCACCCCGCGCTTTGCCGCCGACCGGTCGTCGCCGGAGAATAATTATTTCTTCTGGGCCTACACCATCTCGATCACCAACCAGGGCCGCGAGACCGTGCAGCTCAAGACGCGGCACTGGCGCATCACCGACGCTAATGGACGGCACCAGGAGGTCCGCGGCGCCGGAGTTGTGGGCGAGGAGCCGGTGCTCAAAGCCGGCGAGGCGTTCGAATATACCAGCGGGGTGCCGCTGCAGACGCCGTCGGGCTTCATGACCGGCAGCTATGGCATGGTCAGCGCCACCGGTGAGCATTTCGACGTCGAGGTGCCCGCCTTCTCGCTCGATTCGGCCGAGATCAAGCGGACGCTGAACTGAGCATTTCCCCGTAGCCCGCATGAGGGAAGCGATATGCGGAGGACTATTCCAGAGCCGATCCCGGATATCGCTTCCCCCATGCGGGCTACGTCACTCCGCGTTAAACCGGAGCCGAATCCGCCGCTATCTCGGCCGGCGCGAACACGTAGGTCGAGCTGCAGAACTCGCAGGTCACCGTGATCTTGCCGTTCTCGACCATGTCGTCGCGGTCGGTTTGCGAAAAACTCTTCAGCATGGTCTCGACGCCGTCGCGCGAGCACGAACAGTGCGCCTCGACCGGCGCGGCGCGGAATACGCGCACGCCGTGCTCGTGGAACAGCCGGTAGGCGAGGCGCTCGCTCGACAGCGCCGGATCGATCAGCTCGAGATCATCGATGGTGGCGACCAGCGAGCGGCCCTCGACCCAGGCCTCGTCCTCGGCGATGACATGCGGCGCGGTGCCGGCGGGAGCGTCGCCGGGATCTAGATCGGCCTGACGGGCCCGCTCGATCGAATTGGGCAAAAACTGCAACAGAATGCCGCCGGCGCGCCAATGCCGTCGCCGTTCGCCATCGCCCGGGCGAAACTCCTCGGCAACCGCAAGCCGGACCCGGGTCGGAATCTGCTCCGAGCGCAGGAAATACTGATGCGCGGCGTCTTCGAGGTTGCCGCCCTCGAGCGGCACGAGCCCCTGATAGCGGCTCATTTCCGGTCCTTGGTCGACGGTCATGGCGAGGTGGCCGTGGCCGAGCAGCTTTCCGGGCTCCGCCGCATTGGCGGCAATTGCGGCAGCGACCCGCGCGGCATCGAAGCGCGCGCAGGCCCGAACTTTCCCGGGTGCGGTGAAATCGACCACCAGCATGCGCACCGGCCCGTCGCTCTGCGTCTGCAGGATGAAGCGGCCGTCGAATTTCAGCGCCGAGCCGAGCATCACCGTGAGCACGATGGCCTCGCCCAGGAGCTTGGCCACCGGCGTCGGATAATCATGGCTCGTCAGGATGGTGTCGACTGAGACGCCGAGGCGCACGATGCGGCCGCGCAGGTCGAGCGATTTGACGGCGAACGGCAGGATCGTGTCGTCAACCGCTTCCACCGCGGGCGCCCGCGTCGGGACGGCAATGTCGGGATCATTCATCGCCGAAGCAATATAGGCGTTCCGGCTGCGATTGTGAGCCCTGGAAAATTTTCGGGCGCAAGTTCCGGGCGGCGAACGCGGCTCAGCGCCCGTTCGCCTGCAGACACCAGGTCAAAATGCCCTTCTGCGCATGCAGCCGGTTCTCGGCCTCATCGAACACCACCGATTGCGGCCCATCGATCACCTCGTCGGTGACCTCGTCGCCGCGATGCGCCGGCAGGCAATGCATGAAGATCGCGTTCGGCGCGGCGCGCGCCATCAGCCGCGCGTTGACCTGATAGGGCTTGAGCAGGTTGTGGCGACGGGCGCCGTTGCGGTCGCCCATCGACACCCAGGTGTCGGTCACGACGCAGTCGGCGCCTTTGACCGCCTGTTCCGGATCGGTGCCGATGCTGATCGCCGCGTTCGACGATTTCACCCAGTCGAGCAGCGGCTTTTTCGGCGCCAGCTCCGGCGGCGTGGCGACGCGCAGGTGGAACGCGAACCGCTCGGCCGCGTGCATCCACGAGGTGAGCACGTTGTTGGCGTCGCCGGTCCAGGCCACGGTACGGCCGCCGATCGGCCCGCGATGCTCTTCAAAGGTCATGACGTCCGCCAGCACCTGACAGGGATGCGAGCGCCGCGTCAGCCCGTTGATCACCGGCACCAAAGCATGGCTGGCGAGTTCCGTAAGCTCGTCGGCATCGAGGATACGGATCATGATGGCATCGACGTAGCGCGACAGCACGCGTGCGGTATCGGCGATGGTTTCGCCGCGGCCGAGCTGCATCTCTTCGGCGGTCAGCAGGATCACATCGCCGCCGAGCTGGCGCATGGCGACTTCGAACGACACGCGGGTGCGCGTCGATGGCCGCTCGAAGATCATGGCCAGGGTCTTGCCGGCGAGTGGCCGCTCGTTGGTGTCGCCCTTGGCCTTCTTCGCTTTCATGGCGCTGGCAGCGTCGATCATGCGGCGCAGTTCGGCGACCGGAATGTCGATGATATCGAGGAAATGGCGGATGCTCACCGCACCACCTCCCGCTTGCCTCCGCCCTGCCCTGCCGCGGCGGCCGGCGCGGAGGCGGCGAGGGCCCGATTCAATTTGCCGCAGGCGCGGTCGAGGCGCGCAAGGCCTTCCGCCATCTCCGGCTCAGTGACGATGAGCGGCGGCAACAGGCGCAGGACGTTATCGCCGGCCGCCACGGTGAGCATTTTTTCGGCGCGCAGCGCATCGACCAGCTCGCCGACCGGAATGAGCAGGCGCAAGCCGACTAACAGGCCTTCGCCGCGCACCTCGGCGATCAGCGCCGGATAGCGGTCCTTGATCTCGGCGAGCCGCTGCTTGAGCAAGAGCCCGATGCGCTTGACATGGTCCAAAAAGCCCGGCGCCAGCATGACCTCGAGCGTGGCAGCGGCGGCGCTCATGGCCAGCGGATTGCCGCCGAACGTCGAGCCATGGGTGCCGGCGGTCATGCCCTTGGCGGCCTCGTTGGTGGCGAGCACGGCGCCGACCGGAAAGCCGCCGCCGAGCGCCTTGGCGAGCGCCATGATGTCCGGCACGACGCCGGTACGCTGGTAAGCAAACAATTCGCCGGTGCGGCCCATGCCGCTCTGCACCTCGTCCAAAATGAGCAACAGGCCGTGCTGATCGCACAGCTCGCGCAAGCTCCGCAGGAACGACGGCTCGACCATGCGCACGCCGCCTTCGCCCATCAGCGGCTCGATCATGATGGCGGCGGTCTGCGGGCCGACGGCGCGCTTGGTCGCCGCCAGGTCGCCGAACGCCATCTGGTCAAAGCCCTCGACCACGGGGCCGAAGCCGTCGAGATATTTTTTCTGGCCGCCGGCGGCAAGCGTCGCCAGCGTGCGGCCGTGGAAGGCGCCTTCGAAGGTGATGATGCGATAGCGCTCGGGGTGGCCGCTGACCGCCTGATACTTGCGCGCAGTCTTGATCGCGCCTTCCGCGGCTTCGGCGCCGGAATTGCAGAAGAACACCACGTCGGCGAAGCTTGCCTCGCACAACCGCCGCGCCACGCGCTCGGCCTCGGGAATCTCGAACAGGTTCGAGACGTGCCAGACCTTTTTGGCCTGCTCGGTCAGCGCGGCGACGAGCTGCGGGTGAGCGTGGCCGAGCGCATTGACGGCGACGCCGGAGGTGAAATCCAGATAGCGCTCGCCGTCGGTTGCGATCAGCCATACGCCTTCGCCCCGCTCGAAGGCGAGGTTGACGCGCGCGAAGGTCGCCATCAGGTGCGATGTCACGGTCGTGGCCTGCAGCCGCCGCGCGATGTCGTTCTGCCGTGCCGTTTCGGCCGGGGCGTCTCACGCGGTCAAACAAAATGTGCCGCCTCGTTCGGGCGGCACGATTCACATTTTATTGGCGCGCGCCCCGCTGTCAACAGAGGAAATAAGCGGGGACAATCGCGCCGCGACCGGCCTCGCGGACTCGGTTCGTTCTCATCTGGTCCACAGCAGGAAGGAACATGTGGAAGCGGCACCGGCGACTCTTGCGTGAGAGTCCCGCCATATTGTAGCCTCTTGCTTGTCTAGTACGACATCTCGCGCGGCGGACGGTTCACTAAAGCGTTGGGTTCGGTGTTGCGTGTTGGGCGGCTACGCGCTTCCTGGCCCGATGGAGGATTCTGCCCAAGTTGCTGCGAACACCGTCGCTGCGCCGTTGAGGAGGATGGCATGTCGTGGACGGATGAGCGGGTCGAGCTTCTGAAAAGGCTGTGGTCCGAAGGCCTGTCGGCCAGCCGGATAGCGGCCGAGCTCGGCGGTGTCACGCGCAACGCGGTGATCGGCAAGGTTCACCGTCTCGGCCTGTCGGGACGCGCCAAGAGCGTCAGCAGCGGCGCGCCGCGTCAACGCAAGGCGCGCTCGCCGGCGCTGTTGCGCATCGGCCGCGGCGCGATCCGCGGCAACACCGCTTTGGCGCTCGCCTACGAGCTTGAGGAAGCAGAGCCGGAGCTGATCGACAATATCATCCCGATCGGCCAACGCCGCACCATCATGGAGCTGACGGAATCGACCTGTCGCTGGCCGGTCGGCGATCCCGGCAGCGGCGACTTCTTCTTCTGCGGCGGCAATACGATCGGCCCGCTGCCCTACTGCGCCTATCACGCGCGCATCGCCTATCAACCGACGGCGGACCGCCGCCGCGACCGACGGCCGAGCAGATAAATCGTCATTGCGAGCCAACGGGTCCGGCCCGAAGTGGCCGGCCCGATGACAAGCTCCGCGAAGCAATCCAGGCGGATGCGCCGCGCTGGATTGCTTCGTCGCTTCGCTCCTCGCAATGACGGGTACGCTCAACTCGCCTTGCCGAACCGATCGTCGAGCGAATAGCCGGCGCCGCGCACGGTGCGGATCGGATCGGTGGCGTGGCCGCGATTGAGCGCCTTGCGCAGCCGGCCGACATGGACGTCGACGGTGCGCTCGTCGATATAGACGTCGCTGCCCCAGACGCCGTCGAGCAACTGCTCGCGGGAAAACACCCGGCCGGGACGCTCCATCAGATATTCGAGCAGGCGGAATTCGGTGGGGCCGAGCTCGACCGGGCGGCCGGTGCGCGACACCCGCTTCTTCTCGCGGTCGAGCTCGAGATCGCCGATCATGAGCAGCGTGGCGACGCGTTCCGGACTGGCGCGCCGCAACAGCGCGCGAATGCGTGCCAACAGCTCCGGCACCGAGAACGGCTTGACGATATAATCGTCGGCGCCGGTAGCGAGCCCGCGCACGCGCTCGCTCTCCTCGCCGCGCGCGGTGAGCATGATGATGGGCAGCCCCTGGGTCTGCGGCCGCGCGCGCAGCCGCCGGCACAATTCGATGCCGGACAGGCCGGGCAGCATCCAGTCGAGCACCAGCAGGTCGGGCGCGGTTTCGCGCAGCCGCGTCTCGGCATCGTCGCCGCGGGCCACGGCGTCGACGCCGTAGCCTTCGGCTTCGAGATTGTAGCGCAACAGTTCGGTCAGCGGCTCTTCATCCTCGACGATCAGGATGTTGGCTGTCATCCCGGCCCCCCGGTTATCTCTGCATCAGCGCTGAAGGAAAGCTCGTGGTGTCGCCCTTGGGACGCTGGTCGGTAATCGGGCGGCCCTCGATCATGAAGTAGACGGTTTCGGCGATGTTGGTGGCATGGTCGCCCATGCGCTCGATGTCCTTGGCGCAGAACATCAGGTGCATGCAGAACGTGATGTTGCGCGGGTCCTCCATCATGTAGGTGAGCAGCTCGCGGAACAGCGAAGTGCACAGCGCGTCGATCTCGGCATCGCCGCTCCACACCGCGAGCGCCGACTGCAGATCGCGGCTGGCATAGGAGTCGAGCACCTGCTTGATCTGCGCCAGCACCAGCTCGGCCATGTGGTCGACGCCGCGGATCAGGGTTTGCGGGTAGAGGTCGCCGCCGAGCGCCACCACGCGCTTGCCGATGTGCTTGGCATGGTCGCCGATCCGCTCGAGATCGTTGGCCACGCGCATGGCGCCGACCACCTCGCGCAAATCGACCGCCATCGGCTGCCGCCGCGCGATGGTGAGGATCGCCTTCTCCTCGATGTCTTGCTGCATCGTATCGATGGTGCCGTCGGTGGCGATCACCCGTTCGGCCAGCTCGGTGTCGCGCTCGAGCAGCGAGTTGGTGGCGTCCGAGATCTGCTTTTCGACGAGGCCGCCCATCTCGGCGACCTTGCGGGCGATCTCCTGCAGATCGCTGTCGAAGGCCCGGGTGGTGTGATCGATCCTGGCGCTGTATTCGGTCATGGGGCTCTGCCTTGCGCTTGACCCGCACTCACCCGAAGCGTCCGGTGATGTAATCCTGGGTGCGCTGATCGCGCGGCGCGGTGAACATCTGGCTGGTCCGGTCGAACTCGATCAACTCGCCGAGATACATGAAGGCGGTGTACTCGGACACCCGCGCCGCCTGCTGCATGTTATGGGTGACGATCACGATCGTATACTCTTCGGCCAATTCGTCGATCAACTCCTCGATCTTGGCGGTCGCGATCGGATCGAGCGCCGAGCAAGGCTCGTCGAGCAGGATCACTTCCGGCCGCACCGCGACGGTGCGGGCGATGCACAGCCGCTGCTGCTGGCCGCCGGACAGGCTCTGGCCGTTGGCGTGGAGCTTGTCCTTGACCTCCTCCCACAGCGCGGCGCGGCGCAGCGAGTGTTCGACGCGACCGTCCAGCTCGGATTTCGGCAGACGCTCGTACAGCCTGATGCCGAACGCGATGTTCTCGTAGATCGTCATGGGAAACGGCGTCGGCTTTTGGAACACCATGCCGATGCGGGCGCGCAAGACGTTGATGTCCTGCTGCGGGGAGAGGATGTCGGTGCCGTCGAACATCACGCGCCCGGCGGCACGCTGGTTCGGATAGAGGTCGTACATGCGGTTGAGCACGCGCAGCAAAGTCGACTTGCCGCAGCCCGACGGGCCGATGAACGCCGTCACCATGTTCCCGTACAGCGGCAGGCTGATCGATTTGAGCGCGCGGGCCTCGCCGTAGAAGAAATCGAGATCGCTGATGGTGATTTTTTCGCTGGTCGCGCGTCGCTCGGTGGCGTGCGGAGCGGCGACCGAAATAGCGGGGCTGGCGTTCATGATGGCGTTCTCGGCTCCTGTTCTATGATGGCCGCATGACATTGCGGTGACAGCGCAAAGCCATGATAGTACGCGATTATTGGCTCGCCGGTCGCTCCACGATCGGCAAGTGGACGACGAATGTGGCGCCGGCGCCGGGCGCGCTCTCGATGGTGAGCCGGCCGCGGTGGCGGTTGAGGATGTGCTTGACCAAGGCGAGCCCCAATCCGGTGCCGCCCTGGGCGCGGCTTTCGCGCACGTCGACGCGGTAAAAGCGCTCGGTCAGCCGCGGCAAATGTTCGGGCGCGATACCGGGTCCGTAATCGCGCACGCTCACCAGCGCCTCGTCGTGGCCGTCAGCCTGCCCGCGCGCCACCGTCACGTCGACCCGCTTGCCGGTGGCGCCATACTTGAGCGCGTTCTCCACCAAATTCTCGAAGATGCGCACCAGTTCGTCGCGCTCGCCCAAAACCCAGAGCGCCCCCGCGGCCTCGACATTGACGGTGACGCCGCGGTCGCGCGCCAGCATCTGCAGCGAGTCGATCACTTGGCGCACGATCGGCATCAGATCGACACTGGTGTCGGGCCGACGATGGGCATTGAGCTCGATGCGCGACAGCGACAGCAGGTCGTCGATCAGCCGCGCCATGCGCCGCGCCTGCTCCTGCATGATGGCGAGGAACCGTTCGCGCGCCTTGGCGTCGTCACGCGCCGGGCCCTGCAGGGTTTCGATGAAGCCCGACAGGGAGGCAAGCGGCGTGCGCAATTCATGGCTGGCATTGGCGACGAAGTCGGCGCGCATTTCCTCGACGCGCCGCAGCGGCGTGAGATCGCGAAAGCTCAACAGCACGAGCTCCGGCTTGCCGGGCTCAGGCCTGATCTTCGCCAATCCCGGCGCATGCTCGACCGGCATCGCAACGGTTTCGAACCAGCGGTCGACCGGCACGCGCTCGGAATACTGAAAACGCTGCGGCGCCGCCTCGGCAAAGGCGCGAACGACCGCTTCGGCGAGTTCCGGCATGCGCAACGCGAGCGACACCGGCTCGCCGACCCGCAATGCCGGCGCCAGCGCCCGCGCCGGCTCGTTGAACGCAAGCACGCGGCCATCGCGGCCGACGGCGATGACCGGATCGGCCAGACCCGTCACGATCGCCGGCAGCGGATCGTCGCCGCGTGGCGTCGGCGCCGGCGGCTGCGCCTTGCCGATTTTGTCGTCGCCGCGCACGCCCAACAGGGCGGCCGCAGCGATGGCGACGAATCCGAGAACGGCGTAGCCGACCGCAAGGACACCGCTCGCCGCCATGATTGCGAACACCAGGGCCGCCGCCGCAACGGCGAGCACCAGGCCGCGGGCGTGGGTCCTGACGAATGCCGGGCGATTCTCAGTCAAGCTCATGATTCAGACTTTTGGCGCACGCTCACGAGGCTTGGTCCGACGCAAAGGCGCAAAGCTTAAACGCGATCAGGTCGCGTCCGACTGCCGACGCATGTACTCCCCGGCCTCGGCAATGGCGGCCGGCCCCGGCGCGGCGACGCGACCGCCGCGACCGACCAAGGCTTCGCGAATGCCGAGAACGAACAGCGACAGCACGAATGGAACCACATAGTAGAGCAGCCGAAACAAGAGCAGACCGGCGACCAGTTCTTCCTTATTGAACTGCCACAGCGCGATCAGCATCGCGGTGTCGAACACGCCAAGCCCGCCCGGCGCATGGCTGGCAAAGCCGAGCAGCGTTGCGGCAACGAAGATGACCGCAAGCGTGGCGAAGCCCAGATTCGGCTGCGGCGGCATCAGCATGTACATGGCGGCGGCGCAGCAGCCGAGATCGACGATGCCGATCATGATCTGCACGAGCGTCAAGCCGCCGCCCGGCAGGACGAGATGCCATTTCTCGCGGCCGATCAGGCGCGGCTTGGTCGATACCCAGGTGACGTAGGCCGCCAGCAATGCCAGCAGGAAGATCGCCAGGCCGCGATTGGCCCAGAGCGGCAACTGGTCGAGCGCGCGCGCCGCGTCCGGCGCATAGAGGACGCCGAGGCCGAGCACAGCGACATTGCCGAGCCAGAACGTCAATCCGGCGATGAAGCAGATTTTGGTGACGTCGACGACCGACAGGCCCCAGCTCGAATAGATGTGGTAGCGCACCGCGCCGCCGGAAAACACGCTGGCGCCGATATTGTGCCCGACCGCATAGCTGGTGAAGCCGCCCAGCGCCGCGACACGGTAAGGCAGGTCGGCACGGCCGATGGTGCGCAGCGCGAACAGATCATAGAAGGTGAGCGTCAGATAGCCCGCCGCGACGAAGCCGGCGCCGGCCACCAAGGTCTTCGGGTTGGTCGCCTTGAGCGCGGCGATCAGCTTGTCGGGATCGATGCCGCGCAGGATATGAAACAGCATCAGCGCGGCGGCGATGAAGACGGCGAGGCTCAGGACAAAACTGATGCGGCGCAGCGGGGCCTTGGGCGCGAATGCGGGCACGATGCCGCGCTCTCGTTTCAGCATTCCGCGCTCCGGACCGTTCGCCTGCCCATGGATCGGCTGTCTCGTCGCGTCATTCACCAAGCAAAACCCCAACTAGGGTCCAGACTCATTAAATCCACCATACGAGGCTGGCAACCAGGCAGACAGAGGATAAGTAGTTCCGTGCCAGTCTGTCGTATCGCGTTGCAATGCGCCTGAAGTCTTTGAGTCTGTTGAACG